>Ga0233375_1000081_pt1 | contig 61375 bp, 60 predicted proteins | sample ElkDunMinimDraft_10_FD_191539 | JGI IMG/M metagenome (GOLD analysis project Ga0233375, IMG submission 191539) | Fecal eukaryotic communites from dung pellets of Tule Elk in California, USA - Elk Dung E16 | ecosystem: Host-associated > Mammals > Digestive system > Large intestine > Fecal | place...
ACATTTGCCAGCCGCTGGCACCCAGCAGCCGTGCGGCTTCTTCCTCGGTGGTGCCCTGTTCCTGCATCAGCGGGATCAACTCACGGGCGACGAAGGGCACGGTGACGAACAGCGTGGCCAGCACGATGCCAGGCACGGCAAAAATGATCTGGATATCGCGATCACTCAACCACTCGCCGAAATAGCCCTGGGCGCCAAACAGCAGCACGTAGATCAGACCGGCGATCACTGGCGATACCGAGAACGGCAGGTCGATCAGCGTGACCAGGATGCTCTTGCCGCGGAATTCGTACTTGCTCACGCACCAGGCGGCGGCGACCCCGAACACCATGTTGAGCGGCACTGAAATACCCACGGCGATCAGTGTCAGCTTCAGCGCAGCAAGGGCGTCTGGCTCGAAGATCGCCTCGAAGAAGGTGCCGAAACCCAGTTTCAACGCCTCACTGACGACAATCACCAGCGGCAGCAGCAGGAACAGCGCGAACACCAGCCAGGCGGCAAGGATCAGCAAGCGGCGCCCGAGGGCATTGCCGCGTCGCGCCGCGTTGGCGGAGGTGCTGGCTGTCGCGGTTAGCGAAACAGAAGACATGGCGACCTCCTTAAGGGTGCGAGATGCGGCGCTGCAGCAGGTTGATCAGCAGCAGCAGGATGAAGGACACCACCAGCATCAGCACGCCGATGGCCGTGGCGCCGGCGTAGTCGTACTGGTCCAGCTTGACCATGATCAGTAGCGGCAGAATCTCGGTCTTCATGGGCATGTTGCCGGCGATGAAAATCACCGAGCCGTACTCGCCGACGCCGCGGGCGAAAGCCAGGGCGAAACCGGTCAGCCAGGCCGGCAGCAATGCTGGCAGCAACACATGGCGGGCCACCTGCAGCGGGCGAGCACCCAGGCAAGCCGCGGCCTCTTCGACCTCGCGGGGAATATCAGCCAGCACCGGCTGCAGCGTGCGCACCACGAACGGTAGCGTGACGAAGGTCAGTGCCAGGGTGATGCCCAGCGGGCTGTAGGCGATCTTGAAGCCCATCGCCGTAGCCCATTGCCCCACCAGGCCGCTGGGTGCGTAGAGCGCGGTCAGGGCGATGCCGGCGACGGCGGTCGGCAGGGCAAACGGCAGGTCGATCATCGCCTCGATGATCTTGCGACCGGGAAAGGTGTAGCGCACCAGCACCCAGGCCAGCAGGGTGCCGATGACGCCGTTGAGCAGCGCCGCGATGAAGGCGGTGCCGAAACTGAGCTTGAGCGCTGCCAGCACACGCGGCGCGCTGATGATGGCGATGAACTGGTCCCAGGTAAGTTCGGTGGTCTTTAGAAACAGCGCACCCAGGGGAATCAGCACTAACAGGCTGAGGTACACCAGGGTGTAACCCAGCGTCAGCCCGAAGCCGGGTATGACGGAGGAGGATCGGCTAGACATTGGTTGAGGCTCTGTCTGGTGGAGCATGGAGGCCGGCTGAAAAATCGTAGGGTGGAAGTCGCTTTTTACTTCCACCAGCGACGCCCCGCAGGGCGTCGATGGTGGATCGGTGAAGCGTGATCCACCCTGCGAACGGTCGATTTGGAGCTGGAACCGTAGGGTGGAAAACTCGAAAAGCGATTTTCCACGCGCATCGCCGATGCATGCCCTGTGATCGCGCGGATGGCTTCGGCCATCCACCCTACGGATTACGACTTAATGCGCCTGGTAGATCTGATCGAACACGCCGCCATCGTTGAAGAACTTAGGTTGCGCGACCTTCCAGCCGCCAAAGTCTTCGTCGATGGTGACCAGCTTCAATGCCGGGAACTGATCCTTGAACTCGGCCGCCACGCTTTCATTGCGCGGACGGTAGAAATTCTTCGCCGCGATACGCTGGCCTTCGTCGCTGTACAGGTAGTTCAGGTAGGCCTCGGCGACTGCGCGGGTGCCTTTGCGCTCGACGTTCTTGTCCACCACCGCGACCGGCGGCTCGGCGAGGATCGACAGCGACGGCACGACGATCTCGAAGTTCTCGCCGCCCTGCTCCTTGAGCGCCAGGAAGGCTTCGTTCTCCCAGGCCAGCAGCACATCGCCGATCTGGTTGTTGACGAAGGTGATGGTGGAGCCGCGGGCGCCGGTATCCAGCACCGGAACGTTCTTGTAGAGCTTCTCGACGAAGGCCTGCGCCTGCTGCTCGTCGCCGTACTTCTGCTGGGCAAAGGCCCAGGCGGCGAGGAAGTTCCAGCGCGCACCGCCAGAGGTTTTCGGGTTCGGCGTGATCACTTCAACGCCCGGCTTGACCAGGTCGTCCCAGTCCTTGATGCCTTCGGGGTTGCCCTTGCGTACCAGGAACACGATGGTCGAGGTATAGGGCGTGCTGGCCTGCGGCAGGCGCGACTGCCAATCCTCGGGGATCAGCTTGCCCAGCTTGTGCAGCTCATCGATGTCGCCGGCCAGGGCCAGGGTCACCACATCGGCGCGCAGGCCGTCGATCACGGCGCGGGCCTGCTTGCCCGAGCCACCATGGGACTGCTGGACCTTGATCGGCCCGTGGCCTTCGGCCTGCCAGTGCTTGTTGAAGGCTTCGTTGAATTCAACGTAGAGCTCGCGCGTCGGGTCATAGGACACGTTGAGCAGGGATTCGGCGGCTACGGCCGGGCCGGCGATGAGGGCGCTGGCCAGGGCGGCGAGTGCGAAACGGCGAATGGACATGGTGCAGCTCCTAAACAATCGATCTGTATTGGCTTTTTCTGATTGGGGGCGGTGCAGTCAGCTCCGCATTCGCGGGCGACAGCTGCAGTACCGGTGCGTGTTCATGTAGTGGGCTCTTTTCATGGTCACGCCCTCCGGTTGTCCAGTCGGGCTGAAGTAATGGGTCGGATGAATCAGGAACTCTTGCCGGTCGGCTGCAGGCGGAATTTTTCCTTGCGCTCGATCTGTACGACCTGCCCGTTGTGCACGGTGACTTCCACCGAGCCAAACTTGAGGCCATTCAGCGCGGCGTGAATTTCTCGCAGGATGCTGGCTTCGTCCTGACCTTCTAGGTTGCGAATGGTCGCGGTCATCTCTCTATCTCCGTGGAAACCTCGTGACGGCCAGGACAGCCGTAGCCAGTGAGGCGTGGAGCGAATATTAAGCAGAGCCGAGATATTCTGAAAAAGACCGTTTAAGAACATTTATATACTTTTAAGAAATAAGACACGTGTGACGCAGCCGCTCCGTTAATCGCACTAAAGAATAAGCAAAGAATTTCTTATTCTTTTATGGCCAAAGGCATATCTGCCTAGACTGCCCCCATGAATGACAGGAGGCACCGAAGATGCGCAGTGAATCCATCCGTTATCTGATAGTGCCGGGTTGGCAGGGCTCGCCCCATGCGCACTGGCAGAGCCACTGGCAGCGCACGCTGCCCAGCAGCTCACGCGTCGAGCAGAGTGACTGGCTGGCTCCTCGACGCGAGCATTGGATCGCCGAGCTGGAACGCTGCGTCGCGAGCGACCCACGATCGGTGGTATTGGTCGCGCACAGTCTGGGCTGCATCACCGTTGCCCACTGGGCGGCACAAGCGCCCCATGCGTTGCTGCGCCGAGTGTGCGGCGCGATGCTGGTCGCCCCGGCGGACGTGGAACGCAGCAACTGCCCGCAGGCGTTGCGCGATTTCGCGCCGATTCCACGTCAGCGGCTGCCTTTCGCCAGCCAGTTGATTGGATCGGACAACGACACCGCCGCCACTGCCGCACGTGCCTTGGAGCTGGGTCAGGGGTGGGGCAGCGAAATCGCGATCCTCCCCGGCGCCGGACACATCAATGTGAAATCCGGGCATCACCAGTGGGAACAAGGTTTCGCTTACCTGTACCGCTTGCAGAGTCGCATCGAGCGCAATGCACGCCAGCGCGCCTGAGGCGTCAGCGCTCGCCGCCGCGCCCGTCATCAACGTTAAAGACTGGCCAACCGCTGCCAGTGAGGCCTTTCAATGAACGATCCTCGTTTCATTCCGCCGTTGCTGACCTTCCCCGATGAGGAACGCAGCCCGCTGAGCATTCGCGCCAAAGCGCTGGTATTCGTTGACCCACGGTCGTGTCGACTGCGTGACGAAGTCGATCGCCTGGCGCGGCTGCCGACGCCCTTGCTGATCCGCGGCGAACCGGGCACAGGTAAGGAGTTGCTGGCACGGCATGTTCACCGGGAAAGCGAACGCGGCGGCCTGTTCGTGGCCGTCAGCTGCAGTGCCATCAGTACCACCCGCGCCGAGGCGGAACTGTTCGGCCACGTTGCCGGTGCCCACAACGCGGCGGCTAGCAGCCGCGCGGGCTGGTTCGGCTCGGCCAACGGCGGCACGCTGTACCTGGACGAGATCGGCGACCTGCCGCTGAGCCTGCAGGAAAAACTGCTGGCAGCACTGGAGACCGGTGAAGCCTGGCGCGTCGGAGCGACCAAGCCGACGCCCGTCGACGTGCGGCTGGTGGCCGCGACCAGCTTCGATCTGGGCAAGGCCGTTGCGATAGGCAAGTTCAACGAACGGCTCTACCACTACCTGCATGACGGCCGGCTGGATCTGCTGCCATTGCGCGAACGCACCGGCGACATCCTGCCGTTGGCTGAGTACTTTCTCGGCGTTTATGCGCAACGCCTGAGCCTGCACTTGCCGCTGGTCAGCACCGCCGCGCAACTGCTGCTGGAGCGACACGCCTGGCCGGGCAACACCCGCGAACTGGAGAACGTCATCCACTTTGCACTGCTGGTCAGCAGCGGCGATGAACTGCTGCCGGAGCACTTCAACCTCGCCAGTCCACTGGAGCAGCTGGCAGGGGATCTGGAAGGGTTGCTGACCGGCGCCGACCGAACGCATCTGTACGCTGTACGACAGCTATTGCGGCGCTTCAGCGCTCGCGTGGACGAGGCGCTGGCCTGATCGGCGAGAACCTAACGCGCCAGCGAACTGCTTGCGATAGGCGCCCGACAGCACCGGTTGAGCTTGCTGAGCGCAGGCGAAGACCTGCCAGCGATTGGCAGCCGCAAGCTTCAATCGTGGCGGCACTGGTTGGCTCTGGCGTAGCGGGTTGCAGACCTGCGCGATAAAAACACCTCGCGGCAGGCGCCTCGCATATGGGGATCGCCACCAAGTGAATCGCCATATGTTTATTCTAAAAAAGTATTTATTTTAATTTTCTTATACCAATAAAGTCACCCCATGCGTACCTGCCGACCAATCGGCGCGCCGCACTTAACGTTGGGCTGATCCGTCAGCCTTATCCAAAAGTGATGCGCCAATTGGCGCTCTTGCATGGAGCCATTTTATGTCGGCACTCGCAGCGTCCCGCCGTGTGGATGCACCTTCCCAGTCTTTCGATATCCAGCCCTTCGATGCGCCGCTGGGCGCCGAGATCATCGGCCTGGACCTTACCCAGCCGCTGAACGACACCGATTTCGCACGCGTTCACCGTGCCCATCTGGACCACGGCCTGCTGGTTTTCCGCGACCAGCGCATCACTCCGCAGCAGCAGATCGATTTCAGCCGCCGCTTCGGCCCGCTGCAGATCCATGTGCTCAAGCAGTTCCTGCTGGCCAACCACCCGGAAATTTTCATCATCTCCAACATCAAGGAGAACGGTCAGCCGATCGGCCTGGGCGACGCCGGCAAGTTCTGGCACTCGGACCTGTCCTACAAGGAAATCCCCAGCCTGGGTTCCATGCTGCTCGCCCAGGAGTTGCCAGAAGAAGGCGGCGACACCCTGTTCGCCAGCCAGCAGCTGGCCTATGAAGCCCTGCCCGCGGAGCTGCGCCAGGCGCTGGAAGGCAAGCGCGCCGCGCACTCCTACACTGCGCGCTACGCCGATGAGGTGGTGGCCGGTGTCACGCGCCCTGCTCTCACCGAGGCGCAGTTGGCCGAGGTCAAGGCGGTGGTGCATCCGGTGCTGCGCACCCACCCGGAAACCGGGCGCAAAGGCCTGTTCGTCAACGAGAACTTCACCACCCATATTCTCGACGTCCCCGAGGACGAGAGCCGGCAGATCCTTGCCGAGCTGTTCGCCCACAGCGCGCGACCCGAGTTCATCTACCGCCACCAATGGCAGCCGCGCGACATGGTGTTCTGGGACAACCGCGCGCTGGTCCACCTGGCCACCGGCTGCCCGAGCCACCAGCGCCGCCGCATGCATCGCACGACCATCCAGGGCGACGCCCCGTTCTGATCGCTCCCAACACCGTTATCCCCTTTCTGATGGAGTTAGACATGTCTCTAGGCAAGCGCTTTCCCTTCATTCCGCGTTTCAGCCGGCTCAGCGCCGGCATCGGCCTCTCCCTGAGTCTGCTGGTCGGCACGCTGAGCGCGCCACAGGCGGCCCAGGCCGAAGGCCAGATCCGCATCGCCGAGCAGTTCGGCATCGTCTACCTGCTGCTCAACGTGGTGCGTGACCAGCAGCTGATCGAGAAGCACGGCAAGGCCGATGGCCTGGATATCAAAGTTGACTGGCAGCAGCTCTCCGGTGGCGCGGCGATCAACGATGCGCTGCTGTCCGGCGCCATCGACATCGCTGGCGCCGGCATCGGCCCGCTGCTCACCGTATGGGATCGCACCCACGGGCGGCAGAACGTCAAGGGAGTGGCCTCACTGGGCAACTTCCCCTACTACCTGCTGAGCAACAACCCTCAGGTGAAGACCATCGCCGACTTCAGCGAGAAAGACCGCATCGCCCTGCCGGCGGTGGGCGTTTCGGTGCAGGCGCGCTTCCTTCAGTACGCCGCTGCCAAGCAATGGGGCGATGACCAGTTCAACCGCCTGGACCGGTACACCGTGGCCCTGCCGCACCCGGATGCAACCGCTTCGCTGAAATCGGGCGGCACCGAGCTGACCGGGCACTTCTCCAACCCGCCGTTCCAGAACCAGGCGCTGCAGAACCCGGACGTTCACGTGGTGCTGGATACCTACGAACTGCTCGGTCCGAACTCGCCGACCGTGCTCTATGCCACCGAGAAATTCCGCAACGACAACCCCAAGACCTACAAGGCCTTCCTCGCCGCGCTGGGCGAAGCAGCCGCGTACGCGCAGAACGACAAGGCCGCGGCGGCCGACACCTACATCCGTGTCACCGGCGCCAGGATCAGCCGCGACGAGCTGCTGAAGATCATCGACAACGAGCGCTTCGAGTTCTCCGTCACGCCCACCAACACCTACCCGCTGGCGGACTTCCTCCATCGCGTCGGCGCCATCAAGAACAAGCCCGCCTCCTGGCAGGACTATTTCTTCGCAGATGCCGCCATCGGCCAGGGAAGCTGAATCCATGAACGCCTTTCTGCAAGGCCACACGGCCAGCATCGGAAATTCCCCCGCCTTCGACACGCTGCTGCAGGTGGACAAGGTGAGCCTGGAATACCGCACCCCGCAGCGCGTGGTGCGCGCCACCCACGAGGTCAGCTTCGAGGTGGATCGCGCCGATCGTTTCGTGCTGCTCGGGCCGTCCGGTTGCGGTAAGTCCACGCTGCTCAAGGCGGTGGCCGGCTTCATCGAACCGGTTGCCGGCAGCATCCGCCTGGACGGCACCGAAGTACGCGAACCCGGACCGGACCGCATCGTCGTGTTCCAGGAATTCGACCAGTTGCCACCATGGAAGACGGTCAAGCAGAACGTCATGTTCCCGCTGCTGGCCTCGCGCACGCTGGGCCGCCGCGAAGCCGAGGAACGCGCCCTGCATTACCTGGGCAAGGTCGGCCTGGAGGCGTTTGCCGATGCCTACCCGCACTCTCTCTCCGGCGGCATGAAGGCGCGCGTGGCCATCGCCCGTGCGCTGGCCATGCAGCCGAAGATCCTGCTGATGGACGAACCCTTCGCCGCGCTGGACGCCCTGACCCGCCGCAAGATGCAGGAAGAGCTGCTGGCGCTGTGGGAAGAGGTGCGTTTCACCCTGCTGTTCGTCACCCACTCCATTGAGGAGGCGCTGGTGGTCGGCAACCGCATTCTGCTGCTTTCGCCGCATCCAGGTCGGGTTCGGGCGCAGATCAGCAGCCACCAGTACGACCTGCACAGCCTGGGCGGCGTGGGTTTTCAGCAGACCGCGCAACGCATCCACCGCCTGCTGTTCGACGAGGAAGTCGAGACCGGCCACGCCGTCGAGCTGGGTTTCCACGACATCCGCATCGCCTACTGAGGAGTGAGTCATGAGTTTTTCCCCCGCAAGGCGTGAGGAATACGAAATCCCGCTGCAACCGCTGCCCGGCCGGCAGCTGGAGCGCGAACTGTCCCTCGGCCAGCGCCTGTGGCAGCAGGGCTGGTTGCGCAAGTCGCTGGTCCTGCTGGCGCTGGCGCTGATCTGGGAGACCGCCGCGCGCTACCAGGGCAACGACCTGCTGCTGCCAAGCTTCCTGCAAACCGCCAGCGCCTTTATCGAAGGCATTGGCACCGGCGAGCTGCTGGAAAAGGTGGCGATCTCGCTGTCGGTGCTGGTCAAGGGCTACCTGATCGGCATCGGCCTGGCCTTCCTGCTGACCACCCTGGCGGTCTCTACGCAGCTGGGCCGCGACCTGCTGTCCACGCTGACCTCGATGTTCAACCCGCTGCCGGCCATCGCGCTGCTGCCGCTGGCGCTGCTGTGGTTCGGGCTGGGCGAGAACAGCCTGATCTTCGTACTGGTGCATTCGGTGCTCTGGGCGTTGGCGCTCAACACCTACGCGGGCTTTCTCGGTGTTTCGGAAACCCAGCGCATGGCCGGGCGCAACTACGGCCTCAAGGGCCTGCGCTTCGTGCTGTTCATTCTGGTGCCAGCCGCACTGCCATCGATTCTCGCCGGGCTGAAGATCGGCTGGGCCTTCGCCTGGCGCACGCTGATCGCCGCCGAGCTGGTGTTCGGCGCCTCCAGCGGCAAAGGCGGCCTGGGCTGGTACATCTTCCAGAACCGCAACGAGCTGTACACCGACAAGGTCTTCGCCGGCCTGGCGGCGGTAATCCTCATCGGCCTGCTGGTGGAGAACCTGGTGTTCGCCAGCATCGAGCGGGTCACCGTCAAACGCTGGGGAATGCAGCGCTGACCTTCGTCATCCGAACCCATTTCCTGCCTGGTAACGGCCATGCCATACCGCTATCTGTCGCACCTTTTTTGCCCCAAACCGCTGAGCACTACGCCTCGCGCGCAAGCTGCGCGAGGGCGGCTGGATCGAGGCCGGCGAGCGGGTGGTCATCCTAAACACCCGGGCGGGCATCAGGCACCCCGACACGGTGCAGGTCGAGGTGCCGCTGCAACCGGGTGAGGCTGCTGCGATGAGCTTCGGTTGATTCCGGGGCCGGCGTCCGCCGGTCCCCAACGCTGGAAGGGACACACAATGAAAAAGATGACATTGCTTCTTGCACTTGCTGGCGCACTTCAGTTCGGCCAGGCATCGGCGGGCGAACCCCTGCGGGTCGGCGCCACGCCGGTCCCCCATGCGGAAATCCTCGAGCTGATCAAACCGCAACTGGCCAGGCAGGGCGTCGATCTGGATATCAAGGTGTTCACCGACTATGTGCAGCCGAACCTGCAGGTCGATCAGAAGCACCTCGACGCCAACTACTTCCAGACCAAGCCGTACCTGGATAACTTCAATGCCGGCAAGGGCACCGAGCTGGTGATCGTCAAAGGCGTGCATGTCGAGCCCTTTGGCGGTTATTCCAGCAAATACAGATCCCTCGACCAGCTGCCGGCCGGCGCCACTATCGCCCTGCCCAACGAGGGCAGCAACAGCGGCCGTGCGCTGCTGCTGCTACACAAGGCCGGTCTGCTGGTGCTCAAGGACCCGGGTAATGCCCTGGCGACGCCCAAGGATATCGCCAGCAACCCGCGTCACTTCAAGTTCAGGGAACTGGAGGCGGCCATGCTGCCGCGGGTGCTGGACCAGGTCGACCTGGCGATGATCAATACCAACTACGCGCTGGAGGCCAAGCTCAATCCGAGCGAGGATGCACTGGTCATCGAAGGGAGCGATTCGCCCTACGTCAATTATCTGGTCGCCCGACCGGACAACCGCGACAGCGCAGCCATCAAGAAACTTGCCGCAGCCTTGACCAGTCCGCAGGTGAAAGCGTTCATCGAGCAGAATTACTCGGGTGCAGTACTCCCGGCGTTCTGACCGATTTGCGCGCGGCGGCGCTTACCTCACGCCGCCATTCTCATTCACTCAAGGGGGCCCAGCATGTCAGCATCCAACCAAGGGATTTCCACCCGTGCCGTACACAGCGGCAACGACATCGACCACAACATGGTCACCCGACCAAAAAGCCTGCCGATCTACGAAAGTTCGGTGTTCGTCTACGACTCCCTGGCGCAGGTAGACGACTACCTGGCCGGCAACCCCGACAATTACATGTATACCCGACTGGGCAATCCCAACGCCGCCGCGCTGGAGGCGCTGATCTGCGACCTGGAAGGTGGCGAAGCGGCACTGTTCTCTGCCTCCGGTATGGCCGCGATCAGCGCGGCACTGCTGGGGCGCCTGAGCGCCGGCGATCACCTGATAGCCAGCCGCGAGCTGTACGGCACCACACAAAGCCTGATCGAGAGGAGCTGAGCCGCTTCGGCATCACCTCCACCCTTGTGGATATCAGCGACCAGGCTGCGGTGGAGGCGGCAATCACCCCCGCTACCCGCCTGCTCTACACCGAAACCGCATCCAACCCACTGGTTCGGGTCAGCAATATTCCAGCCTTGGCCACACTGGCCCGCGATCGGGGCATCAAGCTGCTGGTGGACAACACTTTCCTTTCGCCGGCGCTCTATCAACAGCTGGCCGATGGAGCGGACCTGGTGCTGCACAGCACCACCAAGTACCTCAACGGCCACAGCGACGCCACCGGCGGCATCTTGGTAGGCGACACCGAATGGGTGGCCCAGGCGCGGCGCTTCCAGACCAACGCTGGCGGCAGTGCCAGCCCATTCGAAGCCTGGCTGACCTTCCGTGGCGCCAAGACCCTGGGCCTGCGCATGCGCGCCCACTCGGCCAACGCGCAGCAGCTGGCCGAAGCGTTGCAGGCGCACCCACGCGTGGCCGAGGTGCACTATCCGGGCCTTTCCTCGCACCCGGACCACGAACTGGCCCGGCGGCTGTTTCCCAAGGGCTGTTCGGGCATGCTCGCCTTTACCCTGGACGGAGGCTTGGCGGAAGTTGATCGACTCATGCGCACGCTTCAACACACCGTCTTCGCGCCTTCACTGGCCGGTGTTGCGAGCAGCATCAGCCACCCTGGCAAGACGTCCCATCGCATGCTGCCGCGCGATGTGCTGAGCGAGCTGGCCATTCACGACGGCACCATTCGCGTGTCGGTAGGCATCGAGGACGCGGAGGACATCGTCGCGGACTTTATTCAGGCGCTGGACAAGCTGTAAGCGCCCTTGGCCCAGCGGCGGCCGTCGCCGCTTGGCATATTCATATGCAATAAAAGTATTTCTCGACTCATTCTTATATCCGTAATCTTTGCTTCCTAACTTGTTATGACAAGTAGCGCAGCGAGATAACCATATGCCCCAACTGCTTCCCCTTTCCTCCGTTCCGCTCTACGGCCAGCTCAAGGAGCTGCTGCGTGAACGCATCCTCGACGGCACCTACCCGCCGCTCAGCCGTATGCCCTCGGAAAACGAACTGGGCCAGGCGTTTGGCGTCAGCCGCATCACCGTGCGCCAGGCGCTGGGTGATCTGCAGAAGGAGGGGCTGATCTTCAAGATCCACGGCAAGGGCACTTTCGTCGCCAAACCCAAGGCCTTTCAGAATGTCAGCACCCTGCAGGGTCTGGCCGAGTCCATGTCGCAGATGGGCTACGAGGTGATCAACCGCCTACATAGCCTCAAACACTTGCCAGCCGGCGCCCTCGTTGCCGAACGCCTGGGTCTGGAAGAAGGCGCGCCCGTCAGCGAAATCAAGCGTGTGCGCCTGATCAACCGCGAGCCGGTTTCGCTGGAAATCACCTATGTGTCACGTGAAATCGGCGAGCGCCTGGAAAAAGCCGACCTGGTGAGCCGCGACATCTTCCTGATCCTCGAAAACGACTGCGGTATCGCTCTCGGCCATGCGGAACTGGCCATCGATGCGGTGTTGGCCGACGCCGACCTGACCCGCGCGCTCGGTGTGGAGGAAGGCTCGCCGATCATGCGCATCGAACGCCTGACCCACACCGCCGCCGGCGCGCCGCTGGATTTCGAATACCTCTATTACCGTGGCGACGCCTTCCAGTATCGCCTGCGCATCGACCGCAACAAGGGACCTCGGACATGAAGACCATCGAACGCGAATACGACCTGGTGGTCATCGGTGGCGGCACCGCCGGCCCGATGGCAGCGATCAAGGCCAAGGAAGCCAACCGCGAGCTGCGCGTGCTGCTGCTGGACAAGGCCAACGTCAAGCGCAGCGGCGCCATCAGTATGGGCATGGACGGCCTCAACAACGCCATCATCCCCGGCCACGCCACGCCGGAGCAGTACACCAAGGAAATCACCGTCGCCAACGACGGCATCGTCAACCAGGCGGCGGTGTACGCCTACGCCACCAGGAGCTTCGAGACCATCGAGCAGCTCGACCGCTGGGGCGTGAAATTCGAGAAGGACGAAACCGGCGACTACGCCGTGAAGAAAGTCCACCACATGGGCGCCTATGTGCTGCCGATGCCGGAAGGCCACGACATCAAGAAGGTGCTCTATCGCCAGCTGAAACGCGCACGCGTGGAGATCACCAACCGCGTCATCGCCACCCGCCTGCTGACCGACGCAGAGGGTGCTGTAAATGGCGTGATGGGCTTCGACTGCCGCACCGCCGACTTTCACCTGATCCGCGCCAAGGCGGTGATCCTCGCCTGCGGCGCCGCCGGGCGCCTGGGTCTGCCGTCCTCCGGCTACCTGATGGGCACTTACGAGAACCCGACCAACGCCGGCGACGGCTACGCCATGGCCTATCACGCAGGCGCCGAGCTGGCGAACCTGGAATGCTTCCAGATCAACCCGCTGATCAAGGACTACAACGGCCCGGCCTGCGCCTATGTGACCGGCCCGCTGGGCGGCTACACCGCCAACAACAAGGGCGAGCGCTTCATCGAGTGCGATTACTGGAGCGGCCAGATGATGTGGGAGTTCCACCAGGAACTCGAAGGCGGCAATGGCCCGGTGTTCCTCAAGCTCGATCATCTGGCTGAGGAAACCATCCAGAACATCGAGGAAATCCTGCACAGCAACGAACGACCGAGCCGCGGCCAGTTCCACGCCAACCGTGGCACCGACTACCGCACCGGCATGGTCGAGATGCACATCTCCGAGATCGGCTTCTGCTCCGGCCATTCGGCCTCGGGCGTGTGGGTCAACGAGAAGGCCGAGACCAGCGTCAAGGGGCTGTACTCGGCCGGCGACATGGCGGCGGTGCCGCACAACTACATGCTCGGCGCCTTCACCTATGGCTGGTTCGCCGGCGTCAACGCCGCCGAATACATCGCCAGCCGCGATTTCAGCGAGGTTGATGCCCGGCAGGTCGAACGCGAAAAGGCGCGCGTCTACGCACCGCTCAATCGCGAGCACGGCCTGCCGCCGGCGCAGGTCGAGTACAAGCTGCGACGCATGGTCAATGACTACCTGCAGCCGCCGAAGGTTACCAAGAAGATGGAAATCGGCCTGACGCGCTTCGCCGAGATCGAGCGCGATCTCGACCAGCTCAAGGCCAACAACCCCCACGAACTGATGCGCGCGCTGGAGGTCAGCGTGATCCTCGATTGCGCCGAGATGGCCGCACGCGCCTCGCTGTTTCGCGAGGAAAGCCGCTGGGGCCTGTACCACCATCGGGTCGATCACCCCGAGCGCAACGATGCCGAGTGGTTCGCCCACTGCCACCTGAAAAAGGGCGAGGACGGCGCCATGACCAGCTTCAAGAAGCCGGTGGAGCCCTACCTGATCCCGCTGGATGACGACGAGCAGCAGGCCTACAACCGCCTGCGGGTGAAGACTGCCGCGGCGTGACGCCGCCGTAGGGTGGAAGACCGCGAAGCGTCTTCCACCGATTAAATTCGTGGTGGAGGGAAAGCGCCATCCGCCCAGAGCAAGAACGTCGGAGCGTGCCGACGGGACAGCAAAAAAACACGAGAGCCTCAGGCTCCAAGGAACCGTGACATGGCCTACCAGCCTCAGGAAATTTTCTTCCGCAGCAACGCCCCCGTGACCATCGACGAAGACAAGTGCATCGCCGAAAAAGGCTGCACGGTCTGCGTCGAGGTCTGCCCGATGGACCTGCTGGCGATCAACCCGGCAACGCAAAAGGCCTATATGGCCTTCGATGAATGCTGGTACTGCATGCCCTGCGAAAAAGACTGCCCGACCGGCGCCGTGAAGGTGGAAATCCCCTACTTGCTGCGCTGAGTCATCGATGGGTATGAGCCAAGCCGATACCCATTACCAAAAAAACTGACACCCGCCATCCGGCCACCACCGGACGCCTTGCTTGCAACACCCCCTCGTTTCCCACCAGCCACCTGCTGGCGGAGACGATTCCAACACTTGATTCGAGGGGAAACACCATGATCTTGCGCACCACCATCGCCGGCCTTGCGCTGGCAATCGCTGCCACTCAGGCATCGGCCGAAACCATCCGTATCGCCATCGGTACCCAGGACACCACCATCAACTGCGCCGCGGGTGGTCTGCTGATCCGCGAGCTGGGCCTGCTCGACAAGTACCTGCCGCGCAACGGCAAATACCAGGACGCCCAGTATGAAATCGAATGGAAGAACTTCACCAGCGGCGCGCCGCTGACCAACGAAATGGTCGCCGGCAAGCTGGATTTCGGCGCCATGGCCGACTTCCCCGGCGCGTTCAACGGCGTGGCATTCCAGGATGCAGGCAAGCAGAGCCTGTTCATCAGCGTGCTTTCCGGCAGCACCCTGGGCAGTGGCAACGGCATCGTGGTGCCGGCCGCATCGCCGGTGCAGTCACTGGCCGAACTGAAGGGCAAGACCATTTCCGTGCCGTTCGCCTCCACCGCCCACGGCATGCTCCTGCGCGCCGTGGCAGCGCAGGGTTGGGACCCGGAGAAGGACGTACGCATCATCGCCCAGGCGCCGGAAATTGCCGGTTCGGCGCTGCGCAGCAACCGCATCGAGGCACACGCCGACTTCGTGCCCTTCGCCGAGCTGTTCCCCAACCGTGGCTTCGCCCGCAAGATCTTCGACGGCTCCCAGGCCAATGCGCCGACCTTCCATGGCGCTCTGGTGGATGCCGACTACGCCAGCAAGTATCCGGAAATCGTCACCGCCTACCTGCGCGCCGGCATCGAAGCTGACCAGTTGCTGGCCACCGAGCCGGAGAAGTACAGCGAACTGATCGAGAAGGTCACCGGCATCGAGGCCGAGGTCAGTTACCTGTTCCACGGTCCGCTCGGCCTGCAGACCCGCGACCTGAGCTGGAAACCGGAATACCGCCAGGCCGTGAGCACCTCCATCGAGACCCTGAAGCTGCTCAAGCGCACCGACCGCTCGCTGGATACCGACACCTTTATCGATGATCGCTACATCCGCGCCGCGTTCAAGGCCGCCAACCTCGATTACGACAAGCAGCTGAGCAACTACGCGCAGCTGCCGCTCGAGGCCAAGGATGCGCTGACCGGCGAGCCGATCACTGACTTCAAACGCCTGGCGCAGATCTGGGTGCGCGGTGAAGACAAGGTGCGCCACTACGCCTCGCCGGAATCCGCGTTCAAGGCGCTGGCCGAGCTGGAGCAGCAAGGTAAGGACATCCGCGCCCTCTACGCCCAGGCGGCAGACAGCGGGATCAAGTTGCTGGCCAACCAGGCCTGGTTCGTACGCAACACAAAAGGTGAGCTGAACGCCTTCCTGCTCAAGGAGCAGGCCGAAGCCTATGCCAAGGCCGAAGGTGGTGAAGCACTGGACTTCGTCAGCGCCAACCAACAACTGCTGGCCAGCCGTTAAGGCCCCGCCCGCTCCCCGGTCTCGTGCGTACATGGGGCCAGTGGAGCGGGATGTAGAACCCGTCCTGCGACTCGCCCGGAATCACCTCCGGGTTGCGTCTGGAGAACCCGATGCCCCCACTTGTATTTCCCCGCTGGCCCCTGCGCCTGGCTTCGCTGGCCGCCTGCCTGCTGTTTTGGCAACTGGCGTCCACGCTGCGCCTGGATCTGGGCCTGGTCACCTTCACCTACGTACCTACACCCGCCTCGGTGCTGCACGCCGGCTGGGCATTGCTCGAATCGAGCAAGCTGGTTTCCCACCTTTGCAGCAGCCTGGCGCGGGTGTTCGCCGGTTACCTGGCCGCGGCCGTCATCGGCGTGCTGCTGGGGCTGGCCATCGGCCGCTCGAAATGGGCTGAAGACAGCCTGCTGCCTCCGCTGGAGATGCTGCGGCCGATTCCGGCGGTGGCCTGGATTCCGCTGGCGATCCTGATGTTTCCCTCGTCGGAGGCGTCGATGATCTTCATCACCTTCACCGGCGCGCTGTTCCCGATTCTGCTCAATACCGTGCACGGTGTGGAGGGAGTCGACCCCCGACTGATCGCCTCCGCACGCAGCCTGGGCGCCGGTCGTCTGGAGACACTGCGTGAAGTGATCCTGCCGGGCGCGGCGCCCAGCATCGTTACCGGCCTCGCCATTGGCATGGGCACTTCCTGGTTCTGCCTGGTGACCGCCGAGATGATCTCCGGCCAGTTCGGCATCGGCTATTACACCTGGGAGTCCTACACCATTCAAAACTACCCGGACATCATCGTCGGCATGCTGCTGATTGGCCTGCTCGGCATGGCCAGCAGCGGCCTGGTCAAACGCCTTGGCAGCCTGGCCACCCCTTGGTATCGCAACGGAGGACAGTCGCGATGAGCGCCTGCGAGAAAACGCCGGAGGCGGGTCGAATCGACGGCCGTCAGCTGTCCATCCGCCTCGGCCGCGGTGCGGATGCCTTCGAGGCGGTGCAGGCGCTGGACTTCGCTATCGAACCGGGCGAGTTCGTCTGCATCCTGGGGCCGTCCGGCTGCGGCAAGTCGACCCTGCTAGGCGCCCTGGCCGGCCACCTGCGTCCCGCCGGTGGAAGCCTGCTGGTGGATAATGCGCCAATCGCCGGCCCATCACCTGAACGCGGCATGGTCTTCCAACACCACACGCTACTGCCCTGGCGCAGCGTGCTGGACAACGTCGCCTTCGGCCTGAAGATGCAGGGCGTCGGCAAGGTCGAGCGCCGCCGCCAGGCTGCCGAGATGCTGCGCCTGGTCGGCCTACAGGACTTCGCTTCGCGGTGGCCAAACCAGCTATCCGGTGGCATGCAGCAACGCGCCGAAATCGCCCGCGTGCTGATCAACCGACCACGCCTGTTACTGATGGACGAACCCTTCGGAGCCCTGGACGCTCAGACCCGCGCGCGCATGCAGGAGCTGCTGCTGGATATCTGGACGCGCATGCGCACGACAGTGGTCTTCGTCACCCACGATATAGACGAGGCGCTGTTCCTCGCCGACCGCATCCTGGTAATGAGCCCACGACCGGGGCGTTTCATCGAGGACTTGCCGCTGACCTTTACGCGGCCACGCGACGCCAGCCTGCTGACCAGCCCCGCCTTCGTGCATCTCAAGCGCTATTGCCTGGAGCTGCTGCGCCACGAGGAAGGTCGCGAGTTGCCGCGCCTGACGCCGCTCGGCCTACCCACCACCGAACATACGCCACTGCGAATTGCCCTATGACCCTCACTACTGACAACCCCGACATTCTTGATCTGCTGCCCCGCCTTGCCGACGCTGACGCCGGCGTGCGTCGAATCGCCCTGATTGAACTGGCCGACCTGGAAGACCCAGAGGCCCTGCCCTGGCTGACCCGCGCCCTGAGCGCGGACAGTTCGGCCGATGTTCGCGCCGAGGCCGCTCGCCTGCTGGAGGCGTGGGAAGAGAACGAAGTGGTAGATGGTCTCTGCGCCGCCCTCGCCGATGCCGACATGCGGGTACGCAATGCCGCTGCGCAAAGCCTCAGTGAGCTCAAGAGCAGCGAAGCGGGCAAACGGATTCTGCCCTGGGCAGGCCATGCCGATGCCTTCGTGCGGGCCAGTGCGCTACGGGCCTTGCGCGAGCTGCGCCTGAACGACGCCGCACCGTTGGCCCTGCAAGCACTGGATGACAACGACGCCTTCGTCAGGCGCGAAGCGGTGGGCATTCTCGGCTGGCTCAAGCAATACGATGCGTTACCGGCATTGGCGCGCCTGGCCAGTGACGACGAAGACACCGACGTGCGTCGCGCCGCCACGGGGGCGCTCGGCCTGGCCAGCGACGCCGCCGTGCTGCCCTCATTGCAGGCGGCCCTGCGCGACCGTGAATGGCAGGTCCGCGAAGAGGCCGCCACTACCTTAGGCAAGGTCGGTTTGGAACAAGCCGGCCCCGCCTTGGTTGAAGCGCTCAACGACGGTTATTGGCAGGTGCGCCTGCGCGCGGCGCGCGCGCTGGGCAAACTGCGCTTCAGCGCAGCACTGCCGGGATTGATCGAGCTACTCGGCCATAGCATCAGCAACCTGCGCAAGGAGGCCGCTCTGGCGCTTGGCGAACTGGCCGACCCTGCTGCATTACCAGCGTTGCAGGCGGCAGAAGGTGATAGCGACCCCGAGGTGCGCAAAGCCGTGCGCATCGCCCTGAACCAAGTGCAAGGCAGTCCTCGATGATGGCGCCAACGGGCCTGCGCAGCAGTGCAGGAACGCTGCTCGTGGAATGGCCAGACAGCAGCATCAGTCAGCTCAGCCATACCCGATTACGGGCCAGCTGCCCGTGCTCACAGTGCCGTGCAGCGCGTCTGGCGGGCAGGATAGATACGGTTTCAGCCAATGTACGCCTGAGTGCGATCAATACCCAGGGCTATGGCGTACAGCTGGTGTTCAGTGATGGCCACGACCGCGGTATCTATCCCTGGCAATACCTGCGAGAGCTGGCCGCGTGAACGACCGCGCTGGCGGCTCGTCGAATGAGGCATTCGGCAGAATAGCCATCGGTTCCCGGCTTCTGGCTAGGTTCCACGAGGGGTTGCATCTGGCGTGAACGGCGTTTGCGCACGCGACGTTCATCGTCGAGCTCAGGCCAGCGCTATAATACCGGCCTGTATTCAGCCCTAGAACGGTGGCAGGCTTAACGGCGGCGACCTTAAGGATTGCACATGTCCAACAAGCTTCCCTCGGGCCTCGATGGCCCTCTGCAAACGGCCACACAGAGCGAAGCGCTCCAGACCAACTGGCCGCTCGACCAGGTCGTCAGCGAGCTGCGCGCAGCCCGTACCGAATGGCGCACCAGCACCGGGCGCGCCCGTGAATTGGGTAGCCGCGAGCTGCCGTCGCGCCATGCGCTGGAGTGCATCTTTTCAGACCTGCGCGGCGCGCTCTTTCCCATGCGTCTGGGCCCGAGTGACCTGCGCCTGGAAAGCGAAGACTTCTACGTTGGCCACACCCTGAACAACGCGCTGAACAGGCTGCTCGGGCAAGTGCGCCTGGAGTTGCGCTACGCCGCTCGCCAGCGCGGCGAGCCGGAGGAAGGCAGCGATGCCGATGCAGCACGCATCGTGCGCGACTTCGCTGCGGCCCTGCCGCAGATGCGGCGCTTGCTCGACAGCGATGTTACCGCCGCCTACGCCGGCGACCCGGCGGCGCGCAGCGTCGATGAAGTACTGCTGTGCTATCCGGGCATTCTCGCGGTGATCCACCACCGCCTGGCCCATCACCTGTATGCCGCCGGCCTGCCGTTGCTGGCGCGCATCGGCGCAGAAATCGCTCATTCGGCCACCGGCATCGACATTCACCCCGGCGCGCAGATCGGCCACAGCTTCTTCATCGACCACGGCACCGGCGTGGTGATCGGCGAGACGGCGATCATCGGCAACCGGGTGCGTATCTACCAGGCCGTTACGCTCGGCGCCAAACGCTTCACCGCCGACGAGACCGGCCAGTTGCACAAGGGCCGCGCACGCCATCCCATCGTCGAGGACGACGTGGTGATCTATGCCGGCGCCACCATCCTCGGCCGTATCACCATCGGCCAGGGTTCCACCATCGGCGGCAACGTCTGGCTCACACGCAGCATTCCGCCGGGCAGCAACATCACCCAGGCCAGCCTGCAGCATCAGCCGAAAAGCGATTAGTGGGAAGCCTCGCAAGGGGAATACCCTGCGAGGCGACCGAACGGCTCCGTTCGCGGTCGACAGGTAATCGACCGAACCGACAGCTCGACTTCCGCGGTACGGCTACCGAAGGGCGCAGGAAACAGACGCGGCTCGAACAGAGACCGCTCGGCCGCGACATCCGCCAGGCTTGTACGGCTGTCATTGGACTGCCTCCGGCTTCCACAGCACGACGTCGCTGGCGTCGATGCGTTTGGGTAACAGCCCTTCGTTGAAGAAGGCGTCGGCAATCTTCTGTTGTTCGACCAGGCTTTTGCGCTGAACCGCTTGAACCTCGTAGCTACGTCGCTGGTTGGCCTGTTCGACGATCTGCGGGTCGAGATCACCCCACAGCGGGCCGAGCAGCTCGGCGGCTTCGCGAGGATTGGCGCGCAGCCATTGGCCGGCTTTGACCAACTCGTTGAATACGCTTTGCAGCACCTCCGGATGCGCCTCGGCAAACGCGGCGCTGGTCAGGTAGTAACGCTGGTACTCCGCCAGACCGGTGCCGTCGGCGAGCGTGCGGGTCGGCAGCTGCTGCTGGGCGCTGCTGAGGAAGGGCTCCCAGGCGACCCAGGCGTCCACCTTGCGGTTCTCGAAAGCGGCTCGGCCGTCGGCTGGCGTCAGGTAGGCGGCGTTGATGTCGCTGAACTTCAGCCCGGCATCCGCCAGAGCGCTGAGTAACAGATAGTGGTTACCCGCCGCGCGGGTAACCGCGACCTTCTTGCCCTTCAACTCGTTAACGCTGCTAAGCGGCGAATCCTGGTGGACGATGATCGCCTGGGCGGTGGGCGAGGGCGCCTCCGTGGCGAAATAGGCAAGCCTGGCGCCAGCAGCCTGGGCGAACACCGGTACGGTGTCGGCGACATCGGCGGAAAGGTCGACGTTGCCGACGTTCAAGGCCTCGAGCAGTGGCTGCCCATTGGGGAATTCGTGCCAGCTGATCCGTACATCATGTGGCGCCAGCGCACGTTCCAGCGTGCCTTTGTTCTTGAGCAGGCTGATCAACGTGGAGGACTTCTGATAGCCAATGCGCAGCTGCGTAGCCGCTTCGACAAGCGGAGCGCCGAGCAGGCCAGTAGCCAGAAAGAGGGATAACAGAGCATTGCGCGGTTTAAGGATGGCAGGCATGGCGGCTCTCGATAATGACGTGCCAGCCAGTCGGATGACGGCCGGATCACGGTAACTTCAGTTTGAAAAAGGAAGTCCGGTGATCCGGTAGCGCAAAGCTATCCGATCTAAAAATCATGAGTAAAAGAACATTTAGGAATTAGTTTAGGAGCAGAAAGCGCGCCTTTTGTTATTACTTTTTGGAATAAAAAGATGAAAAACAAATCTTTTAGAAATGACAAAATATTTCGTAGATTTGCCGCCCAGTCGACCGCGTACTTCCGCGCAGAGCCCTAGCACGGGCATTACAAGAGCATGACCACTGGCGCGCCGTTCCGCTCGAGCCCCCAGTGCAATGCCACCTCATTTCTGCAACGCACTTGGAGCACAACGAATGAAGCACACCCCAATTGCCCTGGCCGTCGCCTTCGGCATTCTCGCGCAACAAGCCAGCGCCGCCGGCTTTATCGAGGACAGCAAGGCCAGTCTCGATCTGCGTAATTTCTATTTCAACCAAGACAACCGCGACACGAACAAGGCTTCCAGCAAGGAATGGGGCCAGGGCTTCATCCTTAACTTCCAGTCCGGTTTCACCGAGGGCACCGTGGGCTTTGGTGTGGATGCCATCGGCCTGCTGGGTGTACGCCTGGATGGCGGCGGTCGCTCCGTCAAACCGGAAAAGTCCGGCCAGGAACGAGTTCCCGGCGCACTATTTCCGCTCGAAAGCGACGGCAGCGGCGTGAACGACTACAGCAAGGCCGGCGTAACTGCCAAGGCCCGGGTTTCCAAGACCGAGCTGCGCGTCGGTACCCTGCTGCCCAAGCTGCCGGTGGTGAGCTACAACGACGGTCGCCTGCTGCCACAACTGTTCGAGGGTGGCCAGCTCACCTCTCAGGAAATCGACGGCCTGACCCTGACCGCCGGCCAGCTGGAGCACACCAAGACCCGCAGCTCTACCAACGACATTGGTCTGGGCATTGCAGGAACAACCAACAACGCCGACACCAACAAATTCTACTTCGCCGGCGGCGACTACAAGCTGACCAAAGACCTGACCGCGCAGTACTACTACGGCAACCTGGAAGACTTCTACAAGCAGCACTTCCTCGGCCTGGTGCACAACTACGCACTCGGCGGCGGCACCCTCAAGAGCGACCTGCGCTATTTCGACAGCAGTTCCGACGGCAAGAACGGCAGTGCTGCCGGTCGCGCCGAGGGCTATACCAGCAATGGCTACTACGGAAATGGGGTGACCAAAGGTGAAGTCGACAACCGCACCTGGAGCGCCCTGTTCACCTACGGCCACAGCGGCCACGAGCTGAGCGCCGGCTACCAGCAGGTCGAAGGCGACAGCGCCTTCCCCTTCCTCAACCAGGGTGACGGCTCCACCGCCTACCTGATCACCGACCGTCAGATCGGCAAGTTTCTCGCCGCCGGCGAGCGCACCTGGCTGGCCGGTTACGCCTACGATTTCGGCAAGCTTGGCGTGCCCGGCCTGAAGGCCTCGGTGGTGTACCTGTCGGGTGACAACATCGACAGCGCCGAGAGCGATCGCAAGGAATGGGAACGCGATTTCCGCCTCGACTACGTCCTGCAGGAAGGTTCCTTCAAGGGCCTCGGCTTCTCCTGGCGCAACGCCAGCCTGCGCGGCAATTCCACTGCGGATCAGGACGAAAACCGTCTGATCGTCAGCTACAGCCTGCCGTTGCTGTAAGCCTCAGCGCCAACGAAGGCCAGCCACGCGGCTGGCCTTCAACCTATGGTGCGCCCAGTTCTACTCGCAACCACTCAGCCAACCGCTCTGCACGCCGGTCAACCCGCCTTGCAGGTACCCACAAGGCCAGCCGCGCCGAGGTTTCGACGAAGCCCCATGGCGCCAGCAGGCGACCCGCGGCCAGGTCGTCAGCCACCAGCTGCTGCGGTGCGATGGCCACGCCCAGTCCGGCCAGCGCTGCTTCCAGCAGGAAATACAGGTGCTCGAAGCTCTGCCCCAGGCGCAACTCGCTTGGCGTCAGCCCCTTGCTGCGCGCCCAATTGGGCCAGGCCTGCGGGCGCGACGCGGTGTGCAGCAACGGCTCGCCCAGCAGCACCTCGGGGGCCGCTGCGCGCAGCAGCGAACAACGCGGATGGTGCGGGCTGAGCACCGGACCGATGCGCTCGGGAGTCAGATCGAACACCTGCATGTCGGCGGGCCACGGCGGTTCGGCGAACCACAGGGTGGCGTCGAGGCCGGCTCGACGTGGGTCCAGCTCGCCTTCGCTGGCCGACAACTGCAGGCGCAGGTCGGGCAGTTCGCGATTGAGCCGGTCCAGCCGAGGGATGAACCAACGCGCCAGCAGGCTGCCGGGACAACCGAGTACAAAAGGTGCTTCGGCAGTTTGGCGCTGCAATTCGGCACAGGTGCTGCGCAGGCGCTCGAAGGCTTCGCCGGCCACGTCGCGCAGACGAGTGCCGGCATCGGTGAGTTTTACGCCACGCCCTTCCTTTTCCAACAACGCAATCCCGAGCGCGTCCTCCAGGCTTTTGAGTTGCCGACTGATTGCACTGTGAGTGACATGCAGCTCGACAGCAGCCTGTTTCAAGCTGCCGAGGCGCGCAACGGCCTCGAAGGCGCGCAAAGCGTTCAGGGGTGGAAGGCTGGCGCTCATAAGTGAGTTTTCCTGACGTGTTGCGACGATCATATCGCTTTTTTTCCGCGTTGCATGCGGTTAGGGTGCATCCATCCGCAGGGCTGTTTACCGGCAACTGCAAAGAACCAGGAGATCGCCATGACTTCATACCGCAACGGCCCTGACGCCAAAGGCCTGTTTGGCTCGTTCGGCGGCCAGTACGTCGCCGAAACCCTGATGCCACTGATTCACTCGCTGGCCGCCGAATACGAAAAGGCCAAGAACGACCCGGCCTTCCTCGAAGAACTGGCCTACTTCCAACGCGACTACATCGGCCGCGCCAGCCCGCTGTACTTCGCCGAGCGGCTGACCGAACACTGCGGCGGCGCGAAGATCTTCCTCAAGCGCGAAGACCTCAACCACACCGGCGCGCACAAGATCAACAACTGCATCGGCCAGATCCTCCTGGCGCGGCGCATGGGCAAGCAGCGCATCATCGCCGAGACCGGCGCAGGCATGCACGGCGTGGCCACCGCCACCGTGGCCGCGCGCTTCGGCCTCAAGTGCGTGGTCTACATGGGCACCACCGACATCGAGCGCCAGCAGGCCAACGTCTTTCGCATGAAGCTGCTGGGCGCCGAGGTGATTCCGGTGACCGCCGGCACCGGCACGCTGAAGGACGCCATGAACGAAGCCCTGCGCGACTGGGTCACCAACGTCGACAGCACCTTCTACCTCATCGGCACCGCCGCCGGCCCGCACCCCTACCCGGCCATGGTCCGCGACTTTCAGTCGGTGATCGGCAATGAAGTACGCGAGCAGATCATGCAGAAGGAAGGCCGCCTGCCCGACTCGCTGGTGGCCTGCATTGGCGGCGGCTCCAACGCCATCGGCCTGTTCCACCCCTTCCTCGATGATGCCAACGTGAAAATCGTCGGCGTCGAAGCGGCCGGCCACGGCCTCGACACCGGCAAGCACGCCGCCAGCATGGCCGGCGGCGCGCCGGGCGTACTGCACGGCAACCGCACCTTCCTGCTGCAGGACGACGACGGCCAGATCACCGACGCCCATTCCATTTCCGCCGGCCTGGACTACCCCGGCGTCGGTCCTGAACACGCCTGGTTGCACGACATCAAGCGTGTCGAATACGTCCCCATTACCGATCACGAAGCACTGCAGGCCTTCCATGACTGCTGCCGCCTGGAAGGCATCATTCCGGCGCTGGAGTCCTCCCACGCGCTGGCCGAAGCCCTCAAGCGTGCGCCCACGCTGCCCAAAAATCATCTGATGGTGGTCAACCTGTCCGGTCGCGGCGACAAGGACATGCAGACCGTCATGCACCACTTTGCCGAACAGGAAGAACGCATATGAGCCGCCTGCAGACGCGCTTCGCCCAGCTGCAACAGGAAAACCGCGCCGCGCTGGTGACCTTCATCACCGCCGGCGACCCGGAGTACGCCACCTCGCTGGCCATCCTCAAGGGCCTGCCGGACGCCGGCGCCGACGTGATCGAACTGGGCATGCCCTTCACCGACCCCATGGCCGACGGCCCGGCCATCCAGCTGGCCAACATCCGCGCGCTGGCGGCCAAACAGGATCTGGCGAAAACCCTGCAGATGGTCCGTGAGTTCCGTCAGGGCAACCAGACCACCCCCATCGTGCTGATGGGCTACTTCAACCCCATCCACAAGATGGGCGTCGAGCGCTTTATCGCCGACGCCGTTGAGGCCGGTGTCGATGGCCTGATCGTCGTCGACCTGCCGCCCGAGCATAACGAAGACCTGTGCGATCCGGCCCAGGCCGCGGGCATCGACTTCATTCGCCTGACCACCCCGACCACCGACGATGCGCGCCTGCCGGTGGTGCTGAACAACAGCTCGGGCTTCGTCTACTACGTCTCGGTGGCCGGGGTGACAGGTTCTGGCTCGGCGACTCTGGAGCATGTCGAACAGGCCGTTGCCCGCCTCAAGCGCCACACCGACCTGCCGGTGGCCATCGGCTTCGGCATCCGTACACCGGAGCAAGCGGCGGCCATTGCCCGCTTGGCCGATGGCGTGGTGGTCGGCTCGGCGCTTATCGACCATATCGCCAACGCTAAAAGTTCCGAGGAAGCCGTCGCCGGCGTGCTCGGTCACTGCCGCGAACTGGCCGAAGGCATTCGCAGCGCCCGCGCCTGACGCAAGGCCCGCTTCAGCCTCTCCAGGGTTCGTCGTGTGGGGGCTGAAGCGATCCGGCGCATTTTCCTGCGCCGATCAATCACGACCTGAATGCTTAGGCCTCCGTTGCCTGGTGCCCGATCACTCCAGTAGATTGACCGCCTTTCGGCCCGGCCCGGTGCCGAAACTTGGCGCCTCTTGCCTGGATGTCTGCCGTGTCTCGTCCTGACGCTTCCGCTCTGCCCACTTCCGTCTACCGTCAGCCCGGTTTCCTGGCCTTTCTCATCAGCCGGGTGCTGGCCATGTTCGCCGTGCAGATTCTGGCCGTGGTTGTGGCCTGGCAGGTATACGACATGACTCGCGATCCGCTGTCGCTGGCCTATGTCGGCCTGGCGCAGTTCGTGCCCATGTTGTTGCTGCTGATGCCGGCCGGCGACTTGATTGACCGTTATGACCGCAAGCGCATCCTGATACTCAGCTGGGCACTGGAAGCACTGTGTGCGGCGGCCTTGTTGTGGTTGTCGCTCACCGGCGGGTCGATCGCCGGTTTCTACATAGTGCTTGTGTTCTACGGCAGCGCCCGGGCCTTCACCGGACCGGCGCTGTCCAGCCTGCTTCCGCAGATCGTACCGCGTGAAAAACTGGCCGCGGCGATTGCCGCCAACAGCATGATCGTGCGCGGCTCGACCATCGCCGGGCCGGTGTTCGGCGGCGGCCTCTATGCGTTGGGCGGCGGCGGATTGACCTATACCGCGTGTTTGCTGTTCTTCGTCGCTGGGATCATCCTGCTGCGCGGGGTGCCAGTGCTTTATGCAGAAAAGATGCAGGCGCTGGAGGCGACAGCCTGGCAGCGTTTCACCGCCGGGATTCGCTTCATCCGCTCGCGACCGATCATCCTCGGCACCATCTCTCTGGACCTGTTTGCGGTGCTGCTCGGTGGCGTGGTGGCGCTGCTGCCCATCTATGCCCAGGAGGTACTGGAGGTTGGCCCGGCCGGCCTCGGTGCCTTGCGCAGCGCCATGGCGCTCGGCGAGGTGGCGGTGGGGTTTTATCTCAGCACCCGGCCGTTCAACCGCCATGTCGGCATGACCATGTTCATTGCGGTAGCGATTTTCGGCCTGGCCAATCTGGTATTCGCCCTGTCCAGCCTGTTCTGGTTGTCCTTCGTGGCGCTGTTGGTGGCGGGCGGGGCGGATATGGTGAGCATGTATATCCGTTCGTCGCTGATCCAGTTCTCGACACCGGATGCCATGCGTGGTCGCGTCAATGCGGTGAACATGCTGTTCATCGGTTCCTCCAACGAGCTCGGCGAATTCCGCGCAGGCACCAGTGCCGCCTGGTTCGGCGTGGTGCCCGCGGCCCTGCTGGGCTGTTTCTGCACCCTGGCGGTGACCGGCGGCTGGATGCTCGGTTTCAAGAGCCTGCGCCAGGTCAACCGTTTCGAAGACGCGGCGCCAGCCACTCGAGACTGAGGCGCTGTCTCTTCTGGTTACGGCTGCCAACTCGCAAAGACCGGACCTTCCAGTACCATGCAGCGCAGCCACGCGCCGCGGGCCTTCAAGTCCGCTGCAAGCACCCATCACGGGAAGAAAAACGAAGGAGAATGCGCCATGTATAAGTTGTTCAATCACGGCCACCAGGGACTGGCCATGCTGTCGTTGCTGCTGACCATCGGCTGGGCTGTGGTGGTGTTGCTAGCCCCACGGGTTACCGCCGCGCTGGGGCGGACGCAACGGCTGTTCTATATCGGCGCCATGGTTGCAACGGGCCTGGCCGGAGTCAGCGGCCTGGTGCTCGTTCTGCTGCAAAGCTCATGGATGGCGTTGCTGTTTCCCTGGCTGGGCCTCGTCGCAGTCGCCGGTCATGGCTTCGCCGGCGCACGTAGCCGCAAGGCGCTGTTGGCCGGCAAAAAACCAGTGGCGATAGCAGCGGTGGTGGTGCAGATCCTGCTCCTGATCGCGGCCTATGGGCTGATGACGGTCAAACCCTTCTAAGCCGAACGAGCATTGCAACTGCGCATCGCCTTGGGTGCGCACTCGTTAGTAAGGTCCTGAACAGAGAAGATTTCTCGCTGACTTAGATCATAAAGTCATAGATTAATCGTTATATATTCTTTTTCATTCATAATTTTTCTGCACATAGTGAGCGCCGTCTACTTCTCTCAGGAGCATCCACTATGAGCATCCGTCTCGGCGACACCGCACCCGATTTCGAACAGGATTCCAGCGAAGGCCGCATTCGCTTCCATGAATGGCTCGGCGACAGCTGGGGCGTACTGTTTTCCCACCCGGCCGACTTCACTCCGGTATGCACCACCGAACTGGGCTTTACCGCCAAGCTGAAGGACGAGTTCGCCCAGCGCGGCGTCAAGGCCATCGCGCTCTCGGTTGACCCAGTGGACTCCCACATCAAGTGGATCGACGACATCAACGAGACCCAGAACACCGTGGTGAACTTCCCGATTCTGGCCGACGCCGACCGCCAGGTTTCCGAGCTGTACGACCTGATCCACCCAAACGCCAACGACACCCTGACCGTGCGCTCGCTGTTCGTCATTGATCCGAACAAGAAGGTGCGCCTGAGCATCACCTACCCGGCCAGCACGGGACGCAACTTCAACGAGATCTTGCGGGTGATCGATTCGCTGCAGCTGACCGACAACCACAAGGTTGCCACCCCGGCCAACTGGCAGGACGGTGACGAGGTGGTGATCGTCCCGTCGCTCAAGGACGAAGAAGAAATCCAGCGACGCTTTCCCAAGGGCTACCGTGCGGTGAAACCCTACCTGCGCCTGACCCCGCAACCCAACCGTTGAGTCAGGAAGGATAGCGCCCATGTTGGTCGTTTCTCTCGCCGGTAGCCCCAGCCAACCCTCGCGTTCCGGCGTGCTGCTGGACGTCGCCGGTAGCTGGCTGCACCAGCGAGGCATCGAGGTAGTGCGCTATGGCGTACGGGATTTCGATGCAGAGGATCTGCTGCATGGGCGCTTCGACAGCCCGCGGGTGCAGCGTTTCATCGAGCATGTCGAAGCAGCCGATGGAGTGCTGATCGCCACGCCGGTGTACAAGGCGTCCTTCGCCGGTGCGCTGAAGACATTGCTGGACCTGCTGCCCGAGCGCGCGCTGGCGAACAAGGTGGTGCTGCCGATGGCTTCGGGCGGCAGCGTGGCGCACATGCTGGCGGTGGATTACGCCCTCAAACCGGTGCTGGCCGCCCTCAAGGCCCAGGAGATGCTGTACGGCGTGTATGCGGTCGATGCGCAGATCAGGTATGCCGATGCGGGGCATGCGACCAGCCTGGCGCCTGAGTTGCTGGAGCGCCTGGAGGAATCCTTGCAACAGCTGGCCGCCGCACTGGCGCGCCGGCCACAGCCGCTCGATCCGCAGTTGCTGCATGAACGTCTGACCAGCGCATGCTGGAGTATCTAGTCACCAAACGCTGAACCCTGCGGCACCCGCCGCACCCCGCCTTACTCGCCCGTCAACGGGCAAGCAGGTCGTAAATCCAACTCGAACTTCAAGGAGAGTGCCATGCGCACGAACACCTTGCGTCGAGGACTGGTCGCCCTGTTTGCCGCGGCCATTTCTTTCGGCGCCATCACACAGGCTCAGGCTCAATCGAAGCAGGACAAGGTCCTGCGTATCGGCTACCAGAAATACGGCACGCTGGTGCTGCTCAAGGCTCGCGGCACACTGGAAGATCGCCTGGCCAACCAGGGCTTCAAGGTTCAATGGACCGAGTTTCCCGGCGGCCCGCAATTGCTCGAAGGGCTCAACGTCGGCTCCATCGACTTCGGCGTGACCGGCGAGACGCCCCCCGTGTTCGCCCAGGCCGCCGGAGCCGATCTGCTCTACATCGCCCATGAGCCACCGGCGCCTTCCGGCGAGGCAATCCTGGTGCCGAAGGATTCGCCGATTCGCTCGCTGAGCGAACTCAAGGGCAAGAAGATCGCCCTCAACAAGGGCTCCAATGTGCATTACCTGCTGGTACGTGCGCTGGAATCGGTCGGGCTGACCTACCCCGACATCCAGCCCATCTACCTGCCGCCGTCTGATGCAAGGGCTGCCTTCGAGCGCGGCAGCGTGGACGCCTGGGTGATCTGGGATCCCTTCCAGGCCGCCGCCGAAGAACAACTGCAAGCTCGCACCCTGCGCGACGGCCAGGGGCTGGTCAGCAACCACCAGTTCTACCTGGCCGCGCGCCCCTTCGCTGAAGACCATCCGAAAGTGATCACCACGCTGATCGAGGAAATCCGCGATATCGGCCATTGGGTCGAAGCCCATCCCGATGAGGCCACTACTCAGGTCGCGCCGCTGCTCGGTCTGTCCAGCGAGATCACCCGCAAGGCGGTTATTCGCCAGGGCTACGGTGCCAAGCCGATCAATGCGGCTGTGGTGCGTCAGCAGCAGAAGATCGCCGACACCTTCGCCGATCTCAAGCTGATCCCGACAAGGCTCGCCATCAGCGATGTGATCTGGACGCCGCCCAAAAGCATTGCGCAGCACGCGGAATAACCGTCATCCATACCCGGTCCGCTGCGCGGGGCCGAAGCGACACGGAGCACGTCATGAGTCTGAATATTTTCTGGTTCCTGCCCACCCACGGCGATGGCAAATACCTGGGCACCGCCGAAGGCGCACGCGCCGTTGACCACGGCTACCTCGCGCAGATCGCCCAGGCCGCAGATCGCCTGGGCTTCGGCGGCGTGCTGATTCCCACCGGCCGCTCCTGCGAGGATTCCTGGCTGGTAGCCGCCTCCTTGATACCGCTTACGCATAACCTCAAGTTTCTAGTCGCGCTGCGCCCGGGGATCATTTCGCCCACGGTGGCGGCACGCCAGGCCGCGACACTGGACCGTCTGTCCAATGGTCGTGCCTTGTTCAACCTGGTCACCGGCGGCGACCCCGATGAACTGGCCGGCGACGGCCTCAACCTCAGCCACGCCGAACGCTATGAAGCCTCGATGGAATTCACCCGCATCTGGCGTCGCGTACTGGAAGGCGAAACGGTGGATTACGCCGGCAAGCATATCCAGGTCAAAGGCGCCAAGCTGCTCTTCCCACCGCTGCAGCAGCCACGACCGCCCCTGTATTTCGGCGGCTCGTCCGAGGCCGCCCATGAACTCGCCGCCGAGCAGGTCGAGCTGTACCTGACCTGGGGCGAGCCGCTGGAAGCGGTGGCCGAGAAGATTGCCGATGTGCGTGCCCGCGCTGCAAGGCAGGGCCGCTCGGTGCGCTTCGGCATCCGCCTGCACGTGATCGTGCGCGAAACCGACGAGGAAGCCTGGGCCGCCGCCGACCGGCTGATCAGCCATCTGGACGACGAGACCATCGCCAAGGCGCAAGCCTCGCTGGCGCGCTTCGACTCGGTGGGACAGCAGCGCATGGCCGCGCTCCACGGCGGCCGCCGCGACAAGTTGGTGGTCGCGCCCAACCTCTGGGCCGGCGTCGGCCTGGTGCGCGGCGGCGCCGGCACCGCGCTGGTAGGTGACGGCCCGACGGTAGCGGCGCGCGTCAAGGAATACGCCGACCTCGGTATCGATACCTTCATCTTCTCGGGCTATCCGCACCTGGAGGAGAGCTACCGCGTGGCCGAGCTGCTGTTTCCACATCTGGATGTGGCCCAGCCGCAACGCGCTGAAGGCCTCGGCTATGTCAGCCCGTTCGGCGAAATGATCTCCAGCGACATCCTGCCGAAGACTACGGTCGCAGGATGAGGCTCCACGTGGAACATCAAGCCAAACGTAGCGTGGATGGCCGAAGCCATCCACGCAAAACCGTCCGGGACCGGCACGGGAATGACGTACCCGGTACGCGTGGAACATCGCAGCGCGAGTTTTCCACCCTACGTCAGAAACATGTGGCCGATCGTAGGGTGGATGGCCGGAGCCATCCACGCGGCGCTCCACAACAAACAGAGGCTTAAACATGAGTGATCTATTCAAACGCCTGGCCCCTTGGGCACTGCCCATTGCGCTGCTTGGCGTTTGGCAAGGCGCGGTGACCTTCGGGCTGTTGTCGACACGCATCCTGCCGGCGCCGAGCGCGGTATTGGCGGCCGGCTGGGAGCTGCTACGCAGTGGTGAAATCTGGAGCCACCTGGCCATCAGTGGCTGGCGCGCGGGCATCGGCTTCGCCATCGGCGGCGGCATCGGGCTGATGCTGGGGTTCATCACCGGGTTGTCGAACTGGGGCGAACGCCTGCTCGACAGCTCGGTACAGATGATCCGCAACGTGCCGCACCTGGCGCTGATCCCGCTGGTGATCCTCTGGTTCGGCATCGACGAGAGCGCGAAGATTTTCCTGGTCGCGCTCGGCACGCTGTTCCCGATCTACCTGAACACCTACCACGGCATCCGCAACGTCGATCCGGCGCTGGTGGAAATGGCGCGCAGCTACGGGATATCCGGATTCGCCCTGTTCCGCCAGGTGATCCTGCCCGGCGCGTTGCCCTCGATCCTGGTGGGTGTGCGCTTCGCCCTGGGCTTCATGTGGCTGACGCTGATCGTCGCCGAGACCATTTCGGCCAGCGCCGGCATTGGCTATCTGGCGATGAATGCGCGCGAATTTCTGCAAACGGACGTGGTAGTCGTGGCGATTCTGCTCTACGCCGTGCTTGGCAAGCTGGCCGATGTCGCGGCCCGTGCACTGGAACGCCTCTGGCTGCGCTGGCATCCAGCCTATCAGCGCGCAGGGGGTGCGCAATGACGCTGCTGAAGACCATTGCCCTCGGCATACCGCCGGGCGGCATCCCGCTGGCAATCGAAGGCGTCGGCAAGTCCTTCGCGCAGCGCGAAGTGCTCAGGGACGTCGACCTGCAGATTCCCCAAGGTCAGTTCGTTGCGGTGGTCGGCCGCAGCGGTTGCGGCAAAAGCACGCTGCTGCGCCTGCTGGCCGGTCTGGATCAGCCCAGCCGAGGCGAAATCGCCACCGCCGACGAGCGCCTGGCGGACAACCGCAAGGACGTCCGGCTGATGTTCCAGGACGCGCGGCTGCTGCCCTGGAAACGGGTGATCGACAATATCGGCCTAGGGCTGTCCGGCAACTGGCGACCACGGGCCGAGCAGGCGCTGGCAGAAGTTGGCCTGGCCGAGCGCGCCCATGAGTGGCCCGCGGCGCTATCCGGTGGGCAGAAGCAGCGGGTGGCACTGGCCCGCGCACTGATCCACAAACCCCGGCTGTTGCTGCTGGATGAGCCTCTGGGCGCGCTGGACGCGCTGACGCGCATCGAAATGCAGCTGCTGATCGAGCGACTGTGGCTGCAGCATGGATTCACCGTACTGCTGGTTACCCACGATGTCAGCGAAGCAGTGGCGGTAGCAGACCGGGTGATCCTCATCGAAGACGGGGCCATCGGCCTGGACCTCACCGTGGAACTGCCGCGCCCGCGCAACCGTGGCTCGGCCGTACTGGCCGCGCTGGAAGCCCAGGTACTGGACCGCGTGTTGCAACGCCCACCGCTCGCCGAGCGCCCAGAACCCATCACCCCCTTGCCCACGCAGCTGCGGTGGGCGCTTTAACCACAACCCTCGGTTTCAACCCCAACGATCCAGGAGCAATACCCATGACCATCAAAGCCATCAACGTCCGCAACCAGTTCAAAGGCACCATCAAGGAAATCGTCCTCGGCGATGTGCTGTCGGAGATCGACGTGCAGACCGCCGCCGGCATCGTCACTTCAGTGATCACCACCCGCTCGGTCCACGAACTTGAATTAGGCGTGGGCAGCGAGGTGATCGCCTTCGTCAAATCCACCGAGGTATCCATCGCAAAGCTCTGACGCGTGATGAAACAGACCTGGGACTGGCTCGCCTAGCCGCGCAGCAGATGCAGGTTCGGCCAGTCCGTCATGTTCACCAGCACATCGGACAGCCCTTGGGCGGCGCTGGAAAGCGTGTGATCGGCCAGGCGCAGCATGCCGATGCGGCGCTCCACCTGAGGGCCATCGAGCGGCACGCAGCGGGCGCCGAGTTCCTGCATCTGACGGATGCACAGAGACGGCACCGCGCTGACACCCAGGCCGTTGGCAACCATGCGCCCGACGGTCGCCAACTGATGGCTTTCAAACCCCACCACCAGCTTGCGCCGTCGGGCCGCCAGGCTGTGCTCCAGTAGCAGACGCACGGCCGATGGCCGTTGCAGGGTGATGAAGGTGTGCTCGTCGAGCAACTCGTCCCAGCCCAGATGATCACGCTGCGCCAGCGGCGAGTCGGCCGGCACCACGGCAACGAAACGGTCGGTGTAGAACGGCGTGAACTCCAGCCCATCGAGCGCCTCCGGCTCGAAGGCAACGCCCATTTCCACCTGCCGGCTGCGCACCATTTCCAGCACCCGCTCGTTGATCAGGTCATGCACCGCCACGTTGATCTTCGGGTAACGGCTGCGAAAAACCTTGAGTGCGTCGGGTAACAGATTGCCGGCGAAAGAGGGCATCGCGGCGATGCTCACCGTCCCGCGCTGCAAGGTGAAATGCTGACGCAACAGGTCCTCGGCGTTGTCCCAGTCGGTCAACAGACGCCGGGCAATGGGCAGCAGCACCTCACCTTCGGGCGTGAGCCGCACACTACGGGTGCTGCGCATCAATAGCTGGCCACCCATCGATTCTTCCAGGCTTTTGATGGCCAGACTCAATGCCGGCTGCGACAAATGCAGACGTTCACAGGCCTGAGCAAAGCTCAGCGTTTGAGCGACCGCGAGAAAAGCGCGCAGCTGTTTGACGGTCATTCATTTACCTTTCAAATCAATGAATCATAAAAACAAACTTAACAAATGAATGCGAGAGGGGGAAGCTGGGTCGATATCCCGGTAGCGACTGCCGGTATCGAATGCAGAACAAGAAGAGGAAAGCACCATGGCGGGACTCGACAAGCGCGTCAGTACCTATGCAGAAGCCCTGGAGGGGCTTGAGGACGGCATGACCGTGCTCGCGGGCGGATTTGGTCTGTGTGGTATTCCGGAAAACCTCATCGCGGAAATTCGCCGTCGCGGCGTCAAGGACCTGACCGTTGTTTCCAACAACTGCGGCGTCGATGGTTTCGGCCTCGGTGTGCTGCTGGAAGACCGGCAAATCCGCAAGATGGTGGCGTCCTATGTAGGTGAAAACGCGCTGTTCGAAAAGCAGTTGCTCAACGGCGAGCTGGAAGTCGAACTCACCCCACAAGGCACCCTGGCAGAGAAGATGCGCGCCGGCGGTGCCGGCATCCCGGCCTTCTACACCGCGACCGGCTACGGCACCCCGGTGGCCGAGGGCAAGGAAGTGCGTGAAATCGACGGTCGCCACTACATCCTCGAACACGCCATTCGCGGTGATTTCGCCATCGTCAAAGGCTGGAAGGCCGATCATTTCGGCAATGTGATGTATCGCCACACTGCGCAGAACTTCAATCCACTGGCCGCCACCGCCGGCAAGATCACCGTGGTCGAAGTGGAAGAAATCGTCGAACCCGGCGAGCTGGAACCCAGCCAGATCCACACGCCGGGCATCTACGTCGATCGCATCATCCAGGGCAGCTTCGAGAAGCGTATCGAGAAGCGCACCCTGCGCGACTGATCTCCGTTCCCGATTACCAGAAGCCCGACTACAAGAAGAGAATTCCCATGGCACTTACCCGCGAACAGATGGCCCAGCGCGTGGCGCGCGAATTGAAAGACGGTTACTACGTCAACCTCGGCATCGGCATTCCGACCCTGGTAGCCAACTATGTACCGGCTGGCATCGACGTGATGCTGCAGTCGGAAAACGGCCTGCTCGGCATGGGCGCCTTTCCCACCGAGGCCGAGCTGGACGCCGACATGATCAACGCCGGCAAGCAAACTGTAACGGCGCTGCCGGGTGCGGCCATTTTCAATTCCGCCGAATCCTTCGCCATGATCCGTGGGGGTCATGTTGATCTGACGGTGCTGGGTGCCTTCGAAGTGGACGTCGAGGGCAACATCGCCTCCTGGATGATTCCCGGCAAGCTGGTCAAGGGCATGGGCGGCGCAATGGACCTGGTGGCCGGCGCCGAAAACATCATCGTGACCATGACCCACGCGTCCAAAGATGGCGAATCCAAGCTGCTGGGGCGCTGCTCGCTACCGCTGACCGGCGCCGGCTGCATCCGCAAGGTGCTGACCGATCTGGCCTACCTGGAAATCGAAGACGGCGCCTTCATCCTGCGTGAGCGAGCGCCGGGTGTGAGCGTCGAGGAAATCAAGGCCAAGACCGCCGGGCGCCTGATCGTGCCCGAGCAGGTTCCGGAAATGACCTTCGACTGAGCGGAGTAAGCATCATGCAAGACGTCGTTATCGTTGCCGCCACGCGTACCGCGATTGGCAGTTTTCAGGGCGCGCTGGCCAATGTGCCTGCCGTCGACCTCGGCGCCGCGGTGATCCAGCGCCTGCTTGAGCAGACCGGCATTGCCGGCGAACAGGTCCATGAAGTCATCCTCGGCCACGTACTCACCGCTGGCGCCGGGCAGAACACCGCGCGTCAGGCGGCGGTCAAGGCCGGCCTTCCCTATGGCGTGCCGGCCACGACCCTAAACAAGGTCTGCGGTTCGGGCCTCAAGGCCGTGCAGCTGGCCGTTCAGGCGATCCGCTGCGGCGATGCCGAGGTGGTGATTGCCGGCGGCATGGAGAACATGAGCATGGCCCCTTACGTGCTGCCAGGTGCGCGCTCTGGCCTGCGCATGGGCCATGGTCAGATCGTCGACACCATGATTCAGGACGGCCTGTGGGATGTCTTCAATGACTATCACATGGGCGTCACCGCCGAGAACCTGGTGGAGAAATACCAGCTTTCCCGTGAGGAGCAGGATGCATTCGCTGCCGCCTCGCAGCAGAAGGCTGCCGCCGCCATCGAAGCTGGACGTTTCGCCGAGGAAATCACCCCGATTCTGATTCCCCAGCGCAAGGGCGAGCCGCTGTCTTTCGCCGTCGACGAGCAGCCGCGCGCCGGCACCACTACCGAGTTGCTTGCCAGGCTCAAGCCGGCATTCAAGAAGGAAGGTAGCGTCACCGCCGGCAACGCCTCCAGCCTCAACGATGGCGCTGCGGCGGTGCTGCTGATGAGTGCCGAAAAAGCCCAGTCCCTAGGCCTGCCGGTGCTCGCGCGCATCGCCGGTTACGCCAGCGCCGGCGTTGACCCGGCAATCATGGGCATCGGCCCGGTGGACGCGACGCGGCGGACGCTGGCCAAGGCCGGCTGGGATATCCAGCAGCTCGACCTGATCGAAGCCAACGAAGCCTTCGCCGCCCAGGCATTGTCGGTCGGCAAGGAATTGAGCTGGGATACCACCAAGGTCAATGTCAATGGCGGCGCTATTGCCCTTGGCCACCCGATCGGCGCCTCCGGTTGCCGGATCCTGGTGACGTTGTTGCACGAAATGATCCGTCGCGACGCCCACAAGGGACTGGCCACGCTGTGCATTGGCGGCGGTCAGGGCGTGGCATTGGCCATCGAACGTTAAACCACCCAGGAGACCTGAACCCAGCCCGGTCCCAGCGACCGGGCCGCGGCTTATCGTGCCGCACGCAGGCGTTACCACGCCCATTAGAAGCCCCAGTCCACAAGCATAAGAAACAAACAAGAGGCGTCATCTATGTTCAACACTCTCACACGCTTGAGCGTGAGCCTGGTACAACGCTACCTACCCTCACCCTTCGTATTCTCGGCACTGCTCACGCTCGCCGTCCTGGCTGCAGGCATGCTCTCCACTAAGCAGTCGCTGCCTGGCATGGTGCAGCACTGGAGCGGAGGATTCTGGACGCTGCTCGGCTTTGCCATGCAGATGGCCCTGATTTTCGTCACCGGCCATGCCCTGGCCAGTGCGCCGATGGTCAACCGCCAGCTCGACCGCCTGGCCGGCATGGCCCGTACGCCCGGACAAGCCATCATCATGGTTACCTTGGTGGCGCTGGTCGGCTGCTGGGTCAACTGGGGCTTTGGCCTGGTAATCGGCGCGGTGTTTGCCCGCGCGCTGGCCCGTCAGGTCGAGGGTGTCGACTACCCGCTGCTGGTGGCTTCGGCATATTCCGGCTTCCTGGTCTGGCACGGCGGCCTGGCCGGCTCGGTGCCGCTGTCGCTGGCAAGTGGCGGCCCGGACCTGGCGCGAATGACCGCAGGCGTGCTGACCGAAGCAGTGCCAATCACCGAAACCCTGTTCACTCCGCTGAACCTGACCATCGTCGCCCTGCTGTTCATCGGCCTGCCGCTGATCAACCGCGCCATGCACCCACGCCAGAACGCGAAGGTGGCTGATCCAGCCAAGCTGGTGGAGACGCGCGCCCAACGGCCACTGCGGGAAACCCCGGCGCAGCGACTGGACGACAGCCGCCTCCTCGGCCTGGCGCTGGTAGTCATGGCGGCCATCTACCTGTTCAACCACTTCAGCAGCAAGGGCTTTGTGCTCGGCCTTGACGTGGTGATCGCGATCTTCCTGTTCTGTGGCCTGTTGTTGCACGGCACCCCCGAGCGCTACATGCGAGCGGTGGACGAAAGCGTACGCGGCATCGGCGGTATCGTCCTGCTATTCCCCTTCTACGCCGGGATCATGGGCATGATGATGGGCGCCAACGCGGAAGGAATTTCCCTTGGCCGTCAGATTACCGAGGCATTTATTTCCTGGTCATCGGCGGATACCTTCCCACTGCTGGCCTTCCTCAGCGCCGGCGTGGTCAATATCTTCGTGCCCTCCGGTGGCGGCCAGTGGGCAGTACAAGGCCCGATCATGCTGCCAGCGGCCCAGGCTCTTGGTGTCTCTCCCACCGTCACTGCGATGGCCATTGCCTGGGGCGACGCCTGGACTAACATGATCCAGCCGTTCTGGGCGCTGCCGCTGCTCGGCATCGTCGGCCTCGGCGCCCGCGACATCATGGGTTACTGCCTGATGATGCTGCTGTACTCGGGCGCAGTGATCTGCGGCGCGTTCTACTTCCTGACCTGACAGGCAAAACCCGCGGATGGCGCAATGCCATCCGCTCATGCCAAACCATTCGGCAGCGCTCGGCGAGTCACAGCCGATCCTCAAGAAAAACCCTTCAACCTTTCCACTCTCCCGACCGCATTCGACGCATGGCGGATTGGCGCCTCCGTTTCGTCGGGTTAAAGTGCCCGACCAAGCAAAACCGTCGGTTATAGGGTCCAACAATCCGACAACGCCAATCAGCGGCACAGTCACCGATATCGGGTGGCCGCTCGCATTGATGCCTGGCCGTCATTTTCGGTCCGCTCAGGATCTGAACAAGGACACTCAATAATGAGTACTACCGAGGCCCAGGATCTGCTGGACGCCATTGATCGATGCGCCGAAGAGCCGATCCACATCCCCGGCAGCATCCAGCCACACGGCTTCCTTCTGGCAGTCGATGAGCCTCAGCTGCGGGTGCAGCAAGCCAGCGAGAACACTCAGCACTGGCTGGGCCGCGATGCTCGAACATTGCTTGGCCAGCCGCTTTCGACGCTGCTCGATACCGACCGAATCCAAGCCGGCTTGGCCGCCCTGGCCGAGGATGATCAGAACCCTTTCCATGTGGGTGATGTGAGCTTCAACCTCGACGGCGGCAACGAGCGGATATTCGCGTTGATGGCGCACCGCCGCGATGGCCAGCTGATCCTGGAGTTCGAAAGGGCCGGAAACACGCGCGACGCCTACGACACGCTCTACCCGCTGATGCGCACCTTCGTTACGCAGCTGCAGGAAACCCGCGAGCTTCTGGGTCTGTGCCAGCTGGCCGTCAAGGAGGTCAAGCGCATCACCGGGTTTGGCCGGGTCAAGGCCTACCGATTCGACGCCGAGGACAATGGCCTGGTGCTGGCAGAGGAAGCCGACCCTGGCTATGCCCGCTATCTGGGGCTGTGCTTTCCCGCCTCCGATATTCCGCAGCAGGCGCGCCAGCTGTACCGGGAAAACCTCATCAGGGTGATCCAGGATGCCTACTACATGCCCTCGCCGCTGGTGCCCCCGTTGAGTCCCGCCACAGGCGAACCACTGGATCTGAGTTTTGCAGCGTTGCGCAGCGTCTCCCCGGTGCACCTGCAGTACATGCGCAACATGGGCACCCTGGCCTCGATGTCCATCTCCATCGTCGTACGCGGCCGGCTCTGGGGGCTTATATCCTGTCACGATGCCGAACCGCGCCAGGTCAGCTACCAGACCCGCACCTCCTGCGAGCTGCTGGGGCGCATCCTGGCGCTGCAGATCGAGGCCAGGGAAGTCGAAACCCTGACTCAGCGCAAGCTTGAGCTGCGCCAGCAGATCGTGCGCCTGCTGTCAGCCATGGCCGATCACGACAGCGTGGTGGAGGGCTTCCGTCAGTTGCCGGACGTCGCGTTGGCATTTGCCGGGGCCCATGGCGCTGCGATCATCTCGGCGGAAACCTGCGAAGCCATGGGTGAAACACCCGCGTACGAGCAGATCATGCAGTTGGTGCAATGGCTGGGCAAACGGCGCGAGCAGTTGATCTTCCATAGCGATTGCATCAGCCGCGACATTCCCGAACTGCCAGAGCTGGCCAAACACTGTGCCGGGATCATGGCAATTTCGATCTCCCACCTACACGCGCACTACCTGATCTGGTTCCGCCGCGAGCAGATCAAGACTGTCGAGTGGGCCGGGCAACCGGAAAAGCAGGTCGATCATCATAGCGGCGCGCTCAGTCCGCGGCACAGTTTCGAGCGTTGGCAACAAGTACTCGGCGGCTATGCCACGCCTTGGGAGCCGGTGGAAATCGAGGGTGCGCTGGAGCTGCGCAATGCGGTGCTCGGCATAGTGCTGCGTAAGGCCGAGGAGCTGGCCCAGCTGGCTGGCGAGCTACGCGCCAGTAACAAGGAACTGGAGTCGTTTTCCTACAGTGTGTCGCACGACCTGCGTGCGCCGCTGCGGCACATCGCTGGTTACACCGAACTGCTCAGCGAACTGGAAGGCAGTCGGCTTAGCGAGCGCGGCGTACGCTTTCTCGAAAACATTGCCGATGCCGCCAGCTTCGCCGGAACCCTGGTGGACAATCTGTTGAGCTTCTCGCAGATGGGCCGCTCCGCGTTGCGGCTGTCGGATGTCGATCTCGGTGCACTGGTCGCCTCGATCCGCGAGGAGCTCGCGCCAGATTGCGAAGGCCGGCAGATCGAATGGCAGCTGCGGCCTATGCCAATCATCGTGGCCGATGCGGCATTCCTGCATATGGCGCTGCGCAATCTGATAGGCAATGCGGTGAAGTACACCCGCACTCGCGAGCACGCGGTAATCGAGATCGGCGCCGAGCAACATCTAGGCGAAGTGACCGTCTACGTACGCGACAACGGCGTGGGCTTTGACATGCAGTACGCCAGCAAGCTGTTCGGTGTTTTCCAGCGCCTGCACCGCATGGAAGAATTCGAGGGCACCGGCATCGGCCTGGCGAGCGTGCGGCGCATTATCGAGCGCCACGATGGCCGAGTCTGGGCGGAGGGAGAGCTGGACCAGGGCGCTACCTTCTACTTCTCCTTACCGAAACTGGCCTATACACCTCTCTCTTCCTGACCGAGACAAGCGATGCTCAAACCGATACTCCTGGTGGAGGACAACCCCCACGATCTGGAACTGACACTGATCGCGCTGGAGCGCAGCCAGCTGGCGAACGAAGTGGTGATCATGCGCGATGGTGCCGAAGCGTTGAGCTATCTGCTGCGCACCGACAACTACGCCGGACGGGCCGATGGCAACCCGGCGGTCCTTTTGCTGGACCTCAAGCTACCCAAGGTCGATGGCCTGGAAGTGCTCAAGAGCATCCGCGAGACACCTGAGCTGCGCAGCATCCCGGTGGTCATGCTGACCTCATCACGCGAAGAGCCCGACCTGCTGAAAGCCTACGAATTGGGTGTGAACGCATACGTGGTCAAGCCAGTCGAATTCAAGGATTTCGTCGCTGCCATTTCGGATCTGGGCATCTTCTGGGCAGTGCTCAACGAGCCCCCGCCTGGTTCGCTGCGGCTCAAGCGCACGCGCCAGCACGACGACCCGATTTGAACCTGCCGATCGCTGCTGCATGGTGGCTGTTTCGACAACTCCACGTCCCTCCACTGAGTGAATAATGCCAGCGCCAAAGAACATCAGCGTCCTGTTCATTGAAGACAGCCCGCACGATGCCGAACTGGCCCAGCTGTCGCTGGAGCGCAACGGTTACACCTTGGTACATGCCGAGCGGGTCTATGACCATGAGGGCGTGGTCGAGTCGCTGCAGCGGCGTAAATTCGATCTGATACTGGCTGACTTCATCCTCCCGGGTTTCTCCGGCAGCCAGGCGCTGCAGGATGCGCGCAACCTGGCGCCGCAGACGCCTTTCATCTTCCTTTCCGGCGTATTCGGCGAAGAAAACGCCGTCAACATGATGCGTTCCGGCGCGGTCGACTACGTGCTCAAGCAGAACCTTGGCTTTCTGCCGAAGGCCGTCGAGCGTGCACTGGGCGAAGTCAACGAGCGCCGGCGACGCCTGGAAGCCGAGCAGACGTTGCGCGAGGTGGAAGTACGGGCGCGTCTGGCCATCGACGCGGCACGCCTGGGCATGTGGGACTACGAGCCGCAAAGCGACACCCTGATCTGGGATGAACGCAGCCGCGCGATGTTCGGCCTGGCGGCCGATACCCCGGTGAACATGGCACTGCTGAATCAGCTTTGCCACCCGGATGATCGCGAAAGCCTGCGTTCGCACGTGCTACGAGCCATCACTCATGAAAGCGACAGCGAGTTCTGCACCACCTATCGCATCCTCTTCGAGGACGGCCGCATCTGCTGGATAGAGACTCGTGGACAGGCCTTTTTCGAAAACGGTGTCTGCGTACGCTTTCTCGGCGTGATGATGGATATCACCGAGCAGCAGCTGGCGACGCAAAACCTCAAGCGCATGAACGAGACGCTCGGCGAGCGGGTCGAGAAACGTACCCGCGAACGCGACCGCACCTGGGAGCTGTCGCGCGACCTGCTGGCAGTCACGCAACTGGACATGATGCCAATCGCGCTGAACCCCATCTGGGAACACACTCTTGGCTGGTCGCTGAAAGAGCTGATGCAACAACCTCTTACCCAGCTGGTTCATCCCGACGACTTGCAGGAATCGCTGGAGGAGACCGCGCGTATCGGGGCGGGCAAGGTCACCAACCGCTACGTCAACCGCATGCGCCATCGCGACGGCAGCTATCGCTGGCTATCCTGGTCAGCGGTGGCGGATGAGGGGCGCATCTACTCTGCAGTCCGTGACATTACCCACGAAATCGCCGCCGTCGACAAGCTGGCCGAAGCCAACCGCGAACTACGTGCACAGATCCAGGAACGCGAGCGTGTGGAAGCCACCCTGCAACAGATGCAGCGCCTCGAAGCCGTCGGCCAGCTCACCGCCGGCGTCGCCCACGATTTCAACAACCTTCTGACTGTCATCCTCACCAGCACCAGCTTCCTGCAAAACGATTTGGAAAATGCCGCTCCGGCCGAACGCAGCCTGCGCCGGCTGCAGTACATTCGCGAAGCCGGCGAGCGCGGCGCTACTCTGACCAGCCAGTTGCTCGCCTTCGCCCGGCGCCAGCAGCTGGCCCCTACCGCGGTCAACCTCAACGAAACCCTGGTAGCGCTGCTCAGCCTGCTCAAGAGCACCCTGGGTGGCAACGTGCGTATCGAGACGGATATGCAGCCCGACCTCTGGCATGCACTGGTGGACCCAACTCAGATCGAAATGATCATCCTCAACCTGGCCATCAATGCCCGCGACGCTATGGGCATCAGCGGCCGGCTGACCCTGGGCACCCGCAACGTGGTCGTCGACCAGCCGGCACTGCGCGCCGAAGACCCCAGCCCCGGCGACTACGTGGTGCTGTCGGTTACCGACACCGGCACTGGCATGAGCGAGGACGTGTTGAGCAAGGCCTTCGAGCCCTTTTTCACCACCAAGGAAGTGGGCAAGGGATCGGGACTCGGTCTGGCCCAGGTGTTCGGCTTCGCCAAGCAGTCCAGCGGCGGTGCGCGCATCCAGAGCCAGCTAGGCGTCGGTACCACGGTAGAGGTTTTCTTGCCACGCACTTCCGCCGCCCAGGAAACCGTGGCGGTCGCACCGCCCAAAGCCCACCCGATCGCGGGCGGGCAGAGCATTCTGCTCGCAGATGATGACCGCAGCGTGCGCGAAGTGACGGCGCAAATGCTGCGGCACCTTGGCTTCGCGGTGACTGAAGCCGAAAGCGGCAACCAGGCGTTGCAACTACTAGCCGAGGGGGTCGAGGTCGATCTGCTGGTGGCCGATTTCGCCATGCCTGGAATGAACGGTGGGGAGCTGGCTCGTACTGTGCGGGCTCGCTACCCCGAACTGCCGGTGGTCATTGTCACCGGTTATGCGGAGCTGTCTGAACTGGGCCTGGTGGGCTTCCCGATTATCCAGAAGCCTTTTCGAGAAGAGCAGCTGGCAAGCCGGATACAGCTGGCCCTGTGCGAAGGAAGCCTGGCCAATGGCTGATTTGCGAGCGCGTCTCAGAACGGCCACCGCTCCCTTACATGAGCGGGTGGACGCTGCCTTTGCCGGCTTTGGCTTCGACCATCCAGGCGGCTACAGGCAATTCCTGCGTGCACACAGCCGCGCGATCGTCAGCCTGGAGGTTGCGCTGGAAAAGGCGGGTATCGCCCAGTTGCTGGATGACTGGCCAGCTCGCATCCGGCGCCATGCGCTGCTGGCGGACCTCAAGGAGCTGGGCAGCCCGGCTCCCGTGCCGCTACCAGCACCGGAACTGCCAAATAGCGCCAGTTGCTGGGGCGCCGCCTATGTACTGGAAGGGTCGCGCCTGGGTGGGCAGGTGGTTGCGCGGCGCTTGCACCCGTTCGATCCCGCAGCTCCGACTCGTTACCTGGAACACGGCGACGTAGCCAACCTCTGGCCCGGCTTTCTCGCCCGCCTGGAAGCGACCGCCAGCCTTTGTGCATGGCCAGCGCTACGGTCGGGTGCCGAGGCGGCATTCGAACTGTTCATTGCCGCCGCCGCGCTCGAACGAGGCAAAGCGTCGTTGAAAACGGGAAAGGCCCCGGAGGGCCTTTCCACAGAACCGCAGCGGCATATCGCCTATCCCGCTGACCTCACTCCACCGTGACCGATTTGGCGAGGTTTCGTGGCTGATCGACGTCGGTGCCGCGCAACACTGCCACGTAGTACGAGAGCAACTGCAGCGGCAGGGTGTAGAGGATCGGCGCCAGCGCATCGTGAATGCTGGGCATGTTCACCACAAAGGTCCCCTCGCCGTTTTCCAGTCCCGCCGAGCCGTCTGCGAAAACGATCAGCTCGCCACCGCGTGCACGCACCTCCTGCAGGTTGGACTTGAGCTTTTCCAGCAGCTCGTTGTTCGGCGCCACGGTCACCACCGGCATGTCGGCATCCACCAGGGCCAGCGGGCCATGCTTGAGTTCCCCGGCCGGATAGGCTTCGGCGTGGATGTAGGAGATTTCCTTGAGCTTAAGCGCACCCTCCATGGCCACCGGATATTGCGCGCCGCGGCCCAGGAACAAAGTGTGATGCTTCTCGGCGAAATGCTCGGCGATCCTCTCCACCGTCGTATCCATGGCCAGTGCCTCACCCAGACGGGTCGGCAGCCGGCGCAGTTCGGCCACCAGCTCGGCTTCCTTGTCGGCCGACAGGGTGCCGCGTACCTGGCCCAACGCCAGGGTCAGCAGCATCAGACCGACCAGCTGGGTGGTGAAGGCCTTGGTGGACGCCACACCGATTTCCGGGCCAGCCTGAGTCAGCAGGCAAAGGTCGGATTCGCGCACCAGCGAACTGATGCCGACGTTGCAGATCGCCAGACTGGCCAGATAGCCGCCTTCCTTCGTTGAGAGCGATTTGGCGTTGCGCAGCGCAGCCAGGGTGTCGGCAGTTTCGCCGGACTGGGAAATGGTGACGAACAGGGTATTGGGTTGTACCACGACCTTGCGGTAACGAAATTCGCTGGCGACCTCAACCTGGCAGGGAATTCCAGCCAGTTCTTCGAGCCAGTACCGCGCGACCATCCCCGCGTGGTAGCTGGTGCCGCAGGCAACGATCTGTACGTTGCGCACCTTCGCGAAGAGTTCGACCGCCTGTGGACCGAACGCCTGCACCAGTACCTGTTTGTCTCCCAGTCGGCCTTCCAGGGTGCGCTGCACGACTTTGGGTTGCTCGTGAATTTCCTTGAGCATGAAGTGGCGGTATTCGCCCTTGTCCGCCGCTTCCGCACCTTCGTGGTACTGCACCGACTCGCGTTTGACCGGTTGGCCGGCAGCGTCCCAGATCTGCACGCTGTCGCGGCGGATTTCGGCGATGTCGCCTTCCTCCAGATACATGAAGCGGTCAGTGACCTGGCGCAGCGCCAACTGGTCGGAGGCAAGGAAATTTTCACCCATGCCGAGGCCGATCACCAATGGACTACCGCTACGGGCAGCGAGCAGGCGGTCGGGCTGCTTGGCGCTGATCACTGCCAGGCCGTATGCGCCATGCAGTTCCTTCACGGCAGCCTTGAGGGCAATGGCAAGGTCGCCGAATTCTTCGAGCTTGTGGTGCAGCAGGTGCACTATGACTTCGGTGTCTGTGTCAGAAACAAACGTGTATCCGAGGGCCTGGAGCTGGCTGCGCAGCGCTTCGTGATTCTCGATGATGCCGTTATGCACCACCGCCAGCTCTTCACCGGAGAAATGTGGATGGGCGTTGCGCTCACAAGGCGCACCGTGGGTGGCCCAGCGGGTATGGGCGATGCCCAGGCGTCCGGTCAGCTCTTCGGTCTGCTGAGCCTTCTCCAGCTCGGCGACTTTGCCGGAACGACGTAGCCGCCTCAGTTGACCGGACGCATCCAGTACGGCGATGCCGGCGCTGTCGTAGCCGCGGTATTCAAGGCGTTTCAGCCCCTCGAGAAGAATCGGGCTGATATTGCGCTCGGCGACGGCGCCAACGATGCCACACATACTCAGATCTCCTGGTTGTTTTCGACGGCCGCGCAGATCAGCTTGATGCCGCGGGCCTGAATGCTGGTGCGCGCCTCATCGTTGAGGTGCTCATCGGTAATCAAGGTATGGATGCCGCCCCAGGGCAGCTCCAGATTGGGAATGCGCCGGCCGATCTTGTCGCTCTCGACCATCACGATCACCTCGCGCGCGACCTCGGCCATTACCCGCGACAGGCCAAGCAGTTCGTTGAAGGTGGTAGTGCCGCGCTCGAGGTCAATGCCATCGGCGCCAATGAACAGCTGATCGAAATCATAGGAACGCAGGACTTGCTCAGCGACCTGGCCCTGGAAGGATTCCGAATGCGGATCCCAGGTGCCGCCGGTCATCAGCAGCACGGGCTCATGCTCCAATTCACTCAGCGCATTGGCGACGCTCAGAGAATTGGTCATCACCACCAGACCACGCTTATGGCCCAGCTGCGGGATCATCGCTGCGGTGGTGGTGCCGCTGTCGATGATGATGCGCGCGTGCTCCCGGATGCAGCCAACCGCGGCGCGGGCGATGGCCTGCTTGGTGAGCGAAATCGGCTGACTGGTGTCGCCGATCAATTCCTGGGGCAAGGGCACCGCACCACCGTAACGGCGCAGCAGCAGGCCGTTCTTCTCCAGTGCGGCCAGATCCTTGCGAATGGTGACCTCGGAGGTTTCAAAACGCCGCGACAGCGCATCGACACTTACCTCGCCTTGCTCGTTGAGTAGCGCGAGGATTGAGTGGCGACGTTGTGGAGTGTTGCGCTTCGACATGCCTTTGTTTCGATTCGAAAGTTAATAGTGCGAATCAAAACCTAGCGAAGCCTAGGAGTCAAGTACGATTCTGCGGATTGCCAACAACATCCGCAGACCAAGCCAGGCCAGGTGGGCGGCGGCCGATCCCTATCCGGACCGCCGCGCTAGGCTAAGCAAGCGTATTTTCAAACCTTTTTATCGCCCTTGACCGGCCGCTGCCAGCCTTCGATATTGCGCTGTCGGCCGCGGCCTAGCGCCAGTGTGTGGGCTGGAACATCTGCCGTGATCACCGATCCGGCACCAGTGGTAGCGCCATCGCCAAGGGTTACCGGCGCCACCAGGGAGCTGTTGGAGCCGATGAAAACATCTTCGCCCATCACTGTGCGGGATTTGTTCGCCCCGTCGTAGTTACAGGTGATGGTGCCAGCGCCGATGTTGCTCCGCGCGCCGATTTGCGCGTCGCCCAGATAGGCCAGATGGCCAGCCTTGGCGCCTTCTCCCAGGTGCGAGTTCTTGACCTCGACAAAATTGCCGACGTGTGCCCTGGCTGCAAGCACAGCGCCCGGCCGTAGACGCGCGAAGGGACCGCAGTCTGCGCCCTCGCCAAGCTCCGCGCCTTCCAGGTGGGAATTGGCCTTGACGATGGCCCCCCTACGCAGGGTGCTGTCCTTGATTACGCAATTGGGGCCGATCTGCACGCCGTCCTCAATCACCACCTCGCCTTCGAGGATCACATTGACGTCGATCACCACGTCGCGGCCCACGCTCGCCTTGCCGCGCAGATCGAAACGGGCCGGATCACGCAGCGTTACACCCTCCGCCATCAAGCGGCGGGCGGCACGCTGCTGATAATGTCTCTCCAGCTCGGCGAGCTGAATGCGATCATTGGCACCCTGCACCTCCATGGCGTCGGCCGGCTGCTCGGTAGCGACCACCAGGCCGTCCGCGACGGCCATCTCAATAACGTCGGTGAGGTAATACTCGCCCTGGGCATTGCTGTTGGACAGCCGGCCCAGCCAATCACCAAGGCGCTCGCCTGGCACCGCGAGAATTCCGGTGTTTCCTTCGCGGATCAGCTTCTGCGCGGGTGAGGCATCCTTGTGCTCAACGATGGCCTGAACAGCACCCTGCTCGTTGCGCACGATGCGGCCGTAGCCGGTCGGGTCGTTCAATTCCACGGTCAATAGCGCAAGCTGCTGCTGGCCAACCTTATCCAGCAGCCGTTCAAGGGTCTGCGCCTCGATCAGCGGTACGTCACCATAGAGAATCAGCACCCGCTCGGCGCTGAGCGCTGGCAGGGCCTGTGCAACGGCATGCCCGGTTCCCAGCTGCTCGGCCTGTACCACGAAATTCAGATCCTCCGCCGCCAACTGTTCCCGGACGCGCTCGGCACCGTGGCCGATCACCACATGAATGGCGCTGGGCTTCAAGCTGCGTGCGGTCTCGATGACGTGGGCAAGCATCGCCTGGCCGGCGACCGGGTGAAGGACCTTGGGAAGGGCAGAACGCATGCGTGTGCCCTGGCCGGCGGCGAGAATGACAATATCGAGCGACATGACTGATCCTGGCGAAGATGACCGACAACGGCCATGTGAAACGGTAAAAACCGGAAAAGAAAAAGGGTAGCCTAGGCTACCCTTTTACTCGTGCGCGATGAAGTCGCCAGCCGATCAGCGCTGGTTGCTTCTCTTCTTGCGCAGCTGGTCGACGGTACGCAGCTGCGCTGTGGCCTCGGCCAGACGAGCAGAGGCGGCTCCATAGTCGAAATCCACACCCTTCTCGTGCAGCGCCTTTTCGGCAGCCTTGACCGCAGCCTGAGCAGCAGATTCGTCAATGTCCTTGGCACGAGTAGCAGTATCGGCAAGAACCTTCACCATGTTCGGCTGCACTTCGATGAAGCCGCCGGAGATGTAGAAGATTTCTTCCTTGCCACCCTGCTTGATCACCCGCACCGGACCGGGCTTGAGATCGCTCAGCAACGGCGCGTGACCCGGCAGGATACCGATGTCACCCAGGTTGCCGTGGGCGACGACCATTTCCACCAGGCCCGAGAACAGCTCTTCTTCCGCACTGACGATGTCGCAATGGACTGTCATAGCCATACTTATGCCTCGGTAATCTTCCCCTGAGCCGGACAGCGCCGGCCGAGGGGCAGGATCGGCGCCCGCAAGCGGGCGCGCCAGTTACAGTTTCTTCGCTTTCTCGATGGCTTCGTCGATGGTGCCGACCATGTAGAACGCCTGCTCCGGCAGGTTATCGTAGTCACCATTGAGAATGCCCTGGAAGCCACGAATGGTTTCCTTCAGCGACACGTACTTGCCCGGAGCGCCGGTGAAGACCTCGGCTACGTGGAACGGCTGGGACAGGAAGCGCTGAATCTTACGGGCACGGGCAACCAGCTGCTTGTCGGTTTCCGACAGCTCGTCCATACCCAGAATCGCGATGATGTCCTTCAGTTCCTTGTAGCGCTGCAGGACGTACTGAACGCCGCGCGTGCAGTCGTAGTGCTCCTGGCCGACCACCAGCGGATCCAGCGAACGGCTGGTGGAATCCAGCGGGTCGACAGCCGGGTAGATACCCAGAGAAGCGATGTCGCGGCTCAGTACCACGGTCGCATCCAAGTGAGCGAAGGTGGTCGCCGGGCTTGGGTCGGTCAGGTCGTCCGCGGGAACGTATACGGCCTGGATCGAGGTGATCGAACCGGTTTTGGTGGAGGTGATGCGCTCCTGCAGAACACCCATCTCTTCGGCCAGGGTCGGCTGGTAGCCCACCGCGGACGGCATACGACCCAGCAGTGCCGAAACTTCGGTACCGGCGAGGGTGTAGCGGTAGATGTTGTCGATGAACAGCAGAACGTCCTTGCCTTCTTCACGGAACTTCTCGGCCATGGTCAGGCCGGTCAGCGCCACGCGCAGACGGTTGCCTGGCGGCTCGTTCATCTGACCGTAGACCATCGCTACTTTGTCGAGAACGTTGGAGTCCTTCATCTCGTGATAGAAGTCGTTACCTTCACGAGTACGCTCACCCACACCGGCGAACACGGACAGACCGCTGTGCGCCTTGGCGATGTTGTTGATGAGCTCCATCATGTTCACGGTCTTGCCGACACCGGCACCACCGAACAGACCAACCTTGCCACCCTTGGCGAACGGGCAGACCAGGTCGATAACCTTGATGCCAGTTTCCAGCAGGTCGCTGCCGCCAGCTTGCTCGGCGTAGCTCGGCGCGGCGCGGTGGATACCCCACAGCTCTTCGTGCTCAACCGGACCGGCTTCGTCGATGGGCTCGCCCAGGACGTTCATGATGCGACCCAGGGTGCCGGCACCAACCGGTACCTGGATGGCTTTGCCAGTGTTGGCGACGTCCAGGCCACGCTTCAGGCCTTCGGTCGAACCCATGGCGATGGTACGGACAACGCCGTCGCCTAGCTGCTGCTGGACTTCCAGGGTTGTCTCAGCGCCTTGAACTTTCAACGCGTCATAGACATTCGGTACCTGATCGCGCGGAAATTCCACGTCGATGACGGCGCCGATGATTTGAACGATACGTCCGCTACTCATGTTTGGTTCCTCTGAATATTTGAACCGTTCTTAAACCGCGGCAGCGCCGCCGACGATTTCCGAAATTTCCTGAGTGATCGCAGCCTGACGGGCCTTGTTGTAGACCAGTTGCAGATCGCTAATCAGCTCTCCGGCGTTGTCGGTTGCGTTCTTCATGGCAATCATTCGCGCGGCCTGTTCGGCTGCGCTGTTCTCAACCACCGCCTGATAGGTCTGGGACTCGATGAAACGAACCAGCAGCGAGTCCAGCAAAAGCTGGGCGTCCGGCTCGTAGAGGTAGTCCCACTGACCCTTCTTGATCGGCTCGTCACTATCTGTTGCAGCCAGCGGCAGCAACTGATCAACGGTCGGTTTCTGGGTCATGGTGTTGATGAACTTGTTGGATACCAGGTACAAGCGATCAACGCGACCTTCGTTGAAGCCGTCGAGCATCACCTTGACGCTGCCGATCAGATCATTGATCGATGGCGCTTCGCCGAGGTTGCCGATGGCTGCGACGACGTTGCCGCCGAAGCTGCGGAAGAAGCTCGCACCCTTGTTGCCGATCACGCACAGGTCGACCTCGACCTTTTGATCGTGCCACTCCTTCATGTGCTTGATCAGTGCCTTGAACAGGTTGATGTTCAGGCCACCGCACAGACCACGATCGGTCGACACGACAATGTAACCGACACGCTTGACCGGACGCTCCACCATGAACGGGTGACGGTACTCCGGGTTGGCATTGGCCAGATGGCCAATCACCTGCCGGATCCGCTCCGCATAAGGACGGCTGGCAGCCATGCGCTGTTGTGCCTTGCGCATCTTGCTGACCGCCACCTTCTCCATGGCGCTGGTGATCTTCTGCGTGCTTTTGATGCTCGCAATCTTGCTGCGAATCTCTTTTGCGCCTGCCATTTGACACCTATCGGGTTAGCAGGCGGGAACCTCGCGGCTCCCGCTGCGGCTTACCAGCTTTGCGTGGCCTTGAACTTCTCGATGCCAGCCTTCAGGCCTGCGTCGATTTCGTCATTGAAGTCACCCTTCACGTTGATCTTCGCCATCAGGTCGGCGAACTCGCGGTTGAAGAAGGCGATCAGGGCGTGCTCGAAGGCGCCAACCTTGGCCACTTCCACGTCGGTCAGGAAGCCACGTTCAGCGGCATACAAGGACACGGACATATCGGCGATGGACATCGGCGCATACTGCTTCTGCTTCATCAGCTCGGTGACGCGCTGACCATGCTCGAGCTGCTTGCGGGTCGCTTCGTCCAGGTCGGAAGCGAACTGCGCGAACGCAGCCAGTTCACGGTACTGAGCCAGCGCGGTACGAATACCACCGGAGAGCTTCTTGATGATCTTGGTCTGCGCAGCACCACCCACACGGGATACCGAAATACCGGCGTTGACGGCCGGACGGATACCCGCGTTGAACATGGCCGATTCCAGGAAGATCTGACCATCGGTGATGGAAATCACGTTGGTCGGAACGAACGCGGACACGTCACCAGCCTGAGTTTCGATGATCGGCAGCGCGGTCAGGGAACCGGTTTTGCCAGTCACTGCGCCTTTGGTGAACGCCTCGACATATTCTTCGGAAACGCGCGAAGCACGCTCCAGCAGACGGCTGTGGAGATAGAACACGTCGCCTGGGTAGGCTTCGCGTCCTGGCGGACGGCGCAGCAGCAGGGAAATCTGGCGGTAAGCCACAGCTTGCTTGGACAGATCGTCATATACGATCAGCGCGTCTTCGCCGCGGTCGCGGAAGTACTCGCCCATGGTGCAACCGGCATAAGGTGCCAGGAACTGCAGGGCAGCGGATTCGGAAGCCGAAGCGGCGACGATGATGGTGTTAGCCAGAGCGCCGTGCTCTTCCAGCTTGCGTACCACGTTGGCAATGGTCGACTGCTTCTGACCGATGGCGACGTAGACACATTTGATGCCGCTGTTGCGCTGGTTGATGATGGCGTCGATAGCCATCGCGGTCTTGCCGATCTGGCGGTCACCGATGATCAGCTCGCGCTGACCGCGGCCAACCGGAATCATGGCATCAACCGATTTGTAGCCAGTCTGTACCGGCTGGTCGACCGACTTACGCCAGATAACACCCGGTGCCACTTTCTCGACCGCGTCGGTAGCCTGGGCATTGACCGGGCCTTTGCCATCGATCGGGTTACCCAGGGCATCGACCACACGACCCAGCAGTTCCGGACCTACCGGGACTTCCAGGATGCGGCCGGTGCACTTGGCGCTCATGCCTTCGGTCAGGCCCAGGTAGTTACCCAGAACCACTGCACCTACGGAGTCTTGCTCCAGGTTCAGCGCCATACCGAAGACACCGCCTGGGAACTCGATCATTTCGCCGTACATGACGTCGGCCAGACCGTAGATACGTACGATGCCGTCAGACACGCTGACGACGGTGCCCTCATTACGGGCTTGAGCGGCAACATCGGATTTCTCGATGCGCTGCTTGATGATTTCACTAATCTCGGAAGGATTCAGTTGCTGCATGCCATGACCCTCAAATCAGGATTTCAACGATTCGGCCAACTGGCTCAGTTTGCCGCGGACCGAACCGTCGACAACCACGTCACCGGCGCGAATGATCACGCCGCCGATCAGAGCAGGATTCACAGCCTGCTGGAGGTTGACGGTGCGATCTAGCCGCTTCGACAGGGCGGCAGCCAAAGTTTGGAGTTGAACGTTGCTGAGCTCGAAGGCGGTTTCTACTTCTGCCTCGAGCGTTTTTTCGGCTTGCGCCTTGATGTCCTCGTACAGCTCACGGACGGTCGGCAGGACCGACAGGCGATCATTCTCGCCAAGGCTCTGGACGAAATTGCGGAAGGCTGCGTCTGTGTCATCGCCAAGCAGACGGACCAATTCCTGAACCTTGCTTTCGCTGGTCAGGCGGGGGTCTTTCAGCAGGGCTGAGACTTCCGGGACTTCAACGGCGATGGCGGCCAGGCTCAGCATCTTCGACCAGGACTCGGTCTGTCCGGCCGAACTGGCGAACTCGAAAGCGGCTTTCGCGTAAGGCCGAGCAAGCGTCTGGGTATTGATCATCGCTTGCCTCGCTTAAAGTTGGGAGGCCAGTTTTTCGACCAGTTCGTTATGTACCTTGGCGTCCACCTGGGACTCCAGGATCTTCTCTGCGCCAGCAACGGCGAGAGCCGCCACCTGACTGCGCAGTTGATCCCTGGCAAGGTTCACTTCCTGTTCGATCTCGGCGCGGGCGCCAGCGACCAGACGCTCGCCTTCGACACGAGCCTGCTCCTTGGCTTCCTCGATGATCGCGTTCGCATGCTTGTTGGCTTTCTCGATGATCTGGGCAGCCTGTTCCTTGGTCTCGCGCAGGGTGTTGGACACCTTGTCTTGAGCCAATATCAGGTCTTTCTGCGCACGGCCTGCCGCATCCAGCCCTTCGGCGATCTTCTTCTGGCGTGCGGTCATGGCAGCCGTGATCGGCGGCCAGACGAACTTCATGCAGAACCAGACGAAGATAGCGAAGGCGAGCGTTTGACCGAACAGCGTCAAGTTAATGTTCACTGCGATTTACCTCGTGCTATCTCGTTCAACGCGGGAGTCATTCCACGGCGACGGGGCTCGCCAGGCGAACCCCATCTCAAACCGGAAAAATGCTTAACCGGCGACAACGAAGATGAGGTACATCGCGATACCAACACCGATCATCGGTACGGCGTCGAGCAGGCCGGCCATCAGGAAGGTCTTGGTTTGCAGCTGCGGAGCCAGCTCGGGTTGACGAGCGGTGGATTCGAGCAGCTTGCCACCCAGCAGGGCGAAGCCGATGCCGGTACCCAGGGCACCCAGACCGATCATGATAGAGGCGGCGATGTAGACGAGTTCCATGTAAAGCTCCTGAAGCTAAGGGGGGTTTAAGGTTTTCTTGGTAAAGCAAAACGTTTCGGACAATTCAGCTGTTACTAGGGTATGAGCTCAGCGGGCCCATGATCTTCATGTGCAGAACTCAAGTACACCACGGTCAGAACCATGAAGATGAACGCCTGCAGTGGGATCACCAGAATATGGAAGATCGCCCAGGGTACATTCAGGGTCCACTGCACGTAGAACGGCAGCAGCGCGATGAGGATGAATACCACCTCACCGGCGTACATGTTGCCGAACAGACGCAGAGCCAGGCTCAGCGGCTTGGTCAGCAGACCGAGGATTTCGAGGAACAGGTTGAACGGTACCAGCGACCAGTGGTTGAACGGGGTGAAGGCCAGTTCCTTGGTGAAACCGCCGACGCCCTTGACCTTGAAGCTGTAGAAGAGAATCAGAATGAACACGCCAAGCGACAGACCAAAGGTACCGTTCGGATCGGCGGTAGGTACGATCTTGAAAGCCGGCAAACCGAGCAGATGCGCGATACCGGGGATGTAATCGACCGGAATCCATTTCAGGCTGTTCATCAGGAACACCCAGACGAAGATGGTCAGCGCCAACGGAGCGATCAGCGCGTTGCGGCCGTGAAAGGTGTCCTTGACCACACCTTCGATGAACTCGACGCACATCTCCACGAAGTTCTGCAGCCGGCCGGGCACACCATCGGTGGCGACCTTGGCAGCAGCGCGGAAGACCAGGATGAACAATGCACCCATCAACAGCGAAAAACCCAAAGTATCCAGGTGCACCGCCATGAAGCCCATGTCACGCGCCTCAAGGCCCGTCTGGGCAATGGTCCATGTCGCCTGATCGACGACCGAACCATCTGCGCGAACGTAGCCTGCCGGCAGTTTTCCGTAAGTCAGATTCTGCAGGTGATGCTGAATGTATTCCGCCGGGGTACTCGCCATAAACGCCTCAGTTGCTCAATGCTTCGGATTGTTTTTCAACAGCAGAAGAGCGCTCGCTCCAGTGCCCAGAACCAGCAAATAGCCGGTAAACAGAGCGATTGGATCAAGCGGTTTCACTCCCACAAACACCAGCGCGAACAACGCTGCTGCCAGAATCTGTTTGCCCATCTCTCCGGCCCAGAGTGACTGGACCACTGCACGCGCCGAACGCGCACCGAAATAACGGAAGGCCTTGAACGCGAAATAGACGTTCGCTAAAAGCGCAATCAGGCCGCCGAGCAACCCTGAATAGCCAGCCACAATACCAAAAACGCCTGCGCAAAACACGGCAACGGTAATTCCCACCAATGCTTGCGCGAACAACACACGAACAACCGGCAAACGATGCAAAGGTGTGCGGTTGCGTATATTCACCAGAAATCCATCGCTGTTGCGCCACGATCGAACATGACCGTGGGTCAAAAAAGCGCCGCGAGTATAGAAGTAGCCCAACTTGGGTTCAACCGCCGGGTAGTTATTTCCGACGCTCACTACATTCAATTTGTTTCAGCGAATGTGTGCCAAGACGCCTTGCAGTTCATCCAGCGAGTTATAGCGAATCACCAGCTGGCCTTTTCCCTTTTGCCCATGCTTGATCTGGACTGGCGAGCCCAGACGCTCGGCCAGCCGCTGCTCAAGGCGTTGTATGTCCGGATCGCTCTTGGGCTCGGTTTTCGGCGTTTGCTTGTCATTCAGCCACCGGCGTACCAGCGCCTCGGTCTGCCGGACAGTCAGGCCCCTTGCGACAACATGACGCGCCCCCTCGACCTGCTGTTCAGCCGGCAATCCCAACAATGCGCGGGCGTGTCCCATTTCCAGATCGCCATGGGAGAGTAGTCGCTTGATCTCCTCAGGCAAGGCGATCAGCCGTAGCAGGTTGCTGATGGTCACCCGCGATTTACCTACCGCGTCGGCAACCTGCTGCTGAGTCAGCTGAAACTCCTGCTGCAGACGCTGCAGAGCGACGGCTTCTTCGACCGGGTTGAGGTCTTCACGCTGGATGTTCTCGATCAGCGCCATGGCAATGGCTGCTTCGTCGGAAATGTCGCGCACCATGGCCGGAATCCTGTCCAGCCCGGCCTGCTGGCTCGCGCGCCAACGACGCTCACCGGCGATGATCTCGTAGCGACCACCGCCAACGGAACGCACAACGATGGGCTGCATAACGCCCTGGGCCCGGATCGACTGGGCCAGTTCCTCGAGCGTTACCGGATCGATATCCCGACGCGGCTGGTACTTGCCCCGCTGAATGAGGTCGAGCGGCAGATGCTGCAATTCGCGGGTGTCTGCCTGAACGGCTTGCTCCTGCATGGCAGTGACATTGGCGCCGCCGAGCAGGGCATCCAGTCCACGTCCCAGGCCTCTTTTCTTGGTCGCCATGAAAAATTCCTTATGCGGTTACGCTACGGGCGGCGCGACGCTGGCGGCGAGACAATTCTCCCGCCAACGCCAGGTAAGCCAATGCGCCCTTGGATTGCTTGTCGTAGACCAGCGCTGGCATGCCATGACTGGGCGCCTCGGCCAACCTGACATTGCGCGGGATGACGGTGTCGTAGAGTTTGTCGCCGAAGTGCGCCTTTAACTGCTCGGTCACATCATTGGTCAGGCTGCTGCGCGGGTCGTACATGGTGCGCAGCAGACCTTCGATCTCCAGTGTCGGATTGAGCGCCTGGCCGATACGCTGGATCGAGTTGACCAGATCGGTCAGGCCTTCGAGCGCGTAGTACTCGCATTGCATCGGAATGATCACACTGTCGGCGGCCGTCAGTGCGTTGATGGTCAGCATCGAAAGCGAGGGCGGGCAATCGATGAGGATGTAGTCGTAGTTCTCGCGCACCGGCGCCAAGGCCTCACGCAAACGATTTTCCTTGGCGGGCAGGTGCAGCAGCGCCACCTCGGCGGCGGTCAGATCCCGGTTGGCCGGCAGCAACTGATAACCACCGTGCTCGGAAAACTGCATGGCATCGACCAGGCTGCAATCGCCGATCAATACGTCATAGATCGAATACTCAAGACTCAACTTGTCCACGCCGCTGCCGGTGGTGGCGTTCCCCTGTGGGTCGAGGTCGATGAGCAGAACACGACGTCGCGTGGCGACGAGCGAGGCGGCTAGGTTGATGCAGGTGGTGGTCTTGGCGACACCGCCTTTCTGGTTGGCGATGGCGAATACTCTGGCCATGTCAGTGTCTGTCCGCTGTCATGAATTGCGGCGCAGTATCAGCAGATGACGCTGACCTTGGCAACCTGGAACCTTGAGCACTTCACAGCTACACAAGGAAAAATCACTGGGCAGCGCCTGCAGCTCATCAGCCGGCTGCACGCCTTTCATTGCCAACCAGTGTGTCTCGGTGTCGCCCAGATGGCGCGTCCATTCAGCAAAGTCAGCTAACGAGCTGAACGCCCGCGAGGTAATTCCGGCGAACGGCTGCGCGGGTTGATACTGCTCCACCCTGCTGTGGATAACCTCAAGATTAGCCAGCTTCAGCTCCAACTTGACCTGAGTGAGGAAGCGCGTCTTCTTGCCATTGGAGTCGAGCAGCGTAAATGCTCGCTCGGGAAACAGGATCGCCAGAGGAATACCTGGCATCCCGCCGCCACTGCCGACGTCCAACCAGCGTTCACCGCCTTGAGCGACGTAAGGCACCACGCTCAGGCTGTCGAGCAGATGCCGCGATACCATTTCATTCGGATCTCGCACGGCAGTGAGGTTATAGGCCTTGTTCCACTTGATCAGCAGTTCCAGATAGGCGAGCAACAGTGTCTGCTGTGCATCGCTCAAAGGGAGGCCGAGCTCGGCGGCACCGTTGACCAGTTCATCGGCGTGTGCCTGGGTAACGATGCTCATCAGGCACTCTGCTCCAACTGTCGTCCACTGCTGCGTTTTTTCAGGTAAATCAACAGCAGCGATACCGCTGCAGGCGTGACACCAGGAATACGTGAAGCCTGGCCAAGGGTTTCCGGTCTGGCCTGGGCCATCTTGTGCTGAATCTCTTTGGAGAGGCCGGGAATTGACGAATATTCGAGATCGGCTGGCAAACGAATATTCTCGCTCTCACGCAACCGTGCGATTTCGTCCTGCTGACGCTCAATGTAACCGGCGTACTTGGTCTTGATCTCCACCTGCTCGGCGACCTGCGGATCCTCCACCCCTGCGCCAGTCATGCCGACCAGGCTCTGGTAGTCGATTTCGGGACGGGCGAGCAGGTTCAGCAGGTTGTACTCGTGGGTCAGCGGCGTGCCGAAATGCGCCATGATCGCATCGCCCTGTTCAGTACCAGGGCGTACCCAGGTGTTCTTCAGGCGTTGTTCTTCGCGCACGATGCTCTCGCGCTTGGCTTCGAAGGCTGCCCAGCGCTCGTCGTTGACCAGACCCAGCTCACGGCCTTTTTCGGTCAGGCGCAGATCGGCGTTGTCTTCGCGCAGGATCAGACGGTATTCAGCCCGCGAGGTAAACATGCGGTAAGGCTCTTGAGTACCCAAGGTAATCAGATCATCAACAAGCACGCCCAGGTAGGCTTCGTCGCGACGGGGGTACCAGCTTTCCTTGCCCTGCGCACGCAGGGCAGCGTTTGCGCCGGCGAGAAGCCCCTGCACGCCGGCCTCTTCGTAACCGGTGGTGCCGTTGATCTGGCCGGCAAAGAACAGGCCGCCGATTACCTTGGTTTCCAGACTGTGCTTCAGGTCGCGTGGATCGAAGTAGTCGTATTCGATGGCGTAACCGGGGCGCACGATGTGGGCGTTTTCCATACCCTTGATGCTCTGCACGATCTGCAATTGCACGTCGAACGGCAACGAGGTGGAAATACCGTTGGGGTAGAGCTCATGGGTCGTCAAGCCTTCGGGCTCGATGAAGACCTGATGGCTGTCCTTGTCGGCGAACCGGTGAATCTTGTCTTCGATGGACGGGCAGTAACGCGGGCCGACGCCTTCGATGACACCCGAATACATCGGCGAGCGATCCAGATTGGCAGCGATGATCTCGTGAGTACGGGCGTTGGTGTGAGTGATCCAGCAACTGACCTGCCGAGGGTGCTGCTCGCGACTGCCCAGGAAGGACATTACCGGCAGCGGGTTATCCCCGGGCTGCTCGAGCATCTTGGAGAAATCCACGGATCGACCATCGATGCGAGGGGGAGTGCCGGTTTTCAGCCTTCCAACCCGTAAGGGTTGTTCGCGCAAGCGTTGCGCCAAAGCGATGGAAGGAGGATCGCCCGCACGACCACCAGAGTAGTTCTGCAACCCTATGTGGATAAGTCCGCCAAGGAAGGTGCCTGTCGTCAGTACGACTGAGTCGGCGAAAAAGCGCAGCCCCATTTGGGTCACAACACCACGGACTTCAGCCTGCTCCACGAGCAAATCATCAACGGCCTGTTGAAATATCCACAGATTGGGTTGGTTTTCCAGGATTTCACGAACCGCCGCCTTGTAAAGCACCCGGTCGGCCTGTGCGCGGGTTGCACGTACTGCAGGCCCTTTGCGGCTGTTGAGTACTCGAAACTGGATGCCGGCCTTGTCGGTCGCGATGGCCATGGCGCCACCGAGTGCATCGATTTCCTTGACCAGATGGCTTTTCCCGATGCCTCCGATGGCTGGGTTACAGCTCATCTGGCCGAGCGTTTCGACGTTGTGCGTCAGCAGGAGAGTTTTCACGCCCATACGAGCAGCGGCCAACGCCGCCTCAGTACCGGCATGGCCACCGCCGATCACAATGACGTCAAAACGGGAAGGGAAATCCACCACGCACCTCGTGCCTGTTCAGATGAGTTCTGGGAAACGCGTAAGTATAGGGGCTTAGAGAGGTCGAAAGAAGGCTTCTGGATAAAAAATAACCAACCCTCTCTGTGTGAGGGCTCGTGTTAGCTGATTCTCAATAGATATGAATTAAGAAATTCTTTAAAGCTTATTTTTATATTTATATATGGTGAAGCCGTTTTCTGTGGATAACTGCCTGTATGCCAGGAACGACGCGCCATTCAGCGAATCGAAAAGGTGTGGTGAAGCTGGGCTCCACCCGTGTGCATCCGGTTAACGACCTGTGGGCAAAAGAGCTATTTATCCACAGGGCGGTTTTCGCACTTGGTTATACCTGACTCATGCACCGGGCTCAGCCAGGGTTACCCACAGCGTTCAAAAACAGTAAACAAGGGTTTTTAGGCACGATTAGCAGCCACAGCACAGGGGGACAACGGCTGAGCTGGAGAGAGGTCTCGGTTATTTTCCGATGCAGAAGCTGGAAAAGATTCGTCCGAGCAGATCATCGGAACTGAAGGTACCGGTTATTTCACCCAGCGCGCGCTGGGCCAGGCGCAAGTCTTCGGCAAGCAGCTCGCCAGCCCCAGCAAGAGTCAATTGAGCATGGCCG
>Ga0233375_1000082_pt1 | contig 60693 bp, 54 predicted proteins | sample ElkDunMinimDraft_10_FD_191539 | JGI IMG/M metagenome (GOLD analysis project Ga0233375, IMG submission 191539) | Fecal eukaryotic communites from dung pellets of Tule Elk in California, USA - Elk Dung E16 | ecosystem: Host-associated > Mammals > Digestive system > Large intestine > Fecal | place...
TGGCGCACTGGGCGCCGGGTGCGGACGGCCGCGGCGTGCTGCTCAGCGGCGACACGATCTTCGCCAACCCCGACCGCACCTCGGTGTCGTTCATGCGCAGCTACCCCAACCTGATCCCGCTGTCGGGTGCCGTCGTCCAGCGCGTGGCGCGGCACGTGGGCCGCTTCGCGTTCGACCGACTCTACAACAACTTCGACGGCGTCATCCCGGTCGACGCGCGCGCGATCGTGCTGCGCTCCGCGGAGCGCCACGCGGCGTGGACCAGCGGCGAGAACGATCACCTGACGTAACGTCCGCCGCACGCCCGATGTCAGATGTGGGAGCCTCGTCCCCGTGACCTCACACCTGCCGGCCGCGCTCGTCGGTCCAGCTCGCCTGACCGCCGCGTTCCTCGTGTCGGCGTCGGCGATCCTGCTGTTCGCCGTCCACATCCGGCCCATCGCGTACCTGCCCTTGGTGCTGGGCATCGCGCTGGGCCTCTGGGTCGACCGGGCGCTGGGACGCGACCTCGCCCTCATCGGCGTCGGCATGGGGATCATCTCGATGATCTCGCTCCAGGCCGACCTGTCGAACGCCGGGATGCTGCGCTTCACGCTCGCGCTCGGCGGGTCGGTGCTCGTGCCGTGGGCGCTGTCCCGGTTCGTGCTCAAGCAGGACACCATCCAGTTCCCCGTGCTGACCGGACGCCGGTGGACCCGGGGGCAGTGGGTCTACCTCGCCGCGGTCGTGGTGCTCGGGTACGTGCTGCTGCCGTTCTACTTCCTCGGCTCGGGCGCGTACCTGAACTGGCCCGACCTGGACGGGACGCAGGACATCTGGCGGCTGTTCGTGGGCGTGAACGCCGTCGGCATCTGGGACGAGCTGTTCTTCATCTGCGTGGTGTTCGCCCTGCTCTGCCGGCACTTCCCGATGTGGCAGGCCAACGTGCTGCAGTCGATGATCTTCGTGTCGTTCCTGTGGGAGCTCGGCTACCGCGAGTGGGGTCCGCTGCTCACCGTGCCGTTCGCACTGGTCCAGGGCTGGATCTTCGCGAAGTTCAAGTCGCTGAGCTACGTGGTGGCCGTGCACCTGCTGTTCGACGCCGTGGTGTTCGCCGTGCTCGTGCACGGGCACCACCCCGAGTTGTTCGACGTCTTCGTGACGGCGCCCTGACGGGAGGCGCCGCTACGAGCCGGAACCGTCGTTGGAACCGGGGCCGCCGATCGCCGCGAGCACCTCACGGACGTCCTCGACCTCGACGCGGATCGCGTCGGCCTCGGACTGCGCCAGCGCCTTGGCCTCGGCGTCCGTGCCGTCCGAGATCTCCTCGTCGGCCGGCTGCAGCCCGCCGTAGTGGTGCTCGACGAGCGCGGCGAGCAGCGCGATGTCGAACTCGGAACCGTCGAGCGCGGCGATCGCGTCGACCTGCTGGTCGGTGAGCATTCCGTGGTTGCCGCCCTCGTGCGAATGCGCGCTGCTGCCCGCCCGCGGCCCGCTGCCGCTGTCCGGGATCTCGGTCCGGAGCCCGTTCTCGGCGAGCGCGAGCGCCTCGCGGCCGGCCACGGGCACCACGATCTCCCGGGCCTCGAGCCAGTCGGCGAGCTCACGGACGCGTGCGGCCGACGCCTCGCCCACCTCGACGGCCGTCGCGAGCACGTCGTCGTCGGTGGACCGCCCCGGAGCCAGCGCCGCGAGCTGCACCGCCTGCGCGTTGTGCTCGATCGCCGTCGCGGCGTAACCCGAGTCCGCGTCGGAGTACCCGGCGGCCTCCTGCTTGGCCGGGACCAGCACGCCGAGCCAGAGCAGCAGCGCCAGGGTCACGGCGAGCCCGCCCGCGAGCACGGCCCCCATGAGCCGCAGCCGGCGGCCCAGCCCGTAGGCCGAACCCGTCGGCTCCGGTGCCTGCGTGTCACCCGACGGGGTGGTCGCGTGGGTCGTCGAGTCCTGGGGCGTCATGACCGGGACATTGCCACATGAACCGCCGCGGGCGCCATCACGGAAAACCCTGACGCGACGGCGTGCCGCCCCCACTCCCCTTCGAGACCTAGGTTCCTCCGCTTTCGACCGTCCCAAAGCGAAGGAACCTAGGTCTCGAAGGGGAGTCCGGGACGGCCGAGGCCCACCGGCAGCGGTGTGCCGGTGGGCCTCGGGTGTCAGACGTCGGAACGATGCCCGACGTCCGTAACGCGGTCCGGGGTCAGTGCCCGAACGGCTCCTGCATCTGCGGGTTGAGCGACTTCTGCTTGACCCGCTCGGCCTTGCCGTCGATCGAGTCGTCGATGTCGAACGTGTCAAAACCGATGCCGAGGTCGTTCGAGTAGGCGTACCCGTTGTAGTAGTACGTGGACCAGGTACCGCCGCTGCTCACGCCCTCACCGCGGTCGAACCACGCGAGCTCGCGCGGCCGCTTCGAGTTGGTGAAGTCGAACACCGAGACACCACCCTGGTACCAGGACTGGACCATGATGTCCTTGCCCTTGACCGGGATGAGCGACCCGTTGTGCGCCACGCAGTTCTCCGCCGCCGTGTTGATCCGGGGGATCTTGTAGTACGACTGGAACTTCAGCTCCGTCTTGCCGCGCGGGCCCTTGCCCTTCTTGATGTCGTAGATGCCGTTGGCACCCAGCTCCGGCGCGTACTCGCCGGTGCAGGTCGCGAGACCGCCACCGCCGAGCTCATCGGTGAAGACCACCTTGGTGGCGTCGTTGTTGAACGTGGCCGAGTGCCAGAACGCGAAGTTCTCCGTGTCCCGGACCTGGCTGATCACCTTCGGACGCTCGCGGTCCTTGATGTCCATGAGGATGCCGTCGCCCATGCACGCACCGGCTGCCAGGTCGTACTTGGCGTAGGTGGTGATGTCGTGGCAGCCGCTCGTCGTCGAGGCGCTGCGCGACGGGTCACCCTCGTAGCCACCGTCCGGGAAGAGGTTCGGCGTGGCGACCAGCTTGGCCTTCGTCGGGTGCTTCACCGGGATCTTCACGATCGAGACGAAGTCGTGAGGCGGCTGGCAGTCCGGGAACGTCGCGTTCGGCGAGTAGGACGACACGTAGGCGTAGAGGTCCTTGCCGTTCTTGGACGGCGCGAGCGAGTGGGTGTGCGAACCGCACTCGGTCTCGATCGACTTGATGTACTCCGGGGCGAGCGGGTTGGAGATGTCCCAGATCTTGATGCCCTCCCACGCGGCCTTCTCGGTGGCCGGCATGGAGGTCGACGCACACGAGTCGTCGCTGCGCGACGAGTCGGTCGAGAGCACCAGGATGTCCTTGTAGACCGAGATGTCGTTCTGAGAGCCCGGGCAGTACACCTGCACGACCTGCTTGGGGTTCTTCTTGTTCGACAGGTCGTAGACGGTGAAGCCGTCGTAGTTGCCGGCGAACGCGTACTTGCCCTGGAAGGCGATGTCCGAGCCGGTTCCCTGCAGCGCACCGTTCTTGGGCTGGTTGCTCAGGTGGGTCATCTTCGAGGACTGGACCTCGCCCGGCGGAACGTCCGGGTCCGCGACGGATGCCGCGACCGGTCCTGCCAGCGCCACGGCCGCCGCGGCGAAGAACGCCGTCAGGGCGACACCAGCGGCACCCCGGGCGCGATTTCGGGTAAAGGTTGGACGACGCACGGGCGTCACACCTCCTAGTTCGGTTGAGGCAGTGTCACTCACAGGCTCCTCCCAGCACCAGGAGTTTTGGCCTCTTTTTACACAGTGGTGACAAATTGCCTGAGACGACACCGCCCTGCCCGTCGGTGCGCCCGGTCGACGCAACGACGTCACACCTGCTTGGTAAGGTCCGCCGCAACGTCGTTCGTGCTCATCGAATCGACAGGCCGTACGAGAGGACCATCCGTGGAGATGCTGACAGCTACCGCACGACGTGCGCGGCGCCGGGCCCTCGTGCTCGGGGTGACGGTGCTCGCCCCGGCCCTCGTGCTGTCCGCCTGCAGCCCGGACGAGGAGCCGGAGGCGGTCTCGACCCCGAGCTCCCTCGTGCTCCAGCCGGGCAAGCCGGGAGAGAAGGCCGAGACGGTGTCGCCCGAGGACTACGCGGGAGCGCCCGCTCAGGCCCCGTTCTCCAAGGCCGACGCCGACTTCCTCAGTGACATGGTCAGACACCACGGCCAGGCGATCGAGATGGCGGTGCTGGTCCCCGAGCGCAGCAGGTCCGAACAGCTCAAGAAGTTCGCCTCCCGCATCGACATCGTGCAGGGCAGCGAGATCGACCTCATGTCCGGCTGGCTGGAGGAGAACGACTACGCCGTACCCCTGACCGCCGAGGCGGGCGACGGGTCCGGCCCGCGGGCGCCGGAGCACGGCCACGACGCCACCGACATGCCGGGGATGCTGACCGATGCCGAGCTGGCGGCCCTCGAGAAGGCGTCCGGGGAGGAGTTCGACCGGCTGTTCCTCCAGGGCATGATCAAGCACCACGAGGGCGCGCTGACCATGTGCGAGGAGGTCGCGGGTTCGGGCAGCGAGGAGCGGGTGCTCGAGCTGGCGAACAACATCGCCGCAGACCAGATCGCGGAGATCGACCGGATGTCGAACATGCTCGCCGATCTGTGACATGACGATCGCCGGGACCGAGCGGCTGCTCCGTCCCGGCGACCGTCGTGCGGGTCAGGCGCGGCGCCGAGTTTGAAGGATCAGGCCCGCGATCGCCAGCAGCACGCCGAGCGCGGCCGCCAGGATCACGCCGACGCCGATGGCGCCCGCCGGTGCACCATCCACGCTGGTACGGAGCTCGTCGGTGCCGCCGGACAGCTGCATCGTCCCGGCCGCCACGTCCTCGGTGCCGGTCGCCAGCTTGGCCGACCCGTCAGCGAGCCGCTGCGTGCCATCGGCGAGGCCGACGGCGCCGGCCGCCAGCGTCTGCGTGCCCTCGTCGAGCGCACCGGTGCCGGTGACGAGCGTCCGGGTGCCCACGCGGGCGTCCTTGAGGCCGTCGCGGACCTTGACCGAGCCGTCGACCAGCGTCTGCGACTTCTCGACCTTCGGGACCACGCGGTCGCGGACCTGGATGATGCCGTCGACGAGCTGCCCGGAGCCGGCGTGGAGCTGCCCGACACCGGAGACGAGCGTCGGCGTCTGGGACGCCAGCGCCGCGTTGCCGTCGGCCACCTGGGTGGCACCCGCGAGCAGGGCGGGCAGACCACCCTTGAGCCGACCCGTACCCGCGGCCAGCTCGGAGCTGCCGTCGGCCGCCTTGGTGGCGCCCGCGAGCAGGGCGGGCAGACCACCCTTGAGCCGACCCGTACCCGCGGCCAGCTCGGAGCTGCCGTCGGCCGCCTTGGTGGCACCCGCGAGCAGGGCGGGCAGACCACCCTTGAGCCGACCCGTACCCGCGGCCAGCTCGGAGCTGCCCGCCGCGACCTCCGACGCACCCGCGACCAGCGCGGGCGTCTTCTGCGCCAGCTCGGCAGTGCCTCCGGCGACCAGGCCGGAACCGGCGACCAGCGACGTGCTGCCCTGGTACGCCGAACCGACACCCGCGACGTACTGCTGCACGCCCGGGGCGAGCTGGTCGAGGCCACCCTTGAGGTTCGCACTGCCGACCTTGACCTGCTCGGCACCGGCGGCGACGCCGTTCGCGCCGGCCGAGAGCTCACCCAGCCCGCCGGCGACCTGCTGCACGCCGCCCGAGACCTTCGCCGTACCGGAGGCGACGGCGGACGCACCGTTCGAGACGTCGGTGGCCCCGTTCGACAGCGCGCCCAGCGACGTGCCGAGACCGGAGGCTCCGGCCTGGGCACGCTCGGCGCCCGCCTTGACCTGACCCGCGCCGTTGGCGAGGGTGGTCGACGCACCGGCCAACGCCTGGAGCTGACCCTTGAGCGTCGGGTCCTCGGTGGCGTTGGCGAGCTGCGTCAGCTGTGCGGAGAGGTTCTGGTTACCACCTTGCACGTCCTGTGCGCCGCTGACGAGGCCGCCGATGCTGCCCGCGAGGCTGTTCGCACCGTCCCGCGCGGCACCGACACCGCCGGCCACCGTCGCGGCGCCGTCGGACACGCTCTTGGCGCCCGCCGCGGCGGCCTTGGCGCCGTCCACCAGCTCGGGCGCACCGGCGTCGAGCTGCCTCAGACCACCGGCGACCTGGTCGGCACCGGCGTCCAGGGGCACCGCACCGGCCGCGAGGTCGCGCGCACCTGCCTGGAGCGACGACACGCCGCCCAGGATGGTGTTGTTGTTCGCGATCAGCTGCGAGAGCCCCGTGTTCAGCGACTGGCTGCCGGTGAAGACCTGCGACGAACCGTCGGCCAGCTGTGTAGCGGCCGCGTCGACCTGCCCGGTTCCCGCCGCCACACTCTGCGATCCGGCGGCGAGCCGCTGCGCCCCCGCATCAAGCGGCGTCACACCGTCACGCACGGTCACGACACCAGCACGCAGCTCACCCGCACCTGAGGCAAGCCGCTGCGCCCCCGCATCGAGCGGCGTCACACCGTCACGCACGGTCACGACACCAGCACGCAGCTCACCCGCACCTGAGGCAAGCCGCTGCGCCCCCGCATCAAGCGGCGTCACACCGTCACGCACGGTCACGACACCGGCGGCGACCAGCAGCGAGCCACCTGCCAGCCGCTCCGCTCCGTCGGCCAGCGCAGGCGCCGCCGTGTTGAGCGTGCCGAGGCCGTCGTTCAGCTTTGTCGAGCCCGCGGTCAGCTGCAACGACGCGTCCGCCAGGTCGGCCACGTCCTCCGCGGTCTCGGCGGTGCCGTCCGCGATCTTCTTGGACCCGTCGTGCAGCTTGACGACGCCGGCGCGGAGCTCGGAGGCGCCGGAATCCAGCTTTCCGGTGCCGTCCGCGAGCTTCTCGACGCCCGGCACCACGCTGTTCTGCACGCCGTCGTTCAGCTCGGTCGCGCCGTCGCGGAGCTCACCGACCCCGGAGACCAGATCGGCCTGCACGCCGTCGTTCAGCCTGCTCGCGCCGTCGTCGAGGCGGCTGGCGCCGTCCGCGACCTCTCCCTGGAACAGGAGCATGAAGGACGTTGCCACGATGGCGCCGACCAGCAGCATGGCGATGCCTACCGCCATGAGGATGGTCGGCCCTGGACCCGACCGTGGTGTTCGTGCGGCATGAAGTTGGGTCATCGGTTGGCCTCTCGTTCTGCGGACATCGTTGCCCCGCGGAAGGTGTGGACCGGCGCCCCTGCGCCGGGCTCGCCGCCGTTGGCGAGCAGGATGCCCGTCAGCGCGGGCGTCTGTGGAGAAGTTACCCGGGGGGATGCCCAGCCGGAGCGCTTTTACTGATTACAACTCAGTAAAAAGCCAAAGATCACCCCCGGCGGCCCGGAGCGCTTGCCCGGTGCTCCTACCCTGACGAACGACGTCAGCCCTTGTCGGCGCCCGCCGTCAACCCTTCGGTGAGCGCACGCTCGGCCAGCCCGTACAGGAGCACGATCGGGATCGTGAGCAGCACGCTGCCTGCCATGAGCACCGTCTTGGAGACCTCCTGGCCGTCGGCGAGCCGGGTCAGGCCGAGGGAGACCGTCCACAGCTCCTGCTTGGCGGAGAGGAACAGGAGGGCGAACAGGAACTCGTTCCAGGCGATCATGAACGAGAACAGCGCCGTCGACATGATGGTCGGCATCGCGAGCGGCACGGTGATGCGGGTCAGGATCTGGAGGCGGGAGGCGCCGTCGATCACCGCGGCCTCGTCGATCGACTCCGGGATGCCCGCCAGGTAGTTGCGCAGCATGTGCACGGAGACCGGCACCGTCAGTGCCACGTAGGCGATGACGAGGCCCACCAGCGAACTCCCCAGCCCCAGCACCTGGAACCCCACGAACACCGGCACGGCGATGATGATGGTGGGGAACAGGTACACCGCCAGGAAGAGCCACGAGATCTGGGAGCGCCCCGCGAACCGCAGACGCGTCAGGGCGTACGACGCCGGGACCACCAGCGCGACGGTCAGAGCGGACGCGGACACGGCGACGATCGCCGAGTTGCGCATGAACCGCGCGAATCCGTACCCGCCGTCCTCCTCGGAGGCCAGCACGGAGCGGTAGGTATCGGTGGTGATGCGGTCCAGGGCGGGCAGCACCCGCAACGGCTCGCGCAGCATGTCGTCGATACGCACAAAGCTCAACGAGAGCATGTACGCGAACGGCAGCACCGTGGCCAGCACGAACGCCACGATCACGACGACGCGCAGCACCCTCAGCACGCTGCTCTGCACGGTCACCGCACTCATCACGCCTCCCTCTGCCGGGCCGTCACACGCAGGTAGACCGCCAGGGCGACACCCAGGAAGACGGCCATCACGGCAGCGGTCGCACTCGCCCCACCGATGTCGCTGGAGCCTGTCAGCTGCTCGAACACCCGCACCGACGCCACCTGCGTACCGGCGGCGCCACCGGTCAGCAGGTAGACGTCCTCGAACTCGTTGAAGGCCATCACCATGCGGAACAGCACCAGCAGCGCCACAGTGGGCATGAGCTGCGGCAGCACCACGAACCAGAACTTCTGCAGCGGTGTGGCGCCGTCGACCACCGCCGCCTCCTCGATCTCACGGCTCAGGCCCGTCAGGGCCGCCCCGATGAACAGGAACGCGAACGGGAAGTACCGCCAGATGTCGTAGACGATCACGGTCAGGAGCGCGGTCGGGGCGGTGCTGAGGAAGTTGACCGGGTGCTCCCACCCCAGCACCCGCGTGCCGAACGCGTTCACCACGCCGTACTGCGGGTTGAGCGCCACCTGCCACACGAACGTCGTGGCCACGACGGGTGCCACGTACGGGAGCAGCATCACGGCCCGCAGCGGCGCACGGAACCGGAATCGGTCCCGGAAGGCGAGCGCCGCCACGAGGCCCACCGTGATCGAGCCGACGGTGGTCGCCACCGAGTACGCGACGGTGGTGAGCAGCGACTGCCAGAATGCCGGGCCGGTGAGCACGGCCGCGTAGTTCTCGAGCGTGAGCTCGTTGAACAGACCGTTGCGCGCCACGTCCACGTAGCGCGCGTCCTGGAACGACAGCACCACGGTCCACACGATGGGCACCACGATGATCGCGGCGACCACCAGCGTCACCGGTGCGACGAGCGTGATGCCGTCGCGGTTCTCGTGGTGCCTCAGCTTCGACGCCATACCCGCCTGCCTCCTCGCCGTGCCGTGGGACGAACCGGGGACGAGCGACGGCGTCAGTCGCGCCCGGCGATGTCTGTCACCGCGCTCTGCATGGCCTCCTGTGCACCCGCGGTGTCAACACTGCCCGAGCCCAGGTCGGCGGCGGCCTTGGCGAGGGGGAGCTCGCTGGTCACCGGGCCCAGGATCGCGCCCTGGCCCTGCACGAGCGCCCAGCGGTCCGCCGACTCGGGGGCCGCAGCCAGTGTGTCCGTCACCTCGGTAGGCCAGACGTCGGAGAACGCCCTCTTGGCGTCGACGCCGATCTCCAGACCGGACCACGCGTCCGTGTACTCGGTGAGGTTGTCGGCGGTGCCGGTGCGCACGGGCACCTTCCCCTCGGGTGCCATCGACAACCAGTCCACGTATGCGTCGGACATCATGTACTCGACGAGGTCGACCGTCTCCGAGTCTGCGCCTTCGGTGATGCCCCACGACACGAGCTCGACGTACCCCGCGGGCGTACCGGCCGCGGACGGGCCCTCGACGACGGGGACCACGCCGGTGTGCGCGGCGAGCCAGCCCGGGTCGTCCGCGCACTCGTCGCACGACGGTGTGAACTCCTCCCGCAGGCCGGCCATCTCGTCCAGCAGGAACGACGACCACACGGTCATCGCGGCCTGCCCGGCGAAGTAGGTCGACCGCGTGGACTCGACGCCCTGCGTGCCCTCGGGCGAGACATCGCCCGCCAGGTCGGCGTAGAGCTCCAGCATCTCGGTGCACTCCGGGCGGTCGAGGCTCGCCTCGCCCGCCTCGTCCACGAGCTCACAGCCGTTGCCCTGCGCCAGGAACTCGAGGACCTGCTGGGTGAATGGGTCAGCCGCGTCCGTGGCGAGCGTGATGCCGTACCTGCCTGACTGGGTGAGCTCCTCAGCGGCAGCTCGCAGGGCGTCATAGGTCGTCGGCGGCTCAAGACCTGCCTCGTCGAAGAGGTCCGTGCGGTAGTAGACCATCATCGGCCACGCGTCCGACGGCACGGCGAGCAGCTCGTCACCGTCGCTCGTCAGCTCCAGGGCCAGGGGCACGAACGTGTCCTCACCGAGCGCCTCCACCACCTCTGCCGCTGCGTCGCGATCGAGGTAGCCGTCCCGGTCGAAGGACCGCACCAACCCAGGGCTGATCGCGTTGACGACGTCCGGCATGCCGTCACCGGAGAGCGCCGCCGCGGACAGAAGCTGGGAGACCTGGTCCTCCTCGACCGGCACCAGGTCGGTCTCGATGCCCGAGTCCTTGGTCCAGGTGTCCATCGCCGTCTGCTGGATGGTGAGGCGCTCGGGCTGGGTCTCGACCGTCCAGACGGTGACCGTCCCGTCCGACTCCGGTCCGCCGCTTCCACAGCCCGTGAGCAGCAAGGCGGTGGCGGTAGCGGCTGCTGCGATCATCCGGCGGGCCGTGGCCACGCGGTGGTTCCGGGGCATGCCGTCTCCTCGTCGTCGAGCGAGTGGAGCTGGCACTTATCTTCAACCCACCACGCGGGGACGCACAAGCAATTTCAGCGAAGGCACCGCCGTCGAACCGTTGACCGGATACGCAGCAGGCCCCGGTTCCCACAGGGGAACCGGGGCCTGCTGCGATCAGACGATCGACCGAGCGTCAGCTCAGTCGGCGACGACCTTCACACCGATCTTGGCCGACACCTCAGGGTGCAGGCGGATCGCCACGGTGTAGTCACCGGTCGACTTGATGGTCTGACCGATCTCGATCTTGCGCTTGTCGACGGACGGGCCGCCGGCAGCGGACACCGCGCCGGCGATGTCCGCCGTGGTCACCGCGCCGAACAGACGACCGCCGGGGCCGGCGTTCGCCGTGACGACCACGGGCTTCGCGGACAGCGAGTCGGCCAGGGCCTTCGCCTCGTCCAGCGATGCGATCTCGCGGCTCTTGCGAGCCTTGCGGATCGCGTTGATGTCGGACTCGGCGCCCTTGGTCCAGGGCGTCGCCAGCGAACGCGGGATGAGGAAGTTACGGGCGTACCCGTCCTTCACCTCGACCACGTCGCCGGGCTCACCCAGGCCGGTCACCTCGTGGGTCAGGATCAGCTTTGCCATTGTTCTCGATCCCTTCCTCAGCGAGCCGTCGACGTGTAGGGCAGCAGAGCCATCTCGCGGGCGTTCTTCACGGCCTTGGCGATCTGGCGCTGCTCCTGCACGGAGACACCGGTGACACGACGCGCACGGATCTTTCCGCGGTCAGAGATGAACTTGCGCAGAAGCGCCGTGTCCTTGTAGTCGATGTTGTTGATCTTCGCGGACTTCAGCGGGTTGATCTTCTTCTTGGGCTTGCGCACCACAGGCTTTGCCATGGTGTTGCTCCTTCGTCAGGTGCTGCTCGCCTGGCCTGGCAGGGCCGCGCGAGCAAAAAAGGTGAACTGGGGGTAGCGGTTAGAACGGCGGGTCGTCCGAGAACGAACCACCGGACGACGCCGGGCCTGCCGTGGCCCACGGGTCGTCGTTGCTCTGACCGCCACCGGAAGAACTGAAACCTCCACCGGAGCCGCCGCCCTGCTGGGCGCCGCCACCGTTGAAGCCACCGCCGCCACCGAAGCCGCCGCCACCACCGGAGCGCTGGGCCCGGGTGACCTTGGCCGTGGCGTAGCGCAGGGACGGACCGATCTCGTCCACCTGCAGCTCCACGACGGTTCGCTTCTCGCCCTCACGGGTCTCGTAGGAGCGCTGGACCAGGCGACCCTGCGCGATGACGCGCGTGCCCTTGGTCAGCGACTCCGCGACACTCTCCGCGGCCTCACGCCAGATCGAGCAGCGCATGAACAGGGTTTCCCCGTCCTTCCACTCGTTGCTCTGGCGGTCGAAGGTGCGCGGGGTCGACGCCACCGTGAAGTTGGCGACCGCAGCACCTGAAGGGGTGAAGCGCAGCTCCGGGTCCCCGGTGAGGTTCCCGATCACTGTGATGACAGTTTCACCAGCCATGCCAATTCCTCGATTCAGTCGACGTTCCGTACGCGGTATCTGGGTTCGCGGTGAATGCAACCACGTGCCACTGACATCCGCGCGGGCGCAGAGGGTTCAGTTCGGACGACTCACTTGTCGCCGGTGCGCAGGATCTTGGTCCGGAGCACGACCTCGTTGAGGCCGAGCTGACGGTCCAGCTCCTTGGCGGTGGCAGACGTGGCGGTGAAGTCGACCACGGCGTAGATGCCCTCGGACTTCTTGGCGATCTCGAAGGCCAGACGGCGGCGCCCCCAGATGTCCACCTTGTCGACGGAGCCACCCTCGGTCGTGATGACCGACAGGTACTTGTCCAGCGACGGGGCAACGGTGCGCTCCTCGACCTCCGGGTCCAGGATCACCATCAGTTCGTACTGACGCATGTGTATACCCACCTCCTCTGGTCTCAGCGGTCACGGTCGTTCCGTGACAGGAGGGTTCACAGCAAGGGCCAAGCCTACCCGTGATGTGCGAGACCGCGGAACCGAGCGGGCGAGACCCCCCTCACAAGGCCCCGCGCGACGCGGCTACGGGCGACCACCACCGCCTCCGCCGCCGCCTCCGCCGCCAGGGCCGCCGCCGCCAGGGCCGGAGGGCTCGCCGGTCGGGAGACCGATCTGCCCCGGCCCGTCCGAGACGATCACCCGCACCTGGCTGCCGCGCGGCACCTCCGCACCCTCGCCCGGGTCGATGCTCATCACGATGCCCTTGGCGAAGTCGCTGGACTCCCGGTACTCGACGGCCGGTTGGAGCCCGACGGCGCGGAGCTGGCCCTTGGCGTTGTTCTCGTCGTTGCCGACCAGGCCTCCGGGCACCTGCGTCGTCTGCTCCTCCCGGGGGCCGGTCGACACCTCGATCCTGATGTCGGACCCACGGTTCACCTCCTGGCCCGCGTGCTGCACCGACAGCACGATGCCCGGCGGCTGGTCGTTCTCGACGTCGACCGGCACGGGGTTCAGTCCCAGGTTCGCCAGCGCGGCCATCACGCTCGCGACCGGCCGGCCGCTCAGGTCCGCCGGCACCAGGACCTTCTCCTCCGGGGTGGCCGTGGGTGTGGGCGTCGGGGTCGGAGAGGGCTTGGGCGGCGCGGGCGGCACGTACTCCGGGAACTCCTGCACCTCCATGCCCTCGGTCACGGCCTGCATGTACTGCGTCCACGCCGTGACGGGCCAGGTACCACCGGTCAGGCTGCCGCCGGCCCACTCGCCGAAGGGCGTGATCGTGTCCTGGCCGCCCTTGTCGGTCTCCTGGTAGAGCCCCACCACGGTCGCGAGCTGCGGGATGTATCCGGCGAACCACGCGGACTTGTTGCCGTTGGTCGAGCCGGTCTTGCCCGCCACGGGGCGAGGAGTCCCGTCCGGCGCGAGGAGCTCCTGGGCCGGCGCACCCGAACCCCGCTTGACCACCTGCTGCATGGCGTAGGTCGCCTTCGCCATGGCCGTGGGGTCGAGGGCCGCCACGTGTGGCACCCCCGACCACTTGTAGACGGAGGTGTCGCCGTTCTCCACGGAGGACACGATGTGCGGCTCGGTACGGGTGCCCTGGGCGGCGAACGTGGCATAGGCGCCCGCGAGGTCGACCGCACGCACCGTGGAGGTGCCCAGCACGTTGGACAGCTCCGCGTTCGTCGACTTCTCGGGAATACCCGCCCGGATCGCGACGTCCTGCGCCTTCTTGGCGGTGATCTCCACGTTGAGCTGGGCGTACACCGTGTTGACGGAGTCCGCGGTGGCGTCGACCAGGTCGATGTTCCCGTACGAGGTACCACCCGAACCGGCCGGGCCGAAGTTGGTCAGCTCCACCTCCGGGCCACCGGGGGTCTCGGTCCAGCCCGGGATCTGCATCGGGCTGTTGCCGGGGTAGCGCTCGTTGAGCTCGTGCCCGTCCTCGAGCGCGCCGATCAGCGTGAAGGGCTTGAACGTGGAGCCGCCCTGCGCCTTACCGTCGGTAGCGGCGTTGAACTGCCGCTTCTCGTAGTCCCGACCGCCGTACAGGACCCGGATGGCACCGTCCTTCGGATCCACGGACACGATGGAGACACCGAGCTTCTTCGACGCGGCGCCCTCCCCCTCGTACGGGATCGTGTCGGCCGCCTCGACGGCGGCCCGCTGCCACTTCGGGTTGATCGTGGTGTGGATCTGGTAGCCGTTCTTCATGAGGTCCTCCTCACGGAGGCCCTTGGTCGCCAGCTCCTTGCGGACCTCCTCGAGCAGGTAGCCCACCTGCCCGGCGCGCGACGCCGGCTTGTACTTGACCGGCTCGGGGAAGGTCGCCGCCTCGCGCTCCTCCTGCGTGATGACCCCCATCTCGGCCATGTTGCGGAGCACGCGCGCCCACTTCACCTCGGCGATGGCCCGCGACTCCTCACCGAACCGCGGGTCCCAGTACGACGGCGACGGGATGATCCCCACCAGCATCGCCGTCTCGGAGACGGTCAGCTCGGCCGCCGGCTTGTTGAAGTACGCCTTGGCGGCGGCCTCGAACCCGTACGCGCCGCGGCCCAGGTAGATGGTGTTGACGTAGCCCTCGAGGATCTCGTCCTTCGACTTCTCCTGGTCCACCTTGAGGGCAAGGATGATCTCGCGGAACTTGTCCTTGTAGGAGGTCTGTCCGGGCTGGAAGTACGTGTTCTCGACGTACTGCTGTGTCAGGGTCGACGCGCCCTGCCGGGTACCGCCGGTCACGTTGCTGACGAGCGCGCGCACCATGCCCGCGGGGTCCACACCCATGTGGTTCTCGAAGTTCTGGTCCTCGGAGGCCAGCACGGCGGCGCCCACGTAGGGGGGCAGCTCGTCGAGGGTCCGGATGGTGCGGTCGACCGCCGCGAACTTGCCCATGACCTGACCGTTCGCGTAGTAGACAGTGGTGGACTCGTCGCCGATCTCACTGTTCGCCGCGGGCACGGCCCAGCCGATCCAGCCGGCGGTGAACAGCCCGACGCCGAGCGACAGTCCGGTCAGGATGGTGCCGACGACAACTCGCCACGACGGGATCCACGCGCGAACCCCCGTGCGGTGCGGCCGCGGGTAGTTCCAGATGCCCCGTCGGCGCCGGGGAGTTTGCGGCCAGATCGGAGCAACACTCCTGTTTGCCACGTCTTCCTCGTTCCTCGAATCGGTTCAGTGGGCGCACTGAACCGGAGAAACGATAGGCGATCCATGTCAGCGGCAAGTAGCACAAACGCGTTTTCTCTGTGTACGCCGCGTGTTCGTGACGCAGTTCTCGCCGGGCTCGACCAGCATTCCGGAGAACTTCACCCGTTATGGGTCAAAGCCGCCTTCTCGCTGGTCGAGCCCGTCGGGACCCCTATCCGAAGATGCCGCCCCCGTCGTCGGACGGGTCGTCGGTCGGGTCGCCGCCGCCCTCCTCGGGGCCGGTCGAGACCACCACCGTCACCCGGCTGCCCACCGGCACGTCGGAGCCCTCGCCCGGGTCGACCGAGATCACCCTGCCCGCACGGACGCTGTCCGACGGCGCCTCCTGGATCACGGGCGTCAGGCCCGCGGCCTTGAGCTGGTCCTCGACGCGGCCCTGGTCCTGGTTGGTCAGGCCCCACGGCACCTTGGTCGTCTCCTGCTCCACCTGCGAGCCGTTGGAGACCTCGACCCGGATGGTGGTTCCGACCTCCACCGCCTGGCCCTCGCTCGCCACGGAGAGCACCTCACCGACGGGCCGGTCGCTGTCCACGTTCACCTGCTCCGGGATGAGCTGTGCGCCACCCAGTGCGGACGCCGCCGTCACGTACTGCTGCCCGACCAGGCCCGTGGGCACCGTGACCATCTCCGGCGTCTCCGTCGACGGGCTCATCGACGGGGTCGGCGACGTGGACGGCTTCGGCGGTGCGGGCGGGGTGTACTCGGGCAGCTCCTCGACCTCCATGCCCTCGGTGGCCTTCTTCATGTAGGCGGTCCAGGCCGTGACCGGCCAGCTACCACCCGTGATCTCCGTGTAGCCACCGAACGGCTGGATCTGCTCGTACTTGTTCGTGTCGATGTTGTACTCGTAGAGGCCGACGACGGTGGTGAGCTGCGGCACGAAGCCCGCGAACCACGCCGACATGTTCTTGTTCGAGGACCCCGTCTTGCCCGCCACCGGGCGCTCCAGCTCCAGGGCCGGCGTGCCCGAACCCTCCTCGACCACCTTGCTCATGGCGTACGTCGCCGCCGCCATGACGTCCTCGTCGAAGACCTGCTCGCCCGCCGTCGACCCTTCGTGGACGAGCCGGTCGCCGTCCTTCACCTCGGTCACCAGGTGCGGCGTGGTGCGGTAGCCCTGTGCAGCGATGGTCGAGTAGGCGTGCGCGAGGTCCACGTTGGTCACGTAGGCGGTACCCAGCACGTTGGCGAGGTTGCCCCCGATGGCGCAGCAGTCACGGGTGTCCGGGTCGTCGTCGGCCTGCGGGATGCCCAGCCTGTAGCCGACCTCGGCGGTCGTCTCCGGGCCGATCTCCTTGTTGAGCTGGCCGTACACGACGTTCACCGAGTCGGCGGTCGCCTGCGTCAGGTCGAGGCTGTTCCAGGACTCGTTGTTGAAGTTGTACAGCGGCACGTCCGGGCCGCCGTCCACCTGGTTCCACCCCTCGATCACGGTGCCGTCGATCGCGGTGTACCGCTTGGTGAGCGGGATGCCCTGCTCCAGGGCCCCGATCAGCGTGAACGGCTTGAAGGTGGACGCACCCTGCGCCTCGAACGTCGCGGCGTTGGTGGGGTAGGTCGAGTAGTCCGGGCCGCCGTACATCGCCTTGATCTCACCCGTCTGCGGGTCGATGGAGGTGAGCGAGGCGCGCGTGAAATCGTTGGCGTCCGTCGGCAGCTTCATCGTCTCGGCGGCGGCCGCCTGCAGCTTGCGGTCGATCGACGTGTGGATCGCGTAGCCCTGCTGCGTGAGCTTGTCGGCCGAGATCCCGTACCTGTCGAGCTCGTTGGCCACCTGCTCCATCAGGTACGCGGTGCGGTTGTCGCCCGAGCCCTGCGTGTACTTGACGAGCTTGGGGTACTCGGCGGAGGCGCGCTCCTCCTCGGTGATGTACCCCTGCTCCAGCATGAGTCGCAGCGTGCGCTCCCAGCGGGATCTCGCCTGTGCCTCGGCGTCCTCGCCCTGCCGGGGGTCCCAGTAGGTCGGGTTCGGGATGATGCCCGCGAGGAAGGCGGACTCGGAGATGGTCATCTCCTTGGCCGAGTGGCCGAAGTACGCCTGTGACGCCGCCTCGACGCCGTAGGCGCCCCGGCCCAGGTAGATCGTGTTGACGTACCCCTCGAGCACCTTGTCCTTGGACTGCTCCTGCGTCACCTTGAGGGCGATGATCGCTTCTTTCAGCTTGGTCGAGTAGGTCGCGTACTCGACACCGAGGTACGTGTTCTCGACGTACTGCTGCGTCAGCGTCGACGCACCCTGCCGGTCCCCGCCGGAGGCGTTGTTGAGCGTGGCCCGGACGATGCCCAGCGGGTTGATGCCGATGTGGGTCCGGAAGCTCTGGTCCTCGGACGAGATGATCGCGTCCGTCACGGCCGGCGGGATGTCCTTCAGCGGCAGGATGGTCCGGTTCTGGGCCGCGAACTTACCGATCGGCTTGCCGTCGGAGTAGTACACGGTGGTGGCCTCGTTCTTCACCGTACCCAGCTCGGCCGGAACGGGAACGCTCACCCAGGCGGCGATGAGCACACCGGCCGCGAGCGACGTCCCCGTCAGGAGCGTGCCCACGACGACACGCCACGACGGGATCCATGCGCGGATCCCGGTGCGGTACGGGCGGGGGTAGTTCCAGATGCCCTGCCGCCGTCGGGGAGTTTGCGGCCAGATCGGAGGGGGACTCCAGTTCGACACGTCAGCCTCTTCCTCGGTTCGACTTGGGTCCGCCGGCGCCGACGACGCAAGCGCCACGGCGGACCACCCGAAACCATAGGGGATGCGCCCGATGCCGCTGTAGCCCTCGCCTGTTTCAGGGACCATCCACGGCCATTCAGCCCAGACCATCTGCCCGTGCTTCACATTTTGTCCACTTTCAACCGCCGCCTCGTACCCCGACGGCGCGGCATATTGCACAGCCGCAGCCACGCGCCTATCCTCCCGATGTATCGAGTCGATACATCGAGCAGGGGACAGATCGTCCGGCCCTGCCGGACGGAACCGGGAGGAGGACACCGTGCGGAGCCGGTCCGACGTGCTGGAGACCGCCGTCCTCGGCCTGCTCAACGAGTCGCCGCTCCACGGATACGAGCTGCGCAGACGCCTCAACCTGGTGCTCGGCTCGTTCCGCGCGTTCTCGTACGGCACGCTCTACCCGGCTCTCAAGGGCCTGGTCACCCGCGGCCTGATCGCGACGACCGAGGTCGAGCCCTCGCCGCCCGCACCGCGCAGGGCGAAGGCCGGGATCCCCGGCCGGACCACCAAGGCCAAGCCCCTCGGACGGCGCCGCGTCGTCTACGAGCTCACCGCCGAGGGCAAGGAACACCTCCAGACCGTCCTGGCCACCGCCGGCCCGGCCGCCTGGGAGGACGACAACTTCGACGTCCGGTTCGCGCTCTTCGCGCAGACGGACGCCGAGACCCGTCTCCGGGTCCTCGAAGGCCGGCGTACCCGGCTGACCGAGCGCCTCGAGACGTTCCGCCAGGCCGCGGCGCACCCGCGCTCACGGCTCGACGAGTACGCGCTCGAGCTGCAGCGGTTCGGGCTCGAGAAGGTCGAGCGCGAAGTTCGCTGGCTCGACGGCCTCATCTCCACGGAGCGGGGACGCGCCGCGGCGCAGAGCCGCCCATCGCAGCAAGATCAAACGAAGAAGGAGCGAGGATGACCTCCATCCGCGTGGGCATCGTCGGCGTAGGAAACTGCGCCTCGTCCCTGGTCCAGGGCGTGCACTACTACCGTGACGCCGACCCGGCGGGCACCGTCCCCGGCCTCATGCACGTGCAGTTCGGCGACTACCACGTGTCGGACCTCGAGTTCGTCGCGGCGTTCGACGTCGACGCGAAGAAGGTCGGGTTCGACCTGGCCGAGGCCATCAACGCGTCCGAGAACAACACGATCAAGATCGCGGACGTCCCGCCCACGGGCGTGACCGTCCTGCGGGGTCCGACGCTCGACGGCCTCGGCGACTACTACCGCGCCACGATCGACGAGTCCGCCAAGGACGCCGTCGACGTCGTGGCCGCGCTGCGTGAGGCGCAGGTCGATGTGCTGGTGTGCTACCTGCCGGTGGGCTCCGAGGAGGCCGCGAAGTTCTACGCGCAGTGCGCGATCGACGCGGGCGTCGCCTTCGTGAACGCCCTCCCCGTGTTCATCGCATCCGACCCCGAGTGGGCCAAGAAGTTCGAGGACGCGGGCGTGCCGATCGTCGGCGACGACATCAAGTCGCAGGTCGGTGCGACCATCACGCACCGCGTGCTGGCCAAGCTGTTCGAGGAGCGCGGCGTCGTCCTCGACCGCACGTACCAGCTCAACGTCGGCGGCAACATGGACTTCAAGAACATGCTGCAGCGCGACCGCCTGGAGTCCAAGAAGCTCTCGAAGACGCAGGCCGTGACCTCCAACCTCACCGGTCCGCTGGCCGGCAAGAAGGAGGACCGCAACGTCCACATCGGCCCGTCGGACTACGTGGCGTGGCTGGACGACCGCAAGTGGGCGTACGTGCGCCTCGAGGGCCGCGCGTTCGGTGAGGTGCCGCTCAGCCTGGAGTACAAGCTCGAGGTGTGGGACTCGCCCAACTCGGCGGGCATCATCATCGACGCCGTGCGCGCCGCCAAGATCGCGAAGGACCGCGGCGTGGGCGGCCCGATCCTGTCCGCGGCGACCTACTTCATGAAGTCGCCGCCCGTGCAGATGGAGGACACCGCGGGCCGCGCCCAGCTGGAGGCCTTCATCCGCGGTGACATCGAGCGCTGACCCACCGCCGAAGGAGAACCAGGGCGAAGTAGAACTGCAGCGCACCCCGCGAGGGATGCGCTGCAGTTCTACTTCGCCCTGGTTCTACTTCGGCGAGGCGGGATCCGCTACTTGATCGGGTCCAGCTCGAAGTCGGTCACGACGGTGGTGCCCGCCGCCACCTTCGCGGAGCCGACCTGCGGGATGTACCCGCTGGACGTGGCGATGAGCTGCGCCGTCTTCTCCGACTTGTCGAACCAGTACTCGTAGACGCCGTCGGCACCGGTGACCAGCGTGACCGACGAGAACTTCCCGTTGATCTGGACCACCGAGTCACCGAGCGACACGACGCCGTCGGGCGTGAACCCGCCCACGGTGCCGGAGAGCTTGCCCCAGCTCTTCGGCGGGTTGATCTTCATGGACACGTCCACCGACGGGGCGTCGTAGGGCGTCTCGGCGTCGGCCACGAGCGAGGCGGTGAAGGTGCCCGGCTGGGCCACCACACCGCTCAGGGCCGCGGTGATGGTCTTGCTCTGCCCCGGTGCGAGCGTGAACTCCGAGGGCGTCGTCGTCAGCCACGACAGGTTGCTGCCGCCACCGGCGACGTCACCCGAGACGTTCATGACGATGTGCATGTCGGGCCAGCCGATGGAGTCGGTGGTGGCCGGCTCCGCGAGGCCGCAGTCCGTGGCGGCGAGGTACGACGGCGCGGACTGACCCGCACCGTTGGACCCGATGTAGAAGACGCCACCGTTCGACTGCTGGTTGGGCGAGACGACCTCGACCACGAGCGTGGCGCCCGCGGGCACCTCACCCTCGACCGGCACCGAGACCATCGTCAGGGTCGACGCCGGGATGCTCGCCGTCGCCGTCCCGATCGACGTCAGGTTGGCGAAGGTCAGCGCACCCTGGAGCGTGTAGAGGTTGACGGTCAGGGTCTGGGCCGTGGCCTCCTCGACACCGAAGGACACCTCCGAGACCTCGAAGTCGTCCGTGATGTCGAAGTCGCTCAGCGTGAACGTGCGGAAGAAGTGGTTCTCCGTGGTCCCCGCCAGGCCACCGCAGGAGGCCGAGTTGAGCGCCGCGATCTCCTGCGACGCCGAGTGGGTGATCGTGGTGGCGTTCGGCGAGACCGGGATGGACTCGGGCAGGACGCCCTCGCGTGCGGTGCCCTTGCCGGCTGCCTGGAGCTTGGACTTCGAGGCACCCGCCCCGGAACCACCGAGGTTGACCGAGGGCTTCGTGGACTTCACCACGGTGGCCTCGCCCTGCGGGTGCTGGACGACCGCCTGGCTCTTCGCGCCCAGGATGTCGAATCCGCCACCGGTGGCGCCGAGCTCGACGTCGGCCGGAGCCGTGCCCTCGTTCTTCACCGTGAACCGCTTGGTCGCGGAGCTGCCGAGCGGCAGCGTGGTGTCGATCGAGCCGGTGCTGACGGTCAGCAGGCCCGCCGCGAGCGCGGCGTCGAACGTGCCGGTGCCCTCGGGGTCGAGGGTCACGGTGCCCGACTCGGACTCGTAGTCCTTTGCCGTGATCTCCACGTCGTACGCACCGGGCCGCGCGATGGTCGAGTAGGTGCCGTCGTCGCCCGTGGTGGCGGTGCGGGTGACACCCGCGCCGGTGGCGGTGACGGTAGCGCCCTTGACGGGGTCACCGGTGTTCAGGTCGGTGACGGTGCCCTCGAGGAACGAGAGGACGGGTGCCGTGTAGGTGATGGTCAGCCCCGAGGAGAGCGCGGGGGTGTTGTTGGAGTACTGCAGCGCGACGTTGCCGGCCGCGTTCTCGATGCCGACCGTCGCCGAGTCGCCCTTGGCGGAGGAGGTGTCGGTCAGGTCGCCGTAGCCGAAGAGGACGGTGCCGTCGGCCACGAGGGTGATCGAGAAGTTGATCCGGTCGGTGGCCGGGCTGTACTTGCGCACGTTGCGCCACTCGACGACGAACGCGTCCTCGCCGTCGACCGTCGTCTCGCCCGTGTAGAGGCCCGACTCGGCGTCGATGAGCAGGTCGTCCCAGAAGGGGTACAGGGCGGCGTTGGGCACCGCGCTGCTCGGGATGGGGCCGTTCGTGTAGCTCGCCGTGCCGGCCAGGAAGTTCAGGTGACCGTTCGAGGTCACGAACGCGCTGTCGTAGCCCTCGCCGTAGAAGGGGAACTCGAACGGCAGGTCGAGCGAGGTCTGCACGTCGTCGCCGGTGAGCGCGTTCTTGGTGTCGCCCTGCAGGTAGTCGCCGGTCGAGGTGGCGCAGGAGTAGCCGAAGTCGTCGTTCACCGGGGTGATCTCGACGGGCACGTCCTTCGCGCCGTCGACCACGACGTCTGCCTGGTAGGTGGAGGCGCAGCCGCCCATCGTGACGGTGAGCGGGTAGGTGCCCTCGGGGACGTCGGCGAAGGCGAAGGTGCCGTCCGCGCCGGTGGTGACGTCCTCGAAGTGGCTGCCGAGGCTGACCGGGGCGCCTGCGACGGCGTCACCCGAGTCGGCGAAGGTGACCGTGCCCGTCACGGCGTGCGACGGCGCGGCCACGAGCGTGATCGGCACGTCGACGGTGCCGTCCTCGGTGACGGTGGCAGCGGCCGGCGTCGAGGGCAGGAACCCGAACGCGGACGCGGAGACCGTGTAGTCGCCGGTGGCGACGCGTGCGCTGAAGGTACCGTCCGAGCCGGTGCTGACGGTGCGGTCCCGGTCGCCGTCGACGGTGACGTCCGCGTTGGCGATCGGGTCGCCGGCGGCGTCAGTGACGGTGCCGGTGACGTAGCCGGTGGCGCCGATCGGGGCGGCGTCGATGAGCGCGGCGGCGTCGAGCTTGCCCTCGCCCCACACGTTGTTGTTCTCGGCGGTGCCGCCGCAGGTGGTGTCGTTCGTGTCCACGGCGGTCTCGTTGAGCAGCGCCTGGGTGCCCTCGATGTCGCCGATGAGGGCGGGAGCGGCGCTCCACAGCAGGGCCACGGCACCGGCGAGGTGCGGGGCCGCCATGGAGGTGCCGTTGAAGGCGGCGTAGCCGTCACCGGGGACCGACGAGCGCACGTTGACGCCGGGGGCCGAGATGTTGGGCTTGACCATGCCGTCCTGGCCGGCACCGCGCGAGGAGAAGCCGGCGATGGAGCCGCTCACGTCGAACGCACCGGTCGAGTACGAGCCGGTGTTGGCGCCCGGCGACGACGTCGTGGTGCAACCGGGGCCGGAGTTGCCCGCGGACCAGGCGCTGAAGATGCCGGCCGCCTCCCAGGCCTCGGTGGTGTCGGTGTACCACTCGTCGATCGAACCCGCGGCGGTCAGGCCCCACGAGTTGTTGACGATGTTGGGCCGCTTCGACGGGTCGGCATCGCTGCCGTCCGTCTTGGTCGGCGCGATGATCCACTGGCCGGACTCGAGCAGGGCGGAGTCCGAGCAGGTGTCACAGCCGTTCGTGGCGATCCACTCGGCGCCGGGGGCGACACCGATCTGGTTGCCGTTGCCGTCGTCGCCGACCATCGTGCCCACGGTGTGCGTGCCGTGGCCGTTGTTGTCGTACGGCAGCTCGGCCGAACCGGACGTGTCCTGCCAGTTGTAGTCGTTCACCACGGTGCCGTCAGGCTGCGCACCACGGTAGTGGTCGGCCAGGGCCGGATGGTCGTACTGCACACCGGTGTCGATGTTCGACACGGTGATGCCCTCGCCCGTGTAGCCCATGTCCCAGACCTCGGGAGCGTTGATGGCGTCGAGACCCCACTCGACCGCCTGCGTCCCCTTGTCGCTGACCGGTGCGCGCTTGACCGGGTCGACCAGGCTCAGCTGCACGGTCTCGCTGATCCGCTGCACCTCGCCGTTCTTGGCGAGCTTGTCCGCGAGGGCCAGTGTGCCGTCCTCGACGAGGATGCGGTTGCTGATCCAGTAGCTCTCGTAGCTGGCCCCGGAGGCCTTGAGCTCCTTGATCAGGCCTGCCTGGGAGCTCTTGGCGGTACTGGTCAGGGCCTCGTAGACCCGCTGGCCCCGCTCGTCCCAGTTGGTAATGCCCCGGGCGTCGGTCAGGTCCGCCTCGTCGGCCAGCTCGACCCAGAAGTCGGCTGTCTTGCGCTCGGTCAGCATCTCCCGGGCGAAGTCGGTGAACTTGTCCTCAGGGTCGACGGCGACACTCGTGGTGCTCGACGCCGATGTGGGTGACGTTCCTGCGAACGCCGCCGGGGCGACGCTCAGTGCTGATGTCGCAACGAGCGCGACGGCCGCTGTGGCGGTTGTCGCGCGTCGTGCGAGAGCAGTTCGACGTTGCATGAACCCTCCATTACCCGGCGCATCCGCGAACCGGATGCGCTTGGACGGACCACGGTCGTGGACCATGCCCAACCGTCGTCGGAGCGATCCGACACAACAAGGTCGATTCGGGGTCAGGTACAGGTCACTTCTCGGTCAACACGCGGTCGAACGGTAGTTGTTGCTTCTTGTCAAGAGAGGCATTCGCAATTCACCCCCTTCCTGCAGTAATTCACCCATAGCACCCTTTCTCTGGCGTAAAAACGTCACCTGGGCGGGAATGCGTCATTTCCGGCACGCAACGGGCAGGTAACGAAAAATTGACCCAATCGGTACGCCCCAGGGGCAAACTGACGCCGCTGCCCGGGTTTAACCCCCGGTCCGCGCCCGAACGGCCAACCCATGGAGGGTGACGCACGTGAAGCTCGACCCCGCACCAGAGTCCTCGACCGGCCTCGTCGTCTGCGTAGGCCTTCCCTCGGACCAGATCATCGAGATCGCTCATCTCCTCCGTGGCCGGGCAACGGTGCTTGCCACGCCGGACGCCGAAGGGGCCAGCGCGGTCCTCGCGAACCAGGCAGCTCCCCGACGGCCCGCCGGCGCCGTCAGACGCTCCCTCGACGCGCAGCCCGAACGGTTCGAGAACCCGGGCCCCGCGGACGGACGGTCCTACGGCCGTCACCTTCCTGACCACCCGGACGATCCCTTCGCCGACAGCGACAACCTCACCGCCGGCTCACCTCGCCCCGGGACGGAGCCGCGGCCGACAGCGTGGTCGACCGAGCCGGAGCCGTCTCCTTCGTCGCCCGTGGTCTCCGAACCCGGAGCCGGCGGCCACGCCGGTCGCTTCCGTCCGACGTCGGGCGTGCTCGCGCAGAGCGCCCCCGCACCGACACGACCGATGAGCGGGGCACTCGCCGCCGTCACGGGTGCCGTGCGCACGGTCACCGGGCCTGTCCCGGCAGTCACGGGCTCCGTGCCCATGATCGCCCCGCCCACGCTGGACCCGCTGCGGGTCGGTTCGCTGCTCGTCGACCTCGCCGGCCGCGAGGTCACGGCGTTCGGGCGGCGCGTCTACCTGTCGGCGCGGGAGTTCGACCTGCTCGCGACCCTCGCACTCGAGGCCGGACGGGTGTGGTCGTTCGCCGAGCTCACGGCGCGGGTGTGGCAGCTGCCGTATCTCGGCGACTCCGACCCGGTGACGTCCGCCGTGAAGCGGCTGCGCAAGCGGCTGGCGCTGGTCCGGGACGTGGAGGTCGCCTCGGTGCGAGGGGTGGGCTACCGGCTCAGGGTGCGGCTGTAGGGCGGGCGGTCACGCCCCGGTCACCAGCCAGCGGTCGCCTCGCGCGCGCCACCCCGTGGTCACCGCGCGAGCCGCCATGAACACGCCCGCGAAGGCCAGCCAGAGCCAGGCGAGGCCGTGCGCGCCGGTCGGCGCCCACACCGACACGGCGAACGCGAACGGAAGGTAGACCACCAGCGTCGCCATTCCGGCCCAGGCCAGGTACCGCCCGTCACCGGCGCCGATGAGGACGCCATCGAGCACGAAGACCCAGCCCGCCATCGGCATGAGCACGCCGCAGACGGCGATGCCGAGGGTGATGGCCACCCGTACGTCCGGGTCGGGCGAGAAGAGGGGCGCGATCCACCAGCCGGCCGCGGCGAGGACGACGCCGATCACCGCACCCGCCCCGATCCCCCACTGCAGGCACCGGCGCAGCACCGCACGGACGTGGCCGACGTCGCCTGCGCCCAGCCCGTGGCCCACCAGCGCCTGCGCCGCGATGGCGAGCGCGTCGAGGGCGAACGCCGCGAGGCCCCACAGCGAGCTCACCACCTGGTGGCCTGCGAGCGCGACGGCGCCGAGGTCGGTCGCGACGACCACGGTGACCAGGATCGCGACCCGCAGGCTGAGCGTACGGACCACGAGCGGCACGCCCGCCCGGGCGCCGGACAGGATGCCCGCGCGGTGCGGGCGCAGGCTCGCACCGCGGGCCCGCGCGCCGCGCACCACGAGCACCCCGAGCACCACAGCCATGAGCAGCTGCGTGATCGCGGTGCCGAGCCCCGAGCCGGCGATGCCCAGGCCGGCCCCGTACACGAGTGCGATGTTGAGTCCGGTGTTCAACAGCGCGCCCCCGGCCGCGACCACCAGGGGCGTGCGGGTGTCGCGGAGTCCGCGCAGCACGCCCGTGGCGGCCTGGACCACGAGCATCCCGACGAGCCCGGGCGCGGACCACCGCAGATAGGTCACGGCATGCTGCGCGACGTCGCCCCGCGCGCCCAGGGCGTGCACCGCCAGCGGGGCGGTGAGCAGCAGAGCGACGAAGAGCGCGGCGCCGATCCCCAGGGCGAGCCAGATCCCGTCGACACCCGACTGCAGCGCGTCGCGCTCCCGGCCCGCCCCGGTCAGCCGGGCCACCGACGCCGTGGTCGTGTAGGCGAGGAAGATGCACAGGCCGACGAGCGTGAGCAGCACGTTGCTCGCGAGGGAGAGCCCGGCCAGCTGGGCGGTCCCGAGGTGCCCTACCACGGCACTGTCCACCAGCACGAAGACGGGCTCGGCCACGAGGGCGCCGAGGGCAGGTACCGCGAGGGCGAGGATCTCGCGGTCGATGGACCGCCGAGAACCCGGGGTGTGGCGAGGCTCGCCCAACTTTCTTTCCTCCACAGGCTGGGGGTTACGTTGTTGCAGGTCAGAGGCAATGGTGATGTTTTACACAGGGGTTATCCACAACTGGGGACAGGGTTGTCCACCCGCTGTACACAGCCCTGGGCCACCTTTCCACATGGATGTGCACAGCCTTGTCCACAGGCCTCGTTGCGCTCGGGTCCCCCGGGGCTTAGCGTCAGCGGGACTCGTCAGCCGACCAGGTACGGCGGGACTGTCGCACACGACACAAAGGCGTGTCGGGCCTGACGTCCCGAGGCGTGTGGGTGGTGGAGAGTAGAACAGATGTAGGACGCCGAGGGAGCGCATGCGAAGCGTGCGCCCGGGCGTCGTGAGCTGAGGAAGGCAGGAGGTGCGGATGTCGATCGAAGAGCTCGAGTCAAGCTATTCCGGACGGCCCGGCCTCGACCGCACCCCGCCGCAGGACGTCGCGGCAGAGATGAGCGTGCTGGGCGGCATGCTGCTGTCCAAGGACGCGATCGCCGACGTGATCGAGCAGATCCGCGGCAACGACTTCTACCGGCCGGCGCACGAGGCGATCTACGACGCGATCATCGACCTCTACGGGCGCGGTGAGCCGGCCGACGCCATCACGGTGCTCGCCGAGCTGCAGCGCCGCGGCGAGCACACTCGCATCGGCGGCGCCCCGTACCTGCACGACCTCATGGCGGGCGTGCCCACGGCCGCCAACGCGGGCTACTACGCCCGGATCGTGCGGGAGCGCGCCATCATGCGCCGCCTGGTCGAGGCCGGCACACGCATCGTGCAGATGGGTTACGCCACCGACGGCGGCGAGGTCGACGACGTCGTCAACAACGCCCAGGCCGAGGTGTACGCGGTCACCGAGCGGCGCGCCTCGGAGGACTACCTGCCGCTGGCGGACATCATCGGGCCGACGTTCGACGAGATCGACGCCGCCCAGGGGCGCGGCGAGGGTCTCACAGGCGTGCCGACCGGATACTCGGACTTCGACCGTCTGACGAACGGGCTGCACGGCGGCCAGATGATCGTCGTGGCGGCCCGACCTGCTGTCGGAAAATCCGTTCTAGGCATTAATGTCGCTTCTCACGCAGCCATCCATCACAACCTGGCCTCCGTCATCTTCTCCCTGGAGATGAGCCGCAACGAGATCGTCATGCGAATGCTCGCCGCCGAGGCGCGCGTGCCGCTGACCAAGATGCGCAGCGGCAACATGGACGACGGCGACTGGCAGAAGCTCGCCGCCACCATGGGCAAGGTGTCGGACGCCCCGCTGTTCATCGACGACTCGCCCAACATGTCGCTGATGGAGATCCGCGCCAAGTGCCGGCGGCTCAAGCAGAAGCACGACCTCAAGCTGGTGGTCATCGACTACCTCCAGCTGATGTCGTCCGGCAAGCGCGTCGAGTCGCGTCAGCAGGAGGTCTCCGAGTTCTCGCGTTCGCTCAAGCTGCTCGCGAAAGAGCTCGAGGTTCCCGTCATCGCCATCTCACAGCTGAACCGTGGCGCCGAGCAACGCAGCGACAAGAAGCCGCAGATGTCGGACCTGCGTGAGTCGGGCTCCATCGAGCAGGACGCCGACGTCGTGATCCTGCTGCACCGTGAGGACGCCTACGAGAAGGAGTCACCGCGCGCCGGCGAGGCGGACCTCATCGTGGCCAAGCACCGTAACGGACCCACCGACGTGATCACCGTGGCGTTCCAGGGCCACTACCAGCGGTTCGTCGACATGCAGGTGTAGGCACTCAGTGGAGCTGCTGGATCCCGATCGTCCCCAGGAGCTCCACCTGCCCGGCCGCCTCCGTGCCGGGCGCGGCCGTGTAGACCAGCAGACGCAGGTCGCTGTCGCGGACGGTAAGGATGTCGCAGTCGAGGGTGATCGGGCCGAGATCGGGATGCAGGAACGTGCGCGTGACCGGTGTGGGCTGTGGCGGCACACGCTGGTTCCACAGGTCCGCGAAGTCGGGGCTGACGTGCTGAAGATCGGTGATGAGCCCGCGCAGCAGCGGATCCTGCGGGTACCGCACCCACGCCTCGCGCAGGTCGGCGACAACCTCCAGGCGCAGGAGCCGCTCCTCCTTGCCGGTGCGGACGTACCGGCTCGGCGTGTTCATGAAGGTGGTCCACGCGAGGTTCTGCTCACGCTCCGGCAGGGACCTCGTGTCCCCTGTGAGGGCGTAACCCATGTCGTTGGAGATCACGCACTGCCAGGACGCGTCAACCACGGTGACCGGGGTGTCGGTCAGGCGGTCCAGGATGCGCTGCACGCTGGGCGTGACGTGGCGCTTGATCTGTCCGGACACCGGTTCGGCCTGGTCGGCGAGCAGGAACAGGTGCACGCGTTCCTGGTCGGACAGCCGGAGCGCCCTGGCCAGGGCCATCAGCACCGAGGTCGACGGCTGCCCCGCACGACCCTGCTCCAGCCGGGCAAGGTACTCGACCGACAGCCCTGCGAGCTCTGCGACCTCCTGGCGTCGCAGGCCCGGCACCCGTCGTCGGGGACCGGCGGACAGCCCTGCCTCGGCGGGTGCCACCCTGTCGCGCCAGACCCGCAGGCTGGCGGCGAGCTCTCGGGAGTTCATGGCCACGCCCCAGTCGTATCACGCGTCCGTGGCGCGGAGGGTCGCCCTGCCGGTACGCCCCTCACGAGGTCCATTTTGCTCCGGCGCACGAGGAGCGAGACTCGTCGGCATGAGCACTCACACGACAGGATCAGTTCCGCAGAGCGCAGGCATGACCCAGGAGGAGCTGCGCGACTTCTACCGCCGGTACGTGGAGCTGGCGAACAACCGCGACTTCGACCGCATGGATGAGTTCGCCCACGACGAGGTCATCATGAACGGCACCCCGGTGTCCCGGGACGACATGGTGGCGGAGTTCCGCCGGCACACCGACGCGGTCCCGGATCTGTCCTGGGAGATCCAGGAGCTTCTCGTGGAAGGCACCCACGTGGCAGCCCGCCTCGTCGACACCGGCACGCCCGTCGCGGAGTGGAACGGGCTCGCGCCCACCGGAGCCACCGTCACCTTCGCCGAGACCGCGTTCTACGAGGTGGTCGACGGCCGGTTCAAGCACATGTGGTACCTGATGGACGGCGTCGCGCTCCGGAGCCAGCTGGCCGGGTGAGGAGGCTCGCCGGGTAGGGCGGGCGACGCCGGCTCAGTCGAGGTACGCGCAGTAACCGAGCGCCGCTCGCTCCACCCTGGTCAGGCCGCTCGGCGAGCTGGTGGCACAGGGCACGTAGCCGCTGGCGGCCTCCCCGTTCCACGAGTTGATCGTGAACTCGGCGGACAGGTCACCGGCAGGGGTGACCGGAAGCCCTCCGCACCGCACGACGCCGGGCAGACTGCGCAGCTCGCTGGTCGTCCACCAGGCGTACCCGCTGGCCGGGAGGTCCGCACGGTCCACGGTGAAGCGGTCGTAGCCGTCCTCGACCCGCTCGACGAGCGGGAACGCGCGATCGCGGTCGGCCCGGACGGGCAGGGCTCGAGAAACCTCGGGCAGCAGGAGCGGGGCCACGACCCCGGCGTGGGGCAGGGAGTCCTCCTCCTCGAAGGTGCCCTCCCGTACGCCGTCGTCGGTGAGCACCGACACCACGAACAGCACGTCGACCGATCGGGCCGACTCCTCACCCCACTCGACGGTCAGGTCCTCGCTCACGCAGACCGTCGGCTCGACATCCAACCCGACGAGACCTCGGACCTGCTCGCTGCCGGGCAGCTCCAGCTTGCCCACACCGGGCACCAGCACCGGGCCTGCGAGCGCGAGCGCCACGGCGAGCGCCACGGTGGTGGTCCCGGCGACCGCCGTCTGCCAGGTGTGCCGCCGGTGCAGCGCCTGCTTGCTCCGCTCCAGCACCTCGTCCGTGTCGAAGTTCCGGCCGGTCACGGAGTCGGTTCCCGCGCGCAGGCGGCCGACCACGTCCATGTCGTCGGTGCTCATCGGTCACCCTCCTCGAAGATCTCGCGCAGGCGGGCGATCCCACGTGCGTTGGTGGACTTGACGGTGCCCAGCGCCAGGCCGAGCTCGCGGGCTGTCTCGGCCTCCGTCAGGTCGAGCAGGTGTCGCAGCACCACCACCCGTCGTTGCGAGAGGGGGAGTGACGCCAGCGCGCGCACCACCTCGTCGCGGACGGCCACCCGGTCCGCATGTCCCGGCACGGACCCGGTGCGCACGTCGTCGGACACCACCTCCCGGCGGGTGCGGCGCCACCTGTCGACCCGCAGGTTGAGCAGGATGCGGCGGGCGTAGGCGCGGGGTTCCCCCTCGCGGGCCTTGCGCCACGCGCGGTAGGTCCGCTCGAAGGTCTCCTGGACGAGCTCCTCGGCGCGATACGGGTCGCCGGCGAGGAGCAGGGCGGTCCTGTGGAGGTACGGACCGCACTCGCGGACGAACTCGGTGAACTCCTGGTCGCGCGTGCGCGGCACCTCGACGCGGACCAGAGGGTCTTCGCTCACCTGAGCTGTCATGTCCCCGGTCCCTCCGTCGCCCTGACCCACACCACGCACCACCATGGACAAAAGGTTCCACAGATCCTGGGGGACGCGCACGGATCGCGGAGTGGGGGCGGTGGATGTTCCCCGCGCGACCCGGGCCGGACGGCAATACGGTCGGCACGTCTGGCATCCGTCGGGCAGGACAGGAGGACAGGGGATGGGTCTCTTCGGCCGCCGTACACCACGCACCACCCGGTCGGGCGCCGGGGAACCGCCGCCAGGGGTGCAGGCGGTGCCTGCCGAGCGCGGGGCCTCGAGGCTGTGGGCGGACGGGTTCGGTCGTGTGGGGACGCGGTCGCTGCAGATCCTCGCGGTGATCGCCCTGGTCGCCGTGGTCGGGTACGTGGGGACGCGGCTGACCCTCGTGGTCATCCCCGTGCTCATCGCGCTGGTGCTGGCGGCGGCGATCTACCCGCTGGTCTCGCTGCTGCGTCGCCGCGGTCTGCCGTCGCTGCTCGCCACGTGGGTGGCGCTCGTGACCCTGGTGGCGCTGCTGTCGGCGATCGTATGGCTGGTCGTGCGGGCCGTGGTGGACCAGTGGGGCGAGCTGCAGGCTCAGGCACTCGACGGGTTCAACTCCCTGCAGAGCTACGTCCGGGGCCTGCCGTTCGAGATCACGGACGAGCAGATCGACTCGGTGCGTGAGTCCGCCCTGGGCCTGTTGCAGTCGGACACCGTCGGGTCCGGCGCCATCGCGGGCGTCTCCCAGACAGCCGACTTCGTCGCGGGCTTCTTCATCATGATCGTCGTCCTGTTCTTCTTCCTGAAGGACGGCCCGGCGATGTGGGAGTTCCTGCTACGGCCGTTCGAGGGGCACCGGTACGAGCGGGGGCAGCGGGTGGGCGCCGCGACGATCCGCACGCTCGGCGGCTACGTGCGGGGCACGGCGATCGTGGCGTTCGTGGACGCGGTGGGTATCGGCATCGGGCTCGCGATCATCGGCGTGCCGCTCGTGATCCCGCTGTCGGTACTCGTCTTCCTGCTCGCGTTCATCCCGCTGGTGGGTGCGACGGTCGCGGGCATCCTCGCGGCGCTGGTCACGCTCGTCGCCGTCGGGCCGGTCGAGGCGCTGGTGGTCGTGGCGATCGTCATCGTCGTCAACCAGCTCGAAGGCGACTTCCTGCAGCCCATCGTCATGGGCCGCACGCTCCGCCTGCACCCGCTCGTCATCCTGTTCGCGCTGACCGCGGGGACGGTGCTGGTCGGCATCACCGGCGCCGTGCTGGCCGTGCCCATCGCCGCGTCGATCTGGCGGGCCATCCAGGTCTGGGACGGTCCGGACCTGCCGGCGCGGTTCGCCCGGCAGAAGCGGTCCGAGACGGTCTGACGGCGGGTCCGGCGCCGGTCGGTCAGCCGCCGAACCGCTTCCAGTCGCCCTCGGAGACGACCTCCACACCGCCGTCCGTCACGACGACGGCGGTGTCGTCGTCGATCGCGTACGCGGGGCCGCCGAGGTCGGCCGCCCACCGTTCGGCGGCCTCCAGGGTGTTGTACGGCAGCATCGGGTGGCCGAGGTGGGGAAAGATCGAGAAGTCGACCGCCCCCAGCGTGGCGTCTCCGCCCGACGGCGGGGTCCACTCGACGAAGTACTGCCCGATGCGCGGGGTCAGCACCATGCTGCCCGCGCTCATCCCCACGTAGACGGTCCGGGTCAACGTGGGCAGGAGGTCGGCGAAACCAGACTCCCGCATCCAGTGGTTCAGGTACAGGGCGTCGCCGCCCGACACCAGCAGGACGTCCGCGTCCCGGACCAGGGGCACCCACCGTTCCGGGTCGACAGTGGGCAGCGCGGTCAGCTCCAGGAGGCCCACCGACCTCCATCCCAGCTCGGTCATCGGCGTCTCGGAGCGCCCGGCCACGAAGCGCCAGGCCTCGGTCCCGGGACCTACCTCGGGATGCCCGTACATCGCCGTGGGGATGCACAGGGCAGTGCAGTCGGACACGGGTCGACCGAGCAGGCCGAGCAGCGCCTCGTGGATGCTCGGGTTCTTGACGCCGGCGGACGTCAGAAGAAGCTTCATGATGTCTCCTGTTCGAGGACGGTGGTGACGCACCGGTAGACCGCCGGCCCCTCAGGAAGTCATCGCGCGGGCGGACCGTAGGCTCTGCGTCGTGCTCGACCGACCCGCATGCACGAGCCGGGCCTCCGCCGCTCCTGAGAGGAACACCCGTGACCGACCCGACGTCGCTGCTGCTCGAACGCCTCCGCTCGGCCGGTTTCACCGACGTGGACGGCGTCGAGCCGGCGACCGGTGGGCTCGCGGCGACGGCAGGGCTCGCGAGCCGGACGGACGGCACCACCATGTTCGTCAAGGCGTTCGCCGAACCGCCGTCCGACGACGCGTTCGCGACCGAGGCGGAAGGGCTGGCTGCCCTGCGCCTGCTCGGTGGTGTGGAGACGCCGGAGGTGCTCCTGGCGAGCCGCGACCTGCTCGTGCTCTCGGTGCTGCGGCCCAGGCCTGCCTCCGCGACGTTCTGGGAGCGGCTCGCGCACGCACTCGCCCGCCTGCACACGAGCACCGTGCACGACAGGTTCGGCTGGCACCGCGACAACTGGCTGGGCCGGCGTCGACAGGTCAACACCTGGACAGAGGACGGTTTCGAGTTCTTCGCCCGGCACCGGCTGCTCCGCTGGCTCGACGAGCCGCGCGTCCGGGCGGTGCTCGGCGTCGCGGACCGGGTGGCGCTGGAGCGGCTGTGCGACCGCCTGCCCGACCTGCTCCCGAAGCGCGACGCCTGTCTGACGCACGGTGACCTGTGGACGCAGAACGTCCTGGCCACCCCCGACGGCCGGCCGGCTCTCGTCGACCCGGCCGTCTCGTACACGTGGGCCGAGGTGGATCTGGCGCACCTGTGGACCACGTCCCCGCCGCCGGAGGCGCGCACGTTCTTCGACCTCTACGCGGAGCTGGCGTCGCTCGATCCCGGCTGGCGCGAGCGCATGCCGATCCTCCAGCTGCGCCAGCACCTGGCCGTGATCGCCCAGTTCGACGACGACTGGGATGCGGCCGATCTGGTGCGCACCGCCCTCGCCCCGTTCCGGCGCACCGCCTGACCCGCGCCGACGGCGACACCGGCCCGCCGCGCTACCGGCCCTCGGCCTCGCGCATCCGGGCCCTGAGCACGTCGAGCTCGCACCCCGGCGCGTCCGGATCGAAGCCGTGCTCGATCAGCCAGCGCGATGCCACCAGGCTGCGCAGCGACCACCACGCGCGGATCACGTCCCGGTCCGCGTCGCCGTAACCGGCCAGGAGGTCGTCGAGGCGCTCCTCGTGCCCGAGCGTCAGGATCGCGAGGTCGAACAGGGGATCGCCGGGCGCGGCCTCGGACCAGTCGATGACGCCGGTGACCTCGTCTCCGTCGACGAACACGTGGGTGATCTGCAGATCGCCGTGGACGAACGCCGGCCGCCACGGCCGGAGCGCGCCCTCGGCGATCTCGCGGTTGTGCCGGATCGTCTCGGCGGGCAGCACGCCGTTGGCGAGCAACCATGCGCACTCGCTGTCGAGCTCCGCCGCCACGTCGTCGAGCCGGCGCCCGGACCACGGCGGCACGGGCGCGTCGTGCAGCCGCCGGACGGCCGCGCCCGTGGCGGCCCATGCCGCTGACGACGCCGGCGACGGCTCGCCGAGCACGCCGAGCGCCGTGCCCGGTACGGCCGCGATCGCCAGGACGGGCGGCTCGTGCCAGAGGATCGCCGGGGTCGGCACCGGTGCCATGGCCATCGCCCGCACCTCGACGTCCGCGTGGGCCGGGTCGCCGTCGACCTTCAGGAACGTGCCGCCGACACGCAGCGTCGCACGGCGGCTGTGGGCGACGACCACCTCGACCTCATCCATCCGGTCATCCTGGCCGAGACCGCCGCCCGGTTCACGAGTTTTTCCGGGTCGGAGCCCCCGGCCTGGTCAGAGCTTCGCGAACCGGGCCCGCGCGAAGGAGTAGGCACCGTACGCCGCGATCCCCAGCCCGACCACCAGGAGCAGCGCGGTGCCGAACGGCTGGTCACGCATGGTGTGCAGCGCCTCGTCGAGCCCGCCGGCCCGGGACGCGTCGGCCGTCACCGCCGCAGCGACGACCAGCCCGCCGACCACCCCGAGGGCGATGCCCTTGGCGATGTAACCGACCTGGCCGAGCCGCACCACCACGGGGCCGACGGTGCCCGCCAGGTCACGCAGGAACTTCTTCTTCGCTCCCTTGACCACGTGGTAGACGCCGACGCCGACGATCACCAGACCCGCGATGCCCACCAGCCAGCGCCCGCCGGGCATGGCCAGGACGTCGGCCGTGACGCTCTCCTCGCTGCCGCCCGACCCGCCGGAACCCTGCACGGTCTGGGCGGCGGTGACCGCCAGCGCCCCGTACAGCACGCCCTTGGCCAGGCTCTTGATCCGCTCGCCCGCCTGGTGCCTGGATCGCGGCACGCCCAGGACGGCGGTGGCGAGCTGCCACACCGCGAGCGCGGCGAACCCGACGGCCACCGCCCAGAGGAGCAGCTCACCGCCGGGCGCCTGCGCGAGGGTCCGGAAGGCACCCGACTGGTCGGCCTGGCCCTCCGACTGCCCGAGGGCGAGCTGGACGGCGAGCCAGGCGAGCAGCACGTGCAGCACACCCGAGGCCGCGTAGCCACCGCGGGCCAACGCACGCATGGCACCGCTGTCCCGGGCGCGTCGGGCGGTCTGGGTGGGGGACTTCCTGGGCACGTGCACACCTCCGTCGAGCCGCGGGGATCGCGGCCTGACCACAGTCGCGCATTTCACCGCAATTCGCACGTTGCGCCGTGCGCAGTCAGCCCGTCCTGTCCACGTCGTCGTAGTCGAGGGATCCGCCGCACTCCGCCACGGTGTCACCGTCCGCGATCAGCCGTGCGTCCACCCAGACCTGCAGCCCCAGGTCGTCCAGGTCGCCCACGTCGGGGTCCTGCATCTCGACCTGGACCACGTGGACGTCACCGTCCGGCGCCACGTTCCTGGTGTGTGTCGAGGAGGGGTCCGTCGGCGGGTCGGAAGCGTCGCCGGTCGAGACGTCCCACAACCGGGAGACCACGGGGCCGCCGCCCTCCGAGCCGCCGCTCTCGGCCACGCGGCGTGCCTCGATCTCCACCGTGTACCGGGTGTCGCGTACCGACGGGTCGCTCGCCCAGGAGATCGTCGCGCCCGGGTGCGGCGTGCGCGACGTCCTGACCGTCCACATCCGGCGTTCCCGCGACTCCCACACGGACCCGCCCAGGGTGATCTCCCCGGTGGTCATGGCGGGTCCCTGGCCGCCGGCCCGGCATGCCACGAAGCCGTCGAGGGACGACGACCCACCGCTGTTGATCGGGAAGCAGTACCCCAGGCCCAGGGCAACGGTGACCAGGGCCGCCGAGTACATCACCACCCCGTGCTTCCGGGGCAGGTCGGGGATCTGCTGCACCACGACGGTGCGAGCGATCCCGTCGGCGAACGTCTGCCGCTCCGCGTGCCACAGCGGCCGGAGGTAGCCGATGAGCAGGATCGCGTCGAGCAGGTGCAGCACCCATCGCATCAGCGTCGTCCACAGCCCCGCGGGCGCCGACGACCGCGCGCCGACCACCCGGATGCCGACCACGAGCTTGCCCGGCATCCAGCCGGTCACCGCCTGGAGCACCAGGAGCACCAGCAGGACGGCGACCGGCACCAGAAGCAGCGGGTCCCCGGCCCAGCCCTGGTCGACGGGCGGCCCGAGGCCGGGGGTGAGCGTGGGCCGCAGGTAGCCGGGGCCGAGCGCCAGCCAGGTGGCCCCGGCCAGCGTCGCGTTGTCGAGGATCGCCGCGACGACACGCTGACCCCAGGTGGCGTACCCGGGCGCGTCCACGCCGGGGAGCAGGGACCCGGCGTCCGGGGCCAGGTCCACTGCGGACGAGCCCACGTCGCCGGTCGGTTCGCGCTCGCTCGTCAGCACGGTCCGATCATCCCCGGCCGAGCCCGGCGAGCAGTTCGGCAGCCGGACGCGGACGCACCAGCCACAGGAGGTGGCTGGACTCGAGGGTCCGCACGTCGTAGGGGTTCCCTGGCGTGAGCGCATCTCCCTCCCGGATCATCCGGTCCTGCATGGCGAGGGGGATGCTCGTGTCCCCGGTCAGGCGCACGTAGGTCCGGGGGACGGTGCCCCAGGTCTCCGCCTGGGCGCGGTCGGCCGACGTGCCGACGTCCAGGTTCTCGTCCGGCTGGAAGGTGTTGAGGAACGTACGGAACTCGTCGTCCGTGCCGTCGGCGAGGAACGCCTGCTTGAAGCCCGCGAGCACCGTCGGGTCGGCGGTGCGGAAGTTGCACCGCAGCAGGCCGACGGCGGCCGGGTCGGCCACGAGCGCGCCGGCGAGCGCCCCCGCGTCGACGTCGGCCATCTCGGGCTCGGCGTAGTAGTCGCCCACGTCGAGGTCGACGGGTGCCCAGGCGGAGACGTAGACGATCCGGTCGATCAGGTCGGGGCGCGCGTTGCCGACGGCGGTCACGGTGCCTCCGCCGCGGCTGTGGGCGACCAGGATCACGGGGCCGTTCCGCCTGGCCCGCTCGAGGACCTCGATGACGCGTGCCACGTTGTCCGCCAGCGTGACCCCCTTGATGGCCCCGGGGGTCGTGGCGAGGCCCGCGGCGTCCTGCGGCGCCTGGTAGGCGAGGGGGTAGGTCGCCTCGAAACCGTGCCCGGGCAGATCGACCGCCGCCGAGCGGTGACCCAGGAGGGCGAGCTCCGCCTGGAGCGGCGCGAACGAGAACGAGTTGGCGAAGGCCCCGTGGACCAGTACGAACGTCGGCGACATAGCGCCCGAGACTAGCCGGACCCGCTCGCGCGGGTCACTGCCCCACGCGGCCGTCGATGCGTTCGCCACGGATGTTCGCGGGCCTCAGCCGCGGTAGCGGAACGCATCCCAGGCGCCCAGCAGGTACTGGATACCGAGGGCCCGGTCGTAGAGGCCGTACCCGGGACGGGGCTTGTTCGTGGTGTTCTCGTCCCAGAGGTGACGGCCGTGGTCGGGGCGCACGTAGCCCTGGTAGTCCGCCTCGGCGTACGCCTTCATGATGCCCGTGGTGTCGACGCTGCCCTCCTGGGCCCGGTGCCCCACCTCGGTGAAGTCGCCGTTGTCGAAGTGCTTGATGTTGCGCACGTGCGTGAAGTGGATGCGGTCCATGAACGTGCGCACCGCGTCGACGGCGTCGTGCTCGGGGTTGGCGGAGAAGCTGCCGAGGCAGAGGGTCAGCCCGTGGTGCGCGCTCGGGTGCAGGCCGAGCACCCGGGCCAGCCCTTCCTTGGAGGAGACGACGCGCGGCCAGCCGAAGACGTCGAACGGCGGGTCGTCGGGGTGCACACCCAGCTTCACGCCGACCTCCTCGCACACCGGGATCACGGCGTCGAGGAAGTACTTGTAGTTCGCGTACATGTCGTCGTGGGTCACGCCCTCGTACGCGGCGTTGAGCTCGTTGAAGCTCGCGAGCCGCTCCGGCTCCCAGCCAGGGAGCGTGAGCCCGTGGGTGTTGGCCTCCATGTCCGCGATGAGGCTCTCGGGCGACATCTTGTCGACCACGGCCTTCTCGTAGAACAGCGCGGTCGAGCCGTCGGGCAGCGGGTGCCACAGGTCGGTGCGCAGCCAGTCGAAGACGGGCATGAAGTTGTAGCAGACCACCTTGACGCCGGCCCGGCCGAGCCGGCGGATCGTCGTCACGTAGTTCTCGATCGCCTCGTCCCGGCTCAACCCGAGCACGGTGCGGCCGAGCTTGATCGACTCGTGCACGTTGACCGACTCCACCACCTCGGCGTCGAAGGTACGCGTGACGCCCCGAGCCCGGGCCTCGTCGGACAGGCCGGTGATCCGCGCGACCTCGGCGTCGATCTCCGCCTGCTCCCACACCTCACCGGCCTGCTTGTGGTGCAGGCTCCACACGATGGTCTCCACCCCAGGGATCTGACGCACGTGGTCCAGGGTCACGGTGTCGTTTCCCTCGCCGTACCAGCGGAAGCCCATCTTCACAGCGATCTCCTCGTCCTTGTATGGCCGCTCTTGTATACATCATGCCCTGTCCGGGCGGGAGGGCGGTCAGCCCTTCACAGCGCCGTGAACCGCAGCCGCATCGTGAACGGCGCGGCGTGAAGCTGGGCGTTGCTCAGCACGCCCGGTCCGCAGGCCGCGCTGCCGACACCGTGCTGGGCGGCGTCGAGGTGCAGCCAGAGCCGGCCGTCCGGCACGAGCTCGTGCGGGTGAGCCGCACGCTCCAGCGCGTCGTCGGACCACGGGCGCAGCGACAGCTCGACGCCGGGCTGCGGCCGGGCGCCGACCGCGACGTCGCCGGCGTCGATCCGTAGGCCGGTCCCGTCGGCGAACGTCAGGACGGTGCTCGTGACGCCGCGCCGGGCGCCGTTCTCCTGCGGGTGCGTGTACCGGGTCTGCCAGTCGGCGACGGTGTGCTCCCAGGCGCCGCCGAGGGCCGCCCTGGTCGAGTCCGCGTACGACTCGTCGGGGCCGAGGCCCGTCCACCGGACGCCGGTCTGCGCCGCGCTCGGTTCCTCGAGGGCGAGCAGCAGCCCCAGGCGGGCCACGTTCTCGGGCCAGCGTCCCTCGGGCCGCACGTCGAGCAGCAGGTCCACGGCGTCCGGCGCGTCGGTGACGGGCTGCCACCGGTACCGCGTGGCCAGGCCCGCACGGGACGCCGGTCCCGCGGTCCGGGCGTCGACCTCGAGAGCTCCCGCCGCCGTCACGGACACACCGACCTTGCGCTCGGTGAGCAGGTGCAGGCCCGCGCCGCGCCACTTCTCCTCGTCGGCGGTCCCCCGCCCCTTCGCCGCGCGGTGGTCGTTGTCCGTCGGGGCGCGCCAGGCGTCCGCCCGGAAGCAGTGCACCGCCCGCCCGGCCAGGGCGACGAGGTCGCCGCGTGCGTCGAACCGGGCCGGGCCGGCCTCGAACCCGCCGGCGGCGGCCGCGGTGACGCGGCCGGCCGGCGCCGGGAGCTCGGCGGGCGCGACGAGCAGGAGCTGCCCGGCGCCGAGCTCGAAGCCGGGCCGGCACCACTCCTCCTCGAGGGCGTCCGCCGTGTGCTGCACGGCACGCACGGTCCACCAGACCGGTGCCTCGCCGGGCTCCGGCAGCGCGAGGCCCGCAGGCGGACGCAGCACCGTCTCGGCCCCGGCGTCGAGCACCACGTCCAGGGTTCCCGCGGCCAGCTCCTCCGCACCGCGGTGCAGCGTCCAGCGCAGCTCGGCGTGGCTCGTGTCGCGGAACGCGTAACGGTTACGCACCAGGAGCGTGCCGTCCGGCCGCGCGTCGATGCGGATCGGGGCGAACACGGCCGCCGTCTCGAGCAGCCCGGGGGACGGTGTGCGGTCCGGCAGGAGCAGGCCGTCGGCGATGAAGGTGCCGTCGTGGAACCGCTCGCCGAAGTCACCGCCGTACGCCGCGAACTCGACCCCGTCGGGGTCCGTGCGGGTCAGACCGTGGTCGATCCACTCCCAGATGAAGCCGCCCAGCAGGCGTGGGTACCGGTCGAAGAGCGTGTCGTAGTCGGACAGGCCACCGGGTCCGTTGCCCATCGCGTGCGCGTACTCGCACAGCACGAACGGCATGGCGCGGCGGCGGGCGTCCGCCGCCGCGCGCTCGAGGGGCGGCTCGACGCCCTGGCCGATGAGCTCCACCTCCGAGCTGTCCGCGTACATGCGGGAGTACACGTCGACGTCGTCGCTGGAGAAGTCGCCCTCGTAGTGGACCGGCCGGCTCGGGTCGAGCGCGCGCACGGCGTCCGCCATCGCCGTGATGTTGCGCCCGCCCCCGGCCTCGTTGCCGAGCGACCACATGATGATGCTCGCGTGGTGGCCGTCGCGGCGCACCATCCGGGTGACGCGGTCGACCAGCACCTCGGTCCACGCCGGGTCGTCGGTCGGGTTGCCCGCCCAGCCCTCCTCGAGAAACCCGTGCGTCTCCAGGTCGTTCTCGTCGACCACGTACAGGCCGTAGCGGTCGCACAGGTCCAGGAAGTGCGGGTGGGGCGGGTAGTGGCTGGTGCGGACGGCGTTGATGTGGTGCCGCTTCATGAGCAGCACGTCCTCGAGCATCCGCTCGGGCGTCACGGCGCGGCCGCGCAGCGGGTCGAACTCGTGCCGGTTGACACCGCGGAGCTTGATCGGCCGCCCGTTGACGAGGAACACGCCGTCCTGGACGGCGACGGTGCGGAAGCCGACCGCGAGCTTCACCGTCTCGCTGCCGGTCGAGACCACCATGTCGTACAGGCGCGGCTGCTCGGCGCTCCACGGCTCGACCGGCGCCCGCAGCTCCTCGCCCGTACCGCCCTCGATGCCGAGCTCCGGCACGGATACCCGCGCCGCGACGGCTCCCGCGCCGGCCACCACCGCGGCAGCATCCACCCGCAGCGTGCCGATGCCGGTCGTGTGGTCGTAGCCGGCGTGCACCCGGACGTCGTCGAGGGCGCCGGTCGGCCGGTGCTCCAGCGACACGCTGCGGAAGATGCCCGAGAGCCACCACTGGTCCTGGTCCTCGACGTACGACAGGGCCGACCACTTGGTGACCCGCACGGCGAGCAGGTGCTCGTCCCCCGCGCGGAGCCTGTCGGTCAGGTCCACCTCGGTGGGCAGCCGGGAACCGTGCGACGTGGCCAGCAGCTCGCCGTCGAGCGACACCTGGAACCACGAGTCCACGCCCTCGAAGCGCAGCAGCGTGCGGCCGTCCTCCGGCCAGTCGGCGGGCAGCCGGACCGTGGTGCGGTACTCGCCCGTCGGGTTCTCGTCGGGCACGTGGGGCGGGTCCACCGGGAACGGGTAGAGCACGTTGTTGTACTCGGGCACCCCGTAGGGCCAGGAGCGCGGTGCGTCCGCGAGCTGCCAGTGCCCCGGCACCGTGAGGCGGTCCCAGTCGTCCCCCGGCTCCGCGCGGTCCACCCCGGTGTCGGCACGCGGGAAGAGCCGGAAGCGCCACTCGCCGTCGAGCGGCAGGGTCGCGGCGCTGGAGGCGCCGGCCGGTGGGCGGAACCGGGCGGCGACGACACCCTCGGGCGTGGTGACGGACTCGTGGGTGGTGGTCATGACTCCTCCAGGTGGTACAGGGAGCGGACGTTCAGGTGGGCCGGTCGTGACGGTACTGACCCGCGCTGCGCAAGACCAACGCCGTCCGGTGCGCGGCACGCGGTACCGGCGCAGAATGGAGGGATGGCCAGCCTGCTGCACGTCGTCCGCTCGATGGTGGCGCCCCTGACGCGCACCCGGGCGTTCCGTGCCGTCGGGCCGGTGCTGCTGCCGCCCGCCGAGCGCGCGCTCGCCCGGCTCTCGGGCGGTCGGCTGCAGATCAGCGCCCTGCTGGTGCCGTCGCTCGTGCTGCACTCGACCGGGGCGAGGTCGGGCGAACCGCACGACACCTACCTCATGTACACGCCCGATGGGCACAACCGCGGCATCGTGGCGGGTTCGGCGTTCGCCCAGGGGCATCACCCGGCGTGGACGTACAACCTGCTCGCGCACCCGGAGGCGAGCATCAGCGTGGGCGGACGGCGAATCCCCGTGCGGGCCACCCTCATCGGCGACGACGAGCGCGACGACGTCTGGGCCCGGATCGAGTCGCAGTGGCCCGGTTACCGCGCCTACGAGCGGGACTCGGGCCGGGTGGTGCGACTGTTCCGCCTGGAGCGGATGGCCGAGCAGACACGGGACGACGCTCGCCCGACCGTGTGAGACCACATCGCAGACCGGCGAGCGGACCTCACTGCCGCGCCAGCATCTCGCCGATCACGCGCGCGCCGTCAGGGAACGCGCCGGGGTTCGGACCGGAGTAGTTGAGCCGCAGGTACGCGCCCGTCGGCTCCGCGGGGAACCACTCGTCGCCGCCGCCCACGACCACACCAGCGGACTCGCAGTCCCGGACCAGGCGCGCGACGTCCGTGGTGTCAGGCAGTCGCACCCACAGGTTCAGGCCACCCTGCGGCACGGCCTCGACGCGCGCCTCCGGGACGTGCTCCCGCAGCGCCCCGAGCAGCAGGTCGCGCCGCGCGGCGAGCTGCTGCCGCAGACCCCGCACATGAGTGCGCCACGCGGGCTGGTTCACCACGTCGAGCGCCACGGCCTGCAGCAACCCGCTCACGTACATCGACTCGGCCTGGATCCCGGCGAGGATCCGCTCCCTGGCGGGGCCGCGCGCGACGAGCCCCGCCACCCGCACCGCCGGGGAGACGCTCTTGGTCAGCGAGCGCAGGTAGACCACGTGCCCGCCGTCGTCGCGGGCGGCAAGGGGCTGCACGTCCTGGGTGATCCCGAAGTCGTGCGCCCAGTCGTCCTCGACGAGGTAGGCACCGTGTTCACGCACCAGGTGAAGCACGGTGTCGGCCACCTCGGCGGACCAGCGCGCCCCGGTCGGGTTGGCAAAGCTCGGCTGGGCGTAGAAGGCGCGTGCGCCGGTCTGGGCGAAGGCATGGGCCAGCGCCTCCGGGTCCGGTCCGGCAGGCCCGGCGGGGACGGGTACCAGCCGCACGCCGGCCTGCTCGGCCGCGACGATCGCGCCCCAGTAGGTCGGCGACTCGACGAGCAGCGGCCGGCCCGCACCCGCGAGCGCCCGGAACGTGGCACTGAGGCCGGCCTGGCTGCCGGGGAGGACCACGACCTCGCTCGGCGCGGGGGGCGCACCACCCGCGGGTGCCGCTGCGCCGAGCTCTGCGGCGAACCATGCCTGGAGCTCCGGGTCACCGGCGGCGGGTGGCCGGGTGATCACGGCGTCGCCGCGGGCCGCCCGGCTGAAGGCGGAGCGGACCAGGCGCTCGGGCAGGAGCTCGCGGTCCGGGTAGCCGGAGTGCAGCGCGATCATGTCGTTCGGAAAGGACCGCAGCGCGCGCGAGGTCTGCTGGGCGGGCTGCGTCCGATGCCCCAGGGCCGCTGTCTGCCAGGCGTAGTCGTTGGGCCGGGCGAGCCGTACCGCCCGGACGAACGTGCCGACGCCCGGCCGGGTCTCCACGGTCCCCCGCGCGACCAGGGTGCGCAGCGCCTTCTGCACGGTGACCGGGCTTGCCCCGTACTGCGCCACGAGCGCCCGGCTGGAGGGCAGCCGGGCCCCCGGTGCGGCGGTGGCGATCCAGTCGAGCAGGCCCGCGACGATTCGTGCACTGCTATCGTCATACATGACAGACAACAGTAGCGCTATCGTCCTCACGTCCTCACCGTTACCCGCCCGACGCCGGGGCCTGTGGTGGGGCCTCCTCGGGGTGGCAGCCTTCTCGTTCACCGTCCCGTTCACCCGCGTGCTGGTCGGCGACGGCGGCATGTCCCCGCTCTTCGTGGCCTGCGGACGTGCCGTGGTCGCCGCGCTGCTCGCCGCCGCGGCGCTCGCCGTGACGCGGCAGGCACTGCCGCGCGGCACCCAATGGGTGCGGCTCGCGGTCGTCGCCGGCGGGGTGGTCGTCGGCTTCCCCGTGCTGACGTCGTTCGCGCTGACCACGGCGTCCGCGGGCCACGGCGTGGTCGTCATCGCGCTGCTGCCCGCCGCGACGGCAGTGCTGGCGGTGCTCCGCGGGCACGAGCGGCCAGGGGCGCCGTTCTGGGTGACGGCGGTGCTGGGCGCCGTCGCCGCCGTTCTGTTCGCCTCGATGCAGGGCGGCGGCCTCGGCGGGCTGTACGGTTCCGACCTGCTGCTGCTCGGTGCCGTGCTCGCGTGCGGCGTCGGGTACGCGGAGGGAGGACTGCTGGCACGCGAGCTCGGTGCATGGCAGACGATCTCCTGGGCACTCGTGCTCGCCGGGCTGCCGATGGCCCTGGTCACGACCCTCTCGGTGGTGCGGACCCCGCCGTCGGGCACCCCGCTCGACTGGGCCCTGTTCGCCTACCTGGGGGTGGTGAGCATGTTCCTCGGGTTCTTCGCCTGGTACCGCGGCCTCGGCATCGGACCGATGGCGCAGGTCAGCCAGGTGCAGCTGGTCCAGCCGGTACTGGGCATCTGCTGGGCGGCGCTGCTGCTGCACGAGCCGCTCACGTGGCCCACCGTGCTGGGCGGGGCGGCGGTGATCGCCTGTGCCGGTGTCGCCGTACGGTCCCGGCTTCGCTGAGGCCGCCCGGCGTCGGGCAGACTGGGGGCGCACCGTTCGCCTCCGGAAGGTTTCACATGCCCGCGCTGTCCCGCTCCGGCCGCCTGTTCGCCGTCGTCGCCTGGATCGAGGCCTTCACCTGGGCCGGCCTGCTGGTCGGGATGTTCCTCAAGTACGTCACCGAGACCACCGAGGCCGGGGTCTGGCTGTTCGGTCGGCTCCATGGCGGGGCGTTCGTGCTGTTCGGGGTGGTCACGCTGATCGTGGCGGTCCGGCTGCGCTGGGGCTGGTTCCGCACGCTCGTGGCGCTGGCGTCCTCCATCCCTCCGCTGTTCACGCTGCTCTCCGAGCGGTGGCTGAAGCGGACGGGCCACCTGGCGGAGCCCGCTGACCGCGAGGCGGCCGAGCGGGCTGCGGCCGAGCGAGAGGCACTTGAACCTCACGTGGCGTGAGGGCTCACGGCGCACGGTCGTGTCACGCACCGGCACCGGTGGGCGTTCCAGGGCGTCCTGCTGTGCCCGCGAGGGCCGGCGCCGCACGGTGGTGAAAAGCACATGTGCCCCGGTGGACGGATGTCGTAGCATCGAGGCGTCGGCCGTGGTGCGAGATCGCCCGGGCCGGCTTCCGGAACACACGAGGAGCGAGAGATGCGGGAACACACCGCGGGATGCGGGGCGGCCGTCGCGGCCTGCTCGGGCGGTTCCCGGACCCGCGTCACGACTCTCTGACCAGGCACGGCTTCCTGGCCCGACCGCTTCGGCGGTCGTGCGCGCCGTGACCGGCGTCCGAGGGCGGGCGCGACGACGTCCCCTGCCCTGCCACCTGCCGCCGGTGACCCGAACACATCGGTGACCGAGGCGCCGTCGTGCGTGTCCTCGGGACGGCCGACGCCGGCCGGTGGCCTCCGAACCACCGGAAGCCGATACCCCATGAACCCCCTGACCGAGAAGCAGATCCGCGCGTCCTTCCTCAACGCGAGCAAGCGGGAGGCCGCGCAGGCCACGCTGCCCGACCTCGCCACACTGGACTGGGCGCAGCTCGACTACCTCGGGTGGCACGACCGCAAGTCGCCGCTGTCCGCGTACGTGGTGCTCGAGCTCGACGGCGTACCGACCGGCGTGCTGCTGCGCTCCGCCGACGCCAAGACCGGCAAGCGCACCAAGGGCGTCTGCGCCTGGTGCGAGGACGTCGTCGTCACCGAGGACGTCTCCCTGTACGTCGCCCGCAGGGGCGGCGCGTCAGGCCGCAACGGGAACACGATCGGCACGCTGATCTGCACGGACTTCGCCTGCTCCCGGAACGTGCGGCGTACGCCCACCTTCACCGAGGCCGGCAACGACCCCGCGATGCGTGAGCTGATCACCGACCGCCGCATCGCCGGTCTGCGCGAGCGCGCCGCACGGTTCGTCGCAGAGGTCGGCAGCACGCGCTGACGTACATGTCGGGCGCACAGGCCGCGTAGGCCTGTGCGTCCGGCATGAGCACGTGGGGCCGGTCCGTCGGGGGCGGGGTGCACCTGCGCCGGTTCATGCCGCCGAACCCACCCCGGCCCGCAGACGTGCCGCTGCCGCGACGGCCGCCTCGCACCACACGACGGCCGGCCGGTCGACGGCACCGTGCACCACGATCTGGCGGCACAGCTCGCCCAGACCCGCGGTCGCCGCACGCTCGGCGTCGACCCCGGGGTACATCCGACGCACCGAGAAGACGACCGCACGCCGGTGTGCCGCCCATTCCGAGGGGTTCGAGGCGAGGCCGTAGGTGGTGCTCTTCGTCTGCGTCATGCCCTACAGACGCAGGAGCTGCCCGGATGTCACAGCACTTCGGCGAGCAACTTGCGGGACTCGTCGGCCGTCCGACGCCGTCGGTGTCACGCAGTAGCCTCGCACCGTGCCCGTCTCCGACCACGAACCGCGTCCCGGCTCCGCAGAGCCGGCCACCCTGTTCGTCGCCTACCTGGACTACTACCGGCAGGCGGTCGACCGCAAGCTGCGCAGCCTGTCCGACGCCGACCTGCGCGCGTCCCGGCTGCCGTCCGGCTGGTCGCCGCTCGAGCTGCTGGTCCACCTGGTGCACATGGAGCGGCGCTGGTTCCGCTGGGGCTTCCTGGCAGAGCCGGTCGACCACCCGTGGGGGGACAACCCGGACGAGGACCCGTCCGGGCCGTGGGCGGTGCCCGACGGCGTCGGCCTGGACGAGCTGCTGTCAGCGCTGCACGCGGGCGGCGTGGTGACCCGCGAGGTGCTGGCGACACACTCCTTGGACGAGCTCGGTGCGCTCGGCGGCCGCTTCACGGAGGATCCACCGTCGCTCGCGTGGATCTGCTTCCACGTGCTGCAGGAGTACGCCCGGCACGCCGGCCACCTCGACGTCACGGTCGAGCTCGCGGGCGGAGTGACCGGAGAGTGACCGCTCGTACCTCGCTGTGGACGGCGGCCGCCGTGGTCGTGCTCGTCGCGGTCCTCGGGCTGCTCACCGCACAGGGGATCATCTGGCCCAACCGCGTCCTCGCCGCCCGGTACGACGTGCGCGGCGTGGATGTGTCCCGGTACCAGGGCGAGGTCGACTGGGACGTGCTGGCCGAGCAGGACCTCGACTTCGCGTGGATCAAGGCCACCGAGGGCGCGTCCCACACGGACGAGCAGTTCGCCGCGAGCTGGGCGGCCGCCACACGGACAGAGCTGCTCGTGGGCGCCTACCACTTCATGAGCTTCGAGAGCCCGGGTGCCGACCAGGCGGAACACCTCGCCGAGGTGGTGCCGGCCACGCCCGGCACGCTGCCGCCCGTGATCGACCTCGAGTTCTACGGCGCGTACCACGACGAGCATCCGACGGCGCAGGAGGTGCACAGGATCCTCGAACCGCTCGTCGCCGGCATCGAGGAGCACTACGGCGTGCTGCCAGTCGTGTACGCGACCCAGGAGGCGTACGACCTCTACCTCGCGGACCGGTACCCGGACCTCCCCGTCTGGATCCGTTCCGTCGCCTGGTCGCCACGCCTGTCGGACGGCCGCGACTGGACCGTCTGGCAGTACTCGAACAGGGACCGGCTCCCCGGGTACGACGGCGTCGAACCCTTCATCGACATGAACGTGTTCGCGGGCACGCGGGAGGAGCTGGAGGCGCTCACCCTCCCCTAGCACCCGGCCGCGGCGGGGGCGGTCGGCCCGCAGGTCCGTTCAGGGCACCGCGATGGTGCCGACCAGCACTCCCCCGCTGTCCACCACGTCGAACCCGATGCGCTCCAGCGACCTCCGCGCCATGGGGTTGCTCGCGGTCGTGCGGGCGACCAGCCGCTTGGCGTCCATGGTCTGTGCCGCGGCGAGCGCCCAGTAGGCGACCTCGCCCGAGATGCCTTGCCCGCGGTACGACCTGCCGAGCCAGAGGCCGACCTCCCGCACGTCCGGATCGCCGTCGACCAGGGCGAGGCGCGCCGCGCCCACGGTCCTGCCGTGCGCCCGGACCGCCCACGTCACCTCGGTGACCGGGGTGTGCGGGTTCACCCGGCAGCGCCGGTGGTACTCGCGGAAGGCGCCCTTGCGCAGCTCGGTCCAGGTGGTGCGCGGGTCGGCGGCGGACTCCCCCGAGGCGGGCGGCATCACCTCGCCGGGCTCCGCCTCGGTCACGGCCAGTGCCAGGAGGTCTTCGAGCACGTCCTCGTCCACGGGAACCAGGTCGACCATCATCTGCGACGTCACCTCGCGGATGATAGTCGCATTTCGGACGTGGCGGGACTGGTGAAACTTTCAACCACCTGACCGGGAGTCAGGAGTGGCCTACGCGCCCCGGGCGTAGTCGACCTGGCTCAGCCCGAGCCAGGTAGCGAGCCGCTCGATCTCGGCGTGCACGGCGTCCGCCGTCGACCCGTCGAACGGCAGGTCCTCGTGCACGGCGAACACGTTCAGCACCCCCTCCTTGCGGTCGGCCTTGGCGTCGACCTTTCCCACGAACCGCTCGCCGTGCAGGACCGGCAGGGCGAAGTAGCCCCAGCGCCGCTTGCCCTTCGGCTTGTACATCTCGAGCGCGTACTCGTAGTCGAACAGGTCGAGCAGACGCGCCCGGTCGGCGACCGTCGCGTCGAAGGGGGACAGCAGCGCGGTGCGCGGCTCGAGCTCCTCGTCCGCACGCTCCAGGAGCTCGGGGTGGACGCGCCACTCGCCGTCGATCCCGTCGACCTGGACCGGGTCACCCGGGAGATCCACCCACCAGGCGCCGTCCCCCGAACGACCCTGCACGCGCTTGCGGGCAACACCCTCCGCGGCCAGCCGCCGGTCCACCCGTTCACGCAGGGCGTCCTCCAGCGGTACCGCCTCGACCTGCGGATAGACGCGCTCGGCGAGGTCCCAGAGCCGCTGCCTGCCCTTGCGGCCCACCATCGCGAGCTTGCCCTGCATGTTCAGCGCCTCGAGCATCTCGGCCACGCTCCGCCGGCTGCTCCACCCCTCGGCGCCCCAGGTGAACGGCACCCGGGCCGTGTCGGGCACGTCCTTCGCGAGCACGGGCCCCTCCGCCTCGACCAGCGCCAGGACCTCCCGCTCGAAGTCGACGTTGTCGGCGAGCCACTGCCGCATGGTCGCGTTCTGCGGCCAACCGGTCATCTGCTCCAGGTACAGCGGCAGGTCACCCATCGACCGTACGGTGCCGCGCAGCTGGAACAGCATGCGGTCGGTGATCGCGTCGTCGACGGCGCCCTGCCAGTACGCGCCGCCGAGCCGGGACCACGAGACGAGGTCCACCGCGGGCGCGATCGCTGATGTGGGGTCCACCGCGAGGAACGTGAGGTCCTCCACCATGTGCACCAGGTCGACGGGCCGCCGGGCGTCGAGCAGCTGGGCCCGCAGCACGATGCGGCGTGCCTGCTGGACGGTGAGCCGATGTGTGCCCATGCGGCGAGGATACGGAAGGTGACCCCCGTCCGGTCAGTGGTCCACTCAACCTTTCGCCGGGGTGAACCGTGAGGGAGGCATGAGCATGCCAATGGTCGCGGGGCGTTCGAGCCCCGACAAGGTTCGCGCGGTCGACGTCGTGGTCGTGGGCGACAAGGAGGCCGAGTTCGCCGGCTTCATGGCCCGGTCGGCCCCCGCCCTGGCGCACACCGCCTGGTTGCTGTGCGGTGACACCCACCAGGCCGAGGAGCTGGTGCAACAGGCCCTGATGAAGACGTACCTGGCCTGGCCCAGGGCCAGGCAGGGCGAGCCGCTCGCCTATGCGCGCCGCGTGCTGGCCAACCTGCGGATCGACGGGTGGCGCCGCCGGCGGCGGGAGGTTCTCATGGCCTCCGACACGCTGCCGGACCGGACGGACGGACGGCAGAGCCCGGCCGACCAGCACGCCGAGCGCGACCGCCTGACCCGCGGCCTCCTGACACTGCCCCCCAAGCAGCGCCGCATCGTGGTGCTGCGGCACCTCGAGGGCCTCACCGAGCGCGAGGTCGCCGACGCGGCGGGCGTCTCGGTCGGCACGGTCAAGTCCACGGCGTCGCGCGGCATCGCGCGGCTGCGTGAGCTGCTGGAAGCAGAACATGCGGCAGGCGCCGCGACCACCACGGACACCATCGACGGACGGAGCGGGTCATGACCAACGACGAGCAGTTCGCACGGGACCTGCGCACCCAGGTGACACGGGTCGCGCCGCGGATCGACGTGGACGTCACGCGGGTGGTCCCGGCCGCCCGACGGCGCAGGGCGACCCGGGTGGGCGGCGTGGCCCTGGCCATGGGCCTGGCGCTCGGCGGCGGGGCCTGGGCGGCCACCACCCTGGATGCGCCCGGGACCGCCCTGCCCGGCGGCTCGATGACGATGGCGGTGGAGCCGTCGCCCGAGCCGAGCGGGCCGCCCGTGACGTCGAGCGAGGGCGACCGGCTGCCGACGACGCCGAGCCATCCGCCCATGAGCCCCGTGATGCCACCCGAGAGCTGGCGGGACGCCAAGTACTTCCATGTGGTGAGCCGCCAGGCGACGGACGAGCACCCCGCGGACGAGCCATCCCTGGGGCACGAGCGCTGGTACGGCGACGGCGTCAGCTTCGAGCTCACCGCGCACGGGCCAGAATTGATGGACCTCGGCAACCAGGCCGACTTCGAGGGTGGGAATCCGATCAGCTACACCTGGGACGACATCGCGGAACTGCCCGTCGAGCCCGGGCCGCTGCACGCCGCCCTCCGCGACCGCTACGAGCCGGACCAACGTGAGTGGGCGGTACGGGATGCCGCATCCCGCCTCGTCACTCAGGCACCGGCCTCGGCAGAGCTACGGGCCGCGGCCTGGCACCTGCTGGTCAGCCTGCCGGACGTCGAGGTGGTGCAGGACGCACAGGACTCGGAGGGCCGGCAAGGCACCGCCGCGACCTTCGAGACGCCCGACACGGTCACCACTGTCATCTACGACAAGGAGCGGAACCGTCCGCTCGAGCGGGAACGGACGAAGGGCTCGATCCACACCGTGGAGGCCTACCTCACCACCGAGTTCACCGACCTCCCCGACGACGTCGCGGACAGCGCCATCGAGATCCCCGACTTCACCGCCATGACGCGCGAGGACGCCGAGGTCGCCTGCCTGCAGAAGCACCTCGCCTGCACGTTCGAGGACACGGAGTCCGGCGCGGTGCCGGAGGGGACGGTCATCTCGTCCGACCCCGCGGCGGGTGCGCTCGTCACCTGGGGGGCGCCGGTCACGATCCTGCTCTCCACGGGTTCCTGACCGACGACGCCAGGACGGGTCCCGCACGGGTCCCAGGTCGCGCCGGACACTCTCGCACCGGACGTAACCTGGGCCCCGTGGCCCATGCGTACCGCAGCAGCATCAGGATCGAGGCGTCCGCGGACGTCGTCTGGCAGGTCCTGGCCGACGTCGAGCGCATGCCCGCCTGGACCACCTCCATGACGCGGGTGACGCTCCTGGGCGCAGGGACCACCCTCGCCGTCGGCTCCCACGTCGAGATCGAGCGCCCCGGCCTGCCACGCGCCACCTGGGAGGTGGACGGCCTCACCGAGGGACGCGGCTTCTCCTGGTCGAGCACCACGCCCGGCGTCCGCACCGGTGTGGCGCACCTCGTCGAGCCCTTGTCGGACGTCGCGTGCGAGGCCACCGTCGCCGTGGCCCAGAGCGGGATGCTCGCCGGCCTCACCGACCTCGCCGCAGGCGCCAGGACTCGGGATCTCGTGGACGCGGAGCTGGCCGACCTGAGGGCCGAGGCGGAGCTCCGCGGGCGCCGGGAGCCCTGAACGACGCCCGGATCGGCGTGTCACATCATTTCCTCAAGCGCATTTTAATGCGTTTCAAGCGTCAGGAGACCCCTAGAAAGTGCCGTTACGCTGCGCGAATACCAAGGGTGAAAAGTTACGCGCAATTCGGACAGTCTGTTACTTCACTACAACCGTTATCTGATCGAGACAGGGTAGTGACCCGTATGTAGCGTCTGGTCTGTTGCGCCCACCGGAGGCGTAACCGTGGGCCCCATTCCCCCATCGGGTACGGGCCTGCGAAACCGGCGACTTGGAGAACTTCGGTGAGTACCACCGTCCGACGCGGTCGACACCGCGCCGATCATGCTCCTAGCACTCCCCTCTTGACCGTGACCCGTACTGCCGCCCGCTCGGGCGCGCTGATCGCGGCATCATCCGGACTCCTCGCGACGGCGTTCGCACCCAGCGCGCACGCCGTGGCGGGGGACGGTTCACACCGGCTGACGAACGTCGACATGGCCACCCTGACGCAAGACGTTCCCCGCAAGGAGCTGGCCGCAGCGCCCGCCGTCCAGGTGGCGACCGACGCGAAGCTCAAGATCGAGAGCAAGGCCGTCAAGGTCACCCCCGCACCCGAGCCCGAGCCCGAGCCCGAGCCGGTGGTACAGACCACCGCCTCCGCCGGGACGGACGCCGGAGCGGCTGTCGAGCAGGTCGAGCAGACCACCCCCGACTACGTCTCGGACGGTTCCGTCGGCGCCCAGGCCGTCGCGATCGCCATGCAGTACATCGGCATCGCCTACACGTACGGCGGCGAGTCGCCGGGGACGGGCTTCGACTGCTCGGGCCTCATCAAGTACGTGTACGCGCAGCTCGGCGTGAACCTCCCGCACTCGTCGTCGTCCATGGTGTCGACCGGCTACCAGGTCGAGTCACCCATCCCCGGCGACATCGTGTGGACCCAGGGCCACGTGTCCCTCTACGCGGGCAACGGCATGGTGGTCGAGGCCGCGAACTACGGCACCCCGGTGCGCCACACGGCGCAGTGGCAGGACTACGCGGTGTACATCCGGCCGTACTGACCCGTGCAAGGTCGGTCGTGAGCCAGTGGTGAGTCACTGGTGACTCCCTGTCCGAGGCCTGCGCGCTCATGCCCAGGCCTCGGACAGCTCACCCTCTGGCGAGGCCTCCCGGGAGAGCCGGAGCGCGGCGATCGCCGCACCCAGCAGCAGGGCGACCACCCATGCCCCGAACTGGTGCCCCTCGGGCACGAACGCCGCCCGGGCCAGCTCCGTCCACACGATGCCGACGGCGGAGAGCGGCTCCTCGGTCAGAGGTGACCCCGGCCAGATGTTCTCCTGCACGGCCAGGAGGGCCGGCCCGGCGGCCTGCAGCAGCCAGACGGCGCCGGCGGCCGGCAGCCAACCCAGCAGCTCGACGAGCCTGCTGTCCACGGTCACTCCGAACGCGATGCCGAGCGCTGCCGCGAGGAGCCACCAGGTGCCCGTGGGCGACACCGGGGTGCCCGGGACGAAGCCCCACAACCATCCGTCCGCGAGCACCACCGGCAGGGCGAGTGCGAGGCCGCGCAGGACCGCCGGGCCGAGGGCGACCAGAAGGCCCACGCCCAGGCCGACAAAGCCCGCCACGCAGGTGACGACGAGCATCGCGAGCGGTGCCGCATCGCCGGGGACGCTCGTGCGCGCCGCGAGCCACCAGGAGCCACCGCCCGTGACCGCCATGGCGAGCGACGTGCCCGCGATCGCCGCACCCGCGCCCGCCCTGGCCGACGTCGCGACGCGGGCCGTGAGCCCGGCCAGCAACCCACCGGCGAGCCCCATGACGACCAGGCCGACCACGGCGCCGTCGGCCGCGAAGGGGAGAGGCGAGACGCCGACGGCCCGCGCCGTCGATGCTTCCGAAAGACCTGTGACCTCGTAGATCACCTGCGTGAGCCAGGGCAGGAACCCGCCGGCCCACCAGACGACCGCGCTGAGAGGAAGCACCCGCCAGGCGGAGATGCGGTGCTCGCTGACGACCATGCCGCCGAACGGTAGTCGATGTGTGATGTCGGTCATAACCCGTGAAGACCGAAAGGGCGCAAATCTGCGTCTTCGTTGGGTCAGACCGTAATGCGTAACCCGATCGTGACTTTTCTCGTGAACGTGTGTACTTTGACTTCTGCTCCACCCCCACGGTGGAGTCGTGGGCCGGACGCCGAATCCTGTCACCGGTTCACGACCAGACGTTCGAGACAGGAGCGGGGGACCCACTTCCCGGGCGACAGCAGGATCGTCGTCCTCGGGGTGAAGCCGGACGGAACCCCCAGTAGCCGTGCGGCCGGGTTGTACTCCTACCCGAACCCGACAGCTGACCTCGCAGGCGGTACAGGAGACATTAGGTGACGAACTCCCTCCGCGGACGGCATCGTGACAGCCGCCCGGCCCAGACACCGCTGACCATCCTCGCTCGTACCGCCACCGAGAACGCCGGCACTGTTGCCCGCCGCGGCGCGCTCGCCGCAGCCGCCGGTGGCGTTCTCATCTCGACCATCGCCACGACGGCCCACGCCGCCCCGGCCATGGATCTCAAGACGGACGTCAAGACCGCGAAGCTCAACTCGGTCGAGCTCAACTCCCTCACCGCGGTGGCCAAGCAGGCCGTCGCCGCGGCCCCCACCGTGACCGTCCCGGCCGACGCGAAGATGCCGATCGAGATGGAAGCCCTGGGTGCCTCCGGCGCCGACGGGGAGAAGGGCGAGGGTCCGGCAGTCGTCTCCGTCGACGCACCCGACCCGATCCCGCTCGGCCAGCAGGCCATCAACACGGCCTTCAACTACCTCGGCATCACCTACGTGCTCGGCGGCGCCTCGCCGTCCGAGGGCATGGACTGCTCGGGGCTGGTCCAGTACACGTACGCCCAGCTCGGCATCTCCCTGCCGCACTCCTCGGGCGCGCTGCTCAACTCCGGCTACCAGGTCACGTACCCGGAGCCCGGCGACATCGTCTGGACGCCCGGCCACGTCGCCCTCTACGCGGGCAACGGCATGATCATCGAGGCCTGGGCCGCGGGCATGCCGGTGCGCTACACCGAGATGTGGCAGAACAACCCGACCTTCGTCCGCGTCGTCTGACAGCGGGCAGCGCGGTACAGCCGTAGCAGGAGGCGCCGCCTCCGTCGGATCACGGTCCGGCGGAGGCGGCGCCCTCTTCGTCCCCGCGACTCAGTCGGGCCAGTCGCAGTAGTCCGCGACGTACGCGTAGAAGTCGGCGCGCGCGGTGTCGGGCATCGGCACGTACACGGGCTCCTGGACGTCACCGTCGACAGTGGCGGTCACGGGCAGGAACGTCCCGCGCTTGTCCTCGGCGACCGCATGGACGTCGCAGCGCGCGGGCACCACGACGAGCTCCACCACGCCGGGCCACCGGTCCGCCAGGTCTTGTCCGACCCAGCCCGACACGCCGTCCGCCGGGTCGGGGTTGCTCATCAGCGTGGTCCCGGCGATCCGGTCGAGTGTGACCTCGGGTCCGCCGTCGACCGCCTCGACCCGCAGGGTGACCAGCGCGGAAAGCTCGCCCCCGCGCTTCTCGACGGGCACGTCCGGGTCGACGGAGAGGGTCGCGCCCGCGGCCACGGCCGCCGCGGCGCAGTCCGTCGTGTGGTTGCGGGCGAGGTGACCATCGGGATCCGCCACCTGTCCGACGGCGAGATCGGTGGCCGGGCCCAGGTCGTCGCCCCCGCCCCGGGCGAGGGCGATCGTGGCGGACGCCGCGGCCGTCTCCGCCGCACCCTGCTCCGGGCCGGAGCAGCGCGCCTCACCCAGCTCGACGAAGACACCCCGGGTCGCACCGGGCCGCAGCGTCACGGTGCGGCCCTCCTTGGTGGGCCGCGACGGCCCGAAGCCGTCGGAGTGCAGGGAGCCGCCCAGGAGCGTCAGGGTCTCGTCGGACTCGTTGGTGACCCTGAGCTGGACCTCCCGGTCGGCGTACTGCTCGCGGCCCTGCGTCACCTCGACGCCGAGCCGGGCCGCGACGCCGTCGGGCACGGGGCCCAGGGTGGACGACGGCGTCGTGGCACCCCCCGAACATGCGACCGCGGCCGCGCCGAGCACTGCCGTCAGAACGACGACTGTGCCGGCGCGGCCGCGGTGACCTGCGATCAAGCAGTCCTACGACGACCGAAGATCGCCTGGACGATGAGGATCACGATGATCGCGCCGATCACCGAGAAGAGCCAGCTCTGCCACGACCAGAACTCGTCGAAGCTCACGTTGAAGAGCAGGCCGCCCAGCCAGCCGCCGAGCATGGCACCGAGCACACCGAGGAGCAGGGTGAGCCAGAACCCGCCCGGCTGCTTACCGGGCAGGATGATGCGCGCGATGATGCCGGCGATCAGCCCGAGGATGAGAAAAGCAAAGAAACCCATGACGTGTTTCCTCCAGAGTGGTTGGCTTGCTTGCGCCCTACCTCAGCACTGTTTGCATCGACTTGCCACCGGACCCGCCGATTCAGTCACATATCGGTACATTGCGCCCAACCCGACGACCATACAACGCCGCGCTACAGTTCGCCCGGGCAAGGACAGAGGTATGGCCGGAGCAAGGTCTTCGGGCACGTCACAGCAAGGGAGAACGCATGAGTCAGGCAGCCGGGGCACGGACGGAGCCGCGGATCGAGCCGCGCACGGCACGGGGGCGGCTGCGTGAGTTCCTCGACCAGAGGTGGGTCGTCAACCTCGTGCTCGGGGTCATCCTGGCGAACGCCCTCGTGCTCGGTGCCGAGACGCTGGTCGACGGGCCACTGCTCCAGGTCCTGATCGTGATCGACCACACCATGCTCGGCTTCTTCGTGCTCGAGCTGTTCCTGCGGATCGTCGCCCACGGGCGCCGGTTCTTCCGGGACCCGTGGAACCTGTTCGACCTCGCCGTGGTCGGCATCGCGGTGCTCCCGGCCAGCGAATCCCTCTCCGCCCTGCGCGCACTGCGCGTGCTCCGTGTGCTGCGTGTCATCACGGTGGTGCCGTCCCTGCGCCGCGTGGTCGACGGACTGCTGCGGGCCGTGCCCGGCATGGGCGCCGTGGGCGCGCTGCTGGTGCTGGTCATGTACGTGTCCGCGGTGATCGCCACCGGCATGTTCGGTCAGTCTTCCCCGGACTACTTCGGCAACCTCGGCACGTCGCTGTTCACCCTCTTCCAGGCGATGACGGGCGAGGCCTGGCCCGACATCGCCCGCGAGGTGATGGTGGCCCACCCGTGGGCCTGGGTCTTCTTCGTGCTCTACATCCTGGTGGTCAGCTTCGCGGTCCTGAACCTGTTCATCGCCGTCATCGTCAACGGCATGGAGGAGATCTCCGAGGAGGAGCGCAAGGACGACGCGCAGAAGGACGCGCGGCTGGATCACCTGGCAGCACAGAACCGCGAGATCCTCGACGAGCTCCGCTCACTGCGCGCGAGGCTCGACGAGGACGGCGGTGCCGCCTGACCCAGGACCACTGGCTCAGGACCACTGATCCAGGACCACGTTGACCAGGTGGGGCGGCCGCACCACGACGCGCCGCACCGGGCGGCCGCCCACGGCCCGCACGACGGCCGGCCGCGCCAGCGCCGTCCGCTCCAGGTCCGCCGCCGTGGTGCCGGCCGGCACCGTCACCCGGTCGCGCACCGTGCCGTCCACCTGGACCACCGCCTCGACCTCGCTCGTCACCAGCAGCTCGGGGTCCACGGCCGGCCACGGCTGCGCCGCGACCGGCGTCCCGTGCCCCAGGCCCTCCCAGAGGGTCTGGGCGGTCTGCGGTGCGAACAGGCTCAGCAGCACCGCGACGGCCTCGGCCGCCTCGGCACAGGTCTCGGGAGGGGCGCCGGCCCGCACGGCGCGGCGCACCTCACCGACCAGCTCCATCAGCCGTGCGACGGCGACGTTGAAACGGCCCGCCTCCACCAGGTGGTCGACGTCGTGCACCGTGCGGTGGACGGTGCCGCGCAGCGGGTGAGGCGGGTCGTGTGGTCTCGACGGGCTCGACCCGCCCGGGGACGGGCTCGACCCGCCAGAGGACAGGCGGAGCACGCGGGCCAGGAACTTCCGCATCGCCCCGGGTGAGACGTTCGCCCAGTCGACGTCGTCCTCCGGCGGTCCGGAGAACAGGATCGCCAGCCGGACGGCGTCCACCCCGTGCCGATCCATCTCCGCGGCCAGGTCCACACCGTTGCCCAGCGACTTGCTCATGGCCCGGCCGTGGTTGATCACCTGGCCCTGGTTCATCAGGCGGGCGTACGGCTCGGCCGAGGGAACCATCCCCAGGTCGTAGAGCACCTTGGTGACGAACCGCGCGTACAGCAGGTGCATCGTCGCGTGCTCGACGCCGCCCACGTACAGCGCGGCGGGCATCCACCGTGCGGCATCCTCCGGCCGGAACGGCCCGCCGTCGTAGCTCGGCGACAGGTAGCGCAGGAAGTACCAGGACGAGTCGACGAAGGTGTCCATGGTGTCGGTGTCCCGTTCGGCCGGGCCGCCGCAGCGGGGGCACGCGGTCCGCACCCAGTCCGTGGCTCCGGCCAGCGGCGAGACGTCGCCCGGCACCAGCTGGTCGCCCTCCAGGTACGGCAGCTCGACGGGCAGCTGGTCGTCCGGCACCGTGACCGCACCGCATGCCGGGCAGTGGACCACGGGGATCGGGGCGCCCCAGTACCGCTGCCGCGAGACCAGCCAGTCGTGCAGGCGATAGGTGGTGCCCTCCGGACCGTCCTGCCGGCCTATCCAGTGGCGTTGCATCGCCAGAACGTGCGGCGGCCAGCCCGCCTCCAGCAGCGACATGTCGTCGAGCAGGCGGTCCGCGTACGCCGTGATCCGCAGGAACCACTGCGTCAGCGTGCGGAGGACCACGGCGGTCCCGCACCGCTCGCACGCGCCGTCGACCACCTGCTCGTTGGCCAGCACCGTCCGGTCGACCGGGCACCAGTTCACCGCGGCCGCCGCCCGGTAGGCCAGGCCGCGCTCGTGCATCCGGGCGAACAGCCACTGGGTCCACCGGTAGTAACCCGGCTCGTGGGTGTGCAGGCGGCGTGACCAGTCGAACGAGACACCGTAGCGCCGGATCGAGGCAGCCTGGGTGGCGATGTTCGCCTCCGTGAACACGGCGGGGTGCTCGCCCCGACGGATCGCGGCGTTCTCCGCGGGCAGGCCGAAGGAGTCCCAGCCGATCGGGTTGAGCACGTCGTAGCCCTTGGCCCGCCAGTGGCGCGCGACGACGTCGGTGATCGCGAACACCTCGGCGTGCCCCATGTGCAGGTCGCCCGACGGGTACGGGAACATCGTCAGCAGGTAGCGGCGGGGGCGGGCGCCGTCGTCGGACGCCTGGAACAGGCGCTCCTCCGTGGAACCGTCACCTGCCGGGACAGGGGTGGGATACGTCTCGCTCATCGCTCTCGCTCTCCGGTGCGTGGATCGGTCCGGGCACGAAAAAGCCCCTCGCAAGGAGGGGCGGCCGCACCGGGGTGTGCCCGATCGAGGGGCGATACCGGTGCGGCTAGGTAAGCAGCGAGCGTGCGGTGCGCATACCACCACGATACGGGGGCCGTCCGGCCGAGTAAAGGATTCTCCGGGCACGGCTCCCAGGCCGACGCCGACTCGCCCAGGCCGGGGGGCATCCACGGCGATATGGGTCTGAACCCGACGCCACAGGAGAAATCGAAAAAACTTCCGGAAGTGCTGTGACATCTGCGCACCTCGCGCGTCTGGGGTGCATGGAACACACCGAGCACCCCGAACTCGTACGTCTGGGCGCCCAGTACCTGCGCGCCTACGCGGAGGGTGATGCCGTCAACCTCTACCGTCTCGCGGACGCGTGGGGGGCGAGCGACCTGATCGCCGCGACCTGTGAGGTCGCGCTCGCGGTCATCCACGCGACGTCCGGACCCCAGGGCCTCGACGCCGTATCGACCGCGTTCTCGACGAACCGGAGGTGAGCACCGATGGAGAAGGCAGCGTCCACGCCTGAAGATCCCGAAGACTTGCGCGAAAACAGAGTGGTGGTGCGATCATTGGCCAGCAAGTCAAAACCGGACACTCTGCGCAGAGAAGGGCACGCCCGCGTGACGACCACTGGTGACCTACGGATCGACGACTGGGTCGTCCACCGACCCAACGTCGTGCGTTCGGTCGCCGCACGCGTACCCGGCATCGACGCCGAAGAAGCCACCAGCCGCGCCCTGGAAAAAATGGTCCGCCTGACCACCACC
>Ga0233375_1000084_pt1 | contig 60216 bp, 52 predicted proteins | sample ElkDunMinimDraft_10_FD_191539 | JGI IMG/M metagenome (GOLD analysis project Ga0233375, IMG submission 191539) | Fecal eukaryotic communites from dung pellets of Tule Elk in California, USA - Elk Dung E16 | ecosystem: Host-associated > Mammals > Digestive system > Large intestine > Fecal | place...
ATGATCCCATCCCCCTGCCAGTGTTCTATCCCTTTCAATCGGCAGTGAAAATCCTCCTCAAGAAACAAATCCCAGGATGCGCGAGTGCTGCTCAGGTAGTTACCGATGCCGCTGATGATGCCGCGGTCGTAGATCTTGCTGCCGTTGAACAGCAGTGCAATGCGGTGAACAAGCGGTACGGTTTTCATTGTTTTTGTCTTTAGGCCGATCAATACCGAAACAGTCACCAAGGACTCTAGGTCAAAATCGAACCCTGTGTTGGTGACTTTCATAATCATCACGCCAAGGGCCGTTGCTAGTATTCGGGAGACAGCCAAGAACAAAAGGACATCTCCAATGGCCTACTTTCCCGATGTCGACAAGATTCGCTATGAAGGGCCTGTAAGCGATTCTCCCCTGACCTTCCGCTACTACGACGCCAACAAGCTCGTCCTCGGCAAACCCATGCGCGAGCATCTGCGCATGGCGGTCTGCTATTGGCACACCTTCGTCTGGCCAGGCTCCGATGTGTTCGGTGCAGGTACGTTCAGGCGGCCATGGCAGCGTGCTGCCGGACCGATGGAAATGGCCATTGGCAAGGCGGAGGCCGCATTCGAGTTTTTTTCCAAGCTCGGAATCGACTACTACTGTTTTCACGATACGGACGTTGCGCCAGAAGGCAGCTCGCTCAAGGAGTACCGCAACAACTTCGCGCAGATGATCGACCACCTGGAGCGTCATCAGGAGCAAAGCGGAGTCAAATTGCTGTGGGGAACTGCCAATTGCTTCAGCAACCCACGCTTTGCCTCGGGAGCTGCCAGCAACCCTGACCCGGAAGTGTTCGCCTACGCCGCCGCTCAGGTGTTCAGCGCCATGAACGCCACCCAACGCCTCAAAGGGTCGAACTACGTGTTATGGGGCGGCCGCGAAGGTTACGAGACCCTGCTCAACACCGACTTGAAACGCGAACGCGAACAGCTGGGCCGGTTCATGCGCATGGTGGTCGAGCACAAGCACAAGATCGGTTTCAAAGGCGACCTGCTGATCGAGCCCAAGCCACAGGAGCCAACCAAGCATCAATACGATTACGACAGCGCCACCGTCTTTGGCTTTCTGCAACAGTTTGGCCTGGAACATGAAATCAAGGTCAACATTGAGGCCAATCACGCGACCCTCGCGGGCCACAGCTTCCATCACGAAATCGCAACGGCAATTTCGTTAGGGATTTTCGGCAGCATCGACGCCAATCGCGGTGATCCCCAGAACGGTTGGGACACCGATCAGTTTCCCAACAGCGTCGAGGAAATGACCCTGGCCATCTACGAAATTCTCAAAGCCGGTGGCTTCAGGAATGGCGGCTTCAACTTCGACTCCAAGGTTCGCCGGCAAAGCCTCGACGAGATCGATCTGTTTTTTGGTCACGTCGCCGCGATGGACGTTCTCGCCCTCTCCCTGGAACGTGCGGCGTCCATGGTGCAGAACGACCGACTTCAGCAATTCAAGGATCAGCGCTATGCCGGTTGGCAGCAGCCGCTGGGGCAGGCGGTGCTGGCCGGTGAGTTCAGCCTGGAGTCATTGGCCGAACATGCCTTCGCCAGTGAACTGAATCCACAAGCGGTCAGTGGTCGGCAGGAGATGCTCGAAAACCTCGTCAACCAGTTCATCTACCCCTGAACGGAGGCATAACCCGGCCTGCGCCACGCGGTGACATTCTCGTGACAATTCGTTACTCGCGGCGCCGTTGCACTTTCTACAGTTCTATCAGCTTCATCCTCATTGTCAGGCAGTGTCTCCAACAACAATAAAAGGACGCACCACCATGAAAACAGCAAAGCGCGCGCTTCTGGTCGGGGCTCTGGCCCTCCTCTCGCTTCCGTTGATGGCCGATCCCGCAAACCCGAAAATTGGTTTTTCCATCGACGATCTGCGTTTGGAGCGCTGGGCCCGCGACCGGGATTATTTCGTCGAAGCGGCGGAAGGCATGGGCGCCAAGGTCTTCGTACAGTCGGCGGACGCCAACGAACAAAAGCAGATTTCTCAGATCGAGAACCTGATCTCCCGAGGCGTGGACGTGATCGTCATCGTGCCGTTCAATGCCACCGTGCTGACCAACGCCGTGGCTGAGGCCAAGCGAGCCGGTATAGATGTGGTGTCTTACGATCGGCTGATTCTGAACGCCGACATAGACGCCTACATTTCATTCGACAACGAAAAGGTCGGTGAACTACAGGCTCAGGGCGTGCTGCAGGCGGCACCCAAGGGCGCCTACTTTCTCCTCGGCGGCGCGCCCACGGACAACAATGCCAAGGTCCTGCGCGAAGGACAGATGAAGGTGTTGCAACCGGCGATCGACAGGGGCGACATCAACATCGTCGGGCAGCAATGGGTCAAGGAATGGAATCCGACCGAAGCGTTAAGCATCGTAGAAAACGCGCTGACCAGGAACGACAACAAGATTGACGGCATCGTGGCCTCCAACGACGCCACAGCAGGCGGTGCGATTCAGGCGCTGGCTGCGCAGAAGCTGGCGGGTAAGGTGCCTATTTCCGGTCAGGATGCCGACTTGGCGGCCGTCAAGCGGGTGATCGAAGGTACCCAGACCATGACCGTTTACAAGCCTCTCAAACTCATCGCCTCGGAAGCCGCCAAGCTCTCGGTCCAGCTGGCGCGCAACGAAAAACCTACCTACAGCTCCCAGCTCGACAACGGCGCCAAGAAAGTCGACACCATCCTGCTCACCCCTACCCTGTTGACCCGCGACAACATCGACTTGCTGGAAAAGGACGGCTTTTACACCAAGGCACAGATCGCCGGGCAATGATCATCGAGCCGAGCCAACTCGACTGATAACCCGAGCGGGCCTCGTGGATCGGCAGGCGACCCTGCCGATCCCTCGCCTGTTGCCTAGCTGTGAGTACCTCCCGTGTCCGATTACCTGCTGGAAATGAACGGCATCGTCAAAACCTTCGATGGTGTCAAAGCACTGAACGGCATCGACATCAGGGTCAGGCCTGGCGAATGCATGGGGCTGTGCGGTGAGAACGGCGCCGGCAAGTCGACGTTGATGAACGTACTCTCGGCGGTATATCCCTACGGCACCTGGGACGGCGAAATTCTCTGGGACGGTCAGCCGCTCAGGGCGAAGTCGATCAGCGAAACCGAAGCTGCCGGGATCGTCATCATTCACCAGGAGCTGACGCTGGTTCCTGACCTCTCGGTGGTTGAAAACATCTTCATGGGCCACGAGCTGACGCTGCCCGGCGGGCGCATGAACTATCCGGCGATGGTTCACCGCGCCGAAGCACTGATGCGTGAGCTCAAGGTGCCGGACATGAACGTCTCGCTGCCGGTATTGCAGTATGGCGGGGGCTACCAGCAACTTGTGGAAATCGCCAAGGCGCTGAACAAGCAAGCACGTCTACTGATTCTCGATGAGCCTTCATCCGCCCTCACCCGCTCGGAAATCGAGGTGCTGCTGGACATCATCCGCGACCTCAAGGCCAAGGGTGTTGCTTGCGTCTACATCTCCCACAAGCTCGATGAAGTAGCGGCTGTGTGCGACACCATTTCGGTTATCCGAGACGGCAAGCACATCGCCACGACCGCCATGGCAAACATGGATATTCCAATGATCATCACCCAGATGGTCGGGCGGGAAATGAGCAACCTCTACCCCACCGAACCCCACGACATCGGCGAGGTGATCTTCGAGGCGCGTAACGTCACCTGTTACGACGTCGATAATCCCAGACGCAAAAGGGTCGACGACATTTCCTTCGTTCTCAAACGTGGGGAAATCCTCGGTATCGCCGGGTTGGTTGGCGCCGGTCGCACGGAGCTGGTGTCGGCGCTTTTCGGCGCTTATCCGGGCCGTTACCAGGCGGAAGTCTTGCTCGAAGGCCAGCGGGTTGACACCCGCACGCCGCTCAGGTCTATCCGCGCCGGGCTGTGCATGGTACCCGAGGACCGCAAGCGTCAAGGGATCATCCCGGATTTGTGTGTCGGCCATAACATCACCCTGGCGGTGCTGAAAAACTACGCAAAGATGACTTGGATCGATTCCGAGGCAGAACTGAGCAGCGTCGACAAGGAAATCGCGCGCATGCACCTCAAGACCGCCAGTCCCTTTTTGCCGATCACCAGCCTTTCCGGCGGCAACCAGCAGAAGGCCGTGCTGGCCAAGATGCTAATGACCCTACCCCGCGTGCTGATTCTCGACGAGCCTACCCGTGGGGTCGACGTCGGCGCCAAGTACGAAATCTACAAGCTGATGGGTGCGCTGGCGGCACAAGGCGTATCGATCATCATGGTTTCGTCTGAGCTGGCCGAAGTGCTGGGAGTCTCCGACCGTGTGTTGGTAATCGGCGAAGGCCAGCTACGCGGTAACTTCGTCAATCAGGAACTCACCCAGGAGCAGGTGCTCGCCGCCGCGCTCAGCCAACCCGTTGGCCATAACAATAATAATCGGAAGCCCGCATAGATGAACCACGTCAAACAACTCTTCAGCCGCTACAAGATGCTCGCGCTGGTGATCGCCGTAGCACTTATCTGGTTGTTCTTCAGTTGGCAGACCGAGGGCGGCTTCCTGACGCCGCGCAACCTTTCCAACCTGCTGCGGCAAATGTCCATCACCGGGATTCTCGCCTGCGGCATGGTGCTGGTGATCATCAGCGGCGAGATCGATCTGTCGGTGGGGTCGCTGCTCGGGCTGCTGGGCGGCCTGGCGGCGATTCTGGACGTGATCTACAACGTCCCGCTACTGGCGAACCTGAGTCTGGTGGCGCTATGCGGGCTGATGCTCGGCCTGGCAAACGGCTATATGACCGCTTATCTGCGCATCCCGTCCTTCATCGTCGGGCTGGGCGGGATGCTGGCTTTTCGAGGCATATTGCTGGGGATAACCGACGGCACGACCATCGCCCCGGTATCGCCGGATCTTGTCTACATTGGCCAGGGTTACTTGCCGCACGCAGCCGGGACGGGGCTGGGTATTCTGCTGTTTGTTCTGACGATTTTCCTGACTTGGAAACAACGCCGTAATCGCGCCCTTCATGGTCTGGCGGCACACTCACTGGTCCGTGATCTGTTGCGCGTCGCATTGATCGGGGTCGTGCTGGCTGGGTTCGTCTACACGCTCAACAGCTACGATGGCATTCCGGTTCCAGTACTGCTCCTGCTTGTTCTGCTTGGTGTGTTCAGCTACGTGACCAGCCAGACTGTATTCGGACGACGTGTCTATGCCGTGGGGAGCAATATGGAGGCGACGCGCCTGTCCGGTATCAACGTCCAGGCCGTCAAACTGTGGATTTTCGGCATCATGGGCGTAATGTGCGCCCTCGCTGGAGTGGTCAACACTGCCCGTCTGGCCGCCGGCTCACCGTCGGCCGGCAGCATGGGCGAACTCGACGCCATCGCTGCCTGCTTCATCGGAGGCACCTCGATGCGCGGCGGTTCCGGCACCGTCTACGGTGCGCTCCTCGGCGCCTTGGTCATCACCAGTCTGGACAATGGAATGTCCATGCTCGACGTAGACAGCTACTGGCAAATGATTGTCAAAGGCAGCATTCTGGTGCTGGCCGTGTGGGTAGATGTGAGCACCCGGAGCGGGCGTCGCTGATCAGGTTCGCGGCATTGAGGCGCTTCGTATGCTGGCGACACTACCGCCTATCATTGGGCATTTCAGTCGTTTATTCCGTAGAAGAACTACATAATAATTTTCAATTATTTTATGGAATAAAAAATACCGCCTAGAGTTGCCTGACCCTCAGCACAAATGAGAAAGAGGCAATTCCATGAGTACCCTTCTGCGTCGTTATTTTCTGCTCGGTAGCTTGACTCTACTCGCCGCCAGCCTGTCCACCCCAAGCGCCGCCGCCGATCTGCTGCATGACATCCAGGCGCGCGGTGCTATCAAGGTCGGCCTGGAAGGCACTTATCCGCCTTTCAACTATCAGGACGAGAACGGCAAACTCACCGGCTTCGAGGTCGAGTTGGCCGCGGCACTGGCTAAGGAGTTGGGGGTCGACGCAGGGTTTCAGTCAACCAAGTGGGATGGCCTTCTCGCCGCGCTGGAGTCCAAGCGCTTGGATGTCGTGATAAACCAGGTGACCATCTCCGAGGAGCGCAAGAAGAAATACGACTTCTCCACTCCCTATACTGTCTCCGGCATCCAGGCGCTGACCCGCAAGGCCGATGCCGACAGCATCAAGAGTGCTGCCGACCTGGCCGGTAAGAAGGTCGGCGTCGGTCTCGGCACCAACTACGAGCAGTGGCTCAAGGGGAACGTACCGCAGGCCGACATCCGCACCTACGACGATGACCCGACCAAGGTTCAGGATCTCAACGCTGGTCGCATTGACGTAATCCTCGTGGACCGACTGGCCGCGTTCGAGATGGTCGAAAAGACAGGCGGCCGCCTGGCCGTGGCTGGCGACCCGTTTTCCCGCCAGGAGGCGGGCATCGCCCTGCGCAAGGGCAACCCGGAATTGCTGGCCGCCATCGACCAGGCTATCGCCAAGCTGAAAACTGATGGCACCCTCCAGCGGCTCTCCAACAAGTGGTTCGGGGCTGACGTTACGCAATGATGGAAAACAGCCTGCAGCTTGCGCTGGATTCGTTGCCGTTTCTGCTCAAGGGCACCCTGTGGACGGTGGTGCTGAGCTTGGGCGGCATGTTCTTCGGGCTGTTGCTCGGCTTCGCCTTGGCTTTGCTGCGGCTGTACGGCTACTGGCCACTGCAATGGCTGTCACGGATCTATGTGTCGTTCTTCCGCGGCACGCCGCTGTTGGTACAGCTGTTCATGATTTACTACGGGCTGCCCCAGCTGGGCATCCAGCTGGAACCGCTGGCCGCTGCCCTGATCGGTTTCTCGCTGAACATGGGCGCCTACACCTCGGAGATACTGCGCGCCGCCATCGCCTCTATCGACCGCGGCCAGTGGGAGGCCGCCGCCAGCATCGGCATGGGCCGGATGCAAACCCTGTATCGAGCTATCCTGCCCCAGGCGGCGCGAACGGCCTTACCGCCGCTGGGAAACAGCTTCATCTCGCTGGTCAAGGACACCGCCCTGGCCGCCACCATTCAAGTACCAGAGCTGTTCCGTCAGGCGCAGCTGATCACTGCGCGCACCTTCGAGATTTTCACCATGTATCTGGCCGCCGCGCTGATCTACTGGGTGCTGGCAAGCACCCTTGCGTATTTCCAGGCGCGACTCGAGGCGCGGGTCAATCGTCACGAGCAGGACTTCCGATGATTTCCGTCCGCAATCTGAGAAAGGCCTTCAAAGGGCAAGCAGTACTCAATGGCATCGATCTGGACGTCGCCGCCGGCGAGGTGCTGGTCATCATCGGCCCTAGCGGCTCGGGTAAAACGACACTGCTGCGCTGCATTAACCTGCTGGAGGAGCCCAACGGCGGGCAGATCACCGTTGGCAACATCCACATCGACGCCGACCAGCCACTCAAGGCCCAGCACGGCTTGGTGCGCAAGCTGCGACAGCATGTCGGGTTTGTATTCCAGAACTTCAACCTGTTCCCCCACCGCACCGCTCTAGAGAATGTCATCGAGGGCCCGGTGCAGGTGAAGAAAGAGCCGCGCGCCCAGGCTATCGAGCGTGCCCGCGCCCTGCTCGCGAAGGTCGGTTTGAGTGGCAAGGAAGACGCCTATCCCAAGCGGCTCTCTGGCGGCGAGCAGCAGCGCGTGGCTATTGCGCGCGCGCTGGCGATGCAGCCTGACGTGCTCCTGTTCGACGAGCCGACATCCGCTCTCGACCCGGAACTGGTAGCTGAGGTGTTGGCGACCATTCGCGGCCTGGCCGAGGAGAAGCGCACCATGGTGATTGTCACCCATGAGATGGGCTTCGCCCGTGACGTGGCCAATCGCGTGATTTTCATCGACGGTGGGGTGATAGTCGAACAGGGCAAGGCCAAAGCACTGTTCGACTTTCCGCAACAGGCGCGTACCCGGCAATTCCTCAGTCGTTTTTCGTTAAGCGACAGCTGACCGCCAAGTTGACCTATTCAACAGAACGACTCGTGGCGTCGCGGTCGTGCTCGTATCGTTTCTTTAGAGGAAACGGCGGCAGCCAGGACTCGCGGCGAACGATCCAGCTTTCGTAGGTGGGCATCAATTGGTCAGGACTATCCAGCGATCCCAGGTTAACTTCGACTTCATCTGCGCTTCGCGCGAAAATCGACGAACCGCAGCGGGGGCAGAAATGGCGCCCTGCGTAATCATGCGTTGCGCCGCTGATCGTCACCGCCTCCTGTGGGAACACCGCAGCCGCATAGAACAGCGCGCCGTGATGCTTACGGCAATCAAGGCAATGACACAGGCCCACCCGGTATGGGCGGCCCGTAGCCACGATGCGCACGTCGCCGCAAAGGCAACCACCTGCAAATTGTTCCATGCTGGCTCTCCTTCGTTTGGATGCTCGCCGCAGGCTCGATCCTTACTCCGTCATCGCTAAGTCGGCGCGTTTCGCCATAGCGCCGCCCTTCTCTTCACGCCTTCAGCCGGGTTTGCCTGCCAGACTGAGAATGTCCTGCGCCAGTTCGCGCACACGCTGCTCGGAGGTGTCCCACGAGCACATGAAGCGCGCACCACCAACTCCAATGAAGGTATAGAACACCCAGCCTCGCGCACTCAGGGCTTCAAGCATTGCCGGCGGCAGTTTGACGAAAACACCGTTGGCCTGGACTGGAAACATCAGTTCGACTTCCGGAATATTGCCAACCAACTCCGCCAGCAGTTGAGCGCAGCGGTTGGCGTGGCTGGCGTGCTTGAGCCAAGCGTCATTTTCCAGAAGCCCAACCCAAGGCGCAGAAAGGAAACGCATCTTGGATGCGAGCTGACCTGCCTGCTTGCAGCGATATTCGAAGTCCTCGGCCAGCTCTCTATTGAAGAACAGGATCGCCTCCCCCACAGCCATGCCGTTCTTGGTACCACCGAAACAGAGTACGTCCACCCCCGCTTTCCAGCTCAGTTCCGCAGGCGAGAGGCCCAGGAAGGCGCAGGCGTTGGCGAAGCGAGCGCCGTCCATATGCAGATGCAAGTTCAGTTCTTTGCACGTCTGGCTGATGGCGAGCAGTTCGGCCGGCTTGTAGACGGTGCCCACCTCGGTCGCCTGAGTCAGGCTCACCACTCGAGACTTGGGAAAATGAATGTCCTGGCGCTTCTGGGCAATCTCCCGGATCGACGCCGGTGTCAGCTTGCCCTGTTCCGTGCTGGCCACGAGCAGCTTGGATCCATTGGAGAAAAACTCCGGCGCGCCGCATTCGTCGGTTTCGACGTGGGCGATATCGGCGCAGATGACGCTGTGGTAGCTCTGGCACAGTGCAGATAGCGCGAGCGAGTTGGCCGCGGTGCCATTGAAGGCGAAGAACACCTCGCAATCGGTTTCGAACAGCTGGCGAAAGTGATCCGCGGCACGAGCCGTCCACTGATCGTTCCCATAAGCACGCTCATGCCCCTCATTGGCTCGGGACATTGCTTCCCACACTTCCGGACAGATACCTGAATAGTTGTCGCTAGCAAACTGCTGGTTGGTCGTACTCATCGGAATCCTCTTCAGTAGCCTGCCCGTGAAAAGCGGCAGATGATAAGGGTAATGTATAGCTGCGGCGGACCTGGCGTGCTTGAGCGGATCGGCGCGATTTCATGACTGGCAGCGGGACCTAAGCCTGGATTGTATTTACCCAGTAGTGGTTCCCGCACATCGTTGCCGCACACCTCCAAGACGATAATGCACAGCCGTGAACTCAATATCGCTGTGCTAATGTTCGGACACTTGAAAATCTTGGAGACGCCCATGTTGCTTCGCCTGGTAGCTACCTTCCTGCTTGCCACCGTCAGTCTGACTGCCGCAGCCGATGATCACGCCCATGCTCATTCCCATACGAAGGTGGCAAAGGCATTGGAGATCAGCGAGGTCTGGTCCCGTGCAATGCCGCCAAGTGCACCTACCGGCGCGGTCTACTTCAACTTGCGCAATTCCACGGGGCAGCCCGACCGCCTGATCGGCGTTCGCACGAAGCGCGCCGAAAGAGCCGAGCTGCATACTCACGTTCACGACGGTGAACTCATGCGCATGCAGCAAATCGAAGGCGTCGACGTGCCTGTGAGCGGCTTGGTGGAGTTCAAGCCGGGCGGCCATCACGTGATGCTGTTCACGCTGAGTGAGCCACTGGTGGCGGGCGATCGGTTTCCGCTGACGCTGATCTTCGAGAACGCTGGCGAGGTAACCGTGGACGTTTCCGTCCAGGAGCAGTCGCCGCAGGAGCACGGCCACTCACATATGCATCATTAAAGGCTGACCTCGGTTTGCGGCCTGCCCTCCAAGCGCAAGGGTCGCTTACTTGTGATGCTGCAGGGCAACCCGCTGGTTGCCCTGGCCCCGAGTCTCGCGTTTCGCTTCGTACGCTCAGATTCCAGTGGGTGTGCGCATGGTTACGAACTCTTCGGCAGCCGTCGGATGAATGCCGATCGTTTCATCGAAGATTCGCTTGGTGGCGCCGGCTTTCAACGCTACGGCTAAGCCCTGGATGATTTCTCCTGCTTCTGGTCCGGCCATGTGGCAGCCCAGCACCTGGTCGGTCTCGGCATCGACCACAAGTTTCATCAGGCTGCGCTCCAGGCTATCGGTCATGGTCAGCTTCATGGGCCGGAAACGGCTTTCGAACAGAATCACCTTATGCCCCTGCGCACGCGCCTGTTCCTCGGTCAGGCCGACGGTGGCCAAGTTGGGCAGGCTGAACACGGCGGTGGCAATGGTGTTGTAATTCACCGGCCGATACTCCTCGGGTTTGAACAGCTGCCTCGCCACGGCCATGCCTTCGGCCAACGCAACTGGCGTGAGTTGCACGCGGCCGATTACGTCGCCAATGGCAAGAATCGACGGTATCGAGGTGCGGTAGCTGTCGTCCACTTTGATGAAGCCTCGCTTGTCCAGCGCGATATCCAGCTGGTCCAGGCCGAGGCCATCCAGCATCGGCCGCCGCCCCGTGGCGTAGAAGACGCAGTCCGCTTCCAGGGTACTGCCGTCTTTCAATGTGGCCAGCAGGCTGCCGTCCGGCTGCTTGTCGATGCGTGCGATGTCGGCGTTGAACTGCAGGTCGACACCCTTCTTGATCATTTCGTCTTTCAGGTGATCACGCAGCGAGCCGTCGAAGCCGCGCATGAACAGTTCGCCGCGATACAGCAGCCGGGTATCGGCGCCGCAACCATGGAAAATGGAAGCAAACTCCACTGCGATATAGCCACCGCCTACGACCAGCACGCGGCGCGGCAGTGCGTCGAGGTAGAAGGCTTCGTTGGAGGTGATTACATACTCATTGCCGGGAAAGTCCGGCACGTGGGGCCAGCCACCCGTCGCGACGAGAATGTGTTCGGCGCTGTACCGAGTGCCATCCACATCCACGGTATGGGCATCGACCAGGCGCGCATGTGCTTGTAGCAGGGTGACGCCGCTGTCGACCAGTAAGTTCTTGTAGATGCCGTTGAGCCGCTCGATTTCACGGTTCTTGTTGGCAATCAGAGTCTTCCAGTCGAACTTCTTGCCGTCGATGGTCCAGCCAAAGCCCTGCGCCTGGTCGATATCCTCAGCGTAATGGGCGCCATAAACCAGCAGCTTCTTCGGCACGCAGCCGACGTTGACGCAGGTTCCACCGAGATAGCGACTCTCCGCCACCGCTACCCGCGCACCGTAACTGGCAGCGAAACGCGCGGCACGTACGCCACCCGAACCGGCGCCGATGACGAAAAGATCGAAGTCATAAACCATTAGCAGTTGTCTCCTCTCAGGAACCTACAGCATAACCGAGGCTATACAGCTGCTCACCACCGGAGTGCCGCATGTGCCCTACCCTGACCCATCTTGCTCTGCATGTTCCAGACCTGGAGGCCTGCATCGATTTCTACTCTCAGTTCTGTGGCATGCATGTATTTCACGAACGCGCCGGCAAAGGCTCGCGCATTGTCTGGATGGCCGAACCAGGCAAGGAGCGTAATTTCATCTTCGTCATTATGCCGGGCGGAATGGATCGGGCGCTGGCGGACAACGACTACAGCCATTTCGGCTTCGCCCTTTCCAGCCGCAACGAAGTGGATGCCATAGCCGAGCAGGCACGTCGAGCCGGCTGCCTGGTCTGGGAGCCGCGCGACGAACCTTACCCGGTTGGGTATTACTGCGGGCTGCGTGATCCTGCGGGAAACTATGTGGAATTCAGTTACGGCCAGCCATTAGGCCCGGGCGCTGAAGAGCTGCCACGTCCTGAGTGAGGGGCCACCGTGCAGGTGGCCCGGATTGCTCAGAAGGCTTTGCCAGTGAGGTAGAAGTTTTCGTAGCAGAAGTTGGTCGCGGCGATGTAACCCTCGGCGCTACCGCAATCGAACCGCTGTCCCTTGAACTTGTACGCCAGCACACAACCGTCTTTGGCCTGGCGCATCAGTGCGTCGGTTATCTGAATCTCGCCGCCCTTGCCGGGTTCGGTTTGTTCGATCAGCTCGAAGATGTCCGGCGTCAGGATGTAACGGCCAATGATGGCGAGATTGGACGGCGCTTCTTCCGGCTTGGGCTTTTCGACCATGTGGCTGACGCGGAAAATGTCGTCGCGAATCATTTCGCCAGCGATCACGCCGTACTTGCTGGTTTCTTCCGGCGGTACTTCCTGAATGGCGACGATCGAGCAGCGGAACTGGTTGTACAGCTTGACCATCTGCGTCAGCACCGGATCACCATCCACGTTGATGCACAGGTCATCGGCCAGTACCACCGCGAACGGCTCATCACCAATCAGCGGGCGACCGCTGAGGATGGCATGGCCGAGGCCTTTCATTTCCACCTGGCGCGTATAGGAAAAGCTGCACTCGTCGATGAGACGGCGGATGCCGACCAGGTATTTTTCCTTGTCGGTGTTACGAATCTGGTGTTCGAGTTCGTAGCTGATATCGAAGTGGTCTTCCAGCGAGCGCTTGCCCCGACCGGTAACGATGGCTATCTGGTTCAGCCCTGCCGCCAATGCTTCCTCAACACCGTACTGAATCAGAGGCTTGTTCACTACCGGCAGCATTTCCTTGGGCATCGCCTTGGTCGCCGGGAGGAAGCGCGTGCCGTATCCGGCCGCAGGAAATAGGCATTTCTTGATCATGTGAGTCCTTGAAGAAAAGGGTTCCGGTTGCTGCGCAGCGCTGACATCGATAGCCGTGTCCTGCCCGCCCCGTCGGCAGCCCGACGCAGAGGCTACGACCATTGAAACCGAAAGGGGTTCGCGTTTCGGTTCGAGTGCCGAAGCGATTGCATGATCCAGACGACTGCCGGAAGTTGACTTGGCGGCGAGGCATAGCGTGACGCTTTGCACGAGGAAAGCCAAGTAGCAGCAGTTCGCTCAGCGTGCCCGAGCCTGGGTAGCTCTTCGCCGCCTCCGTCAATCCATCCACTCCCCCAAAAGCTGAATGGCTGATCCAGATCATTGAATTGACAGATAAATGACGCGCCGACCGCGTGGGCGGCGTTTCGAAAAGCGGCTGCTCGTACTATGTGGTTGTTCTTGCGAGATGGCTTTTCGATATCATTTTTCGCAAGAAAAACCATTTAAGAAATAGGCTATTGCGCCGCTATCCCTTTCGTATACGAGGCTCTCGTCAGACGGTTCTGGCAACCATCAGGTTGGAGCGCGCCCCAGACCTCGACTGCAGGACTTGCTCACGCTTGGTAGCCAGGTATCTAAGGAACACGATGAACAGCAATACTCCCCCGACTCGACAAATGTCCGTCCAGACCAAAATCAATCTGGCCCTGCTGGTGGTATTTGCTCTGGTGCTCTCGGCTTCGCTGCTTTACTCCGCCTTCACTGAAAAGCGGCTGGTACTACAGGTTGTCGAGCAGCAAACCAAAGATGCTGCCGACTCCTATTTCGATAGCATCAATACCATGATGCTGACCGGCACCATGGCTCAGCGGGAGGTACTGCGAAACAAGATTCTCGCTCGACCGGGTGTCATCGACGCTCGCATCGTACGTGGAGATCTGGTCAATAAGGTGTTCGGCCCTGGATTCGCACATCAGGCGCCTGTCGATCCTCTGGATCAGCGCGCCCTGACCGGCGAGGCCATCATTGAAGTGACCGAGGGCAAGAACGGGCGCGTGCTTACGGTGATCAATCCGATCCATGCCGAGGAGGACTATCGCGGCACCAACTGTCTGACTTGTCACCAGGTGCCCGCGGACTCTGTGATGGGGGCAGTGCGCATCAGCTACGACCTGTCCGCGCTGGACAATGAGGTCGACCACAACATCCTGGTGTCCGCCGGCATCCAACTGGTGCTGCTGCTGACGGGGCTGGTGCTGATGAGCTACATCATCCGTCGAGTGATCATCAGTCGTATCAATGCCATGCGCCACACCATGGAGGCGATGACCGAGCACGAAGACCTGAGCCGCGCCGTAGTGATCCGTGCCGAAGACGAAGTGGGTGCCATGGGGCATGCCTTCAATCGGATGATCGGCAAATTCCGCGACAGCCTCGAAGCGGTGGCGGGCGTTACGCGCCACCTTGGAGAAGTCTCGGACCGCGTTTCCAGCGTGGCGGAAAAAACCCATGGCGCGGTGATCGAGCAGCGCAGCGAAACCGACATGGTCGCCTCAGCCATGAACGAGATGAGCGCCACCGTGCAGGAAGTAGCCCGGCACGCTACGCAAACGGCCTCAGCGTCCAGTGGCGCAGACGAGGAATCCAAAGCCGGCGTCAAGGTGGCGACCGAGGCTCTTGATGGCATCGAAGTGCTGATTCGCGACATTGAAAATGCCGCCCAGGTCATCAAACAGGTTGAAACCGACAGCATTAGCATCGGTATGGTGCTGGGCGTGATTAACGGAATTGCCGAACAGACCAACCTGCTAGCGCTCAACGCGGCGATCGAAGCGGCGCGCGCCGGCGAACAGGGACGTGGCTTCGCTGTGGTGGCCGATGAGGTGCGTACCCTCGCCTCGCGCACTCAGAAATCCACCGAAGAAATCCAGCAAACCATCGAGCAGCTTCAAAATGGCGTGCGCAACGCGGTCAAGGCCATGGAAGGTGCGCAGGCGCGCGCCCACGCCGGCTCGGAATGCGTGGCCAAGGCGGCCCAGAGCCTTACCGTGATCGCAGGTGAAGTCGGCACCATCAATGACATGAACACTCAGATCGCCACAGCAGCCGAAGAACAGAGCGCAGTGGCTGAGGAGATCAATCGCAACATCACCACCATCAGCATGATCGCTGACACCACCTCTACCGATGCGCAGCAGACGGCCCAGATCAGCGATGAGCTGGTGCAACTGGCGGCTGAGCTGAACAGGTTGGTGAGTCAGTTCAAGCTGTAGCCCACGCGGTGGCAGGCGGGCTACAAGCGTCCGTCTGTCACCGATTACAAGTACGCCTGTCCTTCCGTCGCGCAAACCGCCGCGTTCTTGATCTGAGACAGCCGGCACCTGGGCTAGAATCGCTGATAATTCGCTCATTGCATCCCTTGCTGACTGCCCGAGCCAATCAGCACGGCGCCCCCTTCTAATTCCGCATGGTGACCCTGACATGGACCAAACGCCGAGCTTTAACCGCGCCCTGGTCGAGAAATACGACCGCCCGGGTCCTCGCTATACCTCCTACCCCACCGCCCCGCAGTTTCATCAGGCCTTCGCCATCGATGACTACCGCAGCGCGGCCAGGGAGACCAACGAGGCCCCGGAGCCCAAGCCGCTGTCGGTGTACATCCATATCCCGTTCTGCAAGAGTCTTTGCTACTACTGCGCCTGCAACAAGATCATCACTCACAAGACCGAACGCGCCGAGGAGTATCTCCAATACCTCAAGCGCGAAATCCAGATGCAGGCGGCCCTGTTCGATCGTTCACGCAAGCTGACTCAATTGCACCTGGGCGGCGGCACGCCGACCTACCTGACCAACGAGCAGCTGGTCGATCTGATGGAAACGCTGCGCCAGGCATTCAACATGGACGACAGTGACAACCATGAGTTTTCACTGGAGGTCGACCCACGCACCGTCACGCCACTGCAGATTCACCAGCTGCGCAATCTGGGCTTCAACCGCCTGAGCTTTGGCGTACAGGATTTCGACGAGCAGGTGCAGATAGCGGTCAACCGCATCCAGACCGAAGAGCAGACCCGCGAACTGGTCGAGGCGGCCCGGGAAGCCAAATTCAAATCCATCAGCGTCGATCTGATCTACGGCCTGCCGCTGCAGACGGTCGATAGCTTCAACACCACGCTGAACAAGATCATCGACATCCGTCCCGATCGGATCGCGGCCTACAGTTATGCGCACCTGCCAGACTTGGTTCGCGCGCAGAAGCTGATTCGCCCCGAAGACATGCCGCCGCCAGAGCGCAAACTGGAGTTGCTCGAGCTGACCATCAAGCGCCTCACTGACGCCGGCTATGTCTACATCGGCATGGACCACTTCTCGTTGCCCGACGACGAGCTCACCTTGGCGCGCGCCAACGGCACCCTGCAGCGCAATTTCCAGGGTTATTCAACCCACGCCGACTGCGACCTGATTGGCCTTGGCATCTCCTCGATCGGTAAGGTCGGCGACAGCTACAGCCAGAACGTGAAGGAGCTTTCGCGTTATTACGCGCGGCTGAACGAAGGCACCTTGCCGGTGCAACGGGGTTACAAACTCAGTGAAGATGATCGTCTACGTCGCGATGTGATCGTCTCGCTGATGTGTCATGGCCGCATCGACTTCAAAGAAATAGAAAAGCGCTATGACATCGCCTTCCGTGACTATTTCGCCGAATCGCTGGACAAACTGGGCGAGCACGTCGCCGACGGCCTGGTGGAAATCGGTGAGAACTCGCTGCAGCTATTGCCTCAAGGCCACCTGATGATGCGCAACGTAGCCATGGCATTTGATGCCTATCTGGGCAGTGAACAGCGGGGGCGTTTCTCACGCACGGTGTAAAGCTATTCGCCTGGGGGCGGTGCGTTGGCGAGCACCAGCCGACCGCCTCCAGCGTCACGCAACGCCTGCAAATGCTTCAGTAGATGATCCAACTCAACCTCTCGCAGCGCCGCGGCAACCCGTTCCGGATGATCGGCGGCCTGTGCAGCCAAATAGGTCTGCCAAGCGCGTTCCATGGCAGCACCAGGGTCCTTGTCGAGTAGAGATTCGCTCAGAGCCATGGCTTCCTGCTTTGCCCGCTCGGGTGATAAAGCCGAAAGCTTTTCGGCGAAACCCTTCAGAAAGGCATCCACATGACAAAGAATTTCCACTGCCGATGCATTCGGAGACTGCACTGCAAAGAGTATTCCGGCCCGTCCGGCGACCTGGCGGAAACCGCAGAACACGGCATAGCCAAGCTGCAGCTCGCCGCGCAGCCGGCGAAAGAATTCCGCTTCCATCAACCGCGCCATTAATCGCCATCCTGCTTCGGTGTCAGGTTCAGGCCCAGGCAGCGCACAGAACACCAACACTCCGCTTTCGGGACCAGGCAGCCCGACATCCTGCCAGCGCCAGCTGACAGGGTGTTCAAGGGCGGCGGTTGACTCTCCATTGCCTGTATCGCCGGGCATCGCCTGTATCGCCCCAGCGAGGACACCAGCCAGATCGCCGCTCAACCCTACTGCCAACCCATCCCAGTGTGCCTCGCGCCAGTACCGTTGCAGCACAGCCTGATCCAGGCATGGGTGGGTTTCTTCAGTGATCAAGCCGCATTGACCGAGCTGTCGCGGCAGTTGCCTGATCATCTGCTGGATGAGCATTTCGTCACTGCTCAGCCGGCCGGCTTCTCCAGCAAGCCGAATGCCTTCAGCGAAGGTCTGCGTCGGCGGCTGGCTCAAAAGTGCGCCGATGTCCTCGACCATGATCGGAAACGCCCCGGCAAAGCCGGTCAGGCTCAGGCACCAGCCATGGCCGAGGTCATCGAAACGAAGCGTCACACCGGCCTGCCTGGCAGCCCACCTGCTGGGATGCAAGGCGGTCCAGAGTGTGTACCAGAGCGCAGCGGGTGGCCGTTCCCTGAATCGCCAGCGCAGGTATAGCCCGCCCTGCCCGTTAGGATAGGCTGCCTCCAGCCTGCGCAGAGTCGGCTCATCTGCAAGCCTTCCGCCTTTCAGGGCAGGCGGCGGGTTAAGCCAGGTGTTCGGCGAAGGAAATCGCCAGGCCTGCAGGCTTGGCTCAATGTGGCGAGGTGTGTGGCGAAGTGCGTGGACGGGGAAACCGCTGTTTGCCAAAGCAGGACGCTCGTCAGGGCTGGTGACGATCACGATTGGTTCGCATCCAAGCATCTGCTTCATCAGCCGGCTAAAAGCCTGCTGCAGCGGTTCGGCTTCACTTGTGGCCGACCAGGCGTCAGGCTCAATCCAATAGTGCAGCAGCTCCAGCGGAGTTGAACCAAGCAGGCTTCGGTGCCGAATGCGACCGTATTGCTGTTGGGCTTCGAGCTGGCATCCCTCCTTAGAGAAGAACCTCAGCCAGCCCAGTACCCTTGCGATGATTTCTTCAAGCTGCGCCTGGCCGCGTTTGGTGAGCGACAATGTGAGCGCGACGATCGCCTGGTTTGCATAACGGTAAGGCTCACGCCACTTCAGCGTCTGGCAAAGGCCGTCGGCGCGTAGGTTATCCAGTAGGCTGCCCGGCATCTCCGAGCTGGTCCAGGTGGCCAGGTAATCCAGCGCCGCGGCGCTGTTTACCGGCAGCTCATCGAGGATGAAGCACAGGTGCAGGCAGAGTGCCCCGTTGGGTATTTGCAAGTCCAGCCATGCGGCCGATGCTCGTAGCGGAACAGGGATTCGCTCAGCCATCGGAGCGGCAGGCAGGATTCGCGCCGCGAGGTCCGCCAGCTGTTGCAGCTGTTCGAGAGTTTGCGGCCCCGCCAACAGCAGCTCGATCTGCCCCGTTTGATAGAAGCGGTGGTGATAGCCGTGCAAGGCCTGCTGGAACCCAGCGGTTTCCACCGGCAGGGTGTCTCGTTTGCCAGCGTGGAAACCGGCAAACGGATGCGGCGCCTCGAGCAGCGTGCCCAGCGCCGCATCGCAAAGGATTTCACCATCCTTCGCACGCGCCAGATATTCCGCATGCAACACCTCTCGTTCCCGCAATTGAACGGCCGGGTCGAGCAGCGGATGAGCGAGCATGTCCAGCAGCCGAAGCAGTCCCTGCTCGAGCAGAGCTGCCGGTACCTGAAAAAAGAAATCGGTATGCCGCTCCCGGGTCGAGGCATTCAGTTGCCCACCGCAGCCTTGCACGAATGGCATCAGGCTTTGATCTGGCGGATACCGGTCGCTCCCGAGAAACAGCAGATGTTCGAGAAAATGCGCCAGACCGGGATATTCCGTGGGCGCGTCATGCGCCCCAGCGTGTACCCGCACCAGTGCGGCAGCCTGGGAGCTTTCCCTGCAGGGCAGCAGGCGTATGCGCAACCCACCGGGTAGGCGCATCAGTTCGGGACGCTGGGCAATATCGGGTTCAGGCTTGTCCATGGTGCGTCGATCCGCGGATTTCGGATGAGCAGCATCGGGCTGATGTTTGTATCAGCACAATGCTTCTATGGTGCCAGCCCATTACACCGTGATCCCTACAGCGCCTGAGGCGCCCGCCGGCACAAGGTGACGAGCGCCCGTACCCAGGTCTCGTGAGTGTTGAGGCAGGGCACCAGCTTCAGTTCTTCACCGCCTGCGGCCAGGAACTGCTCGCGGCCACGGTCGCCGATCTCCTCAAGAGTCTCGATGCAGTCAGCGACGAAGGCTGGACACATCACCAGCAGCTTCTTCACGCCCTGCGCCGCGAGCCTCTCCAGCTCTGCTTCGGTGTAGGGTTCGATCCACTTGGCACGGCCAAGGCGGGACTGAAAGGACACTGACCATTGATCCGGGCGCAAACCGGCACGTTCGGCGAATGCAGCCGCGCTCTGGAAGCATTGGGCGCGGTAGCAACTGGCGAGAACTTCACCCTCGGCACGTTGGCAGCAGTCGCCAGTTTTCAGGCAATGCGAGCCGGTCGGGTCGGTCTTGTGCAGATGACGCTCTGGCACACCGTGAAAGCTCAGCAGGAGGTGATCGAAATCCTCGGCCAGATATGGCTGGGCGCTGGCCACCAGCGCGTCGAGGTATTCTGGCTGGTCGTAAAAAGGCTGAAGTACCGATAGTTTGAGGTCGAGCCCTTTCTCGCGGATGACCCGGCGGGCCTCCTCGATTGCGGTAGTGATCGTGCTGTCGGCGAAATGCGGGTAAAGCGGCGCGAATGTCACCTGCTTGATGCCCTGCCCCGCTAGCTTGAGCAGCGAACGCTGTATGGACGGCTCGCCGTAGCGCATCGCCAACTCGACCGGGCCTTCGTTCCAATGCAATCGCACCGCAGCGGTCAGGCGCTGGCTGAGCACGACCAGGGGCGAGCCCTCCGGCCACCAGATCGAGGCGTAAGCGTGAGCGGACTGCGCCGGGCGTTTGATGAGAATCAGCGATACCAGCAAGCGGCGCACCGGCCACGGCAGGTCGATCACATAGGGGTCCATCAGAAACTGATTGAGGTAGCTACGTACGTCAGCCACCTTAGTGGACGCCGGTGAACCCAGATTGACCAACAACAACGCTTGCTCAGTCATGCGACTTTCCTGACTACAAGTTAAAGGACCACGCCGCAACCTGCGGGCTGGCGCGCTATTTTCACACAGCAGCCGCCGGTTTGCGCAGGTCAGCCAACGCTGCATCCAGATCGTTGAAGCGGAACTGGAAGCCTGCCTTCGTCAATCGCGTCGGAACCGCCTTCTGGCCTCCCAGGATCAAACCTGAAAGCTCGCCAAGCGTAGCCTTCAGAACCAGCGCTGGGAGCGGAAAAATCGCAGGCCGACCCAGACTTCTGCCCAGGGCCCTGGCAAACTCGGCGTTGCGTACCGGGTGTGTGGTACAGGCATTGTAGGGGCCGCTTGCCTGCGACTGGCACAACAGAAAATCTATAAGCCCAATGGAATCATCAATGTGAATCCATGGCATCCACTGCCGACCGTCGCCCTGACGTCCGCCGAGGCCGAGCCGGAACAGCGGCATCATCCGCTGCAGAAAGCCACCTTGGCGAGCGAGCACCAGGCCGGTTCGTACCAGCACCACGCGTATTCCGAGCTTCTCGGCACGCAGCACGGTTTCTTCCCAGGCATTGCACAGCTGGCTGGCGAAATCGTTGGTGACTGGCTGATCATCTTCAGTCAGCACACGCTCACCGCCATTGCCATACCAGCCGACTGCCGAGCCGGATATCAACAGCTTCGGTTTCTGTTGACGGCTGGCCAGCCAATCGACCAACTGCTCGGTGAGCGTGACGCGGCTGCTCCATAGCAGAAGCCGCCGAGACTTGGTCCAGGGGCGATCGGCGATCGGCGCTCCCGCAAGGTTGACCACCGCGTCCAGCGGAACCTCGTCGATCTCCCTCAGCTGACTGACGCCGCGTACTTCGCGTCCGCAAAGTTCGGTGACCTGGTCCGGCCTGCGGCTCCATACCCAGAGCTGATGGCCCTGGGCAACCCAATGTCGGCACAGCGCTCGGCCAATCAACCCGGTCCCGCCGGTCAGCAATATGTTCATGGTGCTCACCTCGCAAGGGTATGGTCCGAAAACACGGCGTGTCGGATAACCATAGTGCATCACGATAAGCGAAACGAGGCGCGCGATGGTGCTCTACCTCATGTTGGCCCGATCTCAATCCAGTGCTATTGATTAAGGCCGAGCTGCTTTGCGCTATTGCCTTATGGAGTCCGCATCTTGATCTCAGCAAGCCTATTGAATGCGCTGCGAGGCGCCCGCCACGTGGTGGTATTTACCGGTGCTGGCGTCTCGGCCGAGAGCGGCATTCCGACCTTTCGCGATTCGTTGACCGGACTCTGGGAGCGCTTTGATGCTGCATCTCTGGCCACGCCCGATGCGTTTCGCCTGGATCCGGCGCTGGTCTGGGGCTGGTATGAGTGGCGGCGGATGAAGGTTCTACAGGCGCTGCCAAACCCGGCGCACCGGGCTATCGCGGCGCTGGCTGGTCACGTGCCCCGGCTTACGCTGGTCACGCAGAATGTGGACGATCTACACGAGCGCGCCGGTAGCACCGAAGTCATTCACCTGCACGGCAGCTTGCATCAGCCGCGATGCTTCAGTTGCGCCCGTGCGCCCGATGCTCCTCTGGAAACGCCTGTCGAGCCGGAGGGCGGCCGCCGCCTGGAGCCACCGCGTTGTGTGCAGTGCGGCGGCCAACTGCGTCCGGGCGTAGTCTGGTTTGGTGAGAGCCTCCCGTCCAACGCCCTGGAGGTGGCGTTTGCTGCGGCGAAAGAATGCGATCTTCTGCTATCGGTAGGCACCTCAGGCATGGTGTTCCCTGCGGCGCAAATGCCTGGGCTGGCCTGGGAGGCCGGTGCGGTGGTGGTTCACGTCAACCCACAGGCACAGGCCGATCGTGAACGGGAGTACGCGCTGGCCGGGCCCGCCGGCGAACAGCTTCCCGCCCTGCTCGAATTGGCGTTCGGTCGAGCTTGATCATCCCGCATTTTCAGGATGCCGCTACATTTCCTTGCTTAGCTCAGTGAATGAACAACCCATCGTGAAGAGGATTACCCATGTCCAGCAAAGCCATCTATGTCCAACCCGGCGGCGGTTACGACAAGGTCGTTATCGGTACCTGCGAAGCGGCCCCGCCGGCGTTCGGTGAAATCACGGTGCGCCTGCGCGCCAGTTCGCTCAATTACCATGATTTCGCCGTGGTCAGCGGCATGTGGGGGCCCACCGAGGCTCGCATTCCGATGGCGGATGGTGCGGGCGAAGTGGTTGCGGTCGGTGATGGCGTGACCGAATTTTCGGTTGGCGACTGTGTTGTCAGCACCTTTTTTCCGGATTGGCTGAGTGGCGAGCCGATGATCGAAGGTTTCACCACTGTCCCCGGTGACGGGATCGACGGTTACGCCCGTGAGATGGTCACCGCTCGTGCCACCTCCTTCACCCTGGCGCCCAGGAATTACAGCCACGCCGAAGCCGCCACCCTGACAACCGCCGGGCTGACTGCCTGGCGCGCACTGATGTGCGATGGTGGCCTCAAGCCGGGTCACAGCGTACTGGTTCAGGGCACTGGAGGTGTTTCGATCTTCGCCCTGCAGTTCGCCAAAATGGCTGGTGCCACGGTGATCGCCACATCCTCCAGCGAAGCCAAGCTGGAACGCTTGAAGGCCATGGGCGCCGATCACCTGATCAACTATCGCAGCACGCCGAACTGGGGCGAAACCGTACGCCATCTGACCGATAACCGCGGCGTTGACCATGTCATAGAAGTGGGCGGCCCGGCGACGCTCGAGCAGTCGATGACTGCCGCACGAATCGGCGGCCATATCGCGGTAATCGGCATTCTCACTGGCGTTGCCGGCGAGCTCCCGGTAGTGAATGCCTTGGTGCGCCAGCTGCGTATGCAAGGCCTGGTGGTCGGTAGCCGCAGCCAACAGCAGGACATGATCCGCGCAATCGACGCCAACGGCGTACGTCCAGTCATCGACCGCCACTTCCCCCTGGAAGACATCACCGAGGCCTTCCGCTATCAGGAAACCAACCAGCATTTCGGCAAGATCTGCCTGGATATTTAATCGAAGCCTGTGGCGGACGCATTGCGTCCGACTAGCTCTTTCTGCGTGCTACCAGCGCGCTCGTCGCGCCCTGGGTTTTGCGGGTGAACCAGAGCACGCGACTGACGCCACGGGTGATGGCGACGTAGGCCAGGCGCAGACTTTCATCGGCCATCGCCTGGTCGTAGCTGTTTCGAAAGAAGCCCGAATGAGCGTATAGCGCGTTGCGCAGCGGGTGCTTTTCCGGCGGCAGGCAATCATCGACGATGATCGCAACTTCTGTCTGCAGGCCTTTGGCTCTATGGATGCTGTAGGCCCTGACTGGCAGTTTCTTGTCCAGTTGCGCCTGGATCGCCTGCAGCGGTTCGTTGCGCCGACTCAATAGCAGTACCGCATTACGGTCAGCACCCGGGCGGCTGGCGACGTATTCACACTGAGCTTCTATGTGCTTGATCAGCTCCGGTAGTCGCGCCCTGATATCGAAGCGCGTCACCAGTTTAACGCCGTGCTCACCCGGCTGGGTTGTTTTGGCTGCCTTGCTGCTTTTGGCCTGTTTGAACTGAACACCCGCCAGCACCGACTCGCCATCGCGGATGATGGGTTCGATGGAGCGATAGTTGGTCTCAAGATTCAGTACGGCGCTTTTCTTCAAGCCGCCCTTGCCTGGGAAATACTTGTCAAAATCGATGAATAGCTCCGGCGAGCTGCCACGCCAGCCATAAATCGACTGCCAGTCATCGCCGATGGCCATAAGGCTGACCGAGTGCCCCCGGTTCGCCAATGCACGGTGCAGCGCCTGCAGCCATTGGACAATCTGAGGCGAGATATCCTGGAACTCATCGATCAACAAATTTCCGAAGGGCGCCAGTATCTCGGCGGATATTACTTTGCCCTCCCCAGCCAGACGCTGGGTGAGTTGCTGAAAGGCACCATTGAAGGTCATTAGCCCCTGTGCCTGTAGCGCTTGCTGGAAATGCTTCCAGTACAGCGTCAGCGCCTCGACGAACGCGCGTTCCTGAGCGCTACATTTCATACGCTCGGGCTGCAATTGGGCGATGCGAATGCCGATGCTTTCCATGAAGCTCGCCTGCGCGTGAAACACTTCGAACAACGGCGCCGGCCTGAACTCGCCTACCAGCTTGAAGGCATCTAGCGGTGCCTTGCGGGTGTAGCGTTTGCCAGGTACCGGCTCGGTGGGTTGTGCCAGGCCGAGTAATTGGTGGGCGAGTTGGCGGAAGCGTTCTTCCTCGGCGTAACAGCTCTGGTAAGCCTGCTTCAGCAGACGCTGCTGTGCAGGTCGCAGGCGCGGGGTCGTCAATGGATTGTCCAGCTCGGTAGCAGATGCACCTTTTTCGTCGAGTTGCTCGAACCACGTGGGGCCGCCGAGCACGTCCTTGGCCAGCACGCCCATGGCCGAGTGAAAGGTGCGCACGCAATGTCGCGCCTGAGCAGCGCTGAAATCGAAATTCCAGAAGCTCAGGACCCGAACCAGTTGCTCGCGCAACTGTTCACAGGACGCGTTGGTGAAGGAAATTACCGTAAGCCGCTCGGGCGGAATGTTCATGTGGCAGAGCATGAAAACGACACGCAGAACCAGGGTGGTTGACTTGCCAGAGCCTGCGCCAGCAAAGATCCGGGTAACCGGGCTGTCGCTGAAGATCATCGCCCACTGCTCGTCAGACGGGGCGCCAATCACGCCGGCTTCCACCGCCTTGCCAACACGCAGGCGCATGGCCTGCATCTGCGGGTTTTCGACCGCCATTCTTGCGGGCCCGTAGATACCTTCGGCCGGTTTGCGTGGCTTTGCTCGTGGCGTTGGCGATTTTCTCGCACTCTGCCCCTTCGCTTTTCCGACCGGTTTAGCGCTCTGCTTGGTGTCAGTGGTGGCCCAGCGGGAAAACAGCACTGCACCCTTCTCGGCGCGTAAATGAGCCGAAGTCCGAGGGAAACAACGCGCCAGCGCTTTGGATACGACTAGCTTGTAGCGCTTGACGGCAGAAAGCATGACAACCAACCGAGCAATGAATATGTGGTTGATATGGTAAGGGTTTTGTCGTTAGGAGGGCACCGGAACGGCGCCTGCGATCGGCAGGCGCCGTCGATGATTGATGATGCTCAGCTCAAAGCGGGGTCGGGTAAATCGTGCTCAAGCCCCCTAGGGACAGCGGTCGATTTGTCGGTTGCGATGATCGAGTCGACATCCCAGTCACCAAACATGTACCAGTCATCGCCCATCATTTCGGCTGGGTGTTGCGTCCGCCCCGCGCCATTGCCGCAGGCCATGTCCCTGGCTGGACAATACCGGTCGCAGCCCCAGCAGATTCGCTCGGGATGTGGTGGGTTTAGCGGGAATTTCTTGGCCATCTCGAAAGCCTCGGAGCGACGGTCGCGTCGAGGCTACTCGCCGTATGTAGCCGCACCCTTGATGTTGATCAAGAATGATCAGGCGCGCTTTCGCTTACATCGTGGTGAGTGTCTTGCTGAATTTCCGTATCACCCCCTCGGTCCAGCTATACAAGGTGCTATTTGAAATCCCGACTGCGCACATCCAATCCTGAAAGCATCAAGCTGCAATCGGTAAGGCGGCCAGCGATCAGGTGAACCACCCCGCTCTGCACTTCGAGCCGCCCGTCTACGCGTAGTAATTGAGAGTCGACCAGTACCCGCCGCTGCCGCTCGCCCAGATCCCGCCAGACCACCACGTTAACCATGCCGAATTCGTCTTCCAGGGTGAGGAAAATCACGCCGCTGGCGGTGCCGGGTTTCTGTCTGCCGACCACCAGACCGGCCACGCTGACATTGCGGCCATGCTCGACACTTCGCAGCTCTCGCGAACTGCGACAACGCTTGGCGCGCAGCTGATCGCGCAGCAGCGCCAGCGGATGTGGCCCCAGGGTCGTGCCGAGGGTGTCGTAATCGGTATACAGGTCCTCACCGACCGTGGGCTTGGGCAGCGACACGGGAAGCTCGCGCGTGGTCTGTCCGGCAAACAGCGGCAGTTGTCCTTCGACACCGGCCACCTCCCAACGCGCACGATGACGATCACCGGCCAGGCCAAGTAAAGCGCCGGCATCAGCCAGTTGCGCACGTGCACGTTGATCGAGTCCGGCACGCAGGCAGAGGTCGGCGACATCACGGAACGGCTGCTGGCTGCGCGTGCGCTCGATTCTCTGCGCATCGTCCTGGCGAAAACCGCGGATCATCCGCAGCCCCATGCGGATCGCCGGCTGCTCGGCTCCGCTCGGTTCCAGTGTGCAATCCCAGTCGCTGTGGTTCACGTCCACCGCCCGCGTCTCGATGCCGTGGCGGCGCGCGTCCTGAAGGATCTGGTCGGGGCTGTAGAAGCCCATGGGCCAGCTATTGATCAGCGAACAGGCGAACGCGGCCGGCTCGTGGCATTTCAGCCAGCAGCTGGCGTAGGTCAGCAAGGCGAAGCTGGCCGCATGGGACTCGGGGAAGCCGTAGCTGCCGAAGCCCTTGATCTGCTCGAAGATGCGCGCGGTGAATTCCGGCGTATAGCCTTTGGCGAGCATGCGGTCGGTCAGGCGTTTGCGGTGAGGTTCGAGCCCCCCGTGACGTTTCCAGGCCGCCATGGATCGGCGCAACTGGTCGGCCTCGCCCGGGGTGTATTCCCCGGCGATCATGGCCAGCTCCATCACCTGTTCCTGGAACAGCGGTACGCCCAGGGTGCGTTCGAATACCGGCTTCAACTCGTCGGACGGATAATCGACTGGCTCTTCGCCATTCCGCCGGCGTAGGTAGGGATGCACCATATCGCCCTGAATCGGCCCGGGCCGGACGATGGCCACCTCAATCACCAAGTCGTAGAAGGTCTTCGGCCTGAGCCGGGGCAGCATGGCCATCTGCGCCCGGGATTCGATCTGGAACACGCCGATGGTGTCGGCGCGGCTGATCATCTCGTAGGTCGCCTTGTCCTCGGCGGGAATGGTGGCGATGGTCCAGGGTGCCTGTTCGCGGTAGCGGCTGACCAGGTCGAAGCAGCGGCGCAGCGCGCTGAGCATGCCCAGGGCGAGGATATCCACCTTGAGCAGGCCCATCAGGTCCAAATCGTCCTTGTCCCATTGGATAACGGTGCGATCGGCCATGGCGGCGTTTTCCACCGGAACCAGGTTGTGCAGCGGCTGCTCGGAAATCACGAAACCACCAGGATGTTGCGACAGGTGGCGAGGAAAACCGAGCAACTCGCCCGCCAGTATCAGCACCCGGCGCAGCAATGCATTGTCCGGATCGAAACCGCTTTCACGCAGGCGCTCGGCGGTTGGCAAACGCTCACCACGCCGGCTGCAACAGTCGGCCAGAGCGTTGATCTGATCCGGCGGCAATCCCAGCGCCCGCGCCACGTCACGTACCGCACCCGCGCCGTGGTAGGTGCTGGCGACCGCTGTCAGCGCGGCGCGATCACGACCGTAGTGGCGAAAGACGTACTGCAGCACTTCTTCGCGCCGGTCGTGCTCGAAATCCACGTCGATATCCGGCGGCTCGTTGCGCTCCTTGGACAGGAAACGCGCGAACAGCATGTTGCTTTCGGTCGGGTCTAGCTCGGTGATGCCCAGGGCAAAACAGACCGCCGAGTTGGCCGCCGAGCCCCGGCCCTGGCAGAGAATCGCTCGGTCGCGAGCGAATCGCACGATGTCATGAACGGTGAGGAAGTAACTTTCGTACTTCAGTTCGGCGATGATCTGCAGTTCCTCTTCGATACGCTTGCGGGCTTTCTCGGGCGTACCACCCGGCCAGCGCCAGCGCGCGCCCTGCTCGGTCAGCTCTCGCAACCAGCCGGTCGGCGTCTGTCCGGCAGGCACCAGCTCATGGGGATACTGGTAGCGCAGCTGACCAAGATCGAAGGTGCAGCGCTCGGCAATGCGCAATGTTTCGCCCAGCAACTCAGGCGGATAGAGCTCGCGCAGCTGCTCGTATTGACGCAGATGCCGTTCGCCATTGGGAAACAGGTGGAAGCCGGCCTCGGCCACGGTGACGTGATGGCGCACGGCAGTGAGGGTGTCCTGCAGGGCGCGCCGGCCGCGGGCGTGCATATGCACATCGCCAGCCGCCACGGTTGGAATAGCCAGTTCGCGGGCAATGCCCTGCAGGTAAGCCAGGCGCTGCGCGTCGTTCGGCCCGCGATGCAGCTCGACGGCTAGCCACAGCCGCTGCGGGAAGGAATCGCGCAGCCAGCTGCCCTCCTCGCATTCTCGGCTGCGATCCGGCCTTTCATTCGGCACCCAGAGGGCGCAGAGCCCAGACATCGGCGCGGTGAAGTCTTCGCGCAGCAGCAGGTATTCGCCCTTCTTCGCTCGCCGGCGCGCCTGGGTGATCAGTTTGCAGAGTGTCTGGTAGCCCTCGAGGTTCTCTACCAGCAGAACGAGCTTGGGCCCGTTGTGAACGCGCATTTCGCTGCCGACAATCAGCGGCAGCTCGCTCTCCTTCGCCGCCTGCCAGGCGCGGACGATGCCGGCCAGGGTGCATTCATCAGTGATGGCCAGTTTGCGGTAGCCATGTGCCTTGGCGCGCTCGAACAGATCCTTGGCGCTGGAGGCGCCGCGCTGGAAGCTGAAGTTCGACAGACAGTGCAGCTCGGCATAGTCCACGCTCATGCGAACCAGCCCTGCAGCTGCAGCGGGCCGTTGTCGCCCACCTCGCGATAGGCCCAGCCTTGCTGGCCAAAGCGGGTTTCGATGCGGTAGTAATCGCGGCGCACATCGCCGCCGTCCCACCAGCCGGATTCGATGCGTTCGGGGCCGGCGAGTATTTTCACCCTGGTATTGCACAGCGGTTGCGGCGCTCGTAGCAGCCAACCCGGTCGCGGCGAGCTGGTCGGCGGCGCTTTGCTCTGGCCTTCGCTGAGCCAGGCGTGCTCCGGCCGGTGATCGGCCTTGGCACAGAGGCCATGCACGGCCTCATCGCCCAGCCGTGCCCGCAGGCGCTCGCGCAGCTGCTCCCAGGGCAGCGTCTGTTGCGGGCGTTCCTCGAACAGCTCACGGTGTTGCGGGACGAAGGCCGGCAGATCCCGGGCCACCAGGCGCAGCGCTCGGACGGGCGCCGCCACCTGCAATTGCTCCAGCCGCCCGCGCGCCAGCTCGAAGAGCATCGCCGCTTCTCGCTCAGCGCTCAAAAGCCCCACCGGCACGCGGCTGTCGTCCCCCTGAGCATGCTCAAGCAGCAGACTGAAGCGCTGCACGCCGCTGTCGCGCCCGGCCAGGAACGCCGCCAGGTCGGCCGTCAGCCGGCGCAGCGGGAACAGCAGCGCCTGGGTCGATTCCACATCGAAGTTCAACTCCAGGCGCACATCGAACCGATCCGGTGGGCTGTAACAATCCAGGGCCAGCGCACGCCGGCCGGTTAGGCCGTCCAGATGATGCAGAACCTCGGCGGGAAAGCGCCGCGCCAGCGTATCGCGCGGCAAAGCCAGCACCTGATGCAACCTGCGCAGCCCCATCCGTGACAATGCGGTCGCCACTTCGCGGTCGAGCCCGACGCGGTCGATGGGCAGCTGCCCGAGCACCTGGATCAGGGCTTCCTCATCCGCCACACACAGCCCGTCGTAGGCATTGGCCAGCACCCGTGCTGCTGCCGGATTGGGCGCCGTCACGATGCGATGGCGAAAGCCCAGAGCCGTCAATTCCTCGCGTAGGCGCGCCTCGAATCTCGGCCAGGGCCCGAACAGGCCGAGGCTGGATTCGATTTCCATCATCAGCACGCGGGGATAATCCAGGCTTACATGGGAGCTGAAACGGTAGGCCCAGGCCGCGAGGAAACGGTGCCAGCGGACGATTTCCGCCGGGTCGTATTCGGCCGTGGCGAAGTCGCGCACCAGTGCCTTGGCCGCCGTCAGCGACTGCCCTGGCCGCAGACCCAGTGCGCGGGCTGCGGAGTTGACCGTTTGCAGGATGCGGCGCTGAGGCGTGCCGGTAATCAGCGCCAGTGGCGTATCGGGGTCGGGGCGACGGCGAAGCACGCCGTCGAGAGCCAGTTGTGGCAGCAATACACAAGCCCAGCGCATGCCAACCTCAATGCCACGCGGCGAAGGGAATCGGTGCGGGCTGGGCCAGGCCACCTCGGCATTTGAGCACCCGCAATTGCGGAACGGGTCGCGCTTCCAGGGAAATGCGCAAGGCTGCCGGAGACGGATTCACCGCCTCTTCCAGCGGGCGGTAGGCGAAGGCCAGGGTCTGCCCGGTTTCCGCCGCTACCTGCAGGCGGCGCAAGGCGCGGTCGTCGGCCTGCTGCGGCCAGCACAGAACTGCCGCGCAGCTGCCAGAGCGCAGACATTGTTCGGCTGCCCACAAGGCATCCTTGCCGCTTGCCTCGATCAGCGCAAGCCAGCGCAGATCCACACCGGCAGCCTGCCAGGCTTGGGGATACGGCACATGGGGTGGCGCCACCAGCACGATGCGCTCGCCCTTGCCGGTCAGGCGCGCCAGGGTCGGCCAGAGTAGTTGCAGTTCGCCCAGACCTTCGTCTTGCAGCAGGATCTCGGTCAGCGCCGATTCTGGCCAGCCACCAATTGGCAATGCAGCATCCAGCGCGGCATGGCCGGTACGCTGGGTGCTGACAGGCTGCGCCTGCGGCTGGCCTTTCCAGACGCGGCGCTGATCCAGCAGTGAATCGAGGGCAACGACAGCGCCCATCACTCGCGCCTGACCAGACCACAGAACACACCTTCGATGGCCAGCTCCTGATCCGGGGTGACCACGATGGGCGCGTAGGCCGGGTTGCGCGGCAGCAGTCGGATCGACTCGGTCGTGCGCTCGAAGCGCTTGATAGTCACTTCACCATCAAGCCGCGCGACGACGATCTGCCCGTTGCGCGCCTCGGCGCTGCGGTGCACGCCGACCAGATCGCCATCGAGGATACCGTCCTCGATCATCGAGTCACCATGCACGCGTAATAGGTAATCCGGCACGCGAGAAAAGGTTGAGCGATCCAGCAGCAGGTGCCCATGCACGTCGGCGTCGGGGCCGATCGGCGTGCCGGCGGCAACCCGGCCGAGGACGGGAATTTCCAGCATCTCTGGGCGCGGCCTGTGATCGATCAGGCGAATGCCCCGGGCCTGGTTGGGCATCACTTCGATCAAACCGGCTTCAGTGAGGGCAAGGATGTGCTTGCGTGCCACGCTGCGTGAGGCGAAGCCGAAGGCGTCGGCAATTTCGGCCAGGCTCGGTGACTGGCCCTGTTCGGCGATGCGCTCGCGGATGAAATTGAGAATTGCGCTGCGGCGAGGGGTGAGTTCGTTCATGGAGTACATTTGTACTCCTTTTGGCTGTTTCTGGCTAGAGCTGCCGGTCGAGAACGGGCGTCAAGCCATTTACCAGATCGCTATGACCTCGCAATGCTGTCGGCGACCATCGACCTGCAGCTCAACCTCATCTCCTTCGCTACGTCCCAGCAGTGCCTGGCCTAGGGGCGAGCGCGGGGTGATGACCAGCACTTCCCTTCCGTCATCGACTATTCGCAGCCCGGCGGCATCAGGGCCAAGGAAAATCAGACGATCGACGCCCTGCTGATCGAGCGAAACCAAGGTCCCCACCCGGATGGGACCTTCTTCCTGCGGCTGTATCGGCAGGTTGCGATAAGCCATCAAGGCCGTTTCGATCTCATGCACCCGACGGCGTTGACCATCGGCCAGGTACGCGGCTTCCAGGCCACGGGTGTCGTACTTGTTCTCAGCCTTGCTCTCGGCATGGGTCGCGGCTTCATGGGAGGCCTTGAGGGCATCCTGGGCGATAGTGAGATCGGCTTGTAGCCTGTCGATGATCAGCGTCTTGAGGTGGGTCTTGTTCATGGAGGCTCAGGTTTCGGGCTGAAGCAAAGCATTCTGCCTGAATATTCGGGCACTTATCGTAGCCGCTGCAAAGGCGGCTACCGGTACAGTGCAAACCCACATGATGCCCGCTGGAAACGAAGATGCTGACTGTAAGTCTTGGGCCGCTGACCCTGGCCGTCCCACACCTGTTGCTGATGATCAGCTTGCTGCTGGCAACCCTCAGCGGCTGGTGGGTCGGGCGCCGTCACCAGAGAAACCCGGAACGCCAGGTGTTTCGCCTGATGCTGCTGGCGTTGCTGGTGGCGCGCCTGGCATTTGTCGTGGCGTACCTGGAAGACTTCTCCGACGCCTGGTGGCGGGTGCTGGACATCCGTGACGGCGACTTCATCGCCTGGCCGGGCATTCTCGCTGCGCTGTTTGTTGGGGGCCGGTTGCTCTGGCTCGACCCGAGCCTGCGCAAGCCGCTGGGCGCCGCGCTGGTAGTAGGTGTTTTCAGCTGGGTCTTTTCCAGTATGGGTTGGCATGCCCTTGAGCAAGGCACACGCCTGCCGGAAATGGCTTTGCACGACCTAGACGGGGCGCCCGTCAAGCTTGAGGATTACACAGGCCGGTCGCTGGTGATCAACCTTTGGGCCACCTGGTGCCCACCCTGCCGCAGGGAAATGCCGGTGCTGGCCGAAGCCCAGGCCGATAACCCGCAGGTGACCTTCCTGTTCGTCAATCAGGGCGAAGGCCAGGGTGAGATTCGTCGATTCTTCGAAGGCACTGACCTGGGGTTGCGCAACGTGCTGATCGACAGCGGCGCGAGGCTGGGACAGCACGTCGGCTCGCAGGCCCTGCCTACCACGCTGTTCTACGACGCCGATGGGCGGCAGGTAGGCAGCCACCTGGGTGAACTGTCGCGCGCCAGTCTCGCGCGTGCTCTGGATGGCCTGCAGGAAAAGACGCAGCAATATGATGAGCCTCACAGCCGTCACCCGCTGCGATGAACTGCCTCCTTTGAGAAATGTCCAGAGCTGGAGCAGCCAACCCGGCCGTCTCGCCTGCTGTTTCCGCCTGGATTCGAAAAAGAGGGCATTTGTCGCAGGCGTTGGAGCAAGACGCTGCTTATACTGATCCCCCTATCCCCACCCGGAGCGATTCCCGTGAATAAAGCCGAGTTGATTGAAGCGATTGCAGCCTCTGCCGATGTAACCAAAAGCACAGCTACCCGTGTTCTCGATGCATTTACCGCAAGTGTCACCAACACGCTGCAGAACGGCGATAGCGTGACGCTGGTCGGTTTCGGCACCTTCGCGGTAAAAGAGCGCGCTGCCCGTGACGGCCGCAACCCGCAGACTGGTGCAACCATCAAGATCTCCGCAGCAAAATTGCCAGGCTTCAAGCCGGGTAAGTCCCTAAAAGATGCCGTGAACTAACCACCTGCTCCACAGACACCTGGGTTACTGCGGCCCATGGCTTGCCATGGGCGCAGCGCCTGGAGCGCTCCCTCGCCCCGTCCTCCTCCAAGCCCGCATCTGCTGATTTCATACCTGAACATTGGCCAACCAGGCGTTGTCGCTGGATGACGAGTGCCGCAAACCAATCCCTGCCTCAAGCCAAGCGGTGCTTGCGCACCAAACCAGGCAGCCTTACACAAAAAATGCTTCATTTCGGGGCGCGAAAACGGCTAATTGCCTTCGAACTCCCTGAAAATACCGTGCTGAGGTTTTGGCATGCTGCTTGCTCTGTCTTTGTTGCCAGGAAGCTGCGGCTCAGGGACGAGAAAATTCAGAATGGTCGACTAGGGTTCCGGCTCGTACGGCGAGTGTCTGGTCCGAGAGTTGACGACCTCCAGTGAGGTTACACGGCGGGATAAAAGCCCGGGAGACGGCGTTGAGACGCAGCTCCTATTGCTACCCCACTCACTGGAGGCATTCCCTATGCCCTCGTTCGGATTCGACAACACGACCGACACGCGGCTGCGCTCCCCAAAGGGGGCCTCCATATGCGCCTGATCAATCGTGTCCCCGGTCGAACCGGTTGGTCGCTGTTGGTGATCCTGCCCTTCGCAATTCTGTTGTTCGCCTACCTGACCAGCTCCGTACAGCGGCTGGAGCTCAATACCAACGACAAGCTCCTGCCAAGCTTCACGCAGATGTCCAGCGCCGTGGAGCGCCTGGCTTTCACTCCTGACAAACGCAGCGGTGAATACCTGTTCTGGCAAGATACTGCGGCCAGCCTCAAGCGCCTGGGAATCGGCCTCGGCATTGCCGCTGTCGCCGGTCTCTGCCTGGGTATCGCTGCTGGCACCCTGCCGCTGTTCAGCGCTCCTCTGTCACCCTTATTGACGGTGCTGTCCATGGTGCCGCCGCTGGCGATCCTGCCGATTCTGTTCATCGTCTTCGGGCTCGGCGAGTTGTCCAAGGTGATGCTGATCGTCATCGGCGTAACGCCAGTCCTGGCGCGGGATCTGGAACAACGTGCTCGGGAGATCCCGCCTGAGTTGCTGATCAAGGCCCAGACCCTTGGCGCCAACACCTGGACGCTGATCCTGCGCGTGGTCCTGCCGCAACTGTTGCCGCGCCTGCTGATCGCTCTGCGGCTGGTGCTCGGATCGGCCTGGCTGTTTCTCATTGCCGCTGAAGCCATCGCCTCCACCGACGGCCTCGGCTACCGGATATTTCTGGTTCGGCGTTACCTGGCGATGGACGTGATCCTGCCGTATGTGGCCTGGATTACGCTGCTCGCCTGGAGCATGGATTTCGGGCTGCGCAAGCTCACCCGACTGGCCTTTCCCTGGTATGCGGGGGCCAAGGCATGAGCCGGATAACCTCCCTCCAAACCGTCGAACAGCCGGCCAAACCCTTCATTCAGGTGAACAACGTCTGGCAGGAATACGGCGATCAGGTCGTCCTGGAAAGGCTGAATCTGACGGTCAATGAGGGCGATTTCTGCACCCTGATCGGCGCATCCGGCTGTGGCAAATCCACCTTTCTGCGCCTGCTGCTCGGCCAGGAACGCCCAAGTCGCGGCGAGATCCTGCTGGACAACGCGCCCATTGCCGGCGAACCCGACGCCAGTCGAGGCGTGGTGTTCCAGCGCTACTCGGTGTTTCCTCATCTCACCGTGCTGGACAACGTTGCCCTCGGCCTGGAGCTACCGAAGTCTCCCTGGCTGGGTCGTCTGTTGGGCGGAGGGAAGCGTGAAGCGCGGGAACAGGCCGAAGTGATCCTGCACAAGGTCGGTCTCGGGCATTCGCTGGGCAAGTACCCGGCGCAGTTGTCCGGCGGCATGCAGCAGCGGCTGGCGATTGCCCAGGCGCTGATCACCCAACCCCGCATCTTGCTGCTCGACGAGCCTTTCGGTGCGCTTGACCCTGGTACTCGCAAGGACATGCATGAGCTGCTGTTGACGCTCTGGCAGGAAACCCGACTCACCGTATTTATGGTGACCCATGATCTCTGCGAGGGCTTCACCCTCGGCACGCGCATCCTGGTATTCGACAAGACCCGCCTCGACCCCCAGGCACCAGGCGCCTATGGCGCACGGGTGACCTATGACATTCCGCTGAACACCGATCGCCGCGCCGCCCGTGCTGCCATCGACGAACTGCCTGCATCACTCGGCCAGCTGCATATCGCCCATCAAGGAGCCTGACATGAGTGCTTCACTTGCAATCCGTCCCACGCTGTACGAAGAGACCCTTCCCGGCGGTGGGCATACCTCTTTCGTGCTCAAGCGCGGCCAGCTGCTGCGCCTCACTGATATCGAAGGGGACGCCAACGTCAGCCTGTTGATGTTCAATGCCGCAGAAAAAAGCGAGCGGCTGAACCTGCCCGACACCCTCAAGGGCCAGCACACCGCCAAGCTGACCAGCGGCCACTGCCTGTACTCGGACATGGGCCGCGTACTGGCCTGTATCACCGCTGACACCTGCGGCTGGCATGACAGCTTTGGCGGCGTGCTGAACGCCGATGAAGTCGCCGAGAAGTACGGCCAGGGACGCTATCAGGAATTGCGCAACGGTTTTTTTCGCAATGGCGTGGACAACCTGCTGGTGGAAATGGGCAAGTGGGACCTCAACCTGCAAGACCTGCTGATGGTGCTCAACCTGTTCAGCAAGGTCAGGGTGGATGCCGCTGGCAGCTTCGCCTTTCAGCGAGGAAATTCCCAGGCTGGCGACTACGTCGAGCTTTATGCGCCGATGGACACGCTGATGGTGCTCACCGCGCTGCAACATCCCATGGACCCCGCCCCGGCGTACGCCCCGAAGCCCGTCCAGCTCAGCTGGCAACGGGTCGACAGCGATGGCATCAGCGTGCTCTGCCGCACTTCGCGCCCGGAAAACGGCCGCGCGTTTCACAACACCGAACGGCTGTACATCTGAGGGAGTGCCGACATGACCATTCAGCAAAGCAACCTGCACCCCGAAACGGCCCGTTTCCGTCATGTGATCCCAGCTGGGGAACCCTACCTGTTGGAGGTGAAACGCAGCCAAACCCTGCGTCTACTGGACCTCGAGGGTAATCAGGCAATCGACACCCTGTTTTTCAGCGCGAGGAACCCGCGTGAACGCTTCGACCCGCAACGGACGCTCCGCGCGCAGAACAGGGTCTACCTCACTACCGGCACCATTCTCTATTCCAACCTCGGCAATCCGCTGCTGACCATCACTGCCGACACTTGCGGCCGTCACGACACTCTCGGTGGCGCCTGTGCGCAGGAAAGCAACGTGGTGCGCTACGCGCTGGACAAGCGCTACATGCACAGCTGTCGCGACAACTTCCTGCGCGCGAGCCTGCATGATGGCCGCCTGGGCAAGCGCGATATCGGTGCCAACATCAACTTCTTCATGAACGTACCGGTAACACCCGAGGGTGGGCTGACCTTCGAGGACGGCATCTCCGCCCCCGGTAAGTATGTCGAGCTGAAGGCCGAGATGGACGTGATCGTGCTGATCTCCAATTGCCCTCAGCTGAACAACCCCTGCAACGGCTGGAACCCGACCGCCGCCGAGGTACTGGTATGGGACTGATCAATCCGATGCATACCACGAATTTCCAGGTGCTGCGTCGCTGGCTGTTCAAACTCTGTCAGAGCCGCTCGGGACAGTGTCTCCGACAGTCGTTCGAGTCCGGTAACAAGCCTGCCCGCGACCCTGACTGAAAATTTTTCGCCACGGACGACCGTGCGCAGACCAAATAGCGGTGGGACGGCCCGCCACCTTCGAGGACTCCTCGAATGTTCGACAAACTCCTGATCGCCAACCGCGGCGCCATCGCCTGCCGCATTCTGCGTACCCTGCGTGCGCTGGACTGCAAGGGCGTTGCCGTTTACTCCGAAGCCGATGTCGCCAGCCTGCACATCCAGCAGGCTGACGAGGCGTATAGCCTGGGCGATGGCCCGGCAGCGCAGACCTATCTCGCGGTCGACAGGATCCTCGATGCCGCCAAACGCAGCGGCGCGAAAGCCATCCATCCCGGTTACGGCTTCCTCTCGGAGAACGCTGCCTTTGCCCAAGCCTGCGAAGCGGCCGGCATCGCTTTTGTCGGCCCGACGCCCGAACAGTTGCGCGTGTTTGGCCTCAAGCACACCGCCCGCGCGCTGGCCCGGCAACAGGCTGTGCCATTGCTTGAAGGCACCGAATTGCTGGGCAGCCTTCAGGCGGCGCTTGAGGCAGCCAATCAGATCGGTTACCCCGTCATGCTCAAGAGCACCGCAGGCGGCGGCGGCATCGGTATGCGGGTCTGCCGCTCGGTCGATGAGTTGTCGGATGCTTTCGAAACGGTCAAGCGTCTCGGACAGAACAATTTCAGCGACTCGGGCGTGTTCCTCGAGCAATACATCCAGCGCGCCAGACACCTCGAAGTTCAGGTGTTCGGCGATGGCCAGGGGGAAGTGATTGCGCTCGGTGTGCGCGACTGCTCGGTGCAGCGGCGTAACCAGAAGGTTGTGGAGGAAACCCCGGCGCCGAATCTGCCGGCGGGAATGCCTGCGGCACTGTGCGAGGCGGCAATCAAACTGGCCAAGGCGGTCAACTACCGCAGTGCGGGTACGGTCGAATTTGTCTACGACAGCGAGGCCGAGCGTTTCTACTTCCTGGAAGTGAATACGCGCCTGCAGGTAGAACATGGGGTTACCGAGCAGGTCTGGGGCGTTGACCTCGTGCGTTGGATGATCGAACTGGCCGCAGGCGAGCTGGCACCGCTGAGCGAGCTGGCCAAGGGCGTGAAGCCCAGCGGCCATGCCATCCAGGCACGCCTCTACGCCGAGGATCCGGGCCGGGATTTCCGGCCAAGCCCCGGCTTGCTGACCAGCGTCGGCTTCCCTGAAGCGGATGGCAAAAACCTGCGCATCGACACCTGGATCGAGGCTGGCTGTGAAATCCCGCCCTACTTCGACCCGATGATCGCCAAGCTCATCACCTGGGCACCAAGCCGCGAACAAGCACGTGTCGCGTTGAACGATGCGTTGGCCGGCGCGCAACTCTACGGTGTGGAAACCAATCGTGATTATTTGCGGCAGATCCTGGGTTACACGCCATTCGTCGAGGGCAGTCCCTGGACCCGTTGTCTGGATGCGTTGACCTATCAGGCCACCACGTTCGAGGTCGTCAGCGCTGGCACCCAGACAACTGTGCAGGATTTTCCCGGACGAACAGGCTACTGGGCAGTGGGTGTACCGCCGTCCGGCCCGATGGACAGCCGCGCGTTGCGCCTGGGCAACCGCCTGCTGGGTAATGACGAAGGTGCTGCTGCGCTGGAAATCACCATGAGCGGTCCGACTCTGCGCTTCAATACCGATGCGGTGGTGGCGGTCACGGGCGCGGCCATTCCGTTGAAGGTCGATGATGTGGTACAGCCTCTGTGCACGGCATTGCTGGTCAAATCCGGCAGCACGCTGAGTCTGGGCACCATCGCCGGTGTCGGCGCACGCAGCTATCTGTGCATCCGGGGCGGTCTGCAGATGCCGGATTATCTGGGCAGCAAGAGCACCTTCACCCTCGGCCAGTTCGGCGGCCACGGCGGGCGCGCACTGCGCGCGGGCGACGTGCTCCATCTGGCGCCTCTCTCCGATGACAAGCACGGCGCCAGATTGCCGGAGGAGCTGTGCAGCGCGCTGCCGGAGGTGCGCGAAATTCGCGTGATCTACGGCCCGCACGGTGCGCCGGAATATTTTACCGAAGGCTATATCGAGACCTTCTTCGCTACTGACTGGGAGGTGCACTTCAACTCCAGCCGCACCGGCGTGCGCCTGATCGGGCCCAAGCCCGAGTGGGTTCGTGAAAGCGGCGGCGAGGCGGGATTGCATCCGTCCAACATCCATGACAACCCCTACGCCATCGGCGCGGTGGACTTCACCGGCGACATGCCGGTGATCCTCGGCCCGGACGGGCCGAGTCTTGGCGGTTTCGTCTGCCCGGTGACCGTCATCGAGGCGGACCTGTGGCAGCTCGGGCAGCTCAAGGCTGGCGATAAGCTGAGGTTCATCCCGGTAGATGTGGCGACGGCGCGAGCGTTGGCCAAGGCGCTGAACGATGAACTTGCCCTAACCTCTCAGAGCCATTTCACCCACGAGCCGGGGCGTAGCGGGGCCATTGCGGCCAGACTCGCCTCCCCCATCATTCTTGACATCGGCCAGGACGACACTCGCCTGGTCGCCCGCCTTTCGGGCGACACCCACGTGCTGCTGGAAATCGGCCAGCCGGAGCTGGACCTGGTGCTGCGCTTCCGTGGCCATGCCCTGATGCAGGCGCTGGAAGCCAAGGCGCTCGACGGCATCATCGACCTTACGCCGGGCATCCGCTCGCTGCAGGTGCACTACCAGCCGGAAACCCTGCCATTGGCGAAGCTGCTCGAAACCGTCGCGGGCGAATGGGACGCCGTCTGCGCGGCACAGGAGCTGAAAGTTCCGTCGCGGATCGTTCACCTGCCGCTGTCCTGGGACGATCCTGCCTGCCAGCTGGCCATCGAGAAGTACATGACCACGGTGCGCAAGGACGCGCCCTGGTGCCCAAGCAACCTGGAGTTCATCCGGCGCATCAACGATCTGCCAGACCTGGATGCCGTGTATCGCACGGTGTTTGAAGCCAGCTATCTGGTGATGGGCCTGGGGGATGTCTATCTGGGCGCGCCGGTGGCGACACCGCTGGATCCTCGCCATCGCCTGGTGACTACCAAATACAACCCTGCACGCACCTGGACGGCGGAAAACTCTGTTGGCATCGGTGGCGCCTACATGTGCGTATACGGCATGGAGGGCCCCGGCGGCTACCAGTTCGTCGGCCGCACATTGCAGATGTGGAACCGCTACCGCGCGGTCGAAGCGTTCGGCGGCAAGCCCTGGCTGCTGCGTTTCTTCGACCAGATCCGTTTTCATCCCGTCTCGGCTGAGGAACTGCTGAAGATCCGTCGCGACTTTCCCCTGGGGCGCTACCCGCTGCGCATCGAAGAGACCCAGCTGCGCTTGTCCGATTACCAGCAGTTCCTTGACCGCGAAGCCGAGGGCATCGACCTCTTCCGCCAGCAGCAGCGTGCCGCTTTCGGCGCTGAACGCCAACGCTGGATCGAAAGCGGTCAAGCGCATTTCGAGAGTGAGGAAGTCGCACTTGAGCTGGGCGAAGACACGCCGCTCGCTGACGGCCAGCACGGTATTGAAAGCCACATAGCCGGCAACCTCTGGCAGGTGCAGGCCAAGGTGGGCGATCACGTCAAAGCCGGCGACGTGCTGGCGATTCTCGAGTCGATGAAAATGGAGATTCCGCTCATCGCGCCTATCGACGGCCAGATCAAAGAGGTTCGGATACAGCCTGGCTCGCCCATACGTGCAGGCCAGCGGGTGGTGGTGATGGAAGAGGATTGAGTGCCGCTCCGCCTCCTCCCCTCTCCCTCAGTGGCCCCTCACGATTAACGCGTGGAAAAGGCTTTGCCGTTTTCCACCCTACGAAGGATACGAACATGCCAGACACCTTTGACTTGCGCCTCGACACCCTGCGAGCTGCCTACACCACCCACGAAACCAACCCACGACAACTGATCAGCGCACTGAGCGAGAAAGCCGCCAGCCTGAACGGCGAGTTCCACGCCTTTATCCATCTGCTGACGACAGAGGAAATCGAGCCTTACCTGACAGCCTTGGACGGGAAGACACCGGCTGAGCTGCCCCTTTACGGCGTACCCTTTGCCATCAAGGACAACATCGATCTCGCTGGCATTCCCACCACCGCCGCCTGCCCGGCTTTCGCCTACACACCAAAAACCAGCGCGACCATCGTCGAGCAGCTGATCGGCCTGGGCGCGGTGCCGATGGGCAAGACCAATCTCGATCAGTTCGCCACAGGCCTGAACGGCACCCGTTCGCCCTACGGCGAATGCCGCAACAGCGTGCACCCGGAGTACCCGTCCGGTGGCTCCAGCGCGGGGTCTTCGTTGGCCGTCGCGCTGGGCCTCGCGAGTTTCGCGCTGGGCACGGACACCGCCGGTTCTGGGCGGGTGCCTGCCGCACTGAATAACCTCGTGGGGCTCAAGGCGAGCAAAGGATTGATCTCGACCGCCGGCGTGGTGCCGGCCTGCCGCACGCTGGATTGCGTGACCTTCTTCACCGCCACGGCCGGCGAAGCCAGTCGACTGCTGGCACTGACCGCCAGGCTCGATCCGCGGGACGAATACAGCCGCGCCAATCCTTCCTGGAACGACGGCAGCGCATTCGGGCAGATACGCAGCTTCCGTTTCGGCGTACCAAAACAACTCGAGTTTCTCGGCTGCCCGGAAAGCCCCGAGCTGTTCGAAGGCACGCTGAACCAGCTGCAAGCGATGGGTGGCGAAGCGGTGGAAATAGACTTTGCCCCCTTTCTCGAAGCCGCTCGCCTGCTATATGAAGGACCCTGGGTGGCCGAACGCTACAGCGTCGCCGGAGAGCTGATCGAACAGGATGCCGATGCCGTACTTCCGGTGATCCGCGCCGTTCTGGAAAAGGCACCCGGCACCACTGCCGTAGAACTGTTCCGCGCCCAGTACCGCCTGCAGCAGCTGAAAGCCATCTGCGACCGGATCATGGCCGAAGTGGATTGCGTCCTGACGCCCGCCTACCCTCGTCCGGTGACATTGGCCGAACTTCAGGCCGAGCCGGTCAAGCGCAATTCAGACCTGGGCTACTACACCAATTTCATGAACATGCTCGACTACGCCGCCGTCGCGGTGCCGGCCGGCGTCATGCACAACGGCCTGCCCTGGGGGGTGACCCTGTTTGGTCGTGTGTTTACGGACCAGTACCTGCTGAGCCTCGCCGACGGGCTGCAGCGTTACCACGGTATGCCGTTGATCGGCGGCAACGCTCCCGCATTGCCGGCGCCCCTGAGTTCCGCGCGTCATGACAAGGCCCGAGTGGTCGTGTGTGGCGCCCATCTGAATGGCCTGCCGTTGAACTGGCAGCTCAAACAGCGTGCCGGCAAGTTGCTACAGGCGACCCGGAGCTCGGCGAACTACAAGCTCTACGCATTGGCCGGCGGCCCGCCTTTGCGCCCGGGCATGGTGCGCGTCGACCAGGGCGGCAGTGCCATCGACGTGGAAGTCTGGGAGTTGCCGAGCAGCGAGTTGGGCTCCTTCATTACCGGGATTCCCGCGCCACTCGGGCTGGGTAAGGTCGAGCTGGCCGACGGCAGCTGGGAAACAGGTTTCATCTGCGAGGCCTACGGGCTGGCAGGTGCCGCCGACATCACCCGGTTTGGCGGCTGGCGGGCTTACATGACAAGCCGCGGCTGAACCGAGCATCACCTGCCTGGAACATCCCGCTCCAGGCAGCCTCCCATGCAACGTCATGCCAATTGTTCGGCTTAATTTGCATCAGCGGAGGTTCCATGCGCATCTCTCTTCCACGCCTCGGCTTTGGCGGCGCGCCACTAGGCAATATGTTCACCCCCCTGGACGAGGCAACCGCCGACGCCACGCTCAAGGCAGCCTGGGATGCCGGCATACGTTATTACGACACCTCGCCCCACTACGGCGCGGGCCTGGCCGAGCAGCGCTTCGGGCGTTTGCTCAGCAGCAAGCCGCGCGACGAATTTTTTCTGAGCACCAAGGTTGGTCGCCTGTTGGTGCCGGCCAGCGCGCCTGAGAATGCCCCGCCGTTCGTCGACGAACTGCCCAATAAACGCATCGTCGACTATTCCGCCGACGGCGCACGGCGTTCGCTCGAAGACAGCCTGCAACGCATGGGCGTGGACCGTATCGATGTGGTCTTCATCCATGATGTCTCCGAAGACCAATGGGGCCCGAAGTGGACTGAGTACTTCGGGCAGGCCATGCAAGGTGCTGCCAAGGCGCTTACGCAGATGCGCGAGGAAGGCATGATTCGCGGCTGGGGCCTTGGTGTGAACCTGGTCGAGCCTTGCCGAATGGCATTGGAACAATCGGACCCGGATGTGTTTCTGCTGGCGGGTCGCTATTCGCTGCTCGATCACCGCGAAGCGCTGGATAGGCTGTTTCCTGAATGTGTCAAACGTGGTGTCGGTATCGTCGTTGGCGGGCCCTTCAACTCGGGCGTACTGGCCGGCGGCAAGCATTACGATTACGCGCCGGCGCCAGAGGATGTCCGCGCCAAAACCCAGAAGATCGAGAAAATCTGCGCGCAGTTCAACGTCGATATTCGCGCTGCCGCTCTGCATTTCTGCCTGGCCCACCCCGCAGTGCTCTCGGTGATTCCCGGCACCAGTAACCCAAAACGTCCCGCTCAGTATGTGCAGCAGTTCAGTGCACAGATTCCCGCCGAATTCTGGCAGGCACTCAAGGCCGCCCGGCTCCTGCCTGAGGATGTGCCTGTTCCGGCCTGAGCCGCCGCGTTGAGGTTCCGGCGCCGCACCGACACGACGCCGGCACCGATCATCCAGACGCCTCGCTTGCGCGGCACCATTGCGATGCACGCCTCCCTGTTTCAGCGCAGGCCTGGCTGGGTTGGTGTAGATAAATCACTTCCATTTGAATACAACCGGCTGAAATCCATAGGGAATTTCAGCCGCGCGAGAAATGGCACGCAACCTGCTCAGTGGTAGTTGAACGGGATGAGTCGCCACAGCGCTCATACACTCGGCACACAGGAGCAACACCAAGGCGAACTAGGGTTCCGGCTCATGCAGATGAGCGGCTGGTCCGAGAGTTCTCCGGTCCTAGGGAACAGGACTACACGGCGGGATAAAAGCCCGGGAGACGCGATGTCATCCCGTGCCGGTTCGTCCACTGTGTAGGAGTTTCACCATGACCGCTCCGCTGCTACGTTCATTGCAAAAGACCCTGCTCGGCGCCACGCTCATCGCTGCGGCGGTGCTCGCCCCGATGGCCGCTCAAGCGGCTGAAAAACTCAAGATCGGCACTGTGATCTGGGCGGGCTACGGCCCCTTCTACGTGGCGGACAAGAAAGATCTGTTCAAGCCCCACGGCCTGGACGTGGACCTGCAATTCTTCAGCGATCCGGCACTCATCCCCACCGCCATGCTCAGCCGCGCGCTGGACGGCGGCATGCTGACCTACGATCAGGTCGTCGCATCGGTGGCCAAGGGTCTCAAGCACCGCGTCGTGATGCCCATCGACTTTTCCAACGGTGGCGACGCCATCGTCGTCGATGCCTCGGTCAACTCGGTGGCCGACTTCAAGGGCAAGAAGGTCGGCTACAACCCGCTGTCGCCGTCCGATTTCCTGCTCGCCTACGCACTGCAACAGAGCGGCATGAGCGAGAAGGACATCCAGCCGATCAACATGGCTCCCGAAGGCATTCCGGGTGCCATGGCCTCGGGCAGCCTGCCTGTCGGCGTGACCTATGAGCCCAATGTGTCGCAGATCCTGTCCATGGGCAACGGCAAGTACAAGGTGGTGTATTCCTCCAAGGACGCGCCCGGCCTGATCACCGACGTACTGGTATTCGACGAAGCGGTGATTGCCAAGAAACCCGCTGCAATCAAGGCCATGATCCAGGGCTATCTGGACGGCCTCGCCTACATGCAGGCGAACCCCGAGGAATCGGCAGCGATCATCGGCGAAGTGCTGGGTGTCAGCGCACAGGAAGCCACCGAACAGATGTCCGGTGCCTACAACATCCCGCTCGCTGAAATGAGCAAGAGCTTCGCGCCCGGTGACGACACCCACTCATTCCATGGCAGCGGCGCAATCATCGCCAAGCTGTTGCTGGACAACGGCCAGATTCCGTCCATTCCCGATTTCGCCAGTACCTACGACGCGCAATTTACCGAAGCGCTCGCTGAGTAATACGCACCGGGCGAGCTGCGGCTTGCCCGGCTGGAGAACGACATGAATGCTTCCAAGCCTCTCTACCGCTATGCCGATGGCCGCCTGCCGAACACGCTGGCCATGGGCTATACCCTGCTCGGCTACCTGATCGGGCTGGCCCTGCTTTTCTCCGCGAACGCTTGGCTGAACGCGCTGGGCACCCTTTTGCTCGGCCACGCCATGGTCGTCGCCGCCTATCTCATCCATGAGTTCGCCCACGGCACCATCTTCAGCGTGCCCATGCACAATCAGAGGGCCGGCAATGTCTGTAGCTGGCTGACCGGCAGCTGCTACGCCGACTTCCAGGACCTGCGCAAGAAGCACATGCGCCACCACGTCGACCGTGCCGATGTGATCACCTTCGACAGCAAGGCATTCCTCAAGGCGCGCCCGGCCTGGTTCCAGAAACTGGTGCTGGCTCTGGAATGGGCGTACGTGCCGGCGGTTGAGCTGATCATGCATTTCTACGTGATCCTGCTGCCATTCGTCACCACCAACGAGAAACACCGGGCGCGACGCGGCAAGGTCGCGCGGATCATGCTGACTCGTACCCTGTTGTTCGCGCTGCTTGGCTGGTTCTCACTGAAAGCCCTGGTGCTGTACGCCGTGGCCTGGATGCTGATGGTGATGGTGTTGCGCTTCGCCGACGCTTACCAGCACACCTACGATGCCTTCGCCGTGCTGGAGGAAGGCAAGGTGCCGGAAGACAAGCAGCGCGACAGGGCCTACGAACAGCTCAACACCTTCAGCAACGTGGTATCTGCTCGCTGGCCGGCGTTGAACCTGCTGCTGCTCAATTTCTCCTTCCACAACGCCCATCACGAAAAGCCGGTAGCCCCCTGGTATCGCCTGCCCAAGCTGCATGCCGAGCTGTACGGCAGCACCTACAACCAGGTCATCCCGATGCGCGACCTGCTCGGCAGCTTTCACCGTTATCGCCTGCGTCGCGTACTGGATGACGACTATGGCGTGGTTGGCGAAGGCCCGCAGAAAGCCGATGGCTTCTTCGGTGCGGTTGGCGTGTCTTTCCTGACGGCGGTGTGACATGCATACAGCACTCGATTATCGCGGACGTTGCGTCGTGCTCACCGGTGCGGCCGGTGGCATAGGCCGCCGGCTGGCGCAGGCCTATGCCGAAGCCGGCGCAACCCTGGAACTGGTTGATCGCGACCGGCAGGCGCTTGCCGAGCTGGTGAAAACGCTCGAGCCGAATGGCTCACTGCATGCCACCACGCTGGATCTGGCCGACTGGAACGCTGTGCAGCACTTTGCCGACGACCTTGCTTGCCGCAACCGCTCGGTCGAGGTGCTGGTGAACAATGCCGGTGTCGAGTACTCGACGCCGCTCAGCGACCCAAGCGGCGAAGCAGATGCCTGCTGGGCGCAATTGCTGGACAACAACGTCAGCTCGATGCAGCGCTTGACCCGCGCCCTGCTGCCACGGTTGCGAGCCGGTGCCAGCGTGATCAATCAGGCCTCGATCTGGGGCTTGAAAGGCGTGCCGGGTTTTTCCGCCTATGTGGCAAGCAAGCATGCAGTGGTCGGTCTGACCCGATCTCTCGCCTGGGAACTCGGGCCGCGGCGCATACGCGTCAATGCCGTCTGCCCGGGCTGGATAGGCACCGAGGCGGCCATGCGCTCGCTGCGCGTGATGGCCGAGGAAAACGGCCGCAGTGAGGCCGACGAGTTGGTCGCAGTCCTGTCCGCTCAGGCCATTCCCGAGTTGCTGACACCGGCCGATCTTGCCGGCACCTTTCTGTTTCTCGGCTCGCCGCTGGCCGCAGCGCTCACTGGCCAGTCGTTATCGGTCAGCCATGGTGAGGTGATGCATTGATGGATCACCTACCCCTGCAGGGCAAGGTCGCGCTGGTTACCGGCGCGGCCACCGGGATCGGCCGCGCCACTGTTATCGCCCTGGCGCATGCCGGTGCTGGCGTGTGGATCAACCACTTCGGTCAGCTGGATCTGGCTCAGTCGTTATGCCGAGAAGTCGACGCGCTCGGCGCGCAGGCGCGGTGTGTCGAGGCTGACGTCACCTCGCCTTCAGCCGTAGCGGGCATGTTCGAACAGATACTCGCGAACGGACCGCTGGACCTGCTGGTCTGCAACGCCGGCATCATCCTCGAAAAACCCTTCCTGGAAACCAGCGAGCAGGATTGGGCGCAGGTGTTGAACGTCGATCTGAACGGCGTCTACCGCTGTTGCCAAGAGGCGCTGCGGCACATGCAGCCGCGGGGGTGCGGCGCCATTGTCAATCTTGCATCGGACCTGGGTTTTCTCGGGCGCCGCGACTTCACCGCCTATTGCACCGCCAAGGCCGGAGTGATCGGCCTGACGCGCTCGCTGGCTCGCGAGTTCGCCGCCAGCGGTATCCGCATCAACGCCGTCGCGCCCGGCCCCATCGCCACGGACATGGTTTCGCCGGCCAGCATGAGCGCCGAGTGGATGGCCAAGGAGCTGGACATTCCAATGGCGCGCCTCGGCAGCCCCGAAGAGGTCGCAGCGGCCATCGTCTTTCTGCTCTCGCCACAGGCCAGCTTCTTCACCGGACAGATACTCGGGCCCAACGGCGGCTCCTGGATGGGCTCATGAACAGCGTATTGCCGCAGCTTCTGCTGGTAACGGGAGCAACCGCCTGGGGCCTGGGCTGGTTGCCGCTGCACCATTTCGCTGGCATCGGTCTGGAGGGCATGCCGCTGGTGCTGCTGGTCTATGGTTCGCTCAGTGTTGTCGCCGTGCCGGTGCTGTGGGGTCAACGCCACGCCTGGCTGCCCCAGCGCAACGCACTGCTGGTGATCGCGGTATGCGGTGGCGGTGCGACCGCTGCGTTGGTGACGGCGCTGGCATCGGGCGACGTGGTGCGGGTAATGCTGCTGTTTTACCTTGCGCCGGTGTGGGGTGCGCTTGGCGGTTGGTTGCTGCTTGGCGAGCGAATGACCCTGCCACGAGTCGTTGCATTACTGCTGGCCATGCTGGGTATTGCGCTGACGCTGGGCATCAGCAGTGAGCTGATCCGGCCGCTGAGTGGCAGCGACTGGCTCGCGCTGGTGGCAGGCCTGGGCTTCAGCCTGAACAACCTGGCCACCCGCGCCGCGGCCCGTGTACCGCTGGCGAGCAAGACGCTCGCCTCCTTCGTGGGCAGCGCTGTCATCGCTGCCCTGCTTTGCCCGTTGTTGGGCGAGTACCCGCCGACCTTGAGTTTAGAGCTGAGCTGGCAGATCGGCCTGATGGCACTCGGCTGGTTGCTGAGCATGGCCGCAGTGCAATACGGCGTCAGCCACATCGAAGCCGGGCGGGCCGCCGTGCTGGTGGTCTTCGAACTGGTAGCCGCCGTGCTCTCTTCCGCCTGGTTCGGCGAGCAGGCCATCGGCCCCAATGAATGGCTCGGCGCAGCACTGGTGACCTTTGCTGCACTGATAGCCAGCTGGCCGGAACGCCCTGCCCTGACCCCAATCCGGAGTTCATCGATATGAAAAGCGTCCACATGGATCAACTGAGCTGGGTCGAATACGAACGCCGCGTAGAGGGCGGTGCGGTCCTCTTCCTGCCCTGCGGCGCCACAGAGCAACACGGCCCACATCTGCCGCTGGGTACCGATGCACTACTGGCCAGCGCTTTGAGCGCCGATGTGGCGAGCCGGGTCGGCGGCCTGGTGGCGCCGGCCCTCTCCTATGGTTACAAGTCGCAGCCCAAGTGCGGCGGCGGACAGCATTTCTGCGGGACCACCAGTCTGGATGGTGCAACGGTTAGCGCACTGGTGCGCGACGCGGTACGCGAGTTCCATCGGCACGGCGTCAAGCGGTTGGTGCTGGTAGTCGGCCATTACGAAAATCAGTGGTTCGTCACCGAAGGCATCCAGCTGGCATTGCGAGAGTTGGGCCCAGAGGCCGGTATTGAAGTGATGCGACTGGAGCACTGGGACTTCTGCCGGGAAGAAACGCTGGCGGACATCTTTCCCGATGGCTTCCCGGGTTTCGCCCTGGAGCACGCCGCAGTGATCGAAACCTCGTTGATGCTGCACTACTACCCAGATCTGGTTTCGCTGGAGCAAATTCCGGATGACGGCCCTGCAGACTTTCCCCCCTATGACATGTACCCACCCCGTACCGAATGGGTGCCTCCTTCGGGCGTGCTGTCTTCGGCGAAAGGCTCCAGTGCTACCAAGGGGCAGCGCATGGCCGACGATATCGTCGGGGGAATTGCCGCGGCGGTCTGTCATGAGTTCGCGCTGGGGAACGTCCAGTGAGCGAGGCCCTGCAGCACGCCGCACTGCTGGTGATCGACATGCAGCGCGATTTCTGCGCGCCGGGAGGCTACGCCGATCAGGCGGGGCTGGACATTGAACGACTGCGCGCGCCCATCCTGCCGATCCGCCGTTTGCTAAGTGCGGCGCGTCAGCGTGGTCTGCTCATCGTGCATACACGAGAAGGCCACCGACCCGATCTCAGCGATCTACCCGAGACCAAGCGACGTCGGGCGCAGGCCAGTAACGCACCGATAGGCAGCTCCGGGCCGATGGGACGTCTTATGGTACGCGGTGAGTATGGCAACGACCTGATCGACGAACTGCAGCCCGAGCCAGGCGAGCCGGTGATCGACAAGCCGGGCTACAGCGCATTCGCGCACACCGACTTGGAGCTGCTGTTGCATAACCGCGGGATACGGCAGCTGATCCTCACGGGCGTTACCACCGAAGTATGCGTGTCGTCGACGCTGCGCCAAGCGGTGGATCTTGGCTTTGCCTGTCTAACCGTGGCCGATGCTTGCGGATCGGCCTACCCCGAATTGCATGCTGCGGCGCTGTCGATGATCGGCGTCGAAGGTGGAATCTTTGGCGAAGTCGTCACCAGTGACGCACTCATCGCCCTGCTGGAGAAACCGGCATGAACGATCTGCTAACACCCGGAGTGCCCCGCATGAAACCCGTCCCCGACGTTTATCTGGGCGTTTGGCGACGCCGTCTGCTGACCACGACGGCTGGCCACCGCGACGAAACCAGCGATGTTTATTGGCTGCAGACGCCCTTCCTGCACGCTGACATTCGCATCCCTCTTTCCACCACGCCGCCCTCCGCCTCGCTCGCCACCTGCACTCAAGCGCAGCAGCAGGCGCTCTGCGAGCAGGCGGGATTTGCCGGATTGACCGAGGTCGAGGACGACATCTGCCAATGGCGGCGCCTGATCGATTACCAACCGCCAGCGGACACACCGGACATCGGCTGCATGCATTTCGAAAGCGCAGCGCGCCTGTTGGAGGATGGGCTGGACGGCAGCTATCACGAGGTCTGGCAGCGGGTGCCGGAATCGGACGGCGTCAACTGGAGCATCTGGCTGCGCGCGGTCGGCCAGCCGGAGCGTCAAGGCTGCCTTCTGGTTGCCGGGGATTACTTCATGTTCGTGGCCGACCGGCCAGTGCCGCTCAATAGTGAGGGCGGTCACCTGCGTGATCAGCTCAAGTGCGCGCCACCAACGCAGCGCGCGAACCTGCTCGCCTGTGAAATCTCCTTCGGCCGGCAACGCAACGGTGCCACGCCCTGGATGATCAGCCATTCGACGCTGCCTGGGCGGGCCGGCGACAGCCTGTTGCCCAAGTACTGGAACTTCCGCCAGCCAATCGTCATTTCCGAAGGGCTGCCAAGCATCGGCGGCGTTCCACCCTCCCGCGGCTGGGTCAGCGTGGAAAACCCTATAGCCGCTATGGCGCAGGAGGTATTCGCATGACGGCGCAACTGTCCATTGCTTCAACCGCAACAGCAGCCACTTCGATCGAGTCTGAAGCGCCTGCGGTGTACCAGCGCCGAGCGCGCTGGTGGACCATCCGTGGCGAGTTACCAAGGACCACGGTATGGATGCTGGCCGGAGCCGGCCTGGTTTCGCCCTTTATTCTCTGGTGGGCGTATACCGCGCTGGGGCTCGCCGATCCGTTGTTCATGCCCGGTCCGGGTGCCGTGCTGGAACGGCTTGGGCGCTGGTGGACCAGCGAAGGGTTGCTGACCGACATCGGCATCAGCGTATGGCGCGTGATGACCGGCTTTGGCGCCTCTGCCCTACTGGCGTTGCCGCTCGGGCTCTACATCGGCACCTATCGTCCGGTACAGGCGTTTCTCGAACCACTGACCGACTTCATTCGCTACATGCCCGCGGTGGCCTTCATTCCGCTGGTGATGCTTTGGGTCGGCATTGATGAAGGCTCCAAGGTGCTGATCATTTTCATCGGCACCTTCTTTCAGATGGTGCTGATGGTGGCAGAAGACGTGCGCCGCGTGCCCATGACGCAGATCGAGGCGGCGCAGACGATGGGTGCCAGCCGCAGCGAAATCGTCAAGCTGGTGATCCTGCCTTCGGCGCGCCCGGCGATCCTCGACACCCTGCGTATCACCTGCGGTTGGGCCTGGACCTATCTGGTGGTGGCTGAACTGGTCGCCGCCAATTCCGGCCTTGGCTACGCCATTCTCAAGGCGCAACGCTACATGCACACCGACAAGATCTTCGCCGGCATCCTGCTGATCGGCCTGATCGGGCTTCTCACCGACCAGGCCTTCCGCTGGCTTTCACGCCGCGCGTTTCCGTGGAGACAACAAGCATGACCGACGCCAAGATCCGCATTCAGCAAGTCGGCAAGACCTTCGTCAGCGACAGGCGAGAAGTCGAGGCGCTGCGCTCCGTCAGCCTGGATGTCCGCCCCAACGAATTCATCACCTTTGTCGGCGCCTCGGGCTGCGGCAAGTCGACGCTGCTGCGCATCATTGCCGGGCTGGAAACCCTGAGCCGCGGCGAGATCCTGCTGGACGGCAAAACCATCGACGGGCCGGGCGTGGACCGCGCCATGGTATTCCAGCACTACAGCCTTTATCCGTGGCTGAATGTGATGAAAAACATAAAGTTCTGCCGTCAACTTAAAGTTATTTCTGACACCGTGCGCGGCGATGGCGATGTGGAAACCGCCAGCGGTCGCGCCGATGCGCTGTTGTCATTGATGGGCCTCGGCCAGTTTGCCGACGCCTACCCGAGCCAACTCTCCGGTGGCATGCAGCAACGCGTGGCGATCGCTCGCGCGCTGATGCCCAAGCCCGCGACCTTGCTGATGGATGAGCCCTTCGGCGCATTGGACGCCCAGACCCGTGAAGTGATGCACGACTTGATCCGCCACGTGCACAAGCTGGAGAAGACCACGATTCTATTCGTCACCCATGACGTCGAAGAAGCTATCTACCTCGGCAATCGCGTGGTGCTGATGGCGCCGCGGCCTGGGCGTATCGATTCGATCTATGAGGTGCCACTGCCAGCGCAGCGTGACCAGGACATGAAGCTCGCGCCGGAATTCACCGCACTGAAACGCGAGATTCTTGGGCGAATTCGCGAAACCTCGGGCATGCAGACGGATCTGGACCAACTTGCCAAGCTCACTGCGATAGCCGGTTGACTGCTCCCGCTCCAAGCATTCTGGCGGGACCCTTTCTGACAATAGTCATTGCCGCGCTGAAGCATGGCCGTGACCGGTTGTCTCCGCTATACGGCATCGCCCAACAGATCGGCCATGGCCTCGAATACCTGCGCCATGGCCGACTCACTGCGTCCTGGCCCTCCGGCACAATGGCCCCAATCCGACGCCAGCACCCGTAGTTCGGCATTGGCCATCAGCGCCGCCTCGTGACGGGCATCATCGACGGTGAAATAGAGATCGCTGCTGCTGGGCATGATGATCGCGCGGGCGACCAGGCTCGACAGTGCCGCTTCCAGGCTGTCGAAGCCAGGGAGCTTCGCTGGATCGGCCGACTGCCAGGTATCGAGCACGCATAGCAGGTCGTTGGCGTCCTGCTGAAGATGGTCCTCCTCCCAATAGACAAGTAACCCCTCGAGGCTGGAAAAGCCCAGTGCGCGCCACTGTTCGCGGCGAAAGAAGGCCTGGGAATAAGCCCAGCCGGCGTAGGCACGCCCGAACGCACGCAAGCCCCGCTCGGGCGGAGCGCCGTAGCGCCCTTGCTGCCAGGCCGAATCAGCGCATAGCGCTGCTTTCACGCCTTCGAGAAACACCCGGTTGTGTGGCCAACACTTTGCGGTACAGCAGAACGGCAAGATGCGCTGCACCTTCTCCGGGAACAGCAAGGCCCAGTGCAGCGCCTGCATGCCGCCCATGGACCAGCCCGTCACCAGCCGCAGTTGCCATTGCTCACCGAACAGCTGGTCGAGCAGCCTGGCCTGGGCACGCACATTGTCGGCCAGGCTGATCCGTGGAAAGTCGGCGGCGCGCGGCCCAGGCGAGGCGTTGCTGGGCGAGCTTGACCAGCCGGCACCGAACAGATTGGTCAGCACCACGCAATGTTCGCCGTCGGCCAAGGGACTGCCCGCACCAAGCAAGGGCAAGTTGCCCCAGTGTGAGCCGCCGTAATAGCTCGGAACGAGCACCAGATTGTCCCGTTCGGCGTTTGGTGTACCTACCAGCTGATAACAAAGGCGCGCATCGCGCAGTACCTGACCGCTATCAAGTAGCAGGTCGCCCAGCTCAGCGAATTCTTTTTCCTTCGTTATTTCAGTCATTTGCTGTACTCCCTTGCGCCTTTTGCATGCGCCTCGGCAGGGGCTCCTGCATCAGGCCTATACACGCTGGCATGTATATTGGATGAAGGATTCGTGCCACTGCGCATGACGCTGGCCCGAATTCAGCAAGGGATTTCCTACGATGACGACCTTCCCGCTCCCCCAGATCGATGAACTCAAACAACGCCTTCAGGACAAGGGCGTGAAATACGCCATGGCCAGCTACGTGGACCTGCATGGCGTGATCAAGGGCAAGTTCGTGCCCTTGGCGCATCTGGGGCAAATGCTTCGGGGCTCGGAGCTGTACACAGGCGCGGCACTGGATGGCGTGCCACAACAGATCAGCGACAACGAAGTGGCCGCCATGCCCGACCCGGCCAGCGCCACCCAGTGCAGCTGGAATCGCAGCCTGGCCTGGTTCGCCAGCGACCTCTATCTGGACGGCAAGCCCTTCGACGCCTGCTCGCGCGGCATCCTCAAGCGTCAGACCGAAGCCGCTGCCCAAATGGGTTACAGCTTCAACCTTGGCATCGAAACCGAATTCTTCCTCTACAAGGACACCCCAGACGGCGGCTTCGCCCCGCTCAGCGACCGCGACACCGCGGCCAAGCCCTGCTACGACCCGCGTTTGCTGATGGACAACCTGCCGGTGATCGACGAGCTGGTCGAAGCGATGAACGAGATTGGCTGGGGCGTCTACTCCTTCGACCACGAGGACGCCAACGGCCAGTTCGAAACCGACTTCAAGTACGCCGACGCGCTGACCATGGCCGACCGCTTCGTGTTCTTCCGCATGATGGCCAACGAGATCGCCCGCAAGCACGGCGCATTCGCCACCTTTATGCCCAAGCCATCGGCGCAACGCACCGGCAGCGGCGCGCACTACAACATGTCCCTGGCGGACCTGGCGACGGGCAAGAATCTGTTCGAGGTCGACGGCGAAGACCCTCACGGCTGCGGCGTCACGCCCCTCGCCTATCACTTCATCGCTGGCGTGCTGAAGCATGCCAAGGCCATCTGCGCGGTGATTGCGCCCACCGTCAACAGCTACAAGCGCCTGATTCGAAAAGGCGCCATGTCCGGCTCCACCTGGGCGCCGGTATTCGTCTGCTACGGCAACAACAACCGCACCAACATGCTGCGCATCCCTTCCCAGGGCGCGCGGGTGGAATGTCGCGCGGCAGACATCGGCTGCAATCCCTATCTGGGCGCCGCGATGATCCTCGCCGCCGGGCTTGAGGGCATTCGCGACAAGCTCGATCCGGGCCAACCGCATCGCGAAAACATGTACGACTACAGCGAAAAGGACGTTGCTGCCATGGGCATCGAAACCCTGCCCCGCACCCTGTCCGAAGCGATCGACGCCTTCGAGGCCGATCCGCTGTCACGCCAGGTCTTCGGCGACGCCATGTACCAGGCCTTCGTCGACTTCAAACGCGACGAGTGGAACGCCTACCACACCCATGTTTCCGACTGGGAAATCCAGCGCTACCTGAAGTTCTTCTGATGATGAAAAGGAGATTCACCATGCAAGCCAACATCTTCAAGCGCGCACTTTGCGCGGGTGCCGTGGTCGTCGCCAGCCTTTCGCCCTTCGCGCAGGCCGAAGAGAAAAAGTCGTTCGACATCGCCTGGACCATCTACGCCGGCTGGATGCCGTGGCAATACGCCGACGAGTCGGGAATCATGAAGAAGTGGGCCGACAAGTACGGCATCGAGGTGAACATCACCCAGGTCAACGACTACGTCGAATCCATCAACCAGTACACCGCCGGCCAGTTCGATGGCGTGGTGGCCACCAGCATGGACGCCTTGTCCATTCCGGCCGCAGGCGGTGTCGACAGCACCGCGCTGATCGTCGGGGATTACTCCAACGGCAATGACGGCATGGTGATGAAGGGCACCCACGACCTCAAGAGTCTCAAGGGCCAGCCCATCCACCTGGTCGAGTTGTCGGTGTCCCATTACCTGCTGGCCCAGGCGCTGGATAGCGTTGGCATGAGCGAGCGGGACGTGCAGGTAGTGAACACCTCAGACGCCGATCTGGTTGCGGCCTTCAGCACCCAAGACGTGCGCAATGTCGTGACCTGGAACCCGCTGCTGGATGAAGTCAGCGCCATGCCCGATGCGCACAAGGCCTTCGATTCGAGCCAAATCCCCGGCCATATCAAGGACTTGACCGTCGTCAATACCCAGACACTGGCGGACAACCCCGACTTTGGCAAAGCCGTCGTAGGTGCCTGGTATGAAGTGATGGCGATTCTTGAAAGCGACACCGAAGAAGGCGCCAAGGCGCGCGCCGCGCTGGGCCAGGCGTCCGGCACCGACCAGGCCGGATACGAGAGCCAGCTCAAGGGCATGAAGATGTTCTGGACGCCGGCCGACTCACTGGCCTTCATCGCCAGCGACGAGGCCTACCAGGCGATGGACAGCGTCCGCCGGTTCTCCTTCGATCACGGCCTGCTGGGCGATGGCGCCGACTCGGTGGATTTCATCGGCATCGCCATGCCAGGCGACAAGTTGCTGGGCTCGGAAGCGAACGTCAAACTGCGCTTCGATACCACCTACATGCAGCTGGCGGCTGACGGGAAGCTTTGAGTCGCAGGCCAGGGGCATGACGCGGGGTTCCCACGCATGGAGTGGGAACCCTCGTAACTGCAAGGATTACCGATGCGCCGCACCAAAGAAGACGCCGAACAGACCCGCCTGAAGATTATCGCCGCCGCACTGGCGTTGTTCAGCAAGAACGGCTACTCCCACACCACGCTGGCGATGATTGCCGATGAAGCGGGCTTCAGTCGTGGTCCCATCTACTGGCATTTCAAAAATAAAGATGAGCTTTATCAAGCAGTTATAGAGTTCTCCCAGAAACCCCTCGAACAGCTGGTCGAGCAATCCCGCGCCCTGGCCGAGCAGCCACTGGTCGCGTTCGAGCATTTCATCGGCGAATGGTTTCGCCTGTTGCTGGAGGATCGCTGGTACCGCCAGTCCTTCGAGATTCTGCTCAACAAGACCGAGTTCACCGAGCAGATCGCCGATACGCTCAAGCGTGAACGCAAGCTGACCCGCGACATCGTGCAGCTGCTGCAGCAGTTGATGGAGGCCGCCGGCCCGCTTGCCGACTCCGCAACGGGCGATCCCTACGCCCGCGCCCTCTTCGTCTACTCCAGCCTGATGGGTATCACCCATAGCTGGTTGTTCTCGCCCAGGCTGTTCAGCCTGAAAGCGCAGCAGCAAGCCTTCACCGACCAGCTGCTCACAGCCTTCCGGCAAGCATGAGCCGCTTCGAGGCGTCCCGTTGAAACAACAAGCGGCATTGCTCTGGACAATGTTGCCTTCTAGGCTCAAGGGAGTTGATTACCTGTCATAAGAACAATCATCAGGATCTCCTCATGCCCCAGCCCGATACCCTTCCGACGGTCAAACTCCTGATTGGCGGTGAATTTATCGAATCGACCACCAGCGAGTGGCGCAACATTACCAACCCCGCGACGCAGGAGGTGCTGGCCCGCGTGCCCTTCGCCACCGAAGCGGAAATGAATGCGGCGGTCGCCAGTGCCAAGGAAGCCTTCAAGACCTGGCGCAAGACACCCATCGGCGTGCGCTCGCGGATCTTCCTCAAGTACCAGCAACTGATCCGCGAGCACATGCAGGAGCTGGCGGCGATTCTCACCGCCGAACAGGGCAAGACCCTGCCCGATGCCGAAGGCGATGTGTTCCGCGGGCTGGAGGTGGTCGAACATGCCGCCGGCATTGGCAACCTGCAGCTCGGTGAGCTGGCCAACAACGTCGCCAGCGGAGTAGACACCTATACCCTGCTGCAGCCGCTGGGCGTGTGCGCCGGCATCACGCCCTTCAACTTCCCGGCGATGATTCCGCTGTGGATGTTCCCGATGGCCATCGCCACCGGCAATACCTTCGTACTCAAGCCCTCAGAGCAGGATCCGATGGTGACCATGCGCCTGGCCGAGCTGGCGATTGAGGCCGGCATGCCTCCGGGCGTACTCAACGTGGTGCACGGCGGCGCCGATGCGGTAAACCTGATCTGCGACCACCCGGATATCAAGGCCGTCTCCTTCGTCGGCTCGACCAGGGTCGGCACCCACGTCTACAACCGCGCCAGCCAGGCCGGCAAGCGCGTGCAATGCATGATGGGGGCGAAGAATCACGGCATCGTCCTACCCGACGCGGTCAAGGAACAGACGCTGAACAACCTGGTCGGTGCGGCCTTCGGTGCGGCGGGCCAGCGCTGCATGGCGCTGTCGGTGCTGATCCTGGTCGGTGAAGCGCAAAGCTGGCTGCCGGAGCTGGTGGCCAAGGCGAAAGCCCTCAAGGTCAACGCCGGCGTCGAAGAGGCCACCGATGTCGGCCCGGTGGTGTCCTGCGCGGCGCTGGAACGCATTCATTCGCTGATCGAGCGTGGTGTTGCCGAAGGCGCCGAGCTGGCGCTGGATGGCCGCCAGCCGCAGGTCGCTGGCTACGACAAGGGTAACTTCATCGCGCCGACCATCTTCTCCGGCGTCACTGCCGAAATGAGCATCTATCGCGAGGAAATCTTCGGCCCGGTGCTCTGCGTCATGCAGGCCGACACCCTCGACGAGGCCATCGCATTGATCAACGCCAACCCCAACGGCAACGGCACCGCCCTCTTCACCCGCTCCGGCGCGGCGGCCCGGCACTTCCAGGAGGAGATCGACGTAGGCCAGGTGGGCATCAACGTGCCGATTCCGGTGCCGGTGCCGATGTTCTCCTTCACCGGCTCACGCGGTTCGAAGCTCGGCGACCTGGGCCCCTACGGCAAGCAGGTGGTGCAGTTCTATACGCAGACAAAGACCGTCATCCAGCGTTGGTTCGACGAAGACGACGTCGGCGGCTCGGTCAACACCACCATCAATCTCAAGTGACCGCTGAACGCCGTCCCGAGGCGTCAGTCATTGCCAACGACAATAAGAAGGAACGGCCATGCACATAGGTTTTATCGGACTCGGCAACATGGGCGGGCCCATGGCCCACAACCTGCTTAAAGCCGGCCACCAACTCTATGGCTTTGATCTTTCGGCCACGGCGCTTGCCACTTTGTCAGCCGCCGGCGGGCAGGAGGCCACGTCCCCCGCCGCCATCGCCAAGGCCGATGTTGACTTGATCATCACCATGTTGCCGGCCGCCGCTCATGTGCGTGAGGTCTACCTGGGCGACGACGGCCTGCTCGCCCATGCGCCCAGCGGCGTATTGCTGATCGACTCATCCACCATCGATCCGATGACCGCGCGGCAGGTGGCCGCAGCCGCAGCGAATAACGGCAACCCGATGATCGACGCGCCAGTGTCCGGCGGCACCCAGGGTGCTGCTGCCGGGACGCTGACCTTCATGGTCGGCGGCAGCGAGGCGGACTTCCTGCAGGCCCAGCCGATTCTCGCAGTCATGGGCAAGAACATCGTCCACTGCGGCGGCAGCGGCAACGGTCAGGTGGCCAAGGTCGCCAACAACATGCTGCTGGGCATCTCGATGATTGGAGTGGCAGAAGCCATGTCCCTGGGTGTGGCGCTGGGGATGGATGCCAAGGTACTGGCCGGGGTTATCAATTCGTCGAGCGGTCGTTGCTGGAGTTCCGAGGTCTACAACCCCTACCCCGGCGTAGTGGAAAACAGCCCGGCGTCACGCGGCTACAGGGGCGGTTTCGGCACCGACCTGATGCTCAAGGACCTGGGGCTTGCCAGCGAAGCCGCCAAACAGGTACGCCAGCCGGTTATCCTCGGTGCTCTCGCGCAGCAGCTGTATCAGGCCTTCAGCATTCAGGGCCAGGGTGCGCTGGATTTCTCCGCGATCATCAAACTCTACCGCCAGGAGGAATGAACATGACCCAGGAAGAAACGCCGGTATTGATCGAAGTTCGCAACCGCGTCGGCTACCTCACCCTGAACCGCCCCGCGGGTCTGAACGCAGTGAACCTGCCCATGGTTCGAACCCTTCACCGGCAACTGCTGGACTGGGCCGACGATACGAGCGTGGTGGCCGTGGTATTGCGTGGCGCGGGCGAAAAAGCGTTTTGCGCTGGCGGCGACATCCGCTCGTTGTATGACAGCTATCG
>Ga0233375_1000085_pt1 | contig 59776 bp, 61 predicted proteins | sample ElkDunMinimDraft_10_FD_191539 | JGI IMG/M metagenome (GOLD analysis project Ga0233375, IMG submission 191539) | Fecal eukaryotic communites from dung pellets of Tule Elk in California, USA - Elk Dung E16 | ecosystem: Host-associated > Mammals > Digestive system > Large intestine > Fecal | place...
CCTTGGGCTGCACGTCGGTGACGTCGCGGTCACCGATGAAGATGTGTCCGCCGTTGACGTCCTCGAGACCCGCGAGCATGCGCAGCGAGGTGGACTTACCGCAGCCGGACGGGCCGACGAGGACGAGAAACTCGCCGTCCTCGACGGCGAGCGTGAATTCGTTGACTGCCGGCGTCTCCGTGTTCGGGTAGACGCGAGTCGCGTGATCGAAGGTGACTGTGGCCATGAGAAGACTTCCCTCCACCGGCAGGTACGTGCCGGACGATCCGTCGTGGTTCACCGTCCGGGCGAGAAGACCCTTCTGGTGATCAGTGAACGTCCCGGTCCTGCGGTTTCATCCGGCACGCCGTCCGCGTGGGGGACACCGCGGCCCGGAACCCGGGGGCGACGTCCTACCTGTACCGCACCACGGCCCTGTACCGCCCTACGGCGTCGGCCTCCGGCCCCGACCTCACCCGCTTCCCGGGTGGGTCGGTGACCGCGGGCCTGGCCGGCGAGCGCATCGCAAGGCTCGAGGACGGGGGCGTGCCGGAGTGGCTCGTCGAGGGCGAGCTCGTCGTGGAGCTGGAGCGACCCTGACCTCAGTGCTAGGACGCGGTCTCGACGTCCAGGAAGAGGCCTGTGATCTTGCCCCCGGTCGCCTCGATCACGGCGCCGAAGAACGCGCCGCCCTCGGCCGAGGACGTGGCGGCGGACGCCTCGTCGTAACCGTCGAAGAGCAGCGCGAGGGTGCGGAAGGCCGGCGTCGGGGTGCCGTCCTCCTTGGGCCAGACACGGCTCGACTCCAGGCCGCGCAGTCCGGGAAGGGCGCGAGCCTTGTCGAGCACGTCCGGGAGGACGGCGTCGAAGGCCTCGGGGGAGTCGAGGTTGTCGATGATGATTTCGACCTTGGTGGCCATGGTGCTTCCTTCTGTGGTTGACGTCCCGCGGTGTGCGGGTCGGCCCGGACGGGCCGGTCCCGTCTAGCTCTGTAGACGTACTAGTAACTCTACGTCCGAACGGGAAGCTGGTCAACACGGGCCTCTGCGGCCCGCACCCTTGACACGACATCGACCGACTACCAGACTCCTTTTGCGCAGGGGGCGACAAAAGTTGCATGGCCGTCGCCATAAATGACAGAGACGTCAATCGGAGCACCCATGCAGATCTCACGTTCACGAGGCGCACGGCGCCTCGGCGCGGCCCTGACGGGCGGCGCGCTCCTCGCGAGCACGCTCGCCGCGGTCCCGGCAGGCGCCGTACCTGCCACCACCGCGGACCCGGCACCGAGCGCCCGTCCGGCGCCGACCACGGCGGCAGCCACGGCCTGCGGGGAGGGTGACGGGCTGCCCGACTCCAAGATCTCCATCCAGCTGTACACGCATGTCGGCGAGCTCGGGTCCGGGACGCCGTCACCCGAGACGATCGACCGGGTGCTGGGGGAGGTGGCCGGCGCGGGCTTCACCAACATCGAGCCGTTCGACCAGCCCTACTCGATGCCGGTCGACGAGTACCAGGCGATCCTCGACCGGTACGACCTCGAGGTGTCCTCCAGCCACGGCAGTACCGACCGGGACAGCTGGCCCGAGACGGTCGACTACGCCGTCGCGCTGGGCCAGGACTACATCGGGACCGGCGGGATGGCGGGCAGCTACGGCACCTATGAGGAGGCGGCCGCGACCGCGGCGTACGTGAACGAGCTCGGCCGGTACGCGCACGAGAACGGCGCGAACAAGATCGTGCTGCACAACCACCAGGACGAGTTCACCACGCGGTACCCCCACCCGGAGACGGGGGAGATGGTCAGCGCCTGGCAGGTCATCGAGGAGAACACCGACCCGCGCTACGTCACGTTCGAGCTCGACGTCGGCTGGGCCGCGGACGCCGGCCTCGACGTCCCGGCCTGGATCGAGGAGTACGGGGGCCGCATCGAGCTTCTCCATGTCAAGGATGCCGTGAACGTCGACGCCGACGGGGACATGAGGCAGGTCGCTCTCGGCACCGGTGACATCGACCTGCCGGCGATCATCGCCGCGGCCCAGCCGTACGTGCAGTACTACACCTACGAGTGGGACGACGCGCCGTCGTTCGAGACCTCCGCAGAGTCCTACCGGTACCTGCGCTGCTACCTGGCCGACGGTGGCGGCGACGACCAGTGCGACCCTGACGAGGGGGAGTCGCTGGCGCTGGGCCGTCCGGTGACGACGTCCAGCATCGACGACCCCAGCCGCACCGGCGAGATGGCGGTGGACGGCAATGCGGGCACCCGGTGGGGCAGCGGGTGGAACGAGCCGGAGTGGATCGCGGTGGACCTCGGCGCCGAGCACGACCTCAGCCGCGTCGTGATCGACTGGGAGACCGCCTACGCGTCGGGGTACGAGATACAGACCTCGCCGGACGGCGACACCTGGACCACGGTGCACACCGTCACCGACGGTGACGGCCACTTCGACGACATCGAGCTCTCGGGCACGGGCCGGCACGTGCGCCTCTACGCCACCGAGCGCGCCACGCAGTGGGGCTTCTCGCTCTACGAGCTCGAGGTGTACGGCACGCCGAGCGGGCAGCCGGCGCCCGAGCCCGTCACACGGGGCGCCGGGTACTGGTCGTCCGAGTACCGGCAGGTCGGGCGCCCGGACCACACGGCCGACGAGCTGCTGTGCCTCCTGTCGGCCACGCGCGCGCAGAGCGACGTGTTCGACGAGGCGGTCGAGCTGACCACGCTGGACGACGCCGTGCAGGTGCTGTGGCCGGCGCGGCACGACGAGCGGGTCGACGCCTTCGACCGGCAGCTGCTCACGCTGTGGCTCAACGTCGCTGCAGGCTCGGTCGCGCTGGACGACCGGGTGGTCGGAAGCATCACCGTCGGCGACCTGCTGCACACCGCCGAGGCGCTCCGCCTCGACGCGGGTGCGACGCGGGCCGAGCTCGAGCGCTCCGAGCGGGCGCTGGAGACGGTGGGTGCCGGGCACTGACCGGCGGCGCCGCTCGGTGCGGGCCGGGCCGGCTCCTCGGCCTGGCCCCTACCGGCGCTCGAGGTCGACCGGCAGGCCCAGGGCGGCGCGCCACACGTGGACCAGCGTGGCCACCGCGTCGTCCGTCGAGCCGCCGGTGACGCTCGCCTGGTAGAAGACGCGTTCGGTCATCCAGACCAGCGCGGCCGTGAGCGCGTCGGCGTCCCGTGGCCCCGGACCGGACCGGACGCCGGCGCGCTCGGCGACGCCGCGCATGGTGTCGGTGAGCGCGTCCACCGCCGAGCGCCAGACCCTCTCGATAGCGGGAACGGTGGGGGAGAGCTCGACCGCGGCACGCATGACCGTCCCGTGCTCCTGCCACATCCGAGCGGTCTGGTCGAGCCCTCGGCGGACGGCGTCGGCGGGGGGCCCGCCGTCGTCGGCGGCGTCGACCTCGGCGCGCAGCGCGCTGACGGTCCGGGCGACCAGGGCGGCGACGACCTCGCTCTTCGAGCCGAAGTAGAAGTACAGGGCGCCGCGGGTGATCCCGGCGGCCTGTGCGATCGTCGCCACGGTCATGCCCTCGTACCCGTCAGCGGCCAGCTGCCGCTCGGCGGCATCGAGGATCGCGCGCTCGCGCCGGTCGCCCTTGGTCAGTTCCGCGCGCCTGCGCCGGCCGCCTGTCTGCTCGTCCTCCACGCCGCCACCCTACCCTCCGCCGACTCGAATTGACGCACTGTCGACTATTCTCGACGCAGTGTACACTGGGTGTCATGACCCTTCACCACCACCCCAAGATCTTTCTCATCACCGGCGCGAGCTCTGGCCTCGGCCGGGCGATGGCCCAGGCCGCCCTGGACGCCGGGCACACCGTCGTCGGGACCGTGCGCCGGCAGGCGGACGCGGAGGCGTTCGAGGCGCAGGCCCCGGGACGGTCCCTCGCCCGCATCCTCGACGTCACCGACGACGACGCCGTGTTCCGCACCGTCGATGACATCGAGGCCCGCGTGGGACCGATCGACGTCGCCATCGCCAACGCCGGGTACGGCCACGAGGGCGTCTTCGAGGAGTCGACGATGGCCGACCTGCGGCGGCAGTTCGACGTGAACGTGTACGGCACCGTCGCGACCGTCAAGGCCGTGCTGCCGCACATGCGCGAGCGCCGCCGCGGCCACATCCTGGGCGTCACGTCGATGGCGGGGCTGATCACCGTGCCGGGCACGTCCTTCTACCAGGGCAGCAAGTACGCGGTCGAAGGCATCCTGGAGACGGTCGGCAAGGAGGTCGCACCCTTCGGCGTCCACGTCACCGCGATCGCACCAGGATCCTTCCGTACCGACTGGGCAGGGCGCTCCATGGTCCGTGCGGAGCGGTCCCTCTCGGACTACGACCAGGTCATGACGCCCGTCCGGGAGCACCGGCTCGCAGCCGACGGCCGACAGCTCGGCAACCCGCAGCGCGCCGCAGAGGCCGTCCTCACGATCATCGACGCCCCGAACCCGCCGGCCCACCTGGTGCTCGGCTCCGACGCGCTGCGCCTGGTGACCAACGGTCGCGCCGCCGTCGACCAGGAGATCCAGGAGTGGGCCGAGCTGTCCCGAACCACCGACTTCCCGGACGGCGCGCAGCTCGCGGGCTGACGTACGGGGCAGGCACGGCGGATGGGCAGCGAACGCATGACGCATGTCATGGGTGCGCCGTGCGAAGCATCCGGTAAGTGGTGACAGATCGGCACTTCTGGTCGGAGCTCGCGAGCGGTGGACTTGGCCTGGCCCCGAGGGCCTTTCTTCCGCCTCGGAGGCAACCGGCTCCTTGACCTGAAGTGAGAGCGAAAATGACCGAGAACCCCGCTGCCCCGGTGGAGTACCACCGCGGGCTCGTGAGCGACAAACGCCGGATCGGGCGAGGCATCCTCGCCATCGTCCTCCTCCTCGGAGGCATGCAGGTCTTCATCTTCGCGCTCGTGATCCCCGCGACCCTCATCGACACGGCGATCGGCACGGAGGCCAGAGCGGGGTACACACCGCTCGTCAACGCCGTCGGTGCGTTCTCCGTGGCGTTGCTCATCCCCTGGAGCATGCTGATCCAGCGCTGGCTCTACGGCGTGCGCGGCGGGTCGCTGTCGTCGGTGCTGTCGCACTTCCGCTTCGACGTCCTCGGCCGCGCCCTGGTGGTCCTTCTTCCGGTGGTCGTCGTGTTCCAGATCGTGTACTACTGGACGCCGTTGCCGCAGACGACCTGGGCCGCGCACGACATCCTCCTGCTCATCGCCACGGCACTCGCGCTCACACCGTTCCAGGCTGCGGGCGAGGAGTACGGGTTCCGCGGGCTCATCCTGCGCGTCGTGGGGAGCTGGACGAGCAGCGCCCGCCTTGGGCTCGTGCTCGCGATCGTCATCTCGAGCGTGCTCTTCGCGCTGGTCCACGTCTCCACGAGCGGGCTGCTCAACCTCTGGTACATCGTCTTCGCCGTCGGCACCGCGTGGATCACCTGGCGTACCGGCGGGCTCGAGATCGCCGTCGTGCTCCACGCCGTCTACAACGCCACGCAGTTCGTGATCGACGCCGCGCTCCAGGTGGACCCGGCCGTGGCCACCGACCGCTCTGCCGCCGCGATCGACCTCGGCGCACTGAGCGCGGTGCCGCTCGTGATCGGCGCCGTCATCGTCGTGGCGATCCGTACGCGGCGCACGGGCACGGTCCTGACTCCCGGACCGGCGGGGGTCCCCGCGGGTCGATCGAGCGCTCTGTCCGGAAGGTGACACACGTGGGGCCGGGCCCTGCCCGGCCCGGCCCGGGACGGTGGGGCAGCAGACCTCACATCAGCTCGACACCGTCCGCCTGCGGCCCCCGGTCGCTCTGACGCACCTTGAACCGGACCCGGTCGCCCTCCTCCAGGACCTCGGTGCCCCGCACCACCGACACGTGCACGAACAGGTCCACGCCCCCGGCATCGGGGGTGATGAAGCCGAATCCGCGGTCCGCGTCGTAGCGTGCGACGGTGCCCTCGCCTCCGCGCACCGGCCTGCCCGATGCCGCGGGGCGGCTCGCCCGGCCGCGGTCCGTGGCCGGGCGTGCGGCCCCGGAGCCGCGCACGAGCTGCACGTTGCGGGCGTTCGGCCCCTTGTCGCCGTCGACGACGTCGTACGTCACGCGTGCCCCCTCGGACAGCTCGGTCAGCCCTGAGCCGAGCGCGCTGACGTGGACGAAGACGTCGTCGCCACCCGAGTCCGGGGCGACGAAGCCGAAGCCCTTGGTGTCGTCGTACCAGGACACCGTGCCGTCCGCGCCGTCGGATGTCGGCCGCGCGGCCGCCGCCCTGAGCGGGAGCAGGTGGTCCGCCTGCGGCCCCTTCTCCCCGTCGACGACGAGGAACGCCACCCGCTGCCCTTCCGAGACCACACCGCCCCCGACGATCGCCGAGCTGTGCACGAAGATCTCGACGCCTCCGTCGTCGGCCGTGACGAAGCCGTAGCCCTTGGCCGGCTCGTACCAGGTGACGGTGCCGAGCACACCCAGGGGCGCGTCGGCGGCCCGGTCGCCCGTGACCCGGACGCGGCGCGCCTGCGGACCCCGCTCACCCTCGCCCACCTCGAACTCGACGGTCTGCCCCTCGCGGAGCAGCTTCGGTCCGTCGTCGCCGACGATCTCGGACGCGTGGACGAACAGGTCCTCGGCCTCGTTCCCGAGGTCGATGAAGCCGAACCCGCGGTCGACGTCGAACCATCGGACTGTTCCCTGGGGCACTTCAGACTCCTCTTGCTTGGTAGAGATTGCTGTGGACCAGTGTCCCTGACGGAACCACAGAGGGATGCGCCCAGCGGGTTCAGGCGTGGTGGCCACCATCACCCAGTGAACTCCGCCCCATGGGGTCCCGATAGTGGTGTAGCGCGGCCCGAGCCCGAGCCCGCAGTCGGATCAGCGGTCCCTGGGCGTTGGTCTGATCCCGGCTCAGCCGTTCTCTCGCGCCGCTGCCGGGCGCCTGATCGTCGACATGCGAGTGATCGGCCCGGTGATGACAGTGGAGAGATCGTTCGCCACGGAGGCGGATGAACGACAACCACAAGTCGATCCGGTCCAGAGTGAACAGAGCGCTCTGGGCGCCACACGGGACGCTTGGGAGGTGCGGTGTGACCGCGAGACGTCGGTGCCGGGAAGACGACCGTGACGGCCGGGGGCCGGCGCACTACCGGAGGCGGATCAAATGATAGTCCACGACGCCCTGCTACTGGTATCGGCCGGCGATCCGGCCGGCTTGCTCCCAGCCCGCCAACAGATGGCGTTCACGCTGGGGTGGCACATCATCTTGGCGTCGTTCGGCGTGGCCTTCCCGGCGATGATCTTCGTGGCGCATTGGAGGGGTGTGATGCGCCACGACGCGACGGCGCTCGTCCTGGCGCAGCGGTGGGCCAAGGTCTCTGCCGTCCTGTTCGCTATCGGCGCGGTGTCGGGCACGGTCCTGAGCTTCGAGATGGGGTTGCTGTGGCCTGGTCTGATGGGAACCTTCGGTGACGTCCTGGGACTGCCGTTCGCCCTGGAAGGGCTGTCGTTCTTCGTCGAGGCGATCTTCCTGGGCATCTACCTCTACGGATGGGGGCGTATGCCGCCGCGCCGCCATCTGCTCATGGTCGTGCCGATGGCGGTGGCTGGGGTGGTCGGCACGTTCTGCGTGGTCTCGGTGAACGCCTGGATGAACACTCCCGCCGGCTTCCGTATCGTCCATGGTGAGGTCACCGACGTCGACCCTTGGGCAGCGATGTTCAACCCCATCGCCGGGTGGCAGTTCGCTCATATGTGGCTCGCGGCCTACATGCTGGTCGGTTTCAGCATCGCCGGTGTCTATGCCGTTGGCATGCTGCGCGGACGCCGCGACGCACACCACCGGCTCGGTTTTCTGCTGCCGTTCAGCTTCGCGAGCGCCGCGGCACTCGTCCAGCCTGTCGTCGGGCATCTTCTCGGCGGTGGTCTGGGCGACCGGCAGCCGGCCAAGCTCGCCGCGTTCGAGCTAGCCACGACCACCGAGAGCCCTTCGCCGCTGCGCATCGGTGGTGTCCTGGTCGACGGGGAGGCGCGCTGGGCACTCGACATCCCGGTGCTCGGGTCACTCATCGCGCAGAACTCCCTGACCGCACCGGTCCGAGGGCTGGACACCATCCCGCTGCAGGACCAGCCGCCGGTGAACATCACCCACTGGGCGTTCCAGACGATGATCGGGATCGGCACGTTGCTCGCTCTCACCGTCGTGGTCTACTGGGCGCTTCGCTGGTGGGCCAAGCACGACCTGCTCGACCGCACGTGGTTCCTGAGGTTCTGCGCCGTGTCCGGGCCACTGGCTGTCGTCGCCGTGGAAGCGGGCTGGATCGCGACCGAGGTGGGGCGCCAGCCGTGGGTGGTCTACGACGTCATGCGCACCGCGGAGGCGGCTGGTGACTACCCGAGCCTGTGGTGGTTGCTGGCTACCACGGTGGTGGTCTACACCGGCCTGACCGTCGGCGCAGTGCTCGTGCTGCGGTCGATGGCCCGGCGCTGGCGACGGGGCGAGCGGGACTTGCCCAGTCCGTACGGGCCGCGGCCCAGCCTTCCCCACGAGGACAACGGGCGGGATACGCCGTGACCGTCGAGCTCGCGGTGGCGATGGCCCTGTTCTTGGGCCTGGTGGTCTATGCCGTGTTCGGCGGGGCGGACTTCGGCGCCGGCTTCTACGACCTCACCGCCGGCGGCGCAGCCCGCGGTGCGGAGCTGCGCACCGCGATCGACCACAGCATCGGCCCGGTGTGGGAGGCCAACCACGTCTGGCTGATCTACGTGCTCGTCATGTGGTGGACAGGATTCCCGACCGCCTTCGCCGCCGCGATGTCCACCCTGATCCTGCCGTTGTTGCTGGCGTTGCTCGGCATCGTGCTGCGCGGCGCCGGCTTCGCGTTCCGCAAGTACGCTCCGACGCTCTCGCAGGCGCGGGTCTATGGTGCTCTCTTCGCCGGCTCGTCGCTCATCGCGCCGTTCTTTCTCGGCGCCGCCGCGGGCGCGATCGCCTCTGGACGAGTGCCGGCCGATGGCCAGGGCGACCGCTGGTCGTCCTGGCTGAACCCCACGTCGCTGCTGGCCGGCGTGATCACGGTCGCCTGCTGCGCGTTCCTGGCCGGCACGTTCCTCACCGCAGACACGACGCGCGCCGGCCACGAAGCCCTTGCCGCCCAGCTCCGTCGCCGCACCCTCGTGGTCGGAGCGGTCACCGGCGTCCTGGTGCTCGGCTCGCTCGTCCCCATCGCCCGCGACGCACCCACCCTGGCCGACGGTCTGACGGGTAGGGCAGCCCCTCTGATCATTACCTCGATCCTCGGCGGGATGGTAGCCCTCGTGCTTCTTCTGAGGCGGAGGCCCGCCGCCGCGCGGGTCAGTGCCGTGATCGCCGTGGCCTCGGTCGTGGTCGGATGGGGCGTCGCCCAGTACCCGTGGCTTCTCGTCGACGAGGTCACCATCACTGAGGCGGCGGGGGCCCCGGCCACACTGCGGGCACTCCTGCTCGTCGCCGTGCTCGCCGGCGTGATCGTGCTCCCGCCCTTGGTGTACCTGTTCCGACTGACCCAGAGCGTGCAGTGGGCCCGGGACTAGAAAGTGCGCGCGAGTCCTCCGGCGCCCCCCGCGCGCCACCGGACGCCGGTTCCCGCACCTGGACGACCCGGGCGCGGTACTCGTGGTCGACGAGACCGGCGACCTGAAGAAGCGCACCAGGTCGGTCGGCGTGCAGCGGCAGTACACCGGCACCGCGGGCAGGATCGAGAACGCGCAGGTCGCGGTATTCCTGACCTACGCCGCGCAGCGTGGCCACACGTTCATCGACCGGCGCCTGTATCTGCCCGAGTCCTGGACCGGTGACCAGGCCCGGCGTGAGCTGGCGGGCGTGCCCGATGACGTCGTGCTCGCGACCAAGCCGCACCTGGCCGCGACCATGATCACGAACGCCGTCCAGGCCGGGACACCGGCGAGGTGGGTCGCCGGGGACGAGGTCTACGGCGCCGACCCGTATCTACGCGCCACCTGCCGGCGGCTGGGCCTGGCCTACGTGCTGGCGATCGGCTCCAACCGTGTGGTGCCGACCGGCGCCGGACCGCTACGCGCCGACAAGGCCACCGACCGGGTCCCGGACGGGGCCTGGTCGCGGATGTCGTGCGGCGACGGGTCCAAAAGGACGGCGCTGGTACTCCTGGGCGCTCCTCGAGCTGGAACCCGAGGTCGACGGATCGGACCTCGGGTCCGGTCACCACAGCCTGCTGGTGCGTCGCAACGACACCACCGAAGAGCTGGCCTGGTACCGCTGCTGGACCCCACGATCGGTCGCGATCGGCGACCTGGTGCGCGTGGCCGGGCGCCGGTGGACCGTCGAGGAGAACTTCCAGGCAGCCAAGTCCCACACCGGCTTGGACGAGCACCAGGTCCGCATCTGGAACTCCTGGCACCGATGGACCACCCTGGCGATTCTCGCCCACACCTTCCTGACCATCCTGGTCGCCGTCATGAACGACACCGAGCCCACCGACGACGCCGTCGGCCTGATCGCGATCACCCTCGGCGAGGCCCGACGGCTGTTCACCGCCCTCGCACCGTTCGCCACGACCACCACTGCGCGAATCCTGGCCTGGTCAAATTGGCGACGCCGATACCAACACCACGCCCAACGAGCCCACTACCAACGACGCGAAGGCAGCATCAGCGCAGCCCACAGACCCGATCTACGGCTGTAGTACTAGACGAGGGCCGGAGCGCGGCCGGCTGAGATGTCACGGAGCAGGACGGCGTCTTGGCTGGGCGGCAGGCCGAACTGGCGCCGGTACTCGCGGCTGAACTGTGACGGGCTGTCATAGCCGACACGTAGCCCCACGCCCGTCACGTCACCGGGTCGTGTGGCGAGCAGCAGCCGCGCTTCCTGGAGTCGGATCTGTTTCTGGAACTGGATCGGGCTCATCGCTGTGACGGCCTGAAAGTTGCGGTAGAACGCCGAGACACTCATGCCTGACAACGCCGCCACGTCCTGGACACGGAAGGGTTCGGCGTAGTGCTCGCGGATCCACCGGACGGCCCGGGCGACGTGGGCGAGCCCGCTGTCAGCGAGGCCGAGCTGACGCACCGTGGCGCCCTGCTCGCCGGTGACCAGCCGCCAGAGGATCTCGCGCTTGACGAGCGGTGCCAGGACTGCCGCGTCCCGTGGGCTCTCCAGGAGCCGTAGCAGTCGCACGACGGCATCGACGAGGGGCGCGGGCGCGTCGCTGACCACCATCGCGGGAGGCGCCGCCGCGCTAACGGGGGGCAGGTCACCGGGTGCGGCCTGCAGCAGGATCTCCGCGATCAGCGCCGGCCGGAGGACGAGTCCGAAGCCGAGTGCCGGCTCGTCGGGGCGGGCCCGGGTGAACAGCCCGGTCACGGGCAGGTCGACAGACGCCACCAGGTACTGCCCGGCCCCGTACTCGTACACGCGGTCGCCGAGCGCTATCCGCTTGGCGCCCTGGGCGATCAGCGCCATGACCACGCCCGACATCGACGGCGCGGGCGGCGCGGTGTCGTGGACCGCCGAGACCATGACGTCGTCGAGCGCCGTCGCGCTGCTGTCTCGCCGTGCATGCCGGGCGATCAACCTGCGTAGCTCGTCGAGTTCCACGTCGTCCATCCCTCGATCATGGCATATCACGATGCTCGCCATGACGAGAGGATCGTGCAAGCAGTCGAGGCAATCGGTCTGTCGGCGGGAAGGGCGCACACGGTGTGATGGACACACAGCACACCGGCTCCCAGGAGCCCTCGTACCGAGGAGACCCGCATGACCGTTCGCCACGGATTCCAGGCCACCATGACCGCGCAGCCCGGCAAGGGCGACGCCCTGGTCGACATGCTGCTGCACGCCCCGTCGCTCTCCCGCGACGACTGCCCCGTCTTCCTGATCAGCCGCTCGGCGAGCAACTCCGACGTCGTGCACGTCACCGAGGGCTGGACCTCCGAGGAGGCGCACGCCGCGTTCTTCGCGAGCGCCGAGGCGCAGGCCCTCGTCGCCGAGCTGCAGCAGCTGCTGGCGGGGGAGTCCGAGTACACCGACCAGGTGCCCGTCGGTGGAAAGGCCGAGCTCTGAGCCCCACGACCCGTCCCCGGCGAGCGCGCCCGCTGACGACCCATGTACCCGTCCGAGAGGAATATGCCATGACGACCACTCGTCCCGAGATCGATCCCGAGTTGCGTCCGGTGCTCGACCTCCTGCCCGCTGCGACCCTGCACGACGGAACGCTGCCGCAGGTCCGCGACCTCGCCGTGCCTACGGCGGAGAGCGTCGCCGACCTCCTCACCGTTGGACGGACCGTCGACCGCCGTGACCTCAGCGTCGCCGCCCCGGACGGAACACCCGTCCCGCTCACCGTCTTGAGCCCTCCCGGCCTGGACCGCTCGACCCCCGCGCCGTGCGTCTACTGGGTGCACGGGGGCGGGATGGTGATGGGAGACCGGTTCTCGAACATCGATATCCCGCTGGAATGGCTTGACCAGCTCGGCGTCGTGGTGGTGACCGTGGACTACCGGCTCGCGCCGGAGGCGGCCGGCTCGACCCTGGTGGAGGACTGTTACCGGGGGTTGAGCTGGGTCGCCGAACATGCGGCCGAGCTGGGCGTCGACCCGGCGCGGCTGGTCGTGGCGGGTACCAGTGCGGGCGGCGGCCTCGCCGCGGGCGTCACACTGCTTGCGCGGGATCGGGGTGCTCCTGCGGTCGCCGCGCAGGTGCTGGTGTGTCCCATGCTCGACCATCGCAACGACACCGGCTCGAGCCACCAGTTCGCCGAGGGACCCGCCACGTGGACCCGGTCCATGAACGCGTTCGGTTGGCGGGCTGTGCTGGGCGAGGAGCCTGTGACCGAGGTGTCGCCGTATGTTTCGCCGGCGCGGGCGGACGATCTGTCCGGCCTGCCGCCCACCTACGTCGACGTCGGCTCGGCCGAGGTGTTCCGGGACGAGGACGTGAGCTACGCGAGCCGCATCTGGGCGGCCGGCGGCAACGCGGAGCTGCACGTGTGGGCCGGGGGCTTCCACGGGTTCGACGCCCTCGTGCCCGAGGCGCGGCTCTCGACGGCAGCGCGGCGGACACGGACTGACTGGCTTGGCCGGGTGCTGGGGACGAGGAGCGCCTCATGACGGCTCGGGAGGCGCACTGGGGCACGGTCGTCCTCACCGGCGCCACGAGCGGGATCGGTGAGGCGACGGCGCGGCGGCTCGCCGGCCGGGCCGACGAGCTGATCGTGCAGGGGCCGGAGCCGGATGACGAGGTCGCCGAGGTCCTGGCGGGCATCCGTGCGTCCGGCGGCGCGCACGTCTGGTACCTGTCAGTCGACTTCACGAGCCTCACGGCCGTGGCCGAGGCCGCCCGTGCCGTCCGCGAGGCGGTGTCGACCGACCGGGTGGTCCCGACCAGCGCGGTGTCGCGCGATCCCGGAAACCGCAGGCGGCTCGCGGACCTGTACATGGACCGGCTGCCGCGGTTCGCGTCCTAGCGGCGGGGTCGGGCGCCCGGTCCGACCTCGCGACCTGTGGCAGGGGCGATCCCGTCCCCGGTCCAGCGGACCCGGGTGAGGTCGGGGACGACGGCATCGCATCCCAGCATGACCGTAGAGTCACCGATGCCGAGTACGGCACCGACGCCCGCCGCCCGCGCCGAGCGGATGCCGTTGTCACTGTCTTCGAGCACGACACACTCCGCGGGTGACGCCCCGAGGAGCTCCGCCGCACGTTGATAGGGGTCAGGTGCGGGTTTGCCCATCGCGACGTCCTCGGCCGCCACGAGCGCGTCGGGCAGCGGGATCCCGGCCGCCGCGAGGCGGGCGAGCGCCAGGTCCCGGGACGCCGAGGTGACGACCGCACGCAGGTGCCCCGGTATCGACGCGACGAACTCGCTCGCCCCCTTGATCGCTACGGTCTGATCGGCGGTCTCGAGTTCCAGGGCATCGATCTCGGCCGTCGCGGGATCGACCTCGTCGGCGGGCAGGAACCGGGCCACCGTCTCGCGCGACCTACGGCCGTGCACGCCGGCGAGAACCAGACGAGTGTCCAGCCGGTGACGCACGGCCCACGTGTGCCAGGCCGCCTCGCCCGCGGCCTTCGAGTCCACCAGTACGCCGTCGTTGTCGAACAGGACGGCTGCAGCAGGCAGGGCGGCGCGCATCGGAGACTCCCAGGTACGGCGGAACGAAGGTAGATCGCTCAGAGCCTACGGGTGAGGAGGGACGGTGATCGACATCGCGACATCCGCCCTACGGGTAGCTTGCGCTTCCCGAGTTCGATGACGAACAGTCCGGTCCAGACCACGACGATGTCGGCCACGGCAGTGAGAGCTATCTCGGGTATGTCGTAACGGATGGTCACACCGGAGACAGAAAAGCCGAGCATGGCGATGAAGTGAGGTACCCAGACCCCAGGCCGCCCAACGCGATCGCGCCCAGGACGGATGATCCGCGAGTTCTACTGGTCGCTCGATCCGACCGATCCGGTCTGTCACCACCCATCGATGACTTTTAACACCAAGTCACACATTCGTATTCCGAATGAAACCAATTGGCAAAATATGACCTCTTCACTGAGGTCATGACGCCAACCGATCAGCTCTCCACCCGAGTGAGCCTCGCGCTCCTCGGGGTGCGCAGCGACGCTCCGGTCCGCCGTGCCGGCGGCGCGGGGCCGAGCGACGACGGACACTTCGTCATCGGCGGTGCGGGTGCCGCGATCCCGCTTAACCCGGACAGCCCGTACGTCGTGTCGCAGGGTCGCCTGACCCTGGACGGCGCGGACCTCGGGATGGACGTGGAGCCCGTCATCCGTCCGCGATTCTACGACCTCACCACCGCGGACGGGACCCCCTACGACAAGATCGCCAAGCTGCACGGCAAGGACGTGCTGGCCACCACGGTGGTGCAGACCTGCGTGCGCTACGACGAGAGCGAGCGCTGCCGGTTCTGCGCCATCGAGTCGTCCTTGCGGTCGGGCACCACGATCGCCGTCAAGACGCCGGCGATGCTGGCCGAGGTGGCCAAGGCCGCATACGAACTGGACGGTGTCTCGCAGATGGTCATGACCACCGGCACCTCCAACGGCTGGGACCGCGGAGCCAAGCACCTGGCGCGCTGCGTTCGCGCGGTCAAAGAGGCGGTGCCGGGGCTGCAGGTCCAGGTGCAGTGCGAGCCGCCGGCGGACCTGCGGGCCATCACCGACCTGTACGAGGCCGGCGCCCGGTCCATCGGCATCCACGTCGAGTCGATGGACGACGACGTGCGCCGCCGCTGGATGCCGGGCAAGGCGACCGTCTCGCTGGACGCGTATCGTGCCGCGTGGCGCGAGGCGGTGCGCGTGTTCGGGCGCAACCAGGTCTCGACGTACCTGCTGGTGGGCCTCGGCGAGGACCCGGACGAGATGGTCGAGGCCGCCGGCGAGCTCATCGAGATGGGCGTCTACCCGTTCGTGGTCCCGTTCCGTCCCCTCGCGGGCACGCTCGCCACCGACGTCGACCACGTCCCGGCGCCGCACCGCGGGCTGGTCGCCGACATCACCCGGCAGGTCGGCGCACTGCTGGCCGCCGCGGGGATGCGCGGCACCGACCAGAAGGCCGGCTGCGCCGCCTGCGGCGCGTGCAGCGCCCTCTCCCAGGTCGGGGGCTGAGATGCTCGACGTCCCCACCCTGACCGGCGCGGCGCTGCCCTCCGCCGCACTCTGGACGGTGCGCCCGGCCGAGCCGCGCCACGTGACCGCGTACCGCGCGCTGCGCCGCGAGGTGTTCGTCGCGGAGCAGGGCCTGTTCGACGGGCACGACCTGGACCGCACCGACGACGACGATCGCACCGAGGTGCTGGTCGCCGTGGACACCGCCGACCGCGTGCTGGGCGGGGTGCGCCTCGCACCCGCTGTCGAGGCCCTGGACGCCGCGGGCCGGGACATCGGGTGGTGGACCGGCAGCCGGCTCGTCGTCGCCCGTGGTGCGCGTGGCGCCGCCGGGATCGGCGCCAGCCTGGTCCGGGCGGCTTGCGCCCGGGCGACCGAGCTCGGGGTGCTGCGGTTCGAGGCCACGGTCCAGACACGAAACCAGCCGTTGTTCGAACGCCTGGGCTGGCAGGCCTGGGGTACCCGCGACGTCCAGGGCCGGTCGCACGTGCTCATGCGCTGGCCGGTCACGCGGGTCGCGGACCTCGTCGCCGCCACCAAGTCCGAGCTCGCCGCGCTCGTCGAGCCGCTGCGCGAGCACACCGGCCCGGCCGCGCTGGGCGGGTCCGGCTTCGTGGGGGACGACGGCGCTCCCGTACCGGGCACCGACGTCGTCGCCGCGTGCGACGCGATCCTGCCGACCATGATCGAGCGTGACCCCGAGTGGGCGGGCTGGTGCGCGGTGCTGGTGAACGTCAACGACCTCACGGCGATGGGCGCAGACCCGACCGGGCTGACGGACGCGCTCGGCGCGCCGACGTCGTCGTTCGCCCGCCGGGTGCTGAGCGGACTGCACAGCGGGTCCCAGGCGTGGGGCGTGCCCGTGCTCGGCGGGCACACCCAGCTCGGCGTGCCCGCGTCCCTGTCGGTCACCGCGCTCGGCCGCACCCCCCACCCCGTTCCAGGAGGCGGCGGGCAGGTGGGACACGCGCTGTCCCTGACCGCCGACCTCTCGGGCGGCTGGCGCCGTGGGTTCGAGGGCCGGCAGTGGGACTCGACGTCGTCGCGCTCGGCGGCTGAGCTGCGGCATCTGGCGGGCACCGTGGGCGCTGCCCGTCCGGACGCCGCCAAGGACGTGAGCATGGCCGGCGTCGTCGGCACCACCGCCATGCTCGCCGAGGCGTCGGGGACCGGGGCCACGATCGACGTCGCGGCCGTGCCCGCGCCCGACGGCGCCGCGGCGGGGGACTGGCTCACGTGCTTCCCCGGCTTCGCGATGCTCACCACCGACCCGCCCGGCACCGGGCGCATGACCTCGCCGCTGGCGACCACCGCCGAGTGCGGCGAGCTGACCGCCGAGCCCGGCGTCCGCCTGCGCTGGCCCGACGGCGAGACCACCGCCGCCGTCGACGGCCCGGCCACGGGCCTGGGCCGCGCCTGACGGCCACCGGCCGCGCCCGACGCGGCCCCTGAACCGCACCACCCATCATCCGCACCACCACCCGGGACCTGTCCCGACCGAAGGAGCACCCATGTCGTACGACGAGCAGATCCAGGCCAACATCGACGCCTCGCTGGCGGAGATCCCGCACCCGGCGCTGCCCAAGGGCAGCAGCTTGTACGGCTCCACCAAGATCTTCCCCGACTACCAGGCGGAGCCCGGCCAGGCCTACTTCACGCTGGTGCACGGCATCGCGCACGAGTCGTCGGTGAGCTTCGTCGCGATCCTCCAGGCCACCCGCGCGCTGCGGAAGGGCTTCGAGTCGGCCGTTTACTTCTACGGCCCCGGCGCGATCAACGCCCTGGACACACGCGGGTTCCCCACCACGGGCGACAGCGCATTCCCGGGCGAGCAGAACATCAACGAGGCGCTCAAGACGTTCATCGCCGAGGGCGGCACGGTGTTCTGCTGCCGGTTCGGCCTGTCGCTGCACGGAGCGCGCGAGGAGGACCTCATCGCCGGTGTGATCCCGGCTCACCCCCTCGACGTCCAGGATGCGGTGATCCACTACGCGCGCAAGGGCGCCATCATCAACTCGACGTACAACCTCTGAGACCGACCGGAGGAGCAGCGCAGTGAGCATCACCGTGGCCGCCGTGTCGGCCAACTTCACGCGGGACCTGGAGCAGAACTACGCCCTGATCGAACAACTGCTCGGCGAGGCGCGCGCCCAGGACGCCCAGCTCGTCGTCTTCCCCGAGGCTTCGATCGGCGGGTACCTCTCGTCGCTCGGTAACCACGGGGACACCGTGCGCACCACGGCCCGCTCCCTGCCGCCTGCGATCCGCCTGGACGGGCCGGAGATCCGGCGCGTCCAGGCGCTCGCGGGCGACACGGTGGTGTGCATCGGTTTCTGCGAGCTCGACGACGACGGCGAGACCCGCTACAACGCGGCCGTCTGCCTCGACGGGGAGCGCATCTACGGCTCCTACCGCAAGGTGCACCAGCCGTTGGGCGAGCACATGTCGTACGCGGCGGGTGACACCTACCGGGCGTTCGACACACCAGTGGGGCGTATCGGCCTGCAGATCTGCTACGACAAGGCCTTCCCGGAGGCTGCCCGGGCGCTCGCCCTCGACGGCGCGGAGATCGTGGTGAGCATGTCCGCGTGGCCGGCGGCCCGCACCGCGACCGCAGAGGACCTGCAGCAGGACCGGTGGACCTACCGGTTCAACCTGTTCGACGCCGCCCGCGCGCTCGACAACCAGGTGTTCTGGATCGCGTCCAACCAGGCGGGCACCTTCGGCTCGCTGCGTTACGTCGGCAACGCTAAGGTCGTCGACCCCGGCGGGAACGTGCTGGCCACGACCCTGCTGGACGCGGGGGTCGCCGTCGCCGAGATCGACGTCGAGGGCACCTTCCGTGCCATGCGCGGCGGCATGTTCCACCTGCGCGACCGCCGCCCCGACGTCTACGGCGCGGTCACCGCGAAGGGCACGCCCGAGGCCACCGGATGGACGGAGCTCGCCCATGCCTGAGATGACTTTCGACGTGCGCTGGCCCGACGGGTCCACGGCGAGCTGCTACTCGCCCAGCCTCGTGATGCACGACCACCTCGAGGTCGGGGCCCGCTATCCCGTGGCGGAGTTCGTGGACCGCACGTCCCGTGCGCTCCAGGAGGCGAGCGAACGGGTCCGCGCACGGTACGGCATGGCGTGCGCGTCGGCGATGCAGCAGGAGGCCGAGATCCGGCAGGCCGCGGCGTTCTTCGACACCGGCGGCGAGGTCGAGGTGCTGCTGATGGAGCCCCCGCTTCCCAGTGCGCAGGGAGGTGCGGCATGAGGGCGACCGGAGTCGTGGACGGCGCACACCACGAGATGGTGGTCGTGGGCGGTGGGCAGGCCGGGCTGTCGCTGAGCCACCACCTCGTCCGCTCCGGCGTCGACCACCTCGTGCTCGAACGGGACACCGTGGCGCACGAGTGGCGCGACGGCCGCTGGGACGCGTTCACCCTGGTCACGCCGAACTGGCACTGCCGTCTGCCCGGGTACCCCTACGACGGGCCGGATCCGGACGGCTTCATGCGCCGGGACGAGGTGCACGCCTGGGTGCGGCGTTACGCGGGCACGTTCGATGCACCCGTGGCCGAGGGTGTGGCCGCCACACGGCTCGCACCGCGACCCGGCGGCGGGTTCGTGATCGAGACCACCGCCGGGACGGTCACCGCCGACGCGGTGACGGCTGCCGTGGGCGGTTACCACGTTCCCGTGGTGCCGCCGTGGGCGGCTGACCTGCCCGAGCAGGTCACGCAGGTGCACTCGCACGAGTATCGCAACCCGGGCCTGCTTCCCGAGGGGCCCGTGCTCGTGGTTGGCACCGGGCAGTCCGGCACGCAGATCGCCGAGGACCTCCTCCTGGCAGGGCGCGAGGTCCACCTGGCAGCGGGGCGGGCACCCCGCGTGGCACGCCGTTACCGGGGTAAGGACTGCATGACCTGGCTGGCCGAGATGGGCGTCTACGACATCCCCGTGGCCGCACGCGGCCTGGCCAAGCGGGAGTCGACGAACCACTACGTCACCGGGCGGGACGGCGGGCGGGACATCGACCTGCGTGACTTCGCCCGCCGGGGCATGCGCCTGTACGGCCGAGCGACGGGCGTCACCGACGGCGCACTGACGTTCGCCCCCACGCTGGCCACCGACCTCGACCACGCCGACTCGGTGGCGGAGTCCATCAAGGACGACATCGACCGGTGGATCGAGGCCCAGGGCATCGACGCGCCGGCCGAGGAGCGGTACGTCCCGGTGTGGCGGCCCGAGGCCGAGGCAGAACGGCTGGACCTCGACCGGATCGCGGCAGTGGTGTGGTCCGTCGGCTTCCAGGCGGACTGGTCGTGGCTGGGCCCGCTGGCCCCGGCGGTCCTGGACCACGAGCGACTCCCGCGGCACGCACGCGGGCTGAGCCCGGTGCCAGGGCTGTCGTTCCTGGGTCTGCCGTGGCTGCACACCTGGGGTTCGGGCCGGTTCCTGGGCATCGCCGAGGACGCGGCGCACGTGGCGCGGGCCGTCCGAGACTGGCGTGCGGGCGGCACCTGGGACGGACCGGCGCACGCGCTCACGCCGTCGGCGGCCGCGGCCGGATGATGGGCAAACTACCCTGTGGGACATGCCTACGGTGACGATGGGTGCGGTCGCTGCGCACTTCGGACGCGACATCGACCGCACCCTCGCGAAGCTCCCCGGGATCATCGACCAGGCCCGCGAGCGCGGCGTCGACCTGCTCGTGCTGCCGGACGCCACGATCGGCGGGTACCTGCACGACATGTACCACCCGGCCGACGAACCGCTGCCGCCCGCGGTGGACCTCGACGGGCCCGAGGTCGCCGCGGTCCAACGGCTGGCCGGCCACATGGTGGTGTGCTTCGGAATCGCCGAACGAGCCCAGGCCGACGGGGCAGAGGTGCGGTACAACACCGCCGTCTGCGTGCACGGCGACGGCGTCCTGGGCGTGCACCGCAAGGTGCACCTGCCGCTCGGCGAGTCCGAGGCATACCGGCCCGGCACCGGCTTCGACGCGTTCGACACACCCGTCGGCAGGCTCGGCATGCTCATCGACTTCGACAAGACCTTCCCCGAGTCGGCACGCTCGCTCGCGCTCGACGGCGCCGAGATCATCGCGTGCCTCAGCGCCTGGCCCGCGAGCGTCACCGACCGCTCCGACCGGCTGCGCAACGACCGCCAGGCCCACCTGTTCGACCTCTACGACTGCGCGCGCGCCGCCGAGAACCAGCTCTACCTGGTCTCTTCCAACCAGACCGGGGTCCTCGGCGGGCTGCGGTTCCTCGGACAGGCCAAGGTCGTGGACCCGGCCGGCGAGATCGTGGCGAAGACCTGGGCCAAGGGCGGGCTCGCCATCGCGTCCGCCGACGTCGCGGCCGACGTCGCCCGCGCCCGCCGCACCATGAACCACCTGCGCGACCGCGTCGAGGGCGCCTACACCCTCACCGCGCGGACGCCATCAACGCCGAGCCAGGTGCCGAGCCCGGCCCCGAGCTGAGACCCCGACCCGACGGAGCACCGTGCGCATCGCCCAGATCACGTACTCGACCAAGCCCCGCGGCGGTGTGGTGCACACCCTCGCCCTCGCCGAGGCACTCGCGGCCCGCGGGCACGACGTCACGGTGTGGACGCTGGGCCGCGGGGGTGACGACACCTTCTTCCGCCCGGTCGACCCGACGGTCCGGCTGCGTGTGGTGCCGTTCGCCGCACGCGACGACGAGAGCGTAGGCGACCGCATCGAGCGGTCCATCCAGACCATGGCCGCAGCATTCGACCCCGCCGGGTACTCCGTCGTGCACGCGCAGGACTGCATCTCCGCCAACGCGGTGGGGCCGTGCGTGCGCACGATCCACCACCTGGACGAGTTCACCACGCCCCGCCTCATCGAGTGCCACCACCGGGCGGTCACCGAGCCGGTAGCGCGCCTGTGCGTCTCGCGCGCAGTGGCCGAGGAGGTGGGCCACGGCTACGGCCTGCACCCCACGGTGATCCCGAACGGGGTGGACGCCGCCCGGTTCGCCCGCGCGGCGGGGCCCGAGGGCGCGGGCGCCCGTGCCCGGTGGCGGGCCGAGCTCGGCCGGTACGTCCTCGCGCTCGGCGGCATCGAGCCGCGCAAGGGCAGCATCGACCTGCTCGAGGCGTTCGCACTGCTGCGCGCCGACCACCCGGACCTGCGCCTCGTGCTCGGGGGCGGAGAGACCCTCTTCGACTACCGCCCCTACCGGGCCCGGTTCGACCAGCGGTGCGCCGACCTCGGCATCGAGCCCGTGGTGCTGGGCACCCTGGCCGACGACGACGTACCCGCGCTCGTGGCCGCCGCCGCGGCACTGGGCTTCGTCTCCACCAAGGAAGGGTTCGGCCTGGCGGCCATGGAGGCGCTCGCCGCAGGCGTGCCCGTGGTCGCTCGCGACCTGCCGGTCACGCGCGAGGTATTCGGCGACGTCGTCACCTACGCCGCCGACGTGCCACAGATCGCCACGGCACTGGCTGCCGTCCTCACCGGCACGGCGTGGGACGACGGCGCCGGGGCGGGCCGGGAGCTGGCCGAGCGGCACAGCTGGGCCGCCGCCGCTGCGGCCCACGAGCGTTTCTACGAGCACGTGGTGCGCGAGGGAGGCGACGATGGTCAGGAGGTCGATCTCACGGATCATCAGCGGGCTGGCCGAGGCTGAGCCCGACCGGGTGATCGCCGTCGCGGTCACCGCCGGCGGGGATCGGACGCTCACCGCGGACGGGCTGGAGACCGCGAGCAACCGCTACGCGCGCCTGCTGCAGGCCCGTGGCGTGCGCCGCGACGACCTGGTCACCATCGCGTTGCCCAACGGGCTGGAGATGCTCGTGATGTGTGCGGCTGTGTGGAAGGCGGGCGCCACCCCGCAGCCGGTCTCGCGCGGACTGACCCCGCACGAGAGGGCTGCCGTCGTGGCCACCGCTCGCCCGGCGGCCGTGATCGGGTTCGCGACGGGCGGCGTCCCCTGCTTCCCGGAACCGATCGATCTGACCGGCCCCGACTGCGTCGACGACAGCCCGCTGCCCGACACCTGGGCCCGCTCCTGGAAGGCGCCGACCTCATCGGGCAGCACCGGCCGGCCCAAGGTCGTGCTGGCCGCCGCGCCCGCGCTCCTGGACCCGGAGCGTCCCGTCGCGGACTTCCTGCCTCTACGTGCCACACAGCTCGTTGCCGGCCCGCTCACGCACTCGGCGACCTTTACCTACGGATTCCGAGGGCTGCTCACGGGGCACCGGCTCGTGATCCTGCCGAGGTTCGAGGAACGGGCGGCACTCGCCGCGATCGAGCGGCACGGCGTCACGTGGGCGCTGCTGGTACCCACCATGCTGCACCGCCTGCTACGGCTGCCAGCGGCCGAGCGCGACCCGGCCCGCCTGCGCACGCTCAAGACGGTGCTGCACCTGGGATCGCCGTGCGCACCCGCGCTCAAGCGGGCGGTCCTGGGCTGGCTCGGTCCGGAGCGGGTGGTTGAGGTCTACGCCGGCAGCGAGTCCAACGGACTCACGATGATCCGCGGCGACGAGTGGCTTCAGCGGCCCGGGAGCGTGGGCCGGCCGATCGGCGGCACCGAGGTGCGCGTTCTGCGGGAGGACGGTTCCGACGCCGCGCCCGGCGAGACCGGCCAGGTCTGGATGCGGCGTGGGGCCGAACCGGCGTACCGGTACCTGGGTGCGGCGAGCCCGCGTCGGGCCGACGGATGGGACACCCTGGGCGATCTGGGCCACCTGGACACCGACGGGTGGCTGTGGCTGACCGACCGGGCCGGCGACGTCATCGTGCGCGGCGGGGAGAAGGTCTACCCCGTCGAGGTCGAACGGGTCCTGGAGGAACACCCTGCGGTGCGGAGCGCGCTGGCGTTCGGCGTGCCCGACGAGGAACTCGGACAGCGCGTGGAGGCGGTGGCCGACGTCGCAGGCGCCGCCGTCCACGAGGAGGAACTGCGGGCCTTCGCCGCTGCCCGGCTGGACGCCGCCCGGCGGCCCGCGCGGGTGCGAGTCACGCACCAGCCGGTGCGTGACGACGCAGGCAAGGCCAGGCGGTCGGCAGGCCCACAGCCCTGACCTGCCGCACGCAGGAGAGGGGCACAGGGTCGTGGGCCTGCGGTCAGAGCCAGGAGGGGAGGCGCGGTCATCGTGAGGGTTCCGTTCGAGGGTGCTGTGGAGGGTTCACTCGAAGGATCACTCGGTGGCCGCACTGCGTCTCGTCGAAGACGATCCCGGCGGCCGGGCTGCACCACTATGCGGGACTCAACTCCCTGCTCAGCCCGACGGAACCTGGCTCAACCCGTGGCAACCGAACCACGGGGGAGGACTCACCTGCGTCGCAGCGCGGGTTCGGTGTCAGGGTCCCGGTCAAGCCAATGGATGACGGAGGATCAGGGGCGCCGCGGCTCCCCTGATCCTCTTGATTCCCGGGTGGTCGGCGGCGATGCGCAGGAGGGTTGCGCGTAGTTCGGGCTCGTCCGAGGCAGGTAGTTCTAGGAGGTATTCGCCCATGACCTCCTGGACCTTCACGGCGAAGTCGGGGTCCACTTCGTCGGGGTGGGACGTGTCGAGCATCTGCACGCAGCTGGCCATCGCGACGATGATCGGATCGATGTTCACTGGGGCACCACCCTGCTCCTGGTCGTTGTGACGCTGCGTCCGCCAAGCATCGTCGCTTCCTGCGGGATGAACAACGAGAGACGGTCTCGACTACTGGAGTCGGGACCGTCTCTCGTTGTTCATCCCGCAGGGAGGAGAGAGCGCGGTCACGCGATCGTTGCGGAGCTGCCGAGTTCCGCGATGTCGGCAGCGATGACGTCCGCCCCCTGCTCTTTGTAGTTCTACGCCTCGGGGCGGAGTGTTGACACGATCCGGAGGGTGAAATCGCCCGCCTGACCTGCTGGGTGCCGGGCAGAGTTACTACGCTCGCCAGATGAGCCAGCCACTGTCGTCGCAGCCGCCCGTGCTCGTGCCCGATGCGGTGCTGAGCTTTACGGTGCAGGGCAACGCCATGACCTCGAACTGGATCGCGCCGACCCTCACCATCGACGGATATCCGGTGGCAGCGCCGATCACCGGCAGCCGGCAGATCCCGATCATGTCGGGCCGCCACTACCTCCGTGCCCACTCACAGTTTCTGTGGAAGTACGGGCATGCCGCGATCGACATTGACGTCCGCGCCGGCCAGACCCTCGAGGTCTTCTATGCGCCGCCGCACGACACCACCATCAAGGACGGTTCGATGGGCTTGCGCCCGCAGAGGCGTAAAGGGCGAGGCCTCTTCATCGTGCTCGGCCTCCTCGCGATGGCGCCGGTCGGCCTGGCCCTGGGGGCGCTGACAATGATGATCTTGGCGGCTATCGACCTCGCGTGAACCGGCGTAGGCCTGAAGCGTTGCCCCTGGTGGTGCGGCGTCGAGCGCAAGGATGGGGCCATGAATGCGGAGCGTGCAGAACTCTGGAACACGACGGAGGTCGCCAAGTTCCTCGGCGTCAAGCCAGGGACTGTGAGCGCCTATCGCCACCGTGGCCAGATGCCAGCGCCTGTCCAGACTCTCGGCGCACGAACGCATCTGTGGGATGCCGACACGATTCGGGCTTGGCGCGCACAGCGACGCGACGGCACAGACCTGAAGCACGTGGACGCCCCTAGAAGATCAGACCCGCATGAGTGGCTAGTTCATGGTGAGCGAGACCTGTGCTCGCTTGAATGGATCAGGGTGAGCCTTGTGTATGTTGAACCGTCATCCGATGATCGTTTTGAGCATCACGTTGTGACAATGCCATCCGCCGCAATGGTGGCGATCCTTGACACAGAGCGGCGTCATGTTGGGCTGATGTGGCAGCACAGGTTTGCGCCTAACATTTGGAATTGGGAACTCCCCGGGGGCCACGTGGAATCAGGCGACGACCCGGCGGAAACTGCTCGCCGCGAGGCGATCGAGGAACCGACGCCGGCGCGACGTTCGGTGCCTGGTGGGCAGCCGGCAGCGCGGCACCGACTACGCAGGCTGCCGACGAAGCGGAGCCGGCATGAACCGGGATCGGGGACGGATCGGGGGCAAGCCCCGTTCCGGCGGCCCGTCGCAGCAGTGGGCAACGAAAACGCCCCTCACCTGCGTGAACAGGTGAGGGGCGATCTGTCGGGCTGACAGGATTTGAACCTGCGACCCCTTGACCCCCAGTCAAGTGCGCTACCAAGCTGCGCCACAGCCCGCGGCGTTTCGAGCATGCTCGACACTACCGGTTTCGACCCCTTGGGGCCGACGGAAATACTACCTCACCTCAGACCCTGCGCGAGACCAGACGCCCCGGTCAGGCGGACACCGCCGCACCAGAATCCACACCGCCGCACCAGAACTCGCCCTGACCTCCCGCTAGCCTTGCGGACGTGCACCACTCACCGGCCGCAGGCGTCCGACGTATCGACTTCTTCCCGTGGGAGTACGACCCCGCGTCACCGGAGGCCGAGGTGCAGGCCGGCCGGCAACAGGAGCTGACCGCCGCGGGCGCACGGATCGGCGCCGACGTCTTCATCGCCCCGAACGCGGCAGTCTTCTGCGACCGGCTCACCATCGGCGACCGCAGCTACGTCGCCGCCCTCGCCTACGTGACCGGTGACCTGACGATCGGTGCGGACTGCTCGATCAACCCCTACGCCGTCGTCCGCGGCGAGATCCGGATGGGCGACGGTGTCCGAATCGGCGCACACACCTCGATCCTCGGTTTCAACCACAGCATGTCCATCGACCTGCCCGTCCACCGGCAGCCCACGTGGAGCAAGGGGATCACCCTCGGCGACGACGTCTGGATCGGATCGAACGCCACGATCCTCGACGGCGTCACGGTCGGCGACCACGTCGTCATCGGGGCGGGTGCCGTGGTGACCAAGGACGTGCCCGCCTGGGCCGTCGTCGCGGGAAACCCGGCCAGGGTCCTCCGCGACCGCCGCGCAGAGACCCGCACGGGTGCCACCGCAGACACCCCCACCGACCTCACGACCCAGCTCGAGGCATTTGGTGAGCAGGCCCGCCGCCAGGCCCGCGACCTGCTGGCCCGATGCTTCGAGGACGGCCGGTTCGTCGACCGCCCGTCGGCGCTCGCGGGGCCGCTCGCGCCCGCGGTGCGGCCGTGGGCGGACGCCGTCGAGATCGCCGACCTGCTGCTCGACGCCCCGCCGCCCGGGTTCGACGCCGCAGACCTGGTCCGTCGGCTCACCGCCCGGCAGGACCCCACGACGGGCCTCGTCCCGGACGGGGACCTCTCCGACGAGGGCCTGGCCGCCGGCGGGTCCGAGGAACCGCTCCTGCCCACCGACGGCAGCGCGAGCTACCACGTCCTGAGCGTCGGGTACGCGGTCCGCCTGCTCGGCGGCCGGCTGCCGCACCCCGTCCGTGCGGTTCACGCCCTGAGCGACCGCGACGTCGTCCGCCGTCTCGAGGCGCGCGACTGGGGCGCGCAGGCGTGGGGGAGCGGCGCTGCCGTCGACTCCCTGGGGACGGCCTGTGCCCTCAACATCGACGGCTTCTCCGCGGAGCTCCCGGACGGCGGGACCGGCCCGCTGTACGGGCTCATGGGCTGGCTGACCGCGCGTGCCGACCCCGCCACGGGCATGTGGGGCGCGCCGCAGCCTGCGCCCGCGTCACGCTGGCTCCAGGCGGTGAACGGCTTCTACCGCCTGACCCGTGGCTCGTACGCGCAGTTCGGCCTGCCCCTGCCGTACCCGGAGGCGGCCGTCGACACCGTCCTGGAGCACGCGGCCGATCCCCACCTCGCGACGGCCGAGGGCTACAACGCCTGCAACGTCCTCGACATCATCCACCCCCTCTGGCTCGCCGCCCGGCAGACCGGCCACCGCCGCGCGGAGAGCGCGGCATGGGCGCAGGACCAGCTGCGCCAGGCGCTGGAGAACTGGTCCGAGGGCGCGGGGTTCGCCTTCGCCCCGCGGGGCGACGGTGCCGACGCCGTGCCCGGCCTGCAGGGCACCGAGATGTGGCTGAGCATCGTCTGGTACCTGGCCGACCACCTCGGCCTCGCCGGCGCGCTGGGCTACCGGCCGCGCGGTGTGCACAGCCCGGACCCGCTGGTCCGGCCGGCACCCGTCAGCTGACCGGACGTCGCTGCGGTCAGGCCCCCGGTGCCGCCGTCGACCCGCGGACGACGAGCGTGGTGGCGAGCTCCTCACGCGGCGCGAGGCGCGGCGGTGTGGCGCTGATCCGGAGCAGCATCCGGAGCGCCGCCGAGCCCATCTCGGCGATGGGCTGATGCACGGTGGTCAGCGCTGGGCTCACCCACTGCGCCTCGGGGGAGTCGTCGAACCCGACCACGCTGACGTCGTCGGGGATCCGCAGGCCCAGGGCGACCGACGCGTCGTAGACGCCGAGTGCCATCGTGTCGGAGCAGGCGAAGATCGCCGTCGGCGTCGGGGCGTCCCGCAGCAGAGCCGTGGCCTGCTCGGCGGAGCTCGCGCGCTGCCAGTCGGTGTGGGCCACCCGTTCGTCGGGCAGCTCGAGGCCGGCCTGCGTGACGGCGGAGCGGAACCCGTCGATGCGCGCCTGGCTGTAGAGGTGCGTGCGGCGCCCCGCCAGCACGGCGAAGCGACGGTGGCCGAGCGAGAGCAGGTGCTCCGCCGCCGCACGACCGCCGGCCCAGTTCGCCGCGCCCACGCTCGCGACGGTGCTCGGCGGCTGCGACACGGGGTCGAGCAGCACGATCGGCACCCGCGCCGCGGCCAGCGTGGCCAGCTGCTCGCTGGTCGTGTCGACGAGCGCGAGCACCGCGCCACGCAGCCGCCGCGCCAGCAGCCGGGTGAGCCACGCGTCGTCGGGCGGCCGGGCCACCGAGACGACGACGTCGACGCCCGCCTCCTCGGCCGCGCGCTCGACGCCGCTGAGCGCGCGGTTCGCCCAGGTGCCCTCGACGCCGCTGAGCACGAGGTCCACGAAGGGGGACTGTGTCCCGCGTGGCGGCCTGTCGCGGCCGGCTCGCCCGCGGTACCCGAGCTCCGCGACGATGCGCATGACCCGGGAACGGGTCTCCGACGAGACGTCGGAGCGGCCGCCGAGCACCTTCGACACCGTGGGCACCGTGGTGCCGGCCGCCTCGGCCACGTCGGCGAGCGTGGTCCGCCGCGGCGTCTGCGTGCGCGGCTTCTGCATGGTGGGACCTTAACCACGCATCAAAAGTTGCGCAACATTCTGGGTCTTGATACTGCCGAGCGCGTCCTGTATCAAGGGAATGCGGCCTCAGGCCGAGCCCAATGTTGCGCAACTTTTGGAGTGTGCTGGACATGACCACTTCGACGACGAAGCGCGCCCTGGTCGTGCGCGGGGGATGGACCGGGCACGAGCCCGTGGAGACCACCGACTCGTTTCTCCCCTTTCTGAAGGAGGCCGGTTATGAGGTGCGGGTGGAGGAGACGACGGCGGTCTATGCCGACGCCGAGTACCTGGCGGGTGTCGACGTGGTGGTCCAGACCAACACCATGAGCACCATCGAGCAGGACGAGCTGCGTGGCCTGATCGCAGCGGTACGGGCCGGTACGGGCGTGGCCGGGTGGCACGGCGGTATCGCCGACTCCTACCGCAACAGCTCGGACTACCTCCAGCTCATCGGGGGGCAGTTCGCGGCGCACCCGCCCAAGGCCGTCCCGGAGGAGCTGGCGGGAGAGGCGGCTGACAACTTCCTGCCCTACACCGTCGACATCGTCCCCGAGCGGGCCGACCACCCGATCGTCGCCGGGATCTCGGACTTCGAGCTGACCACCGAGCAGTACTGGGTGCTGTCGGACGACTACAACGACGTGCTCGCGACCACCACGCTCGCCGCCCGCGACTTCGACGCGTGGCACCGGCCGGTCACCTGCCCGGCGATCTGGACGCGTCAGTGGGGCGAGGGCCGCATCTTCGTCTCGACGCCGGGGCACGACCTCGCCGTCGTCCAGGACCCGAACGTCCGCACCATCATCGAGAGGGGCATCCTGTGGGCCAGCCGCTGAGAGTAGGGATGGTCGGGGTCGGGGCCATCTCCGGCCAGTACCTGTCCACGTTCGAGCGCCTCGCCACGGTGCGGCCCGACGTGGTGCGGCTCGTCGCGGTCGCCGACCTCGACACCGCCCGGGCCGAGGCGGTGGCCGCGGAGCAGGGCGTGCGCGCGCTGACCGTCGACGAGCTGACGACCGACCCCGACGTCGACCTCGTCCTCAACCTCACGATCCCGGCGGCCCATGCCGAGGTCGCCCTGAAGGCGATCGCCGCCGGCAAGCACGTCTACGGCGAGAAGCCGCTGGCGGCCACGCTCGCGGATGCCCGTACGGTGCTCGACGCCGCCCGCGCGGCCGGGGTGCGGGTCGGCTGCGCGCCGGACACCGTGCTCGGCACGGGCGTGCAGACGGCGCGTGCGGCGATCGACGGCGGCGCGATCGGCGAGCCGGTCGCCGCGACCGCGACGATGATGACGCCGGGCCACGAGCGCTGGCACCCCAACCCCGACTTCTACTACCAGCCGGGCGGCGGGCCCCTGCTGGACATGGGCCCGTACTACGTGACCACGCTCGTCACGCTGCTCGGCCCGGTCGTCTCCGTCGTCGGCGCCGCGAGCCACACCCGGGACACGCGCGTGATCGGTTCGGGCCCCCGCGCTGGCGAGGTGATCCCGGTCGACGTCGACACACACGTGACCGGGGTGCTCCGGCACGCCTCGGGTGCGCTCTCGACCCTGGTGATGAGCTTCGACGCGGTCGCGACACGCGCGTCGGAGATCGAGGTGCACGGGCAGACCGGCTCGCTCGTCGTCCCCGACCCGAACAGGTTCGACGGCGACGTGCGGCTTCATGAGCTGGGCGGCGACTGGAAGACCCTGCCCCCCAGCGCCGGGTACCGGGACGCCGGGCGCGGCTACGGCGTCGCCGACCTCGCGGCCACACCGCCGGACGTGCCCGTCCGTGCGAGCGGCGACGTCGCGTACCACGTGCTCGACATCATGACCGCCCTGCTCACGGCCGCCGGGAGCGGCGGCACGGTCGCGGTGGAGAGCACGGTCGAGCGGCCCGCCGCGGTGCCGCTCGCGGACGCACCGCGCTGAGCGGAGCGGCCCGGACCCCTCGGCAGGGGTCCGGGGCACCGGTCTCGCTCGACGTGCATCTGGTCGAGCGGGGTCCGGTGCGTCGCCCGGCGGCTGAGGCGGTCGAACCGGGCTGTTACCAGCCCAGCTCGCCGTCATCCTCCTGGAAGGTGCCGGTCGGGGCGTCGGCGCCGAGGGTGGCGACCCGCACGATGGTGCGGGCGCTGACCTCGACCGGACGGCCGTGCGGGTTCCCTTGCCCGCCGAGCTCTGTCGCGGTGTAGCCCGGCTCCACCGCGTTGAACCTCACCTCGGGCACGGCTCGCGCGTACTGGACGGTGAGCATCGAGACGGCAGCCTTGCTCGCGCCGTACACGATTGCGCTGACCTGGGACGCCGGGCGGTCGGGCGCGTGGTTTGCCCAGAACGAGCCGAGCGCGCTCGAGAGATTGACGACCACGGGGTGGGCGGACCGGCGCAGCAGCGGCAGCGCGGCCTCGGTGACGCGGAGCACGCCCACGGCGTTCGTGTCGAACGTCGCCAGTGCCTCCGGACCGTTGAGGGCCATCGAGGCGATGCCCGCGTTGTTGATCAGCACATCGAGCCCGCCGTCGGCCTCTATCCGTGCGAGGGCGGCGGCGACGGAGACGTCGTCCGTCACGTCGAGCTGGACCCACCGCGAGCCCAGCTCCTCGGCGACGGCGCGACCGCGGTCCGCGTCCCGCGCGCCGACGTAGACGGTGTGCCCGGCGGCGACGAGCTGACGGGCGGTTTCCTTGCCGAGGCCACGGGTGGCCCCGGTGATCAGTGTTGTTGTCATGCCTCTACCTTCGATCCGGGGCCGCGCGTGAGGCAGTCGTCCGGTTGTCGTAGGACTGCCAGTGCCACGACAACCGGGCCTTCCTCGCGCAGGCTGGGATCATGGACACATGGGAGTTCGGCCGGATGGTGCGCAGCCGGCGTGACCGGATCGCCCCCGAGGCGGTGGGCCTGGCCCGCGGCGGACGACGTCGCGCGGCCGGCCTGCGTCGCGAGGAGCTGGCGGGACTTGCGGGGATCTCCACCGACTACCTGACTCGCCTCGAACAGGGGCGCGCGACGTCGCCGTCGGCCCAGGTGGTGGAGGCACTCGCCCGGGCGCTGCGGCTGCCCGACGCCGAACGCGACCTGCTCTTCCAGCTGGCGGGCCATGCGGCGCCGGGCCTCGACGTGGTGCCCACGCGCATCCCGCCGAGCGTCCAGCGTCTGCTCGACCGGCTGGCCGGCACGCCTGTCGCCGTCTTCGACGCCACACAGACGCTCATCGTCGCCAACGCACCCTACGAGGCACTCATGGGCGCCACCTCCACCTGGCGGGGGATCGAGCGCAACGCCCTCTGGCGGCACCTGGTCGGGCCGGGCAGCCGGGTGGTGCACACCGCTGAGGAACGGGCCGACCTCGTGATGCGCCTCATGGCCGACCTGCGGATGGCCGCCGCCCGGTACCCCGCGGACCACGGACTCGCGAGGCTCCTGCGGGAGCTGGCTGCCCAGAGCGCGGACTTCGCCGAGCTGTGGGGGTCGGACCCTCAGGACCCGGGCCGAGAGACGTCCCGGCGCAAGGTCGTGGAGCATCCCGCCGTCGGGCGGATCACGCTTGACTGCGACGTGCTCGTCGTCGCCGCCGACGATCTGCGGATCATGGTCTACACGGCTGAGCCCGGTACCGAGGACGCGGAACGGCTGGCGCTCGCGGTGGTGCTGGGGACGCAGGCGTTGGTGGGGGAGTGAGGGTGGCTGGGGGTGCTGGCTGTGGGCGCGCGGCTGTGGGCCGGGCTGGGTGTCGGCAATTCGCGGGGCGCCAGGCAACTGGGCGGTTGCAGGTCATCTGGGGTGATTCTGCTGATGGCAGAGTGGGTGGCTTCGGCGCGTGATACGAACAGGTGTGCGATAGGTTGATGGCATGGCATTCACCGGTGGGGCACCTGGAGCAGGCAATGAGCCGCTCGGTGCCGTGCTGCCCCCAGGTGGGGTGCCCTCGGGTGGGGCGCCTGCGGGTGGGGTGGTGCGTGCAGCGGATGTCCGGGTGCTGCGTGAGCGTGTGGCTGACCTGATGCTGCCGGGCGCTACTGCCGCCAGCGCTGCTGACGCCGGCACTGCTGGTGGTGGGGTGCAGGCGCAGTGGGTGGATCTGTTGGGTGAGTTGGAGGCGTTGAAGAACGCGGTCACGGCGACCCAGGCCCGTCTCGCGGTCGCGTTGGACGAGGCCACGCGGGCTGGTGAGGCGCGGCAGGGTGTCCGGGCCGAGCGGCGAGGCCGGGGTGTGCCGAACCAGGTCGGTGCGGCGATGGGCTCCAGCCCGCACGCGGGGTCGTCGTTCCTGGGTGCGGCACGGGTATGGGTGACGCAGATGCCGTACACGTTCGCTGCGTTGCGAACGGGTGTGCTGTCCTCGTACCGGGCGACCTTGCTGGTGCGTGAGACGTCGCACCTGTCATCTGAGCATCGGGTATGGATCGATCGGGAGGTGTGCGGCCCGACGGGTCTGTCGCGCGTGGTGGGGTTGGGGACACGCCGGTTGGTGGCGTGGGTCAAGGACCTCGCGGCCCGGTTGGACGTGCACGCGTGTGTCGAGCGCAACGCGAGAGCGGTCAGTGAGCGGGGGGTGTGGGTGCGTCCGGCGCCGGATCTGATGGTCTATCTCACGGCGTTGGTCCCGATGGTGCAGGGGGTGCAGGCCTATGCCCAGCTCAAGGCGCATGCCGAGATGGTCAAGGCGGGCGGGGATGAGCGGGGTGCGGGCCAGATCATGGCGGACACCCTGGTCGAGCGGGTCACCGGTCGCGGGCCTGGTGCGGCGGACGAGGTGCCGGTCACGATCAACTTGTTGGTCTCGGATCAGACCTTGTTCACCGGCGACCAGCCGAGTAACGACCAGCCGAGCAACGCTCAGCCCGCTGATGACCCGTCCGGGGACCAGTGCGGCGATGTCGCTGGCAGCAATGTGCCCGGTGTGGTGTTGGAGGGTATGGCTGTGGGTGCTGGTGTGGTCCCGGCGCCGGTGGCCCGGCACCTGGTCGCGAACGGTATCGATGCGGGTGCGGCGTGGTTGCGATCGATCTATGTCGATCCGCGTGGTCGGTTGCTGGCTACGTCCTCGACGTCCCGGTTCTACCCGGCCGGGCTGGCGGGTGTGTTGCGGGCCAGGGAGCAGGGCATCTGCGCGACTGTCTGGTGTGACGCTGCGGTGCGGCATCTGGACCACGTCATCCCGCACGGTGAGGGCGGTGAGACCAGCTTGGGTAACGGGCAGGGTTTGTGCGCCCGGTGTAATCACGCGAAGCAGGCGCCGGGGTGGCGGCAGAAGGCGACGCGGGTTGAGGGTCGGCACGCGGTCGAGACGGTGACTCCGACCGGGCACACGTATGTCACTGTCGCGCCCTGCCCACCCGAACCCGCTCGCACGGCCGCGCCCGTCCACGCGGCTGCGCCGGATCACGCAGGCGCACAGGATGATGCAGGTGCACCGGCTACGGCGCCTACTGGGCACACGCCTGGCACCGTCATGCCGACAGGATCGGACCCCGAAGCGCCGGGCCTCGTCGCACCCGAGGCCGCATCGCCGGCCGCTACACCGCCGGCCGCTACACCGCCGGCACCCGCACCGACAGGCACCCAGCCCATCACCCGGCGACCCGCCCCCGGATGGACTCCCGCGGTCGGCATCACGCCCCCGCCGCCCGGCCGTACCCCGCGCAGCCGGTACTCGATCGCCTGCCACACGACGCCCCGCACCGCAGCGATCGCCTACCGCCCACCCGGGCGACGCCGTCGAACACGGCACCAACGACGCACCCACCCCGACCTCACCTGGGCACACACCCGCTGACCCGGTCGCCGCGCCCCCATCCCAGACCGGCTTCGCGCCGGCCCCACCGCGATACCGCCTTCCCCATGCGTCCGGGCGTGCTCGACGTCGGCTCCACACCCGGGACAGCTGCCGGCGTCGTCGTTCACGGAGCCCTTGCGGCTCGCGGAGCTATTCGCCGTCCACGACGCCGTGGACTTCGAGGCAGTGCTCAAGGCCGTGCTGGACCGCACCGGCGTCCGGCTCGAGGCATTCAGCGGCGAGGGCAAGGCTCGGTTGACCTACCGGGCGGCGCCGGTGATTCGGCTGGTCGGCGGGCCGGTGTTCGACATCGGCGGCGGCTCCCGCACCCCGCGCTGACCGGCAGCCCTCGAAGTAGAACCAGGGCGAAGTAGAACCGCAGCGAAGTAGAACTCTGGCGAGATAGAACCCCGCCCCGGCTGCGACTCTCGTCGTCAGGCAGCGGGCGGTGGAAAGAGGCGCCCGGAACGTAAAGCTGTCGACGAGGGACGCGCTGGTCCGGGCCTTCATGAGCGCGGCACTGCTCCCGCCGCGGCGTTCGCCGTGCCGGTCTCCACGAGACGGGGCAGCCGCTGCTCGGCGCGGCCGGCCAAGCGGGGTGCCCGGTCGAACCGGAGGCGGGTCGAGGCGGATACTGGCGGTATGTCGGTTGTCGCGAGCCCTGTCGAGCGTCTGCGTGCCCGGGTCGGTGACGCGCTCTTCCTGCGCGTCGCGGGGCCCGGCGGGTACGAGGCGCGGGATCGGATCCACCTCACGCCCGGTCCGCGTTGGTTCGCGCCTGGCAGTCCCATCCAGCGGGTGCACGGCGACTCGGCGACCTTCGTCGGCGGGCTGCGGGCGCTGCTGCTGCAGTCGCTGCACCCGCTCGCGATGGCAGGCGTCGCGGGCCATTCCGGGTACCGCGGCGACCCCTGGGGGCGGCTCGCCCGCACTTCGACCTTCCTCGCCTACACGACGTTCGCGACGGCGGAGCACGCCCAGGAGATGGTCGACCAGGTGCGGGCCGTCCACGAGCGGGTCCGGGGCAAGGCCCCGGACGGTCGCACGTACCGGGCGAGCGACCCGCACCTGCTCGCGTGGGTCCACGTGGCGGAGGCTGACTCGTTCCTGGCCGCCCACCAGCGGTACGGCGAGCGCCCGCTGAGTGTGGACGAGGCGGACGAGTACGTGGCCCAGTCCGGACGCGTCGCCCGGGCGCTCGGCGCCGAGGACGTCCCGGACACGGTCGCTGGGCTGGCCGACCGCATCGCGTCCTACCGCGCTGAGCTGACGGCGACCCCGGCGGCGCTCGACACGGCGCGGTTCCTGCTGCGGGAGCCGCCGCTGCCCCGGCCGGTCCGGGTGCCGTACGGCCTGCTGGCGGCCGGGGCAGTCGCCCTGCTGCCCGGCTGGGCGCGTGAGGAGCTGAGAGTGGAGACGCCGTTCAGCCGAGCGGTGGGTGGGCCGGCCGGCGCCGTGGCCGTCCGCGCGGTGCGCTGGGGAATGAGCTCGGTCGGCCGCCGGGGCGGCTGACCGCCCCGGCGGCGCCCTCCGGTTCCCTGCTGCCAGCGCGCGGATCGAATCGTTTTGGTGAGCCTATGTACGTTCGTACATTCCATGCGTACGATCGTCCCGTGCCCGACCCGTACCGCCGTCTGCGCCTGTCCTTGTTCGCCCTGACCCTCCTGACGGGAATCGGGATCTCCTCGTGGGTGACCCGTACCCCTGCGGTGCGTGACGCGGTGGACGCGTCCACCGCGCAGATGGGTCTGATCCTCTTCGGGCTGTCGGTCGGCTCGATGGTCGGGGTGCTCTCGGCGGGGGCCGTCGTGCGGCGCCGGGGCGCGCGGCCGGTCATCGTGCTGGGCTCCGTGCTGGTGGTCGTCGGGGTGGCCGTGATCGCCCTCGGCGCGGGCGCCTCGACCGCGGCCGGCGTCTTCGCGGGGCTGCTGCTCGTGGGGCTCGGGGGCGGGTTCGGCGAGATCGGCCTCAACATCGAGGCGGCCGCGGTCGAGGCGATCGCGGGGCGCCCGGTGCTCCCGGCGCTGCACGGCTGTTTCAGCCTGGGCACCGTGGTGGGCGCGCTCGCCGGCATCGGGCTGACCGCCGCGCGCTTCCCGGTGCTGTGGCACCTGCTGGCGGCCGTCGTCGTGATGATCGCGCTCGCCGCCTGGGCCTTCCCCGGGATTCCCGCCGGTACGGGCAGGGTGGCCGGCCGCCCCGGGGCGCGGGGCGCGCAGGACGACGGCGCCGGTACGCGCCGTCCCAGCGTGTGGCGCGACCCGCGGCTGCTGCTCATCGGCGTCGTCGTGCTGGCGATGGCCTTCGCCGAGGGCTCGGCCACGGACTGGCTCCCGCTGCTCATGGTCGACGGTCACGGGGTGTCGGCCACGAGCGGGTCCCTGGTCTTCGCCGGCTTCGCGCTCGCGATGACCGTGGGCCGCTTCGCGGGCGGGCCGTTCGTGGTCCGGTTCGGGCGGGCGGCGGTGCTGTCGGTCAGTGCGGTGGGCGGCGCGATCGGCGTGCTGGGCGTCGCCTTCGCGCCCGACCCGGTGCTGGCCGGCTGCGCGGTCGCGCTCTGGGGCCTCGGCGCGTCGATGGGGTTCCCGGTGGCGATCTCGGCCGCGGGCGACGACCCCGAGCGCGGCGCCGAGCGCGTGAGCGCGGTCGCGACCAGCGGTTACCTCGCCTTTCTCGTGGGGCCGCCGCTGCTCGGGTTCCTCGGTGAGCAGGCGGGTCTGCGACAGGCGATGCTCGTGGTCGTGGCACTGCTCGTCGTCGCGGCGGTCGCCGCCCGGGGTGCCCGGTCGCGGCGCGCCCCTCTTGCCTCGTCACCGCATTCAAGGCAGAGTCTGGGGTGACGCACCTCACACCGTCGTGAGGGGCGTCGCCCGGCTGGTCGTGCAGTACGTCCACCGGTATTTCTTCTACCTCGCGCCGGTCATCTCCGTCATCAGCACCTACGACGCGCTCCTGGCTTTCCGACACCCGGACGACGCTCGCCCCCTTGGTCTGGCTGGGCCGTACGATCTCCCGCCGGCGGGCCTTCCAGCAGAGCGCGGCGCGCACGAGCCGGCCCCGCCGCCCAGGGGGAGCGACGGGGCCGGTTCGTGCGAGTGCTGGCCGACTGTGCCGGATCAGCTCTTCGACCTGCGCGGACGCCGGGTGAGCAGCGGGTCGTGACCCCGCGGCCGGCTGACCGGGTGGACGGCGGCCAGGGCCTCGTCCAGAGCGTCCACTGTTGCGATCGCGCCGTCGCCCCGGTCCTGGAGCGCCGTCATGACCTGGTCGGCGGCAAGGCGCAGTGACACGCCGGCATCGCGTGCGGCGCCGACGAGGATGTCCGTGGCCTTGGCCTCGTCCACCCCGCGCACCGCGATGATGACTCCCTTGACCTGCTCGATGGTGGCCTGGCTGACGAACGCCCGGTTCACCACGGCCTCCGAACGACGCTCGAGCACCTCCTTCTGGACCGGGGTGACGTCGATGACGTACCCGACCAGCTGAGGCGACTGCCCACGAGCGCCCTGCGAACCCTGACCCGTGACCACTACCGAACGCGTCCGGCCGCTGCGGTCGACGATCCGGTGCGCGCAGGCGAAGGGCCTGCCGAGCCGGAGGGCCTCCCCGGCGGCCCGGACCACACGGCTCCGGTCGTCGGGGTGCTTGCGGGACCGTAGTGCTTCGAGACCCGGCTGGATCTCGTCAGGCTTCCATCCGTGCATCGTGTAGATCTCGTCGGACCACCACCACGTACCCGTGGCGAGCTCGACGCTGTACCGACCGACAAGAAGGTTGGTCCCGAGACCGAGAGTGCGGGTGAGGTCAGTCGCGGAGAATCCCGGTGTGGGATCCGCGGCGTCGTTCCCGGCCTCTTCGGTGATAGCCGTCTCTAACTGCGTGACGGTTGACATGTGAACCTCCCAGATCCCCTGCGGACCTGGAGCCGCTTCATGACCCCGAGTCTCAGAGTATAGAGGGGTTCCGTGAATTCGGACAGTCGATCGCTCTAGGCTCCTGCCGGATCGAGGGGTTCGAGCAGCACTCGCGCGCCGTCCTGCCAGCGTTCCAGGGCGAACGCGCCCAGGTCTCCCTCGATCGCCAGACAGGCGGCGGCGCCGAGGAGGATGTCGTCGAGCAGCGCGGGCTGCTGCTCCGCGAGCCGCCCTGCGAGGTCACGTGCGGCGATCTGCTCGTGGACCGAGTCCGCCTCGACGTGCTCGTCGAAGTAGCCCGTCGTCTCGGCGTCGTACCCGAGGCGCCGGAGGCCGTTGCTGTACAGCCGGCTCGGGATCGACGACGTGATCTCGTACGCGGCCAGGTGTCCCACGATCGCGCCCCGCAGACGGCGGTGCAGCGCGAAGAGCCACATCGTGTTCAGGGACACGAGCGCCGGTGTGGGCACCGCGTCGAGGTAGTGGCCGTAGGTGTCGTCGAGCCCGACGCTGCGCATCGCACGCGCGAACAGCTCGGCGTGCATGGATCCGGGCCGGCCGCCCCCGTACTCGTCGGACTGGATCTCGACGAGCGCCGCCTTGGGTGTGCCGTACAGCCGCGGGATGGCCCACGTGTGCGGGTCCGCCTCCATCAGCTGGTACACCGAGCGCAGGGCCAGGAACTCGCGGGCCTGATCGGCGGTCGCGTGGCGAGCCACGTAGCGGGACAGGCTGGGCGAGTCGTCGGCCTCGGCGAGCGCGAACAGCGTGCGGGCCACGCCGGCGGCGTCGGTGGCCTCGCACGTGGGCCGGCCCGCCCGAGCGCGGACGGCGGCCTCGAACGGGCGCTCCAGCTGCTGTCGGACGGCGAGCAGCGTCGGATCCCACTCCCAGGCGTCGTCGACACCCGTGACGCCTCGGTGGTGGAGCTCGTACAGGACCGTGAGCGTGAGCTGTAGGTCGTCGTCCTGCAGCACGGCCTCGTGGCGGTCCGGTGCCTGGCCGGCCGTCTTGGCCACCGCCTCGTCGGCGGCCTCCCGGACCGGCGCGAGCAGGGCTCTCGTGTCGTCCGTGTCATCCGCCGGCGGGCCCGCGGCGAGCACTGTGAGCAGCGCGGAGCTGAGCGGTCCGCGCGCACGCGGGAGCGGCAGCCGGGTACCCGGGGTGTCGCTGACGGAGGTGTGGGCCCATACCGGGGTGGTGGTCATGTGGAGCCTCCCTGTTCGTGCACCGTGCGCGCCGCGTCCCTGCTCGGCGCCGCGTTCATCGTCGGTGAGATGCCGCGTGCTCGCGAGCGATGCGACCCGGTACCGCGCTCGGGTTGCGAGTCGCCCCGGTCGTCCTACGTTGGTGAGCGAGGTCAGGAAGCGGCCGCACCGGTGGAGCACGGACCACTGAGGCCCGTACTCCACGCTCCGCACCCGGTCTGTCCGGTTGCGGACGAAGACAGGAGTCCGACCATGAGCGATGTCCCATACGGCAGTGGGTCGCAGCGCACCTGGGCGCCCGGCGAGGCGTACGGCGGCGCTGGACAGGACAAGGCTGACAGTTCTGAACAGGGCACAGGCGGTGTCAAGGAGCGGGTCGCCGAGACGGCGTCGCAGCTGGGTGACGCCGGCCGGGAGACCGCCCAGGACGCGAAGGAGAGGGCGCGCGACGTCGCCCACGAGGCCACGGACCGTGCCCGCGGGCTGGCGGACCGGGCACGGACCGAGCTGGGTTCGCAGGCCGAGACGCAGCAGCAGAAGCTGGCCGGCGGCATCCGGTCCCTGGGGGACGAGCTGAGCCAGATGGCCGGCGGCACCCAGGACCCCGGTTACGCGAGCGAGATCGTCGAGCGGGCCGGTGACGCTACCAAGCGGGTCGCGCAGTGGTTCGAGGACCGCGAACCCGCCGCGGTGCTGCACGAGGTCGAGGACTTCGCCCGGCGTCGTCCGGGGCTGTTCCTCGCCATGGCGGCCGGAGCGGGCTTGCTCGTCGGGCGGTTCCTCCGTGGCGCCAAGGAGGTGTCCTCGGACGACTCGGGTGGATCGGGCAGCGTGGGGTCTGCCGATCCTGGCACCGCCCCGGCGCCGTACGCCGCGCCCACAGCGCCCACCCCGGCGCCGGCCTTCCCGCCGGCTGACGCGAACGGCGCCCAGCCCCAGACCTTCGGGGGTGACAGCGATGTCCGGAACGCGTGACCCGTTCGCGCCGGCGACCGCGGCGCAGCAGACCACCGCCCCCGGCGCGGCAGACCCCACCCCGGTCGAGCAGCGAAGCGTGGGCGAGCTCGTGAGTGAGGTCAGCCGTGACCTCTCGACACTGGTCCGGCAGGAGATCGAGCTGGCCAAGGCGGAGGCCAAGCAGTCCGCGCAGCGTGCGGGAAAGGGCGCCGGCATGTTCGGCGGCGCCGGGATAGCGGGGTACATGGTCCTGCTGTTCCTGTCCCTCTCGCTGTGGTGGGCGCTCGGCACGGCCACGGTGATGGGGCTCGGCTGGTCCGGGCTCATCGTCGCCGCCGTCTGGGGCATCATCGCCGCCGTGCTCGCCCTGCGCGGCAAGAAGGAGCTGCAGTCGGTGGAGGGTCTGCCCCGCACCGCCGACTCGGTGAAGAAGATCCCCGATGCACTGCGAGGACACGAGGAGAGGAACTCATGAGCACCAGCGACCCGCAGGAGATCCGGGAAGAGATCGAGCGCACGCGCGCCGAGCTGAGCCAGGACGTCGACACGCTCGGCGACAAGGTCAGCCCGAGCCACGTCGCCCGACGCAAGGTGGACCAGGCGAAGTCGGGCATGACGCGCGTGAAGGACCGCGTGATGGGCTCGGCGCACGACACCGTGGGCTCGGCCCAGGGTTCGGCGCACGGCATGGCCGACCGGGGCCGGGAGGCGGCGTCGTCCGTCGCGGACTCGGCGCGGCACACCGCGTCGTCCGTCGCCGAGACCGCCGGTTCGGCACCGCGCATGGTGCGTGAGCAGACCCAGGGCAACCCGTTGGCCGCGGGCCTCGTGGCCTTCGGCCTGGGCCTCGTGGTCGCGTCGCTCGCCCCGTCGAGCCGTGCCGAGCAGCGTGCCGTCAAGGCGGTCGAGGAGAAGGCGGCGCCGTTCGTCGAGGACGCCAAGGCGACCGCGTCCGAGATGGCGCACGACCTCCAGGAGCCGGCCCGCGAGGGTGCCGAGGCGGTCCGCGACGCCGCGAAGGATGCGGCGCGCGCGGTCGGCCAGCACGGCCGGGAGGCCGCGTCGGACATCCGCCCGGGATCCGCGGGCGCCTGACCGGCGGCGGACTGACCGGTAGGTAACTGCCGGCTCGCCGGGGCACGACGTGCCCCGGCGAGCCGGCCGACCGGCAGTGCAGACCGAGCAGTGCAGATCGAGCAGTGCAGAGTCCTGAGCCTGGGAGACGAGATGGCCGACCTCAACGAGACGACGGAACGGACCGCCGCCCCGTCGCCGGACGACCGGCGCAAGCCGGCCGCGCCGCCCGATCTGCGCAAGCGCACCTGGTTGTTCGTGCTGGGCAGCACCGTGCGTCAGTTCTCGCGCGACCAGTGCACCGACCTGGCCGCCGCGCTGACCTACTACGCGGTGCTTGCCGCGGCGCCCGCCCTGCTGGCACTGGTCTCCGTACTCGGCCTCGTGGCCAACGGTGGGCAGGCCGTCGAGCGCGTGATCGGCACCATGGACGGTGTGCTTCCGCCCGACGTCCTCACGGTCGTGGAGCCGCTGGTCCAGAACGCCGCGGGCGGTGGCGGCAAGGCAGGCTTCGCACTCGTCCTCGGTGTCGCACTGGCCCTGTGGTCCGCCTCCGGGTACGTCGGCGCGTTCGGACGTGCGATGAACCGGATCTACGAGATCGACGAGGGCCGGCCCATCTGGAAGCTGCGCCCCGTCATGCTGCTGGTCACCGTGGTGGCCGTGGTCATCGCCGCCCTGATCGTCGCCGCGCTCGCGCTGAGCGGGCCTGTCGCGCAGGCGGTGGGTGACGCCGTCGGCCTGGGTTCGACGGCGGTGACGGTCTGGGGCATCGCGAAGTGGCCGGTGGTGCTGCTGCTGGTCGTGGTGCTGGTCGCGATCCTCTACCACGTCACGCCCAACGTGCGGCAGCCCAAGATGCGCTGGCTCAGCGTCGGCGCGTTCGTCGCGATCCTCGTGTGGGTGCTCGCGTCGGCGGCCTTCGGCCTCTACGTCGCGACGTTCTCGAACTACGACGCCACCTACGGGTCGCTCGCCGGGATCATCGTGTTCCTCCTGTGGCTGTGGATCACCAACCTCGCGCTGCTGTTCGGCGCGGAGCTGGACGCCGAGCTCGAGCGGGGCCGTGAGCTCCAGGGCGGCATCGCCGCAGAGGAGACCGTGCAGCTGCCGCCCAAGGACGCGCGTGCGAGCGAGAAGCGCGAGGCGAAGCACCTGGCGGACGTCGAGCGCGGTCGTGAGCTGCGCCTGGCGGCGGAGCGGGAAGGCGCCGGCCACGAGGACGCCGGCCACGAGGACGCCGGCCACGAGGACGCCGGCCACGAGGACGCCGGCCAGGAACGTGTCGGCTCCGAGAGCCTGAACAGGACCCGCAGCGGGAGGAAGTCCGGATGACGACGTTCGACGAGGCCACCTCGGCCACCGGCCGCGACACCACCGCGCAGGAGGTGACCGTCACCTCCTGCCCCGACGGGCCGCTGCTGCTGCGTGGACCGGCCACGATCCTCGGCCCGGACGGCGAGCCCGTGCAGCGCCGTCGGGCCACGGTGGCGCTGTGTCGTTGCGGTGGCACCGCCATCGCGCCGTGGTGCGACGGGACGCACAAGGTGAACGGGTACCGGTCCACCGACTGATGGCGACGGACGGCTAGGGCCTGCGGAACGCCCGGTTCCGCGCGTACTGGTGGAAGCGGGCCAGCGTCTCGATCTGCTGGTGCGCCTGGGCGATCAGCTCGTCGAACTGTGCGGGGTCCAGGCCCGTCTCGGGGGCGTGCTCGCGGAGGGTCTGCCAGCCGCCGATCTTCGCCAGCACCGCCGCACGCAGGAGCTCGGGCTCGAACACCATGGTCATGGGCGACTGCTCGGCCACGCGCCCGTTGAGCTTGAGCCGGCCGACCTTCTCGCCCGCCCACGCCGCGACTTGGCGGTACCGTCGGCGCGGTACGTCCAGCCGGCCCAGGAGGTCCCGGTAGAGCTCCCGCTCGCCGCGCAGCTGTTCGGTCACTTCCGCCAGCTCGGCGTGGAACGGAGTCTCGCGGTAGGCCTGCGTCATGCGCTCCAGGCGCTCCAGGCCGACCGTGGACGCGGTGAGATGCTCCGAGAGGTAGAGGCCGAAGAGGCGGCGGTCCATGCTCGCCGGGATCCGTACGTCGCCGCGAACACTCAGCGGCAGCACCGAGGTGCCCGCAGGCCGGGGGCTCGCGGGGCGCAGCGGAGCGGAACCCAGCCCTTGGCCCACGGCGACTCCTCCGAGCAGGTCTTCCACCGCCTCCGCCGTGGTGCGGCGTGGCATCCAGCTCAGCTCGGACCTGATCCGTGAGGTGTCGAGGACGGGCACGGTCATCGCCAGGTCGAGCCAGCCCGGGTCGGCGCGCACCACCCGGGCGTCGTAGGCGGCGGTCAGCGCGGCGCGCACGGCGGCGGGCGGCAGCTCGACCAGTCGCCCGTGGCCCACGATCCGGGCCAGGTCCGTACCGCGGAGCACGTCGTCCGCCGCGACGTTGAACGCTCCGCGGGCTCGCTCGACGATCACCCGGCGGAAGGCGTCCGCGACGTCGTCGGCGTGCACGGCCTGCAGGCGCAAGCCGGCCGGGAGCAGCAGCGCGGGCAGGCGACCGTGCCGCAGCAGCTGGGTCGGTACCAACGGACCCAGGAAGTAGCGCACCACCGACTGGGCGGCGTCCGCCTGGAAGATCAGGGCGGGGCGCAGCCGCGCCACCGTGACCTCGGGGTGCCGCGCCTCCAGGTCGTCGAGCACCCGCTGCTGCGCCACCTTGTCGACGCTGTAGTGCGACGTCGGTATGCCGTCGGTGCCCCAGTCCTCGCGCCGCGGGATGTCGTCGTCGACGGGGGAGTACACCCCGACCGACGACGAGACCACCAGGTGCGGCACACCCGCGCGTACCACCGCCTCTGCCACCCGGCGGGTGCCGTCGACGTTGGTACGGCGCAGCAGGTCACGTTCGCGGTTGGGCTGCAGCAGCCAGGCGAGGTGGACCACGGCGTCCGCACCACGGAAGTGCTGCGCCAGCTGGTCGACGACGGAGACATCGGCTGAGTCGTCGGCCGCGAGGTCGACCGGAGCCCACTCGGCGTCCCGGTACGGCTCGGCATTCCGGTCCGGCAATCGCCGGGCCATGCCCAGCACGGACGTGACCCGCGGCTCCGCGTGCAGCGCACGCAGTAGTGCTGTCCCGGCGTTTCCTGTGGCACCTACGACGACGACGCGCATGTGTTTACGGTCACACCCGGCAACGACACTCGCATCCGAACTCGCATCCGACGGCGCCTCGCGAGTAGCCGGGTGTTCGACCATGCTGACGCTATGCCCGACACCAGGCACCACACCGTCGACGGCGGGCACCACGCCATGGACGCGGACCCCGCAGCCGTCGCCGAGACCGTGCTCGAGGCGTGGCCCGCGCCGGAACGGGGCATCGGGTGAGCGGCCGCAAGCGCTCGGCCCGCGGGACGCTCGCCAGGCTCGGGGCGTGGGCCGCCGACTACGTGTGGGCCACCGACCGGCAGCTGCGGCACGTGGCCCGCCGGGCGCGCCTGCCGGTCGCGGCCGGCGCAGGTGCCGGGCCTGGATCCGGTGCCGGGCCCGGATCCGGCGTGGGGGCGCCCGTGCTGCTCCTGCCCGGCATCTACGAGACCTGGGAGTTCCTGCAGCCCGTCGCCACCGCGCTCGCCGGTGCGGGCCACCCGGTCCACGCAGTACCCTGCCTCGGCTTCAACGCCCGGCCCGTCCCCGAGTCCGCCGACATGGTGGCCGAGCACCTGGAGCGCACCGGGCTGACCGGGGTCGTGCTGGTCGCGCACAGCAAGGGCGGGCTCATCGGCAAGCGCGTCATGCTCTCCGCGGCGAGCCACCGGGTGCTCGGCATGGTCGCGATCGCCACGCCGTTCGGCGGCTCGCGCTGGGCGCGGTACATGCTCTCGCGGTCACTGCGGTCCTTCGACCCCCGCGACCCGGTGCTGCTGGCGCTCGCGGGCGAGCTCCTGGTCAACGAGTGCATCACGGCCGTCTACCCGCGGTTCGACCCGCACATCCCCGAGACGGGCCGGTTGGAGGGTGCGCGGAACATCGAGCTGCCGCTGTCGGGGCACTTTCGTCCGCTGGGGCACCGCCTGCTCGTCGACACGGTGGTGCAGGAGGTGGCGCGCGTGGAGGCGGAGCGGGCCGCGACCTGAGGCCGTGGCGGGCTGGTGAACCGGGGCGGCTTGCGGGGGACGTGCCCTGGCATGGTCCACTGGGAGTGTGCTCACGGTCCGCCACACGTCGCCCCGCCGGCTCGACGTCGGCCTGACGCTCGGGCCGCTCGGCCACGGGCCGGCGGACCCCACGTTCCACCGGGCCGCCGACGGTTCCGTGTGGCGTACCGCGCTGGAGCGCACCGGCCCGGTGACGCAGCGGTTCGTGCCCGCCGGCCCGCACGAGGTGGTGGTGCACCTGTGGGGTGCCGGCGCCCGGGAAGCCGCGGAGGCGCTGCCCCTGCTGCTCGGCGAGGACGACGACGTCACCGGCTTCGAGCCGCCCGAGCAGGTGCACGACGCCCACCGCCGCGCACGCGGGATGCGCATGGTGCGCAGCGGGCGCGTGCTGGAGGCGCTGGTGCCCGCGGTGCTGGAGCAGCGCGTGCAGACGGTCACCGCGCACCGGGCATGGCGGTGGCTCGTGACGCGGTACGGCACGGTGGCGCCCGGCCCGGCGCCGGACGGCGTCCGCGGGGGATTGCGTGTGGTGCCCGACGCGCGCACGTGGAGCCGGGTCCCGGTGTGGGACTGGCACCGCGCCGGCGTCGACCCGGGTCGGGCGCGCACGGTGACGCGGTGCGCGCTGGTGGCGCCGCGCCTGGAGGAGGCGGCAGGCATGGCGTCCGCGGAGGCTCGTGCGCGGCTGGAGAAGGTGCAGGGCGTGGGCGTGTGGACCTCGGCGGAGGTGGCGCAGCGGGCCTTCGGCGACGCCGACGCCGTCTCCGTGGGCGACTTCCATCTGCCCGCCGCGGTCGGCTGGGCGCTCGGCGGCGAGCGCACCGACGACGACGGCATGCTGCGGCTCCTGGCACCGTACGCGCCGCACCGGCACCGCGTGGTCCGCCTGCTGTCGCTCGACGGGCGCAACCGGGCGCCGCGCCGCGGACCCAAGCTGCCGATCGCGGACTACCGGGCGTTCTGAGGCTGCCGGTAGGGTCCCGGCATGGATGGTCCGCGGCGATACCGGGACGTACGCACGGCGGTGGTCGAGGCCTCTGAGCGGGCTGTGTGGCAGGCGGTGCTGGACCAGGTCGAGGTGCTCGGCCGACCGGCCTGGTACGTGTGGCTGATCGGCTGCCGCGACCGGCGGGCGCTCGGGCAGCGGCCGCTGGCCGTGGGTTCCGCCGTCCCGGGGTTCCGGGTCACTGCGGCGGACCCGCCGGACCGGCTCGTGCTCGACGGCGTCCACCGGTTCTCGGTCTACACCCTCACGTTCCGTCTCGTGCCCGACGGCGCGACGACCCTGCTCGAGGCGCACACCGACGCGACGTTCCCGGGTGTGCTGGGTGCGATCTACCGCCTGCTGGTGATCGACTCGGGCTTCCACCGGCTGGCGACGCGGAGCATCGTGGCCCGGGTGGTGCGGAGGGTGGCTTGAGCCAACCACCAGACCAGGACGTAGAGCAGCAGCGCGACGACGAGTGCGGCACCGGCGCCCGTCGCGACGTCGGAGAGGATGCCCTCGACGACGTCTCGCACCGGCAGGTCCGTGCCGCTCCACCAGGTGACGGTGTTGGCGACGGCGCCCGCGACCGCCACGCCGGCGACGATCCAGAGCAGCCGCCGGGCGCCCCGCCGTCCGGCAGCGGTCCGGGGGACCAGGCGGGACCGGGTCGCTGTGGGTTCGGCAGTCCGCCCAGTGGGTTCGGCAGTCCGCCCAGTGAGGTCGGCAGTCCGCCCAGTGAGGTCGGCAGCTTGCATCGAGATCGGCACAGGCCTGTGCCGATCTTGATGCAAGCTGCCGACCTCACAGGAGCTTGCCGACGTCGTGGGAGGGACGCCGGCTGTCACCAAGCGTCGCGTGGGCATCACCTCAGGTGCATGCCGATGATCACCGTCAGCCCGCCCAGGCCGAAGAGCATCACCAGTCCGCCCGTTTGTGCGAGCAGGGCGGCTCCCTGCGGTGCCCAGTCCTGGTCCGCTCGACGTCGGACGGCAGCATCGGACGGCTGAGCTGATGCGTCGACCTGGCTTCCCTGTCCCGTTGTGCTGCCCGCACCAACCGCACGGAGCTGATGCAGGTGCCTGCGGCGGGACGCCAGCCACAGGAACCCGGCGAGCGTCGTGCCGGCCACGCCCGGCAGGACCCACAGCGCGCTGCCGTACAGCTCGGGCAGGAGCCGGGCGCTCGCCAGGGAGACTGCGGCGACCGACAGCACAGTGCGCCGCCACGCGAGCTCGGTGCGCTCGGGCTGCAAGCCTTCGTCGGCGGAGCCGCAGCTCGTGCCCCCTCCCACGGCGTAGTCCCCCTCGGTCATCGGAGCAGGATGCCGAGCAGTACCAGCACGCCCACCACTGCCACGACGGTCGCGAGCGCGACACCCACGAGTGTCGACGGCAGCGGTGAACCGTTGCGCAGCGCCCGTTCGACGCGCATCCAGCCCGCCCAGGCGATGAGCGGCACCATCGTGCCGGCAGCGATGAGCACTAGCGCGGCGGCGAGCCGGAGCCCGGGATGCAGGTCGAGAGCGAGCGCCTCAAGGGCGACGCCACCTGCGACCAGGGCGAGCGCGGTCCGGATCCAGGCGAGGAACGTCCGCTCGTTGGCGAGGCTGAACCGCGCGTCGGGTTCGCGGCCGGTGCCGAAGACGGACCGGGGAAATCGGCGGTCGCCGGTCGGGCTCATCCAGCCACCGAGGTCTGGTCCGAGAACCGCTGTCCTTCAAGCGCCATCCGGACTCCTTGCCTCGTGCCGCGCCGTCCCGTCCGATCATGCCTCAGACACGGGCCGTGAGCCGAGCTGTACGCGTGGGGCGACGACGCGGTGGTCACGCTCCACCGGCACGGGCTCGTGATGGGACGTGTCCGTCATTCGACCTGGGTGAGGTCCTTGCCCGGCGAGGTTTCGCCCTTCGACAGCTCACCCTTCGACAGCTCGCCCTTCGACAGCCCGCCCTTCGAGACGGCACCGTCACGCCCCACGACCTCGACGTGCCCGGTGCCGAACTGCCGCGACAGCGCGCCGCGCAGCCGTTCACGTCCGCTCAGGTGGCCGCGGCGGTCGGGCCGCCCGGGTACCGCCGGGACCGGGGCCACGATCAGCCGCGCCCGCTCGTCCGCGCTCACCGGCCGGTGGATCTCGGCGTACCCGCCGTTCGGCATGCGCACGATGCGGCCCGTCTCGTGCCCGTGGAGTGCGACCTCACGGTCCTTGCGCTGCAGCCCGACGCAGATCCGCCGGGTGACCTCGAACGCCAGGGGCGGGCCGACCAGCAGCATCACCTGGAGCGTGATGATGATCGCCTCGAAGGACACGCTGAACTCCGTGGACACGATGTCGGCGCTCGCGGCGCCCCACAGGATGCCGTAGAAGAGCGCGCCGGCCACGCCGATCCCGGTCCGCACCGGGACGTTCCGGGGCCGGTCGAGCACGTGGTGCGGCTCCCGGTCCTGGTTGACCCACGACTCCACGTACGGGTAGACGACCAGCAGGCCGAAGTACCCGGCGACGACCAGCAGGGGAACGAGCGTCGCGAACGTCACCGTCCACCCCAGCCACTCCGTCTCCCAGCCGGCCGGGACGAGCCGCAGGGCGCCGTCGAGAAATCCCATGTACCAGTCGGGCTGGCTGCCTGCGCCGACCTCGCCCCCGGACGCGGGACCGTAGCTCCAGACCGGGCTGATCGTCGACGTGGCCCCCAGCAGCACCAGCACCGCACCGGTCACGCCGGCCATGCCGACCGCGCGGAACACGGCCTCGGGCCACAGCCGCAGGCCCAGCGCAGGAGCGGCGGACGGCGGGGGATCGGCCTGACCGTGCCGGACGGCGAGCATGCCGCGCGCGATCAGGACCACGACGAGCAGCCCCGGGGCGAGCACGGTGTGCACGGGGTAGAGGTTCTCGATGATCTGCCCCGGGAACGGCCCGCCGAACATCCAGCCCGACAACCAGGTGCCGATGAACGGGATGCTGAGGACGACCCCCTCGACGATCCGCAGGCCCGTGCCGGACAGCATGTCGTCCGGCAGGGCGTAGCCGCTCCACCCGGCGGCCAGCACCAGGACGAAGGTCGCGACCAGCAGCACCCAGCTCAGGCGCCGCGGACGGCGGAACCCGCCGCTGAAGAACGTGATGAGCAGCTGCATGATGATCGACGCCGGCATGACCAGGGCCGCCCAGTGGTGCGTCTGTCGCAGCAGCAGCCCGCCCGTCTGCTCGAACGAGATGCGCATGGTCGAGGCGAAGGCCTGGGTCACGGTCGCGCCCTGGAGCGGCTCGTAGGGCCCGGTGTAGGTCACCAGCTCGTTCGACGGCGTGTACCAGGCCGCCAGCACGATGCCGGTCACCGCCAGGACCAGCAGGCACGTGAACGTCACGACGCCGAAGAGGTTCGACCAGCGCAGGTGCACCCGCCGTCCGGCGAGGCCCGTGGTGAACGCCCTGAGGCGGCTCGGCCGGCCTGGCCGGCCCGGGTCAGCCGGCATCGCGCACCACGCTCAGGTCGGGGTGGGCGTCGGGGCGGGCGTCCGACCCCGCGAAGGGGTCACCGCCGGCGAGGAACGCCGCCCGCGGACGCTGCACCGTCAAGAGCGGGATGATGTCGCGTCCGAACAGCGCCGCGGACGCCCAGACCAGCAGCACACGTACCTTGCGTTCCCAGGTCGGCACGGCCAGCACGTGGTAGCCACGGTGCATGAGCCAGGCAGGCAGGCCCTTGATGACGAGCCGCTTGTACTGGAAGATGCCGTGCCCGATGCCGAGCGTCGCGACCGTGCCGAGGCTGTGGTGGATGTACGGCCGCACCTTCTTGCCGCGCAGGTCGGCGATCAGGTTCGCGGCCAGCCGCTTGCCCTGGCGTACCGCGTGCTGCGCGTTCGGCACGGTCCGCGCTTCAGGTACCGGGGAGGCCAGGTCGGGCACGGCGGCGTTGTCGCCTGCGGCCCAGGCGTGGGGCACCGGGGCCTCGTCGGTGCCGACGCGGAGGTCGGCCCGGACCCGGACCAGACCGCGTTCGTCCACCGGTAGGTCCGTGTTGCGGGCGACGACGGGGTTGCTGCCGTTGCCCGCGGCCCAGATCAGCAGCCCGTTGGCGTACGACTCGCCGGTGGACAGCATGATCCGGCCGTCGGCGGCGGACACGACCTGCGTGCCGAGATGGACCCGTGCGCCGCGGCCCTGCAGGTGGCGGACCACCCAGCGGCCGGGCTCGTCGGTGACCTCGGGCAGGATGCGCTTGTTCGAGTCGACGAGGTGGAGCGCCAGGTCGTCGCGGGGGAGCTCCGGGTAGCAGTGCAGCAGGCTCGTGGCCAGGGACAACAGCTCGGCGAAGGCCTCCACACCCGTGAACCCGCCGCCTACCACGGTGACCGTCAGCAGCCGACGGCGCGCGGGGCCCGGCGGCAGCAGCGCGGCCCGTTCGAACGCCGTCAGGAGCTGGTCGCGGATCGCGACCGCCTCCTCCACGTGCTTGAGGCCGATCGCCTCCTGTTCGATACCGGGCACGGGAAACGTCCGGGTCACCGCGCCCGCGGTGACGACGATCGTGTCGTACCCGATCTCGCGCAGGGCGCCGTCGTTGGTCCGGACGGTCGCCGTGCGGTGCGCGTGGTCGATCGACGTGGTGGCCCCGGCGATGACCGTGGTGCGGCGCAGGTGTCGGCGTAGCGACACCATGACGTGCCGCGCCTCGATGGAACCGGCCGCGACCTCGGGCAGGAACGGCTGATAGGTCATGTAACCGTGCGGGTCGACGAGGGTCACCTCGGCCTCGCCTCGGCGCAGCTTCTTCTCCAGCCCCCACGCGGTGTAGAAGCCGGCGTAGCCGCCGCCGACGATCAGGATCTTCTGCGCGATCTTCTCCATGCCACCCTCCTGGTGCTCTCACCCGTTCGACAACACAGCACGTCCGGATGTGACGTGGTGGTGGTCACAGGGCAGTCAGGCAGGTGGCACAGGAGGGTCCTTGCTGCGGCCTCAGCGTCCGGTCCGACGACGGCGACGCCGGCCGGGAGCCGGCGGGTCCCGGCCGGCGTCGCTGATGGTGTTCGCGTTACCGCCTGGTCGCCTGGACCCGCCGTGATGACCCATGAAGGCCTCGGACGAGCAGCCCGCGGAACACACCCGGACCGCCCGGCGCAGGTCCGGAACAGGCCGTCGCCGTGTACACGGAGGTCAGGCCGCCTCTCTCACGCTGCCGGCCTCACGCTGCCGGCCTCACGCTGCCGGCCTCACGCTGCCGGGTCGAAGGGGATGCCCGCCGGCTTCATCCGCTCCAGCCACCACGTGAAGTCGCCGTCGTCGATCTTGAGGGTGGCGCTGCCGAAGTCGGCGGTCGTCAGCCGGTCGCGCAGCGACGTGCTGGGCCAGCCGTCCCAGCCGACGAGGGGCGGGTACCGCCAGTCGCCGTAGTGGTTCTCCGGCGGGTCGTCGTTGCCGTTGGCGAGCCGGAACAGGTGGGTGCTCGGCCCGTCCTTGTGGAAGACGATCTTCGGGTGCGACCCCTCGAACAGGACCGCCGACCGGGGATAGGTGGCCGACCCGCTGTGCTCCGTGATCGAGACGTGCTCCACCTGGTTCGATCCCTGGTCCACCCAGACGACCACGTGTTCCCAGTCGTGCTTGTGGCTCCCGATCGCGATCGGACCGTCCAGGGTCTGGTCCTTCTCGAAATAGCTCGCGTACATCACGGCGCACCAGCCGTTGTTGCACTTCTCGCGGGAGTAGGTCTGGGAGTTGTCCAGGTCGGACCGGTCGCGGCAGTTGCCGTTGACGGCGCCCCCGATGTCGAGGCCGGGCGCGATCGTCCCGTCCGGGCCGATGGCGGGCGTCGCGTAGCAGCCGTCCCCGTCGTAGTCGTAGGCGGGGGAGAAGCTCTGCTCCGTCCCGCTGGCGTTCTGCGGGAGGTTGGGCGGAGGTGCGGCGTGGGCCACCGACGCCGGGGCGGCCAGCGCGAGCACCGTGGCGGCGAGCGTGGCGACGAGACGCGCTGCGCGGGGTCGGCGTCTCGGGGGTCGGTGCTCCAGGCGGCGGTCCATGGCTGGCCTTCCGTCGATCCTGCGTCGATCCCGCGTCGATCCGGTACGCCGAGCGGGTGAAAAGCACGGCACGTGGATAGTAGGGGCGGCCCAGGAGACGAGGCAATGAGGGTGACTACGTAGGTGACGACGGCGACACCGTGGTGCGCCGGATGACGAAGGGGTCACCGCCGCACTACCTTGAGGCATGACCAGCGAGACCCCGCCCGTCCCGGGCAGCACCGACCCCGGAGCGCCACTGACACCCGGCTTTCACGGGAGAGCGCGTCCCGAGGGCGTGACCCTCCCTCCAGGGCAGTACGCGGAGGAGGGCTTTCCCGTCCTGTCCGCCGGCCCCACGCCCAACGTGACCTCGTCGACGTGGACCTTCACGGTGACCAACGAGGCGGGCGCGGCGAAGACCTGGAGCTGGGCGGACCTCATGGCGCTGCCTCAGGACGACGTGACCGTGGACATCCACTGCGTCACACGCTGGTCCAAGTTCGGCACCAGCTGGCGCGGCGTCTCGCTCGACGTCCTGCTCGCCGACGTGGACTCGACCGCGGACTTCGCGATGGTCGGCTCCTACGGCGGCTACACCACCAACCTCCCGGTCGCCGACCTGCTGGGCGGCAAGGCCTGGATCGCGCACACCTTCGACCGGAAGCCCTTGCACCCCGAGCACGGCGGGCCCGCTCGGCTGCTGGTGCCGCACCTGTACTTCTGGAAGTCGGCCAAGTGGGTGCGCTCGCTGAACCTCATGCCGGTGGACAAGCCCGGCTTCTGGGAGAAGCTCGGCTACCACGACCTCGGCGACCCGTGGCGGGAGCAGAGGTACCAGGGTGACTGAGGCGCGGGCCGACGAGGCGGAACGGACGCGACTGGGCGAGCGCTACGCCGTCCGCTCGGGCTGGCAGGTGGCGACACTCGTGGAACGCCGGACCGAGAGCGCGTCCGCGGCGACCCTGGTGCTCGACGTCCCCGGCTGGCCCGGACACCTCGCCGGCCAGCACCTCGACGTGCGCCTCACCGCGCCCGACGGCTACACCGCCGAGCGTTCGTACTCGATCGCGAGCGGGCCGCCGGAGCGGGGCACGGGTGGGCCGACGCCGTCCGATGTGGGCGGGGCCACGCCGTCCGGCGGCAGCCGGGTCGAGATCACCGTGCAGCGGGTCGTCGGCGGGGAGGTGTCACCGTACCTCGTCGATGCCTTCCCGATCGGCGCGGGGATCGAGGTGCGTGGGCCGATCGGCGGCTGGTTCGTCTGGGATGCCGCGCGCGACGCCGGAACGCCCGTGCTGCTGCTCGCGGGCGGTTCGGGGCTGGTCCCGGTGATGTCGATGATCCGTGCCCGGCGGGCGTACGGCGACCGCACGCCCTTCCGGCTGATCTACTCCGTACGCACGGGGGAGGACCGGCTGTACCCGACGGAGCTGGAACGGCTCACTGCCCGCGACGACGGCTTCGAGGCACGCACGATCTTCACGCGCGCGGTCTCTCTCACGGAGCTGCGCGGTCCGCGGCGCCTCACCGCTTCCGAGCTGGCGTCGTGGGGCTGGCCGCCCGAGCTCGAGCCACGCGTGTACGCGTGCGGACCCACGGGGTTCGTCGAAGGAGTCTCGCGCATGCTCGTCGCCGGCGGGCACGACCCGGCGCGGGTGCGCACGGAGCGATTCGGGCCGTCGGGGGACTGAGCCGGGGACCGGGCCGGCAGGCATCATCGGTCAGCGGGCCCCCCGCGCGAGCTTCGAGGGCCACCAGATCGCCCGACCGATGTCGTACGAGAGGGCCGGGACGAGCAGCGACCGCACGAGGAACGTGTCCAGCAGCACGCCGAACGCCACGATGAAGGCCAGCTGCACGAGGAACAGCACCGGGATGACCGCGAGCGCCGTGAAGGTCGCCGCGAGGACCAGGCCCGCCGACGTGATGATCCCTCCGGTCAGCCGCAGGCCACGGAGCACACCGTCCCGCGTGCCGTGCTTGATCGACTCCTCGCGGACCCGGGTCATGAGGAAGATGTTGTAGTCGATCCCGAGGGCCACGAGGAAGACGAAGCCGAACAGTGGCACCGCCGGGTCCGCGCCGGGGAAGTCGAACACGTTGTTGAACACCAGCGCGGCCACGCCCATCGCCGTCCCGAACGACAGGACGGTCGTGAGGATGAGCAGCACCGGTGCGAGCACGGCGCGCAGCAGCAGCATCAGGATGAGCAGGATCACGACGAGAACGATCGGGACGATCAGCGCCCGGTCGCGGAGCGACGCGTCGTTCGTGTCGAGATCGGTTGCCGACTCTCCGCCGACGAGCGCCTCGGGGAGCGTGTCGGCGTAGGCGGCGCGCAGGTCGCGCACGGTCTGCTCGGCTGCCAGCGAGTCGGCCGCGTCGCTCGGGGTGCCCTGCAGCAGCACCGTGCCGTCCGAGACCACGGGCTCGGGTGCGGGGGCTTCGGCCGCCCCCTCCGGTGCTCCGCCGGCGCCCTCGGGCGCACCCGAAGCGCCCGGCATGCCGACCGGCTGGATGCCATCGCGGGTCACCGGCGCGGTACCGCTCGCGGTGTCCGCCGAGATCGCGACCTGCTCGATCCCGTCCTCGTCCAGCAGGACGTCGGCGGCGCGCTGCAGGTCGTCCTGCGGTGCGATGACGTAGACCGGGCTGCCGGAGCCTGCGGGGAAGTGCTCGGCGAGCCGTTCCTGTCCGGTCCGGGCCTCCGAGCTGCCGAGGACCAGGTCGGACTGCGGCACACCGGACGCCTGGAGCTGCGTGACGCCCACGCAGCCCAGAGCGAGCACGGCCGTCGTCGTGACCCAGATGGTGCGGGGGCGGGTGCGGACGGCCCGCGAGACGCGGCCCCACAGGCCGTGCTCCTCGCCCTGCGTGTCGGTGTCTGCCGCCGCGGGATCGTACTTCGGGCGGCGGGGCCAGAACGCGGCCCGGCCGAACGCCAGGAGCAGTGCCGGGAGCAAGGTGAGCGCGGCCAGCATCGCGAAGGCGATGCCGACGGCGGCGACCGGCCCGAGCGTGCTGTTGGAGCGCAGCTCGCTCAGGAGCAGGCAGAGCAGGCCGGCGATCACCGTGCCGCCCGACGCGAGGATCGGCTCGAACGAGCCGCGCAAGGCGCGCAGGGTTGCGGTCCAGCGGTCGGGTGTGTGCAGGAGCTCCTCGCGGAACCGTGCGACGTACAGCAGCGCGTAGTCGGTCGCGGCGCCGATGACGAGGATGAAGAGGATGCCCTGGGTCTGCCCGCTGAGCAGGAGCACACCTGATCGTGCCAGGTGCCACACGGTCAGCAGTGCGAGGCACAGGGCGAACATGCTGGTGGCGAGCACGGCGAGCGGCAGCACCAGCGACCGGTAGACGATCACGAGGATCACCAGGACCGCCAGCAGTGCCACGCCCAGAAGGATGCCGTCGATGCCGGCGAAGGCCGACGCCAGGTCGCTGGAGAAGCCCGCGGGCCCGGCGATGAACACGTCGACGCCGTCAGGCAGGCCGTCGCTCAGCGTCTCGCGCAGCTCCGCGGTGGCGTCGGCAAGATCGGCGGATCCGGACAGCGGGACGAAGGCCTGGGCGGCCTCGCCGTCGTCGGACGGGATGGCCGGCGAGACGTCGCCGTCGACCGTCTCCAGGTCCGCGGCGGCGGTCAGCCGGTCACCGATCGTGGCGAGGTCGTCACGGGTGAGCCCGTCCGGGGCGACGAAGACGACGACCGCGGGGATCGCGTCGCTGTCGGTGAAGCCGTCGAGCCGTTCCTGTACCTCGGTCGCCTCGGCGGTGGAGGGGAGGTAGGCGGTGCGGTCGTTGGAGGAGACCTCGTCGACGCGGCCGAAGTACGGCCCGCCGATGGCCGCGCCCACGAGCCAGACCAGGATCAGGACGGCCGGCAGGGTGACCCGCAGCCAGCGCGGCACGCGCGTACCGGCGCTCATGCGACACGCTCCCAGCTCGCCACGGCGCCCGGGACGACGACGAAGAGCGGGTGCGGGGCCGGTGTACCGGACGTCCGGGACAGGACGACGCGGTCATGGTGCTCGGGGGAGCGGACGGCGAGCTTCTGCAGCAGGTGCTGCCACTCGTGCTCGAGCTGCCCGTCCGTGACCGTGAGCCGGACGGCGCCGAGGGTCTGCTCGTCCACCGCCTGCGTGATCCGCTGCGGGTCGAAGGCGTACCCGCGCCGTGTCGCCTCGGCGCGCAGGCCGTGCAGGTACGCGGCAATGGCGGTGGCCGGGTGCGGGTGCTCCCGGAAGCGTTCGAGCTGCGGGTGCGCGACGTAGCCCTGCGTGCGGCCGAGCAGCACGGCCTGCGCCAGGAGCGCCTCGCGCCAGCACGCGGTAAGGCCCTGCCGGTCGAGCAGTGTCGGATCCAGTGACCAGAGCCGCATGGGGCGGCGCCTCCTTCGTAGTCCGGGTGTGCGCCGAGGTGCACGAGGTGTGCGGGTGCGACGTCTGCGAGCCAATTTAGCTAGCCAGGCTACATTCAAGCAAGTCAAGCAATCCGTCGAGGCGGTAGCATCCGATCGTGGACCCGGAACGTGCGCCTCGCATCCAGGCGGAGCCTTCGATGATGGACCCGCGCGTCATGGATCCTCGCCAGGAGCTCGTGCGGCGGGCAGGCATGGACGACGGCGACGTCGACCAGGTGGTGCAGGTCCTGGAGGCGCTACGGCTCTGGCGTGAGGTGGAACGCCGCACCAGCGAGGCCTCGCGGCGCTACATGAAGCTCGGCGAGACCGACATGCGGGCGCTGCGGTTCATCATCGCCATGCAGAACCACGGTCGGGTCGTGACGCCGGGTGCGATCGCGGAGCACCTGGGCATCACCACGGCGTCCACCACCAAGCTGGTCGACCGCCTGGCCGCGGGTGACCACGTGCGCCGGTTCCAGCACCCGTCCGACCGGCGCAGCCTCGCGATCGAGGTCACCGAGGAGACGCGACGGGTGGCGCGGGAGACCGTGGGCCGCAGCCACGCCCGCCGGTTCGACGCTGCCGCGCGCCTGACGGCGGAGGAACGGGAGATCGTCATCCACTTCCTCGCCGACCTGGCCGCCGCGGACGACGGTGCCGTGCACCCTGAACCGGGGGCTCGCGAGCTGGGCTCTACCAGCTGAGCTCTGCTGGGTTGGCGCAGTGAGATCGGTCCGTTGCCCCGAGATCGGTCGGTTGACGGACCGATCTCACGACAACGGACCGATCTCGATCGGTCTCCCCTCACCCGACCTCAGGTCGGGCCGCTGGGGTCAGGACAGCGTGATGGCGTCCAGCTCCGCGTAGCCCGTTCCGCCCTGGAAGTTCGGCGAGCCCTTCGCCAGCCGGATCACGTTGTACCCGGCCCGGAGCGAGACCGTCACGGTCGTCGTCGCGAACTGGCCCCACCCCGCCGTCGGCGGATAGGACACCGTGGAGAACGCGCCGCCGTTGTACGCCAGCCCGTGGGTCGACGTCGTCCCCGTGCCGTTCGCGTACCGGATCGCCATCGTGTAGGTACGCGCCGTGGGCACGTTCACCGTGAAGTCCACGAAGCTGTGCGAGCGCATGTCCGCGGACCCGTCGATCCCGCCCACGTAGGAGCCGTTCGAGGCCGCCGACGCGCCCCGTGTCTGCGCGTTCACGACGTTCGCGTTCTCGGCCTCGTAGACCTGCTGCCAGCTCGACGTCGGTCCGTCGGCGGGGGTGACGACCACCTGGTAGGCGCCCTCCGCCGTCATCCCGTTGACCGGGACCGTCACGCTGCCGTTCGCGACGGGCAGGGTGGACGTGGAGAGCACCGTCGGCGCCGGGACGTGGGTGTGCCGGCCGCTGCCCGGTACCGCGTTGACGGTCACCCGGACGGACGAGCCGAACGAACCCAGGCCGTTGACCCGCACGCTGTTGTTGCCGCTGTCGCCGCCGAGCACCACGTTGACGATCTTGCGGCTCGAGTCGTACGCGGCGACGCCGTCGAGCCAGCTCTGCGGGGTGGTGCGCACCACGTTGCCCGCCATGGCGCCGTACCAGCGGTAGGCCCAGTACGAGGCGGTGGGCTGGCCACCGGTGGTGAACAGCCCGTCGAACGTGCCGGCCTCGAACCAGTACGCGCGGTGTGCCTCGCGTGCCCCGTGCCGCTCCAGCACCGAGATCCAGTGCACGGCGACGCTCGGGATGTCCATCTGGTTCAGCGAGTTGTACTCGTTGATCGCGATGGGGCGCGGGCTGATGCCGAGCGAGCGCTCGACAGCCCGGTAGTCGGCCACGTGGTCGTCGAACGAGTTCCAGTCCATGTCGCCCAGCTCGTGCCAGACGATGACGTCCGGCACGGTGCCGGTGTCCCGGGCGTGGGTCAGGAACGAGACCATGCGGTCGTGGCTGTAGTGGGAGTCGCTCGGCCCGACGATGGGCGTGACCGGGTCCAGTGAACGGACCAGGTTGAACGTGCGTGTCCAGCCCGCGTTGAACGACCCCGCCGCAGATGTGTTCCACGTCCAGTCGGGCTCGTTCCACAGCTCCCAGCCGCGGATGTTCGTCGTCGACGTGGCCGCCAGGCGGTCCTGCACCATGGTGCGGACCTTCTGCTCCCAGTCCGCCCAGCCCTGCCACTGGTACGGGAAGCTGGGGTAGATGTCGGGCATGCGCACGAGCTGCTGGGCGCCGGCGCGCGTGATGTTGTTCGCCACGTCGAGCGCGTCGCAGCACGGTTCGGTGGCCCCGTTGCCCAGGTGCGTGGTCCCCGGCGCCGGCTGGGTGAACCCGTTGGGGCTCAGGGGCAGAAGCTGCTCGCTGGTGGGCTTCGAGTTCGAGCCGACGCCGTACAGACCGCCCGACCCGACGTGCGTGACGGGCCGGACCACCGTGCCGACGTCGACCGTGAGCGTGTTGCCGGCGGCCTGCGCCGGGCCGGCGGGGGAGATCAGCGCGACGCCGACGACGAGACCCAGGACGCTCATGCGGGACAGCGCCCGCCGGGCCGGACCGGCGCGATGTGCGCCGGC
>Ga0233375_1000086_pt1 | contig 59706 bp, 54 predicted proteins | sample ElkDunMinimDraft_10_FD_191539 | JGI IMG/M metagenome (GOLD analysis project Ga0233375, IMG submission 191539) | Fecal eukaryotic communites from dung pellets of Tule Elk in California, USA - Elk Dung E16 | ecosystem: Host-associated > Mammals > Digestive system > Large intestine > Fecal | place...
CCTCACCATCGCCCTGGCGCGCGAACTGGGCATCGAGGCCTACGGCCAGGAAATCCCGCGGGTGCTGAACTGGTACCGCGAAGGCGACATCCTGTACTTCAGCAACCACGTCAACGCGGGCGCGCACATCGCCGGACGCCGGCTGTCCGTGGACGTGGCCCAGGACCAGGTGCTCACCGCCGCCCCGCCGCGCCAGGTGGACGACCGGCGCCTGCTGGCGATCTTCCACAGCAACCGCGCGGCCACCCTGCTGGCCCGCGGCGACCACCGCCTGGCCGCCGGCTACATGGACGCGGCCTTCGCCGCCGACGACCGCTACGCGACGGCCTGGAGCAATGCCGGCGTGCTCGCCCAACGCGAAGGCCGGCAGGACGAGGCCGAGCGCGACTTCCAGCGTGCGCTGGAGCTGGATCCGGCCCACGAGGGCGCACTGATGAACCTGGCCGGGCTGCATGCCGCGCGCGGCGAACACGAGCGCGAGGCGCGGGTGCGCCGACGCATCGAGCGGATCCAGCGGCACAACCCCTTCCACCACTTCCTGCTGGCGGTCGAGGACGAAAAGCGCGGCGACTACGCGCTCGCCGCGCGGCGCTACCGCCGCGCCATCTCGCTCTACGCCGGGGAACACCAGTTCCACCACGGCCTGGCGCGGGCCTACCTGCATCTTGGAGAGGGACGGAAGGCCGGCGAATCGCTGCGCCGGGCGCAGGCCCTGGCCGGAAGCGGCACGGCGCAGCGCTACCAGGCCAAGCTCGACCAGCTGCGGCGCAAGGGCGCGCTCTAGGTCTTTGGGGTGTGGCAGGCCGGCGCGGGGCGCGCCTTCGGTCACGCGCGTGCTGGAACCGGGCGCCGATCAGCGCAGCTGGCTGTCCTTGCTGCCGCGGCGGTTGTAGCCGGCGTGCGGCCCCTCCTCGCGCTCCTCGGCTTCCTGGCAGGCGATGCACAGGCGCACGCCGGGCATCGCCTTGCGACGCGCCTCTGGAATGGGCGCATCGCATTCCTCGCAGCGCGTCCGCGCCGGCCCCTGCGGAAGCTGGCTGCGCGCACGCTTGATCGCGTCCTCCACGGTCGCGTCGATCTGGTCCTGCACCGCCCCGTCGCCTGCCCAGCCCGTCGCCATCGCCTTCGCCCTCGTGCACAAAGCCTCGCCGACTGTGTACCGCAGCCGGTGTTCAGATCCCGTCGGGCCAGGCGATTCCGGGTGCGGCCGCCGCCTTGCGCGGCACGGGCACGTCCGCCACCGCCTGCCACACCGCGAGCGCGTCGCGCGTCGCGGCCACGTCGTGCACGCGCACGATGCGCGCGCCGCGCTGCGCCGCGACCAGGTGCGCGGCGACCGAGCCATGCACCCGCTCGACGGGCGATTCGCGCCCGGTCAGCTCGCCGATCGAACGCTTGCGCGACAGGCCCGCCAGCACCGGCACACCGAGCTCGGTGAAGCGCTCCAGCCGGGCGAGCAACTGCAGGTTGTGCGCGGTGTGCTTGCCGAAACCGAACCCGGGGTCGACCACGATCCGCTTGCGCTCGATCCCGGCCATCTCCGCGGCGAACACGCGTTCGGTCAGGAACCGGTGGACCTCGCCAACCACGTCGTCGTAGTCCGGCGCCTCCTGCATCGAACCGGGCTCGCCGCGCATGTGCATGAGCACCACCGGCACGCCCAGCGCCGCCGCGGCGTCCAGCGCCCCCTCGCGGCGCAGCGCGTAGACGTCGTTGATCATGCCGGCGCCGGCCGCCACAGCCGCGCGCATCACCTCCGGCCTGGAGGTATCAACGCTGATCGGCAACGCCGTCTCGCGCGACAGCCGCTCGATCACCGGCACGACCCGGCGCAGTTCCTCCTCCACCGGTACCGGCGCCGCGCCGGGACGGGTCGACTCTCCGCCGATATCCAGGATGTCGGCGCCCTCGCCGGCCAGGCGCAGGCCATGGGCCACCGCGGCGTCGGCATCGAAATACGCGCCGCCGTCCGAGAACGAATCGGGCGTGGCGTTGACGATGCCCATGATCCGGGTCCGGTCGAGCCGGAGGATGCGGCCGGCGCAGTCGAGCTGGGGAGCGGTGTCGAACATGTGAGTCGGAAGATGCCGGGAAAGAGCGCCAGCGTATCGGGTTGCCGGGCGCCGCGCAGCCGCCCCTAAACGCGCAGGGCGCCGGTTGCCCGGCGCCCTGCTGTGTCACTCCCGAGGCGCGGCCCGCACTGCGGGCCGCCGGCTCAGGTCTGTTCGGCGGGGCCGCCGATCGGCGGCAGCGGCCGCGAATCGCCGCCATCGCCCTTGCCGCCCTTGCCCGATTCGATCCAGCCCATCGGCGGCGGCGGCTCGCGGCCTTCCATGATCGCGTCGATCTGGGGCACGTCGATGGTCTCGTATTCGAGCAACAGCCTGGCCATCGCGTGCAGCTTGTCGATGTTGTCGCTGAGGATCTGGGTGGTGCGCCCGTAGGCCTTGTCCAGGATCCCGCGCACCACCTCGTCTATGCGGCGGGCGGTGTCGTCCGAGACGCTCTTGTGCTGGGTCACCGAGCGGCCGAGGAAGACCTCGTCCTCGTCCTCGCTGTAGGCGATCGGTCCCAGTTCCTCCGACAGGCCCCACTTGGTGACCATGTTGCGCGCCATCTTGGTCGCGCGCTCGATGTCGTTGGACGCGCCCGTGGTGACCTTGTCGGCGCCGAAGATCAGTTCCTCGGCCACGCGGCCGCCGTACAGCGAGCACAGCTGCGATTCGATCGCGGTGCGGTTGTACGAGTACTTGTCGCCTTCGGGCAGGTACATGGTCACGCCCAGCGCGCGGCCGCGCGGGATGATCGTGACCTTGTAGACCGGGTCGTGCTCGGGCACCAGGCGGCCGACGATGGCGTGGCCGGCCTCGTGGTAGGCGGTGAGCGTCTTCTCCTCCTCGCTCATCGCCATCGAGCGGCGCTCGGCGCCCATCAGGATCTTGTCGCGCGCCTTGTCGAAGTGGTCCATGCGCACGTCCTTGGCGTTCTCGCGCGCGGCGAACAGGGCCGCCTCGTTCACGAGGTTGGCCAGGTCGGCGCCGGAGAAGCCGGGCGTGCCGCGGGCGATCACCAGCGGTTCGACGTTGTCGGCCAGCGGCACCTTGCGCATGTGCACGCGCAGGATGTGCTCGCGGCCCTTGACGTCGGGCAGGCCAACCACCACCTGGCGGTCGAAGCGGCCCGGGCGCAGCAGCGCCGGATCGAGCACGTCCGGGCGGTTGGTCGCGGCGATCACGATCACGCCCTCGCCGCCCTCGAAGCCGTCCATCTCCACCAGCAGCTGGTTCAGGGTCTGCTCGCGTTCGTCATGTCCGCCGCCCAGGCCCGCGCCGCGATGGCGGCCGACCGCATCGATCTCGTCGATGAAGATGATGCACGGCGCGTGCTTCTTGGCCTGCTCGAACATGTCGCGCACGCGGCTGGCGCCGACGCCGACGAACATCTCGACGAAGTCCGAGCCCGAGATCGAGAAGAACGGCACCTTGGCCTCGCCGGCGATGGCCTTGGCCAGCAGGGTCTTGCCGGTGCCCGGCGGGCCGACCATCAGCACGCCGCGCGGGATCTTGCCGCCCAGCTTCTGGAAGCGGGAGGGGTCGCGCAGGAACTCGACCAGTTCGGAGACTTCCTCCTTGGCCTCGTCGCAGCCGGCGACGTCGGCGAAGGTCACCTTGGTCTGGTCCTCGTTGAGCAGCTTGGCGCGCGACTTGCCGAAGGACATCGCGCCCTTGCCGCCGCCCTGCTGCATCTGCCGCATCATGAAGAACCAGAAACCGATGATCAGCGCCACCGGCAGCAGGTTGATCAGGATGTAGATCAGCGACGGCCCGCTGGAGGGCGGCGCGGCCTGGATCTCCACCTTGTGGTTGATCAGGTCGTCCATCATGCCTTCGTCGCGGCGCGGCGCGATCACCGTGCCGGTCTCGCCACCCTTGGTAACGAAATCGACGGTCTTCTCGTCCTCGGCGATCTTGACCGACTTGATCTGGTCGCGGCGCACCTGCTCCATGAACTGCGAGTAGCGCACTTCGCCGGTAGCGCCGGGACCCGGATTGAAGCTGTTGAACACCAGCATCAGCACGACGGCCACCAGTGCCCACAGCAGAAGATTCTTCACCAGGTCGTTCATCGGGATTTTCCGGGCTCCAATGGAGTGATGCTACTTGATTGACGCCAGCCGGCCCTGTGCCAGCGCATAGACTTCAGGGGAACGCTGTCGCGACGCCGCCGGCTTGCGGATCGCGACCTTGGCGTAACGCTTGCGCAGGTCGCGGACGAAGTCGTCGAAGCCCGCGCCCTGGAACAGCTTGATCAGGAACGTGCCGCCAGTCTTGAGGTGGCGGTCGGCGAAATCCATCGCCAGTTCGGACAGGTACATCGCGCGCGGCTGGTCGACCGCGTCCACACCGCTCTTGTTGGGGGCCATATCGGACAACACAAGGTCCACCGGCTGCCCGCCGAGCATCGTCTCAAAGGCCGATAAGACAGCATCCTCCCTGAAATCGCCATGAAGGAACTCGACTCCCGCCAGCGGCGGCATGTCGAGGATATCCAGAGCCAGGACCCGGCCGGGGCGCGCGGGGTCGAGGCGGTCGAGTTCCTGGCGGACCCATTGCGACCAGCCGCCGGGTGCGGCGCCCAGGTCGACCACCACCATGCCCGGCTTGAGCAGCCGGTCGCGGGCGACCAGTTCCTCCAGCTTGTATGCCGCGCGCGAGCGCAGGCCCTCGGCCTGGGCCTTCTTCACGAAGGGATCGGAAAAGTGTTCCTTCAGCCAGCGCTGGCTGCTTTTGCTGCGGGTGGCCATGTGTTTCGTCCCCCTCCCCCGCCTGCGGGGAAGGGCCGGGTGGGTCCGGGCCGGGAGTACGCCGCGCCGCGCCGGGCCGGGAAGGGATGCGGGCCTCATGATACCCTGCCCCTCCTTCCCCCGCCGTGTATTGCCGATGTCCATCGCCCTGACCGCCGCCCAGAACCGTTTCCTGCGCGGGGTGGCCCACGACCTCAAGGCGATGCTGCAGGTGGGCGGCAAGGGCGTGACCGATGCGCTGGTGACCGAAGTCGACGGGGCCCTGGAGCACCACGAACTGGTCAAGATCAAGGTCGCCGCGGCCGACCGCGAGGCCCGCGAGGCGCTGATCGCCGAACTGGCCGCCCGTCTCGACGCCGCCCTGGTCCAGCGCATCGGCCATGTCGCCGTGCTCTACCGCCCTTCCCGCGAGAAGCGCCAGATCGTCCTGCCCCGCGCCTGAGCCGCCCGCCGCCGATGCAGCTGGTCCACGAACAACCCGATTTCGAGTTTTTCCTGCGCGGGGCCGATGGCCGCAGCGCCCTGGTCAGCGATCGGCGGCTTGAAGCCAGCTTCATCGTCGCCCCCGACCGTCTGGTCGAGGGCTGGGCGGTCGAGGACGTGACCCGCCTGCAGGTGTCCGACCTGGAACCGGTGCTGGCGCTGGAACCCGAGGTGATCGTGCTGGGCGCGGGCGAGCGCCAGGCGTTTCCGCCGCAGGAAGTGATCGCGGCCTGCTACAGCCGCGGCATCGGCCTGGAAACCATGACCAACCCCGCCGCTGCCCGCACCTTCAACGTGCTTGCCGGCGAGGGCCGCCGGGTCGTGGCGGCATTCATCCTCAAGACCGCCTGAGCGGCGCCGCGCACGCGCCGCGCGTCCGGCCGGCGACACGCATCGCGCGTCCGTCAGTCCCCGGGACACGACCGGCCGCCTGACTGCGCCAGAGCCCGCTCCTTCCGATCCGGCTGGAACCGCGCCACAGCGGATACTGCGGTGTGGCCACCGGCTTGCCGTCGCGCGGGCGAACGGGCGCAGCCTGCGATCCGAAGGAGCGCGCGCCCGGGGGAGCGCCCGGCGCGCTGCGCCGGGCCGGGGATCCGCTCCCTCCGAAGCCGGCGCCGAATCAGCGCCGCGGCAGGTACTGCAGCGGGTCCACGGGCTTGCCGTTGTAGCGAGCGAACGGCGCGGCCTGCGATCCGCAGGAGCGCGCGCCCGGGAGCGCCCGGCGCGCTGCGCCGGGCCGGGGATCCGCTCCCTCCGAAACCGGCGCCGATTCAGCGCCGCGGCAGGTACTGCAGCGGGTCCACGGGCTTGCCGTTGTAGCGGGCGAACGGGCGCGGCCTGCGATCCGCAGGATCGCGCGCCGGGGAGCGCCCGGCGCGCTGCGCCGGGCCGGGGATCCGCTCCCTCCGAAGCCGGCGCCGATTCAGCGCCGCGGCAGGTACTGCAGCGGGTCCACGGGCTTGCCGTTGTAGCGGGCGAACGGGCGCGGCCTGCGATCCGCAGGAGCGCGCGCCCAGGGAGCGCCCGGCGCGCCGGGCCGGGGATCCGCTCCCTCCGAAGCCGGCGCCGATTCAGCGCCGCGGCAGGTACTACAGCGGGTCCACGGGCTTGCCGTTGTAGCGGGCGAACGGGCGCGGTCTGCGATCCGCAGGACCGCGCGCCCGGGAGCGCCCGGCGCGCTGCGCCGGGCCGGGGATCCGCTCCCTCCGAAGCCGGCGCCGATTCAGCGCCGCGGCAGTACTGCAGCGGATCCACGGGCTTGCCGTTGTAGCGGGCGAACGGGCGCGGCCTGCGATCCGCAGGATCGCGCGCCCGGGAGCGCCCGGCGCGCTGCGCCGGGCCGGGGATCCGCTCCCTCCGAAGCCGGCGCCGAATCAGCGCCGCGGCAGGTACTGCAGCGGGTCCACGGGCTTGCCGTTGTAGCGGATCTCGAAGTGCAGCATCTCGCGCGCCGCGCCGGTGCTGCCCATCTCGGCGATCTGTTCGCCCGCCTTCACCCGCGCGCCCTCGTTCACCAGCCGCGTGCGGTTGTGGCCATAGGCCGACAGCCACTGCTCGTCGTGCTTGACGATCACGAGCTCGCCATAGCCGACCAGCCCCGAACCCGAATACACCACCACGCCATCGGCGGCGGCGCGCACGGGCTGGCCACCCTTGCCCACGATGTCGATGCCCTGGCGGGTCGGATCGCCGGCGCTGTAGCGGTTGAGGATCTGGCCGTCGGTGGGCCAGCGCCAGGTGATGTTGCTGCGCACCGGCGCCGGCGCGCTGGCCTGCGGCGCCGCCTGGGTCGGCCGTACCGGCGCACGCGTGCCACCGGACGACGCGGCGGCGGTGGCGGGCCGCGAGGCCTGGGCCGAGCTGCGCGGATACAGGTGCAGACGCTGCCCCGGATAGATGGTGTACGGCGCCGAGATCCCGTTCCACAGCGCCAGGTCCATCGGGCTGATGCCGTTGCTGACCGCGAGCCGGTACAGTGTATCGCCCGAACGCACGACCACGCTTGCGCCCGGCTTGGGCGTGGACACGCGCGGCGTGGAGGCCGTGCCAGGCGAGCGCACCACGGTGCTGCTGCCGCAGGCCGCGAGCAGGAAAACGCACAGCAGCGCCACAGCTAGGGCTGCGACGGAGGTAGGCGATCGTGTCGTCATCTTCCGTAAAGTCCTTCGATCCGGCGGAACGGTGGCGGCGCGGTCATCATCCCGCAAAGCGCTTGAACAGTTCCTGCGCAACCAGACCGCCACCGCCGATCAGCACGCTGAAATAGACCACGGTGGCGATGTTGGTGAGGTGACCGAGCAGCACCGCGCCCCCGTCGCGCTGGATGAAGCCGATCGCGTAGGCGAGCAGCGCGATGGCTGGAATGGTGTTGCTGAAGGGCACGAAGCCGAACGGCGCCATCAGCAGCAGCGCGGCGGCGATGAAGGCGAGGTTGTTGATGAAGTCCTGCACGCGCCCGTCCACCAGCACGCGCAGGCGGTGCGGCCGGCTCAACCGTTCCAGCCGCGCGACCCAGCGCAGCCCGCCGACGAGCGCCGGGCGCAGCCGGTCCGACGGCAGCTGCCGCTCGCGCACGCGGCGCGGCACCCACAACTGGCGCCCGAGCAGCCGGCTGACGCCGACCAGCAGGATCGCCGCGCCGAAGACCGTGCTCACGCCCGGGATCGAGACCGGGATCAGGAACACCAGGGTGAGCAGGATGGTGACCAGCAGCAGGCCTTCGTCGCCGAAAAGATCCAGCAGCGCGCCCAGGCTCACGTGGTCCGGCGGCAGGCGCGCGATCATGCCTTCGATCTGGTCGCCCAGGCTCTCGCCGTCGCCGGTCGGCTCCTGCGGCTGCTCCGTCTGCCCCGGCCTCATCCCAGCGTCCCCGACAGCAGCGGCACGAACACCACCGAGCCCAGGTCGCGGCGCGACAGCGAACCGTCCGGCTGCCGGCGCAGCATCAGCAACTGCTGGGCATTGGCCGCGCCCACCGGGGCGACGAGGACGCCGCCCGGCGCCAGCTGCGCGGTGAGCGTGTCCACCAGCGCGGCGGCGCCGGCGGTGACCAGGATACCGTCATAGGGGCCGTTCTCTTCCCAGCCGGCGCGGCCATCGTCATGCTTGCTGCGCACGTTGAGGCCGAGCGAGCGGAAGCGCTTGCGCGCCACGCGCAGCAGGTCGCCGATGCGCTCGACGGTATGCACCTCCAGGCCCAGGGCGGCGAGCACCGCCGCCTGGTAGCCCGAGCCGGTGCCCACCTCCAGCACGCGCTGCGGCTGGTGCCCGTCCTCGAACAGGGCGGCGGTCATGCGCGCGACCACCCAGGGCTGCGAGATGGTCTGGCCGTGGCCGATCGGCAGCGCGGTGTCCTCGTAGGCGCGCGTGGCCAGCGCCTCGTCGACGAACAGGTGGCGCGGCACGGTGCGGATCGCGTTGAGCACGCGCTCGTTGTCCAGGCCGTTGGCGCGCAGGCGCTCGATCAGCCGGTCGCGCACGCGCTGCGAGGTCATGCCCACGCCCAGCGCCTCGGGCTGCAGGCGCAGCCGCGGCATCATGGGCTGGGCTCCCGCAGCTCCGCGGCCAGGCTGCCGACCCAGCTGGCGACCTGCTCCAGCGCCTGGTAGCGGGTGAGGTCGACGTGGATCGGTGTGATGGAGATGTGGCCGTAACGCACCGCATGGAAATCCGTGCCGGGTCCGGCGTCCAGCTCCGGGCCGGCCGCGCCGATCCACCACCAGGTGCGCCCTCGCGGATCTTCCTGCCTCGTGCAGGGCTCGGCGCGGTGGCGGTTGCCCAGGCGGGTGACCTCGAAGCCGGCGATATCGCTCCACGCGCGGTCCGGCACGTTGACGTTGAGGATCGTGTCGGCCGGCAGCGGGTCGGCCTTGAGCCGCTCGACGATCTCCACCGCCGCGCGCGCCGCGGTCTCGTAGTAGCGGCCGTCATGGTTGACCGTCGCCAGCGACATGGCGATCGCCGGCAGGCCGAGGAAGCGCCCTTCCATGGCCGCGGCCACGGTGCCGGAATAGATCACGTCGTCGCCGAGGTTGGCGGTGTTGTTGATGCCCGACACGACGATGTCGGGCTCCTGCTCGAACATGCCGGTGATCGCCACGTGCACGCAGTCGGTGGGCGTGCCGTACACGCGCCACACGTCCTTCTCCAGCTGCTGCACCCGCAGCGGCATGTCCAGCGTCAGCGAATTGCTGGCGCCGGAGCGGTCGCGGTCGGGGGCCACGATCAGGACCTCGTGACCTGCGTCACGCAGCCCCTGCGCGAGGATGCGGATGCCCGGCGCATCGACGCCATCATCGTTGCTGACCAGTATGCGCATGAACCCCGGCTCGACCCTTGCAGTGCGATGTCGCGGCCATGATACCGGATGCGCGTCGGGGCTTGCCGGACGCCGACGCCCGCGCGCGGCATACTTGCCGCGTATGGGCGGCGATCGCAAACCACCGGAAGAGGACGACGACGCGGCGCTGTTCCGCAGCGCCATCGGCCCGGTGCGCGAGTTGCCGCCGGCCGAGGCGCCGCCGGCGCCTCCGCGTCCGCGTCCACGCGCACGGATGGCCGAGCTCGACGAGGCCGAGGCGCTGGGCGAGTTCAAGTCGCTGCTGGCCGGCGAACTGCTCGACGCCGGCGACACGCTGCGCTACCGGCGCGAAGAGGTGCCGCCGCGGGTGCTCAAGCGCCTGGGCCAGGGCCACTATGCGGCCCAGGACGAGCTCGACCTGCACAGCGCGACGGCCGCGGCGGCCGAGGCGCTGCTGCGCCGGTTCCTGCAGGACGCACGCGCGAACGGGCTGCCGTGCGTGCGCATCATCCATGGCAAGGGCCTGGGGTCGGGCGGCGTCCCGATCCTCAAGAACCTGGTCGACCGCCTGCTGCGCCACCGCAACGACGTGCTGGCCTACCACTCGGCCCCGCCCGCCCAGGGCGGGACGGGCGCCGTGCTGGTCCTGCTGCGCCCGCGCTGAGCGCGGATCGCGCTACTCGTTGCTGGCCAGCGCCTGGTCGGGCGGATTGACCCAGTGCACCTCGAGGCCGCGCTCCAGCGCGACCTGCTGCACGCGCCCGACGTAGGACTCGCGCGCGCCGCCAGGCCGCACGCGTTCGGACGAGGCGCCCGGCGCACTCGACAGCGTGTCGCGGTGGTGGCTGGCGCAGGAGGCCAGGCCGATGCTGGCCAGGCCGATGGCGATCAGACACAGACGGGTCTTCATGGCGGTGCTCCCTCCCCGGGGGTGGGCCACGCACCGTGCGCGGCCCTCCCTGCCGGTATACGCCCGCGCAGCGCCCGGCTGCTGCCGCCTGTGCCGTTATTCCGACAGATGGTCGGCCGGCGCGTGCTGGGTCACCTCGCCCAGTTCGGCCAGCACGCTGGTGGCGTAGGCCCCGGGAGGCAGGCCGAAGGACAGGCGCAGCACGTCGTCGCCGGGCCAGTCCCACTGCAGCGCCTGCGGTCGCAGGCGCGTCGCCCGCCGCTCCTGCGCGAGTCCCGCCGCTTCCAGCCCCTGGCGCAGGCGCTGCGCGACCTCGTCCTCCATCGCCGCCAGTTCCAGGGCCCGCGCCTGTCCGCCGCTGCGCAGCTCCCCCCTGCCCCACAGCGGCGCGGTGGGGTGGATGTCGAACGCGGACAGGCGTTCGGCGAGCGCGGCATCAAGCGGCTCGGGACCGAACACACTGCGGCTGCCGTCGAGCATCCACACCTCGCCCTCCAGCCCCCGCTCCCAGCTGCCGCCCTCGACCCGCCGCGCCAGCACGCGGTTGAACAGTTCCGAACGCGCCGCCGACAGCAGGATCGCGCGCTCCTCGCGGCGCACGCGGCGTCCGCCGAACATGGCCAGCGCCCGGCCCAGGTTGCCGCCGCCATGGCCGAAACGTTGCTCGCCGAAATAGTTGGGCAGGCCGTGGTCCTCGATCGCACGCAGCCGCGCCTCGACCTGCGCGCGGTCGCCCTCGACGGCGCGCAGGGTCAGCACGAAGCGGTTGCCCGCCAGTGCGCCGCGCGGCAGCTTGCGCGCATGGCGGCGCGCGTCGAGTACACGCAGGGTCTCGCCGCTGGCCGCATCCTCGAACGCCAGCGCCTCCAGCGGCGGCGCCTCGCGGCCGGGCAGCTGCACGGTGAAGCGTTGACGGGTCAGGGCATGGCGGTCCTTGAGCCCCGCGTAGCCGACCGCGGACTCGGCCACCCCGGCCCACTGCGCGATGCGCCGGGCCACGAAAGCGGTGTTGAGACTGCGCTTCTCGACCGACAGCAGCAGGTGCTCGCCGGCGCCGCTGGCCTCGAACGCATCGACCTCCTCGACCACGAAATCCTCGGGCGCCTGGCGCATGCGCGCACGCAGCACCGGCGCGCCATGCGCGCGGGGCAGGCTCACCGGCGTCCGCCGCTGGCGCCGGACCGCCTCACGCGCCGTCCCGCGTCAGCAGGCAGGCGGCCAGCGCGGCGATGCCCTCGCCGCGACCGGTGAAGCCCATGCGCTCGCTGGTGGTGGCCTTGACGCTGACCGCGTCCAGCGCGATCCCGAGATCCTGCGCGATGCGCTCGCGCATTGCCTGCGCATGCGGGCCGACCTTGGGCCGCTCGCATACCACGGTCACGTCCGCATTGCCCACCTTCCAGCCGCGTTCGGCCAGCAGGCCATTGCAGTGGCGCAGCAGCGCGCGGCTGTCGGCGCCCTTCCAGCGCGCGTCCGTGGGCGGGAAATGCACGCCGATGTCGCCCAGCGCCAGCGCGCCGAGCATGGCGTCGCACAGCGCATGCAGGACCACATCGCCATCGCTGTGCGCCAGCACGCCGCAGTCGTGCGGCACGCGCACGCCGCCCAGCATCACGTGGTCGCCCTCGCCGAAGGCGTGGACGTCGTAGCCCTGTCCGATGCGGATGTTCATCGCAGGATCGCACGCACGGCGCGGGGAAGGTGGCGGCGGCGGCCGCCGCCAGCGGGAAAACGGTTCACTGCATCGCTCCGATGGCCGCCCGCCGCGCCAGCAGGAACTCGAACCGTTCCAGGTCGGCGGGGGTGGTGATCTTGAAATTGTCCTCGCTGCCCTCGACCAGCAGCGGGCGCATGCCCAGCAGTTCCATCGCCATGGACTCGTCGGTGACTTCCACCGCCGAGTCGCGCGCCGATTCCAGCGCGCGCGACAGCTGCAGGCGCCGGAACAGCTGCGGGGTCAGCGCGCGCCACAGCCGCTCGCGCGGCTCGGTGCCGTCGATGCCGCCATCGTCGCCGGCGCGCTTGAGGGTGTCCCGCACCGGCGCGGCGAGGATCGCGCCGACCGGATCGGCGCGGCCGCGTTCGAGCAGCGCGGTCAGGTCGGCGTGGCGCAGGTTGGGACGCGCGGCGTCGTGCACCAGCACGAAATCGTCCGCGCGCACCTCCTCCGGCAGGGCCTGCAGCCCGGCCAGCACCGAGTCGGCGCGCGCGCCGCCGCCCACGCAGCGCAGCACCGGCTTGCCGGCCAACTGCGTCTCGTCGGCCCGGAACGCGTCGTCAGCGGCCAAAGCCAGCACCGCGCCCTCCACGCCCGGGTGCGAGAGCAGCGCCGCCAGCGTGTGCAGGATCAGCGGCTGGCCGCCGACCGGCACGTACTGCTTGGGCAGCTCGCCGCCGAAGCGCGCGCCGCGGCCGGCGGCGGGCACCACCACCCAGGTCATCGGCCTTCGTCCGTGCGTGGAGGCGGCGGCGTGGCGACGCCATCGTCGACCACGCGGTAGAACTTCTCGCCCGGCTTGATCATGCCCAGTTCGTTGCGCGCACGCTCCTCGATCGCGGCCTCGCCCGACTTGAGGTCGGCCACTTCCGCGGCCAGCGCCGCATTGCGCTGGCCCAGCCCCTCGTTCTGCCTGCGCTGCTCCTGCACGCGCGCATCCAGCGCCTCGACCGCGTGCCTGCCGCCGCCGCCGAACCACAGGCGGTACTGCAGCAGGCCCAACAGCACGACCAGCGCCAGCAGGAGCACACGCAACCAGCGCATGGTCTGGTTCCGTCAGCGCCTGAGCGACACGAACGCGTCGCGACCGGCGTACTTCGCCGCCGCGCCGAGCTGTTCCTCGATGCGCAGCAGCTGGTTGTACTTGGCCACGCGGTCGCTGCGGCTCAGTGAACCGGTCTTGATCTGGGTCGCCGTGGTCGCCACCGCGATGTCCGCGATGGTGGTGTCCTCGGTTTCGCCCGAGCGGTGCGAGACGACGGCCGCATAGCGCGCGGCATCGGCCATCGCGATCGCTTCCAGCGTCTCGGTCAGGGTGCCGATCTGGTTGACCTTGATCAGGATGGCGTTGGCGGTGCCACTGTCGATGCCTTCCTTGAAGATCTTCGGGTTGGTCACGAACAGGTCGTCGCCCACCAGCTGCACCTTGCCGCCGATGCGGTCGGTGAGCTGCTTCCAGCCGGCCCAGTCGTCCTCGGCCATGCCGTCCTCGATGGTGACGATCGGATACTGCGCGGCCCAGTCGACCAGGAAGTCGACGAACTGCTCGCTGGTCAGGCGCTTGTTCTCGCCCACCAGGTTGTACTTGCCGTTGTCGTGGAACTCGCTGGAGGCCACGTCCAGGCCCAGCAGCACGTCCTCGCCGGCGCTGTAGCCGGCCTTGCCGATGGCCTCGAGGATGGTGTCGAGCGCCTCGACGTTGCTGCGGAAGTCCGGGGCGAAGCCGCCCTCGTCGCCCACCGCGGTGGACAGCCCATGGCCCTTGAGCACCGACTTGAGCGCGTGGAAGATCTCGGTGCCGCAGCGCAGCGCCTCGGAGAACGAGGCCGCGCCCACCGGCAGCACCATGAACTCCTGGAAATCGACGTTGTTGTCGGCGTGGGCACCGCCGTTGATGATGTTCATCATCGGCACCGGCAGCACCGGCGCGCGGTCGCCGGCCAGGTGCTTCCACAGGGGCAGCTTCCGCGAGGCGGCCACCGCGTGCGCGTTGGCCAGAGACACACCGAGCAGCGCGTTGGCGCCGAGGCGGCCCTTGTTCTCGGTGCCGTCGAGGTCGATCAGGCGCTTGTCGAGGCCGGCCTGGTCGGTGGCGTCGAAGCCCGTGAGCGTCTCGGCGATGGTGCCGTTGACGTTGGCGACCGCCTTGAGCACCCCCTTGCCCAGGTAGCGCGTCTTGTCGCCGTCGCGCAGTTCGACCGCTTCCCGGGCGCCGGTCGAGGCGCCCGAGGGAACGGCGGCGCGACCGAAGGATCCGTCGGCGAGCGTGACTTCGGCTTCGAGGGTGGGATTACCGCGGGAGTCGAGGATTTCTCGTGCGTGGATCTTGGCGATCGTCGTCATGGTTTCAGATGGGATCTTTGGAGGGTGCGGATGAATGCAAGCAGTTTGGCAGACTCGCCGGCAGAGGCGTCAAGCCGGACCGAACGGTGGTGCGGGACGAGGCGGCCGGACTCAGCCTCACGATGGGCGAACACGAGATAGTCGGCCCCCACGTTGTCCATCCGGACCAGCCACGGACCGCAGCGGGGCATCGGCGGGATGTCCTCGACGGCCGGCTCGCCCGACCACTCGAACAGCGCGGTTTGCGAAGCTGCCCCCCCTTGATCGCCTCCAGCAGGGCGTACTCCATCCGCCCCATGTAGTGCTCGCTGCCGAAGGGAACGAACAGGGAGTACCCCGTCATTCTGGCGACGAAGACCGCGTCGCTCGCCCGGTACACAGCCGGCAGGTCGTGCTGGTCCCCCAGGTTCGCTTCGGGCGAGCAGGCGACCGCGCCCGCCGATGCGACCATCAGGGACAGCGCGATCAGGACCGGCCAGGCGCGCATCGGCGGCTCAGAGGGTGGCTTCGACGAAGCCGTTCTTCTTGGTGACGCGGTCCAGCTCGAGCAGGGTCTCCAGCAAGGCCTCCATCCGGTCGAGCGGCCAGGCGTTGGGCCCGTCCGACAGTGCCTTCGCCGGGTCCGGATGGGTTTCCATGAACACGCCCGACACGCCGACGGCGACCGCCGCGCGCGCCAGCACCGGCACGAACTCGCGCTGGCCGCCGGAGCTGGTGCCCTGGCCGCCGGGCAGCTGCACCGAATGGGTGGCGTCGAACACCACCGGGCAGCCGGTGTCGCGCATCACGCTCAGCGAGCGCATGTCCGAGACCAGGTTGTTGTAGCCGAAGGACGCGCCGCGCTCGCAGACCATGATCTGGTCGTTGCCGGTCGCCATGGCCTTCTCGACCACCGGCTTCATGTCCCACGGCGAGAGGAACTGGCCCTTCTTGATGTTGACCGGCTTGCCGGCCGAACACACCTTCCTGATGAAATCGGTCTGGCGCACCAGGAACGCGGGCGTCTGCAGCACGTCGACGACCGAGGCAACCTCGTCCATCGGGGTGTACTCATGCACGTCGGTCAGCACCGGCACGCCGATCTGGCGGCGCACCTCGCCCAGCACGCGCAGCCCCTCCTCCATGCCCGGGCCGCGGAAGCTCGTTCCCGATGTGCGGTTGGCCTTGTCGAAGCTGGACTTGAAGATGAAGTTGATGCCGAGCCGGCCGGTGATCTCCTTGAGCCGGCCGGCAACGTCGAGCTGCAGCTGCTCGGACTCGATCACGCAGGGTCCGGCGATCAGGAACAGGGGCTGGTCGAGGCCGACCTCGAATCCGCAAAGCTTCATGCCTTGGCTTCCTTCAGCAGCTTGCCGCCGGCCTTGTGCTCGCGCGCGGCGCGCACGAAACCGATGAACAGCGGATGGCCGTTACGCGGCGTCGACAGGAACTCCGGATGCGCCTGGCAGGCGATGAACCAGGGGTGGTCCGGAAGTTCGATCATTTCCACCAGCAGGTCGTCCATCGACTTGGCCGAGATCACCAGGCCGGCGTCCTCCAGCTGGGTGCGGTAGCGGTTGTTGAACTCGTAGCGGTGGCGATGGCGCTCGCCCACCACGTCCTTGCCGTAGAGCTCGCGCGCCCTGGTGCCGGGCTTGATGCGCTGCTCCTGCAGTCCCAGGCGCATGGTCCCGCCCAGGTCGGACTTCTCGTCGCGCTTCTCGACCTCGCCGCTGCTGGTGCGCCACTCGGTGATCAGGCCGATCACCGGATGCGGGGTCTGCCGGTCGTTCTCGGTGCTGTTGGCGTCGGCCAGCCCGGCCACGTGGCGGGCGAAATCCACCACCGCCGCCTGCATGCCGTAGCAGATGCCGAAGTACGGAAGGCCGCGCTCGCGCGCGTACCGCGCCGCCAGCACCTTGCCCTCGAAGCCCCGGTCGCCGAAGCCGCCGGGAACCAGCACGCCGTCCACGCCGGCCAGCGTCTTCTCGGCGCCATCGCGCTCGATGTCCTGCGATTCGATCCAGCGCAGCTTGACGCGCGTGCGCTGGCGGATGCCGCCGTGCTTGAGCGCCTCGCCGACCGACTTGTAGGCGTCCTGGTGGTCGACGTACTTGCCCACCACCGCGATGGTGACCTCGTCGATGGGATGCTCGGCCGCGTCCACCACCGCCAGCCACTCGGACAGGTCGGCCACCGGCGCGGCCTTGTCCAGGCGCAGCCGTTCGACCACCAGCGCGTCCAGGCCCTGGGCGTGCAGCCACATCGGGATCTTGTGGATGTTGTCCAGGTCGATCGCCGAGATCACCGCCTTTTCCGAGACGTTGGTGAACGAGGCGATCTTGCGCCGCTCGCCGTCGGGCAGGGGCTGTTCGCTGCGGCAGACCAGCACGTCTGGCTGGATGCCGATCGAGCGCAGTTCCTTGACCGAGTGCTGGGTCGGCTTGGTCTTGAGTTCGCCGGCGGCGGCAATGTACGGCACCAGGGTGAGGTGCATGAACAGGGCCTTGTCGGGGCCGCGATCGGTGCGGATCTGGCGGATCGCCTCCAGGAACGGCAGCGATTCGATGTCGCCGACGGTGCCGCCGATCTCGACCAGGGCCACGTCGTAGCCCTGCGTAGCCGCGTCGATGCAGCGCTTGATCTCGTCGGTGATGTGCGGGATCACCTGCACGGTCGCGCCGAGGTAGTCGCCGCGGCGCTCCTTGCGGATCACCGACTCGTAGATCTTGCCGGTGGTGATCGAGTTCTTGCCGCTCAGGCGGACGTTGATGAAGCGCTCGTAGTGGCCGAGGTCCAGGTCGGTCTCGGCGCCATCGTCGGTGACGTACACCTCGCCGTGCTGGAACGGGCTCATCGTGCCCGGATCGACGTTGATGTAGGGGTCCAGCTTCATCATCGTCACCTTGAGGCCGCGTGCCTCGAGGATCGCGGCCAGCGAGGCCGCCGCGATGCCCTTGCCGAGCGAGGACACCACGCCGCCGGTGACGAAGACGAGCGGAGTGACGGAACTGGGGGAAGTCATGGGGAATGCGCACCCGCTGGAAAGCCCCATTCTACAGGTTGCCGCCCCGCTCCGCTGCTCCGGCGCAGTGGCCGAACCCACTGCCGCGCCGGACCGTCGCGCGCAAGCGATTGAATCGACGGGAGAATGCCGTTGCGCCGCGAGGCGCCGCGGTCATCCGGGGGCGAGCCAGGAGCCGCATCGCGGCAAGTCACGCCGGGCGCGGAGGCGATGGCAGGGCCGGCGCGATTCGCAGGATGCGCGACGCCGCGCGCCGATCCTTGACCACCCCGCCCCCGGCCCGCATCCTGCGCGCCTCGCAGTACAGCCCCAGCGCAGCCGCCCATGAATTCCCGCTACAACGCCGCCGACATCGAAGTCCTCTCCGGCCTGGATCCGGTCAAGCGCCGCCCGGGCATGTACACGGACACGACGCGGCCCAACCACCTGGCGCAGGAGGTCATCGACAACGCGGTCGACGAGGCCTTGGCCGGCCACGCCCGCGAGATCGCGGTGACCCTCTTCAAGGACGGCAGCTGCGAGGTGTCCGACGACGGCCGCGGCATGCCGGTGGACCTGCATCCGGAGGAGAAGATCCCGGGCGTGGAGCTGATCCTCACCCGCCTGCACGCCGGCGGCAAGTTCAGCAACAAGAACTACACGTTCTCCGGCGGCCTGCACGGCGTGGGCGTGAGCGTGGTCAACGCGCTGTCCACCCTGGTGGAGGTGCACATCAAGCGCGACGGCCAGGAACACCGCATCACCTTCCGCGACGGCGACCGCGCCACGCCGCTGGAGGTGGTGGGCACCGTGGGGAAGAAGAACACCGGCACCCGGGTGCGTTTCTGGGCCGATCCGAAGTATTTCGACAGCCCGAAATTCAGTGTGCGCGCCCTGCGCCACCTGCTGCGGGCCAAGGCCGTGCTCTGCCCCGGCCTCACCGTCACCCTGTTTGACGAGGCCACCGGCGAGAACGACCGCTGGTATTTCGAGGACGGCCTGCGCGACTACCTCAAGGGCGAACTGGCCGGGCGCGAACTGCTGCCGCCGGAGCTGTTCGTCGGCGTGCTGCGCAAGGACACCGAGACGGTGGACTGGGCCGTGGCCTGGGTGCCCGAAGGCGAGCTGGTGCAGGAAAGCTACGTGAACCTGATCCCCACCGCCCAGCACGGCACCCACGTCAATGGCCTGCGCACCGGCTTCACCGACGCGCTGCGCGAGTTCTGCGACTTCCGCAACCTGCTGCCGCGGGGCGTCAAGCTCGCGCCGGAAGACGTGTGGGACCGCGTGTCGTTCGTGCTGTCGATGAAGATGACCGATCCACAGTTCAGCGGCCAGACCAAGGAGCGGCTGAGCTCGCGCCAGGCCGCCGGCTTCGTCGAGGGCGCCGCGCACGACGCCTTCAGCCTGTGGCTCAACCAGCACGTGGACCTGGGCGAGAGGATCGCCCAGCTGGCGATCGAGCGCGCCAGCGCCCGGCTCAAGACCGAGAAGCAGATCGTCCGCAAGAAGGTCACCCAGGGCCCGGCGCTGCCCGGCAAGCTGGCCGACTGCATCAGCCAGGACCTCTCGCGCACCGAGCTGTTCCTGGTGGAGGGCGATTCGGCAGGCGGCAGCGCCAAACAGGCGCGTGACAAGGACTTCCAGGCGATCCTCCCGCTGCGCGGCAAGATCCTCAACACCTGGGAAGTGGCCAGCACCTCGGTCCTCGCTTCGGAGGAAGTGCACAACCTGGCGATCGCGATCGGCTGCGATCCGGGCAAGGACGACATCTCCGGCCTGCGCTACGGCAAGGTGGTGATCCTGGCCGACGCCGACTCCGACGGCCTGCACATCGCCACCCTGCTCTCGGCGCTGTTCCTCAGGCATTTCCCGGCCCTGGTGCGCGCCGGCCACATCTTCGTGGCGATGCCGCCGCTGTTCCGCGTCGACGTGGGCAAGCAGGTGTTCTACGCGCTGGACGAGGAGGAAAAGCGCCTGCTGCTGGAGAAGATCGAGCGCGAGAAACTCAAGGGCCAGGTCAACGTGACCCGCTTCAAGGGCCTGGGCGAGATGAACCCCTCGCAGCTGCGCGAATCGACGATCCACCCGGACACCCGCCGCCTGGTGCAGCTGACCATCGACGACGACGTCCAGACCAGCGGCCTGATGGACATGCTGCTGGCCAAGAAGCGCGCCTCCGACCGCAAGGCCTGGCTGGAACAGAAGGGCGACCTGGCGACGCTGGAAGTCTAGCCGCGGCATTGCGTGGCCGTCGCCCGTCGCGGCGGCCCCGCTCTCGACTCCGCGGCTGTGCACCAGCACGGCTCAACGCGCGCAGCATTCGCCCTGCGCCGGATCAACGATCCGCCGCGGCCTCGCGCCACACCAGTACCGTGCCATCGCGCCGGTCCGGCCGCGTCCCCGGCCTGTCGGCGCCATAGGGTTCCCCGCTGCCGGGCAGGATGCCGAGATAGCGGTGGGTCTTCATCGACAGCAGCATGAACTGCCCGCGCAGCAGGTCCTGCCACATGAAGCGGCTGTCGCGCGGATGCTCCGGCAGCAGGCGCACGTCGGCCGACAGGCCGATGCCCACCACGGTCACGAAGCCGCTGCCATCCATCGCCTCCAGCGCGACCTGGCCGGCGCCCCGGTCATGGACGCGGAAGCGCGCCGCCGGGGTTCCCGCTGCGGCCGTGTCGGCCGCCACCGCGCCCACCACGCCCAAAGGATGGACGGCGGCGATGCTGTCGTCGCCGACGTTGGCGATGGCGACGACCTGACCCAGCGGGATATTGGCCGAGCGGTCCGCCAGCGGTTCGTCCAGCTCGAACCGGTCGAAGTCGGCATGGCCGCCCTCGCGCCCGTCGGCATTCCAGGCGAACAGCGCATAGCGCGCGCCCTGGAAGGTCTTGAGCTGGTAGGGCAGGCGCACCGGCTCGCCGATCTCCTGGAACGCCCGGCCGTCGGTGCTCCATGCGAACCAGGCCAGGTCCTCGTCGTGGTCGCCGCGCACCCGCAGGTGCACGCGATCGCCCGCGAGGGGCACGTCCACCTGGCGCCCCTCCACCTGCGAATGCCAGCGCAGCACGCGCGCGCCGCCGGCATGCACGACCGCCAGCCAGGCCGCCGGCATGTTGAGCAGGCCCAGGCCGGCGATGTCGCCCGGCTGCAGGCCGCCGGCGTCGAGAACCACGGTGGCGGTCGCCTCCGGGCCGACCACCCGCTGGGTGAGGGTGTTGCGGGCTTGCAGGAAGCTGGCGGCGGGCAGCGCCCGCAGGCGCAGGTGGCCGGGACGTTCGGCCAGCGACCAGCGGCCCTCGACCGGCTGGTGGTTCCATTGCCAGACCGGCTGCAGCGCCGGGCCGTCGAACGTGTCGCCGCGCGCGTACGGCGCCCGCGGCGGCTGCGCCCCTACCCCGGGCTTGAGCCAGGTGCGCGGCGAGCGCCCGAGGTTGCCCGGCAGGCCGAAATACGGCCAGCCCTCTTTCCAGGTCACCGGCGAGAGGAAGGTGGTGCGGCCGATGGACTTGAGGTCCATCATCGAGAAGCCCCACCAGCTGCCATCGCGCGCTTGCACGATGCCGCCCTGGTGCAGCGGCACCGCGCCCAGTTCGTTGTCGCCGGGCTTGTGCGCCGAGAACGCCGTGCCATCGGTGGGGATGGGCGAGCGCTGGCCCACGCCGCTCTCCCACCATCCGCGCTGGAAGCCCATGCTCTCGCTGGCGCTGATCGCCACCGTCTCCCATGGCCCGTCCAGGCGGTCGGCGCGCGCGGCCTGCATCCGCCCCACCGGCGCGTAGTTGGCGCTGATGATGTAGTAGCGGCCCTCGACCTTGTAGAAGTGGTGGCCCTCGCCCATGCCGTTGCCGGCCGGGATGAGCACCCGCTCGCTGCCCTCGACCACGCCGGACAGGTCGGGCTTGAGCTCGACCAGGCGCACCTCGTTGTAGTTGAACACGGCCCAGACGCGGCCGTCGTCGTCGAACAGCACCGACAGGTCGTGCAGGTTGCGCTCGATCACCGAGTGCCGCCACGGCCCGGCCGGGTCCTCGGCGGTGAACACGTGCAGCCCGCGCTCGTTGATGTTGGCGAAGATGTGGAAGCGGCCGGCGTGGTGGCGCAGGACGGGGGCCCAGATCCCCTGTCCGTACAGGTCCATGCCCTGCTCCAGCCGGTACTCCGGCCCGCCGGGAAAGGTGGGCATGGCGTAGGAAACGAATTCCCAGTTCACCAGGTCGCGCGAGCGCAGCACGGGCAGGCCCGGCACCGCGTGCATGGTGGTGCCGGTCATGTAGAACCAGTCCCCGACGCGGATCAGGTCCGGGTCGGAGAACTCGTCGTAGAACAGCGGATTGGTATAGGTACCGTTGCCGTTGTCGGCGCTCCACGTGGGAGTTGTGGCGGACGCCGGCGGCATCCACAGCAGCAACGCCAGCAGCAGTGCCGCAGCGTGGCGCGTCACAGGAATGCCTGCGCCCAGGGGCCACCGCCGCCGGATGGTGCGGGCCGCCGCGCAGCGGAACAGCGGGTCGCGGCCTGGCAGCTGATCCACGCGTCAGCCCGGTCGCCGCGCCAGCAGGCGCTGCAGCAGGCAGAACAGCAGCAGCAGCGCGCCGATGGCGATGCGCGTCCACCACGAGCTGAGCGAGCCGTCGAACACGATCAGGGTCTGGATCAGCCCCAGCACCAGCACCCCGAACACGGTGCCGAGCACATAGCCGCTGCCGCCGGCCAGCAGGGTGCCGCCGATCACCACCGCGGCGATGGCATCGAGTTCCAGCCCCATCGCGTGCAGGCTGTAGCCGCTGAGCATGTAGAAGGTGTACACCACGCCACCCAGCGCCGAGCACAGCCCGCTCAGCGCATAGACCTGGACGAGGGTGCGGTCCACCGGCAGGCCCATCAGCCGCGCGGAATGCGCATTGCCGCCGACCGCGTACACGCCGCGTCCGAATCGCGTCATGCCCGCCAGCAGCGCGCCAGCGGCGACCACCAGGAGGGCGATCAGCGCGCCGGCCGACAGCGCCGCGCCGCCGCCCAGCGGAATGCGCAGGCTCGCGACCGCCACGTGGAAGGGATGGTCGATGCCGATCGATTCGACGCTGACCAGGTTGGCCGCGCCCCGCGCCAGGAACATCCCCGCCAGGGTGACCACGAACGGCTGCAGCCGGTAGCGCTGGATCATCACCCCCATCAGCGCGCCGAAGCCCGTGCCCAGCGCCAGCACCAGGGCCATCGCCGGCAGCGGATGCCAGCCATGGTGCTGGACCAGGCTGGCCAGCAGCACCGTGCTGAAGGCGACCACCGCGCCCACCGACAGGTCGATGCCGCCGGTGAGGATCACGAAGGTCATGCCCACCGCGACGATCAGCAGGAAGCCGTTGTCGATGAACAGGTTGAGGAAGACCTGTGGGCGCAGGAAGCCGTCGTACATCGCCCCGCCGGCGGCCGACATCCCGGCGAACAGGGCGATGGTCGCGACCAGCGACACCAGCCGCGGATCGCGCCACAGCCGCCCGAAGGCGCCCGGGCGCAACATCGCGCGCAGCGGCACCGCGCTCACGCGCGCCTCCCGGCCATGCGCGCGAACAGCGTGCGCAGCCGCGCACGGACCTCGGGCGACTGCAGCAGCAGCACCGCCAGCACCAGCACCGCCTTGACCAGCAGGTTCACCTGCGGCGGCACGCCGGCGGCATAGATGGTGGTGGTGAGCGCCTGGATGATCAGCGCGCCGATCACGCTGCCGGCCAGGCTGAAGCGGCCGCCGGTCAGGGCGGTGCCGCCCAGCGCCACGGCCAGGATCGCGTCGAGTTCGAGCAGTTGCCCGGCGTTGTTGGCATCGGCGCTGGCCACGTTGGAACTCACCAGCAGGCCCGCCAGCCCGGCGCAGAACCCGCTGAACACGTACAGCGACAGGGTGATCGCCCGCGCCCGCACGCCGGCCGCATGCGCGGCCAAGGGATTGATGCCGATGGCGCGCACGAACAGGCCCAGCGCGGTGCGGTCGAGCAGCAGCTTGAGCGCGATGAACACCGCCGCGGCCACGAACAGGGCGAAGGGCAGGCCCAGCAGCACGCCGCTGCCGAGGAAGGCGTAGGGCGCGTAGTAGATGGTAAGGATCTGGCCGTCGCTGATCAGCTGGGCGATGCCGCGCCCGGCGACCATCAGGATCAGGGTGGCGACGATCGGCTGCATGCCCACCTTCACCACCAGCACGCCGTTGAACACCCCGCACAGCGCGGCCGCGCCCAGCGCCGCGGCCATCGCCGCGAACAGCGGCGCGAGCCCGCCTGCGCCCGCGCCGGTCATGCGCGTGACCGTCCACGCCGCCACCGTGGCGGCGATGGCAAGCACCGCGCCCACCGAGATGTCCAGGCCGCGCACCGCGATCACCAGGGTCATGCCCAGCGACACCAGGACCAGCGGCGCGGCGCGGTTGGCGATGTCCACCAGGTTTCCGTACAGGCGGCCATCGCGCCATTCCAGCGCGAGGAAGCCGGGATTGAACAGGCCGTTGCCGAGCAGCAGCAGGCCCAGCGCGAGCAGCGGCCAGGCCAGCGGGTGGGCGAAGGCGCGCCGCAGCAGCGACGGGCCTGCCTCGACTGCGGCAGCCTGGCTCATCCGGCCTCCCCGGCGATCAGTTCCAGCACCTGGTCCGGAGCGCTGCCACCGGGCAGCTCGCCTGCAAGACGGCGCTCGCGCAGCACCGCGATGCGATCGCCCAGCCGGGTCAGTTCCTCGATCTCCGAGGAGATGAACAGCACCGCCATCCCCTCGCGCGCCAGCCGCACCACTTCGCCCATGATTTCCTGCTTGGCGGCGATGTCGATGCCGCGGGTGGGTTCGTCCAGGATCAGCAGGCGCGGCGCGGTCGCCAGCCAGCGCGCCAGCACGACCTTCTGCTGGTTGCCGCCCGACAGCGCGTCCACGGGGGTCTCGATGCCGGCGGTGCGGATCCCCAGCAGGGCGACGTAGCGCTCCGCCAGCTCCGCCTGCTGCGCACGCGGCAGGGTGCGCCACCAGCCGCGCCGCGCCTGCAGCGCCAGCACGATGTTCTCGCGCACCGACAGCGCGCCGACGATGCCCTCGGTCTTGCGCTCCTCCGGGCTCAGCGCCATCCCGCGCGCCACCGCGTCGGCCGGATGGTGCAGCTCGGCAGCGCGGCCGTCGATGCGCAGCTCGCCGTGGTCGGCGCGGTCCAGGCCAAACAGCAGCCGCGCCAGTTCGGTCCGGCCCGAGCCGAGCAGTCCGCCCAGGGCGAGCACTTCACCGGCGCGGATCCGCAGGTCGACCGGATGCAGGGCGCCACGCCGGGCCAGGCCATGGGCCTCGACCGCCACCGGGGCATCTTCGGCCACGCCGGCGCCGGACTCGCGTCCGCCCGCAAGGTCCACCTCGCGCCCGACCATCGCGCGCACCAGGGCCGGCTGCGGCAGTTCGGCCGGCAGGTACTCGCCGACCAGGCCGCCATTGCGCAGCACCGTGATCCGGTCGGAGACGGCGTAGACCTGGTCGAGGAAATGGGTGACGAACAGGATCGCCATCCCGCGCTCGCGCAGCCGCCGCATCACCGCGAACAGCCCGGCCACCTCGCTCTCGTCCAGGCTCGAGGTCGGCTCGTCCAGGATCAGGACCCGGGCCGAGACCCCCAGCGCCCGCGCGATCGCCACCATCTGCTGGATCGCCACGGGGCACGAGGACAGCGGGCGGTCCACGTCCAGCTCCAGCTGCAGTTCGGCCAGCAGGCCGCGCGCGCCCTCGCGCACCGCCTTCCAGTCGATCATGCCCAGGCGCCGCGGATAGCGCCCGGCGTACAGGTTCTCGGCCACCGACAGGTTCGGGCAGAGGTTGACCTCCTGGTAGACCGTGCTGATGCCCAGGCGCTGCGCCTCCAGCGGGCTGGCCGGTGCGATGGGCTGGCCATCGAGCAGCACCGTGCCCGCGTCCGGCGCCTCGACGCCGGTGAGCAGCTTGATCAGGGTCGACTTGCCCGCCCCGTTCTGCCCCATCAGCGTGTGGATCTCGCCGGCGCGCAGGGTCAGGTCCACGCCTTCGAGCGCGCGCGTGGCGCCAAAGCGCTTGGCCAGGCCACGGGCCTGGAGCACGACGCTCACCCTGCCCACCCCGCCCCGGCCTGCCGACGCCACGCCGCGCGCGGCGCCGCCCCACGGCGGGACGCGGGGCGCCAGGCATTGTCGGCGGGCACCCGCATCGTCCGGCTCAGTACTTGCGGTTGGGCAGTTCGGCCTCGGCCTGGTCCATGGTGAACACGCCCTCCTCCACCATCACCCGCTTGGGCACGTCGCGCCCGGCATGCACGTCGCGCACCAGCTGCGCGAGCTGTTCGCCCAGCAGCGGATTGCATTCGACCGTGGCATTGAGCTTGCCCGCGCGCATCGCCTCGAACGCGCCGCGCACGCCGTCGATGGAGACGATGCGGATATCGGTACCCGGCCTGGCGCCGGCCTCCTCGATCGCCTGGATCGCGCCGATGGCCATGTCGTCGTTGTGCGCGAACAGCACGTCGATGTTGCCGCCCTCGGCCTTGAGGAAGGCTTCCATCACTTCCTTGCCGCGCGCGCGGGTGAAATCGCCGCTCTGCGAGCGCACCACCTGGAAGCGCCCGTCGCCGTCGATCACTTCCTTGAAGCCGCGCATCCGGTCGTTGGCCGGTGCCGAGCCCACCGTGCCCTGCAGTTCGACGATGCGGATCGGCCCCTCGGTCCCGGCGCTGTCCTCGACCAGCCAGCGCGCGGCGCGGCGGCCCTCCTCGACGAAGTCCGACCCGATCAGGGTGACGTAGAGCGAGTCGTCGGCCACGTTCACCGCGCGGTCGGTGAGCACCACCGGGATGTTGGCGGCCTTGGCCTCGCGCAGCACCGTGTCCCAGCCGGTTTCCACCACCGGCGAGAACGCGATGACGTCCACGCCCTGGGCGATGAACGAGCGCAGCGCCTTGATCTGGTTCTCCTGCTTCTGCTGCGCGTCGGAAAATTTCAGGTTGAATCCGGGCGGCGCCAGCGCCTCCTTCACCGAGCGCGTGTTGGCGGTGCGCCACTCGCTCTCCGCGCCGACCTGGCTGAACCCGACCGTGATCGCGTCGCCGCCGGCGCCCCCCTGGCCGCCGTCGCCGGAACAGGCCGCCAGCGCCGCAGCGCAGAGCATCGTCGCCACACCCAGCATCTTCCGCATCCGCATCGCTCCCTCCCGAGCCCAGATCTTCGCATGGTGCGCGGACGCCATCGGCGCCGGCGCGTGACGCCGGTCAGGCCGCGGTGTAGGCGGTCTTGACCGTCGTGTAGAACTCCACCGCGTAGCGCCCCTGCTCGCGCGGCCCATAGCTCGACGCCTTGCGGCCGCCGAAGGGCACGTGCGGGTCCACGCCCGCGGTGGGCAGGTTGACCATCACCATCCCGGCCTGGGCATGGCGCTTGAAGTGCGTGGCGTACTTGAGCGAGGTGGTACAGATGCCCGCGCACAGGCCGAACTCGGTGTCGTTGGCCAGTGCCAGCGCGTGCTCGTAGTCGTCGGCGCGCAGCACCGCCGCCACCGGCCCGAAGATCTCCTCGCGCGCGATGCGGTCGCCGGGCCTGGCCGAGAACAGCGTCGGCGCCAGGAAATGGCCGGGCGTCTTCCACTCCACCTGTTCGCCGCCGGCCAGCAGTTCGCCGCCATCCTCGCGCCCGGCCTGGATGTAGGACAGGTCGGTCTTGAGCTGCTCGCCGCTGGCGACCGGGCCGATGTCGACGCCGGCCTCGAGCGGATCGCCCACTTTCACCTTCGCCAGTCGCGCCTGCATGCGCGCGACGAACTCGTCGTGCACCGAGGCTTCGACGATCAGCCGGCTCGAGGCCGTGCAGCGCTGGCCGGTGGAGAAGAACGCGCCGTTGACCGCGCATTCCACCGCCTTGTCCAGGTCGGCGTCGGCCAGCACCACCAGCGGGTTCTTGCCGCCCATCTCCATCTGCACCTTCAGCGCGCGCGCGGCGGCCTGCCTGAGCAGGGCGTGGCCGGTCGGCACCGAGCCGGTGAAGGTCAGCGCGTCCAGCGCGCGATGCTCGACCAGGGCCTGCCCGACCTCGCGCCCGCTGCCCAGCACCATGTTGAACACGCCCTCCGGCAGCCCGGCGCGCGAGAGGATCTCGGCGATCGCCCAGGCGCAGCCGGGCACGATCTCGGCCGGCTTGAACACCACCGTGTTGCCATAGGCCAGGGCCGGCGCGATCTTCCAGGCCGGGATCGCCAGCGGGAAGTTCCAGGGCGCGATGATGCCCACCGTGCCCACCGGTTCGCGGGTGATCTCCACGTCCACGCCCGGTCGGGTCGAGGCCAGCTTCTCGCCGGGGATGCGCAGCGCCTCGCCGGCGAAGAACTTGAAGATCTGCCCGGCGCGCGCGGCCTCGCCGATGCTCTCGGGCAGGGTCTTGCCCTCCTCGCGCGCCAGCAGCCGCCCCAGTTCCTCCTTGCGGGCGAGTATCTCGCTGCCCACCGCGTCGAGGATGTCGGCGCGCTGCTGCGGATTGGACAGCGACCAGGCCGGCAGCGCGGCCGCGGCGGCGTCCACCGCCTGGCCGGCGCGGGCCGCGTCGAGCCTGCCGTAGTGGCCGACCGGCGAGCCCAGGTCGGACGGATTCTCGTCGGCGTGGCTGCCCTCGCCCTCGACCCATTGCCCGGCGATATAGCTGCTGAAGCGTTGTTCGCTCACGTGGTTCTCCTTGGCTTTCGCACGCCCGATCCTGCGCACCTTACAGCGCGCGCACCCCGCCGGGCTCGAATCCCGCCGCGACCGTCCGCAGGCTGTTGCGCAGCGGCGCGCCCAGTTCGGCCAGCTCGATCTCGAACACGTCGCCCGGCCGCGCCTGCACGCCGTCGGCGAAGCTCAGCGTGGCGGTGCCGAAGAAATGCAGGTGCACATCGCCGGGGCGGCGGTGCGCGGCGTACTTGAAGTGGTGGTATTCCAGGTTCTCCAGCGAATGGCACATGTTGGCCTCGCCGGTGAGGAAGGGCTTCTCCCACAGCACCGCGCCCTCGCGCAGCACACGGCTGGTGCCGCGCAGGTCGGCCGGCAGGGCGCCAGTGCGCAGCTCAGGCCCCACCGCGCAGGCGCGCAGCTTCGAATGGGCCAGGTAGAGGTAGTTCTGGCGCTCGGTGACGTGGTCGGAAAACTCGTTGCCGATGGCGAAGCCCAGCCGGTGCGGGGTGCCGTCGGGGCCGATCAGGTACAGCCCGACCAGTTCGGGTTCCTCGCCGCCGTCGAGCGCGAAGGCCGGCGACTCCAGCGCCGCGCCCGGCGCGGCCAGCACCGCGCCGTCGCCCTTGTAGAACCATTCGGGCTGGGCGCCGGCCAGGCCCGGCGACGGCCTGCCGCCCTCCACGCCCAGCTGGAACATGCGCATCGAATCGGTCAGGGTGCCGGCCTTGGCCTGCTGCTGCAGGTTCTGGTGCATGGCATCGCGCGTGGCCGCGCTGCCCAGGTGGGTCAGGCCGGTGCCGGTGACCCGGCAGTGCGCCGGATCGGGATGGTGCAGCGGCACGCGCACGCGGCCTTCGTCCAGCAGCCGGGCATAGTCCAGGCGGCGCTCTCCCGGGCGGCTCGCGGCCTCCCCGGCCAGGCCGCGCCCGCTGGCGATGGCGTCCATGGCCAGCGCGTACATGCTGTCCACCCCGTCGAGCACGCGCACCTGCGCGCCCCCGGCCTCGACGACGCCGACCCGCAGCGCCCCGGCGTCGTCGCTCAGCTGGATCAGTCGCATCGCTTCAGCCCGTGGGTGCCCGAGGTCCATCCCGCATTCTGCCGGCTCGACGGATATGCATCCAATTTGGATTCAGAAGAAATCCATGCCGTTTTCGACATGCATTGCGTTGGCGGCGCGGGTCGCCATCCCTCGGCCCCGGGAGCCGCTCAACTCCAGCCGGCGTCGACCACGAACTCCTGCGCGGTGATCGCCCGCGCCTGGTCCGAGGCCAGGAACAGCACCATCGCGGCGATGTCGTCCGGCCAGACCTTGTCCGGCAGGCACTGGCTGCGCCGCAGTTCGGCCTCGCCGGCCTCGTCCAGCCACAGCTCGATCTGGCGCCCGGTCATGACCCAGCCGGGGGTGACCACGTTGATCCTGATGCGGTCGGCGCCCAGCTCGCGCGCCAGCCCGCGGGTCAGGCCGTTGACCGAGGACTTGGCGGTCGCATACACCGGGTAGCCCGCGGTCTTGGTCTGCCAGCCGGTGGAGCCGAGGTTGATGATCGCCCCGCCCCCCAGCCGCCGCATGCCCGGCACCACCGCCTGGATGGCGAAGAACGCCGGCTTCTGGTTGATCGCCACGCGCCGGTCCCAGTACTCGGACGTGACCTCGTGCAGGCCATGGCGGTCGTCGCTGCCGACGTTGTTGACCAGGACATGGGCATCGCCCAGTTCGGCGGCGGCTTCGGCGATCGCCCGCTGCAGCGCGGCCACATCGGTCACGTCGCAGGCCCGGAACCAGGGGCGCGCCAGCCCCTGCGCGGCGATGCGCTCGGCCAGGTCCGCGCTGGCCTCGGCGGCGATGTCGACGAAGGCCACCCGCGCGCCCTGGCGCGCGAAGGCCTCGACCAGGGCCGCACCGATGCCGCTGCCGCCGCCGGTGACGAACACCCGGCGCCCGGCCAGGTGCGGGTAGCGGGCCTGTTCGTGCAGCGCGCGCCTGTCGTCCGCGGCCACCGCGTTCTTGTCCAGCACCATGCCTCCCTCCTGACGATGGCGGCGCGGCGGTGCGCCGCGCCGTGGATATCCTCCGCGCCCTTGGCGCCGCGCGCCGTGGCCCACGGTGGACCGTCGATTCTGCATCGCGCCGGTCGGCGCTGTCGCCCGCCGGCTAGCCCGCGGGCGCGACTCCCAGCGCCTCGGCGGCCTCGGCCACCGGGCTTCCCGGTCGCAGCGCCGCGAAGCGGTAGCCGATCGCGCGGCGGTAGCGCTGCCCCGGGCGCAGGATCGCCTCGGGAAACGCCGGCTGGTTGGGCGCGTCGGGATAGTCCTGCGGCTCCAGGCACAGCCCGCTGCCCAGCCCCGGATGCTGCCGCGCCAGCGCCTGCCCGCCGTAGAGCTGCAGGGCTGGCGCGTCGCAGTCGATCCGCATCGCGATGCCGCTGTGCGGCGAATACAGCAGCGCGGCGTAGTCGTGGCCCGGTTCCAGCACCAGGCAATGGTCGTAGCCGCCGGCCAGGCGCAACTGCGGATCGGCCGGGTCGGCGCGCGCGGCCAGGGTGTCGGCCCGGCGGAAATCGAAGGGCGTGCCGGCCACCGGCAGCACCTGCCCCAGGGGGATCAGGTCGGCCGCGACCGGCAGCACGCCGCACACCGGCACCTGCAGCAGCTGGCCCGAGGGCGCCACCGAGGGGTCGCCGGCGAGGTTGAAATAGGGATGGTGGGTGGGGTTGAACGGCGTCGGCGCGTCGCTCGTGGCCTCGAACTCGAGCAGCAGCCGGTCGCCGGCCACGCGGTAGCGCGCCAGCACCTCGAGGTTGCCCGGATAGCCTTCCTCGCCGGCCGGCGAGCGGTAGTGCAACTCCAGCATGTCGGACCGCTGCGCCTGCACCGTCCACAGCCGGCGCCCGAACCCGAGCAGCCCGCCGTGCAGGTGGTTGCGCCCTTCGTTGGCCGACAGCGCGTGGGCCTGCCCGTCGCGGCTGTAGCGCGCCCCGCCGATACGGTTGGCATATCGCCCGACCAGTTCGCCGAGAAAGGCCGGATCGTCGAAACAGGCGCGCGCATCGCCAAGGCCCAGCACCACCTCCACCGCATCGCCGGCATGGCCGCGCACGCGCAGCCGGGCGAGGATCCCGCCCAGGTCGAGCACCTGCGCTTCCAGGCCGCCGTCCGCCAGGCGCCAGGCCGTGACTTCGCGGCCATCGTGCAGCCGGCCGAACGATCGCATCGCGTCCATGGAGCTTCCGGAAAGGATCGGCGACCTGCGCCCTCGGCCGGCAGCATAGGCAGCGCCCGGACACACAGCCACCCCGCTTCCGGCATGGCAGCGGGCGGGATTGGAATGGCGGGCCGCATACGCGATCGTGTATTGCTTTACCGTGGAAATTCATTAGAAGGTTATCGACGGCCACCCTATGCTGGCGCTGCATCCGCGGCAGACGGCTCGACAGAAGCCGCCGCGATGCGCCGGCCGGGCCGGCCCGCAGCACATCCGGGCCGGAGGGTCTTCGGCACACCGGGAGGGGGAACTGTGACGACGCATCCAGCAGTCGCCGCGCTTCGACGCCGCCAAGCGCGCGGCCAGTCGGCGTGCGCGACGCAGGCGTGCCACCCGCGTCGCGCCGCCGCACCGACCCCGACCTGCGGCCGCACCGGGCCTGCGAGGCCCTGCCCGCCCTCTCCCACCCCCCTCGCCATCCGCGGCCCGCGTCATCGCGTCGCCACGGCACCGCCGTGCGTGGCCACCGCGCAGGGCGACGCCCGCATCCCCTTTCCGCAACAACCCGAGGCACACGACCGATGCTGAAGACCCCCTTGCGCGTCCTGGCGCTCACCTCCGCCCTGTTCGCCGCCGGCCTGGCCGCGGCCCAGGACAAGGCCAGCGCCACCGCGACCCTGCGCGCCGACCAGCCCGGCCCCGAGGTGAGCCGTTACCTGTTCGGACAGTTCGCGGAGCACCTGGGCTACGGCATCTACGGCGGCATCTGGGTGGGCGAGGATTCGAAGATCCCCAATACCCGTGGCTATCGCAACGACGTGGTCGCGGCGCTGAAGGAACTGCAGGTGCCGGTGGTGCGCTGGCCGGGCGGCTGCTTCGCCGACGAGTACTACTGGCGCGACGGCATCGGCCCGCGCGGGCAGCGGCGGGTCAAGATCAACACCCACTGGGGCGGTGTGACCGAGCCCAACAGCTTCGGCACCCACGAGTTCATGGATTTCGCCGAGCTGATCGGCACCGACGCCTACGTGTCCGGCAACACCGGCAGCGGTTCGCCGCGCGAGATGGCCGAGTGGGTGGAGTACATGACCTACGAGGGCGGCTCCTCGCTGGCCGAGGAACGCCGCGCCAACGGCCGCGACAAGCCGTGGAAGGTGCCGTTCTTCGGCATCGGCAACGAGATGTGGGGCTGCGGCGGGCACATGACGCCCGAGCACGCGGCCAACCTGCACCGCCAGTACCAGACCTTCGTCAAGGTGCCCGCCGGCACCGAGGTCACCAAGGTCGCAGCCGGCGCCAACGGCGACGACTACAACTGGACCGAGGTGATGATGAAGATCGCCGGCGGCCACATGGACGCGCTGTCGGTGCACTACTACACCGTGCCCGGCGGCTGGCCGCCGCGCGCCTCGTCGTTCCAGTTCGACGAGAGCGCGTGGATCGACACCCTGGCCAGCGCGCTGAAGGTGGACGAACTGCTGCGCAGGCACATCGAGGTGATGGACAAGTACGACCCGGAGGGCAAGGTCGACCTGTACCTGGACGAATGGGGCACCTGGTACGAGGCCTACCCCGGCACCAACCCGGGTTTCCTCCAGCAGCAGAACACGCTGCGCGACGCGCTGGTCGCCGCGATCCACTTCGACGCGATGAGCCGCTACGCCAAGCGGGTGAAGATGGCCAACATCGCGCAGATGGTGAACGTCCTGCAGGCAATGATCCTCACCGAGGACGGCAAGATGGTGCTCACGCCCACCTACCACGCATTCGAGATGTACAAGCCCTGGCAGGACGCAACCCACCTGCCCTTCGAGCTGAAGGCGCCGCAGTACCGCCATGGCGGGACGTCGGTCCCGGCCGTGCATGGTTCGGCGGTGCGCGCCAGGGACGGGCACGTGTACGTGGCGCTGAGCAACCTCGACCCCAACCGCGCCGTGGACATCTCGGCCAGCCTCGCCGGAGTGCAGCCCACGGCCGTGTCCGGGCGCGTACTGACCGCCGATGCGATCACCGCGCACAACACCTTCGACCAGCCCGAGGCGATCAGCCCGGTCGCCTTCGACGGCGCCCGCATCTCCGCCAACACCCTGCAGGTGGAGCTGCCGGCCAGGTCGCTGGTGGTGCTGCGGCTGCAGTAATCCGCGGCGAAGATCAGGGGAAGGAGGCGGGGCGCTTCGGCGCCCCATCTTCTTTCATCCGTTCAGCGAGCGGCCCCCGGGCGGCCGCGGGTCCGGCGCAGCTTCAATGGACGTCGTGCACGGGCCCGCGCGCTTCGGGTTCGCTCCAGCCGCCGCATCGTCCCGCCGGCCGGCCGCCCTCCCTGCGAACCCGCCCTCCTATGGCGTGGGCAGAATCTCCAGCACCGCTTCGGCTGGACGGCACAGGCGCACGCCGCGCGGCGTGACCACGATGGGCCGGTTGATCAGCTGCGGGTGCGCGGCCATCGCGTCGAGCAGCTCGTCGTCGCCGCGCGCCGGATCGTCCAGCCCGAGGTCCACGCACAACGCTTCCTTCGCGCGCAGCAGGCCGCGCACGCCCACGCCCGAGGCCGCAGCCAGCTCGCGCAGGCGCTCCCGCGTGGGCGGCTGTGCCAGGTATTCGATGACGCGCGGCTCGGCCCCGCGTTCGACGATCATCGCCAGGGTCTTGCGCGAGGTGCCGCAGCGCGGGTTGTGGTAGATCGTGATCTCGCTCATGTACAGGCTCCAGAAGCAGCCGGACGCAGGCCGCGCGCGGCCCGCAGCGTGGCCGCGAAGCCGTCATTTTCGGCTGCCGCTGGCGGGCCTGCCAGCACCGCGTTGGCTGGACCTGCAAGCCGCGGCCGATGCGGCTGCTACGTCGCCCCAGCGTCCTGCCAGGCGATCCGCCGGACCGCGCATCCGGCGCGAAGCGTGTTGTGGATCTCCGCAACGCGATCGGTCTGGTCGAGCAGCGCCTCGACCTGTTCCGGCGCGGCCGGCGAGCGCACCCTGGCCGAGTACACCACCGACTCCGCGGCCAGGCCCACGCCGTTGAACTGCGCGGTCGCCACCACTTCGCAGCCGGTGATCGCGATGCCCAGGCGTGCGGCTTCCCGGTACAGGTCGTTGCAGTAGCACGTCGCCAGCGCGGCCATCAGCAACTCGCCGCCGTTCACCGCGCTGCCCTGCCCTGCCTCCCGGGCCGCGATCGCCAGCGGCTGCGTCGTGCGGCCCGTGCGCAACCGCACTTGGTGCGCGCTGCCGTCGTTGCGGATGTGGGCCGAGATTTCCATGGGCCACCCTCTTCCCGCGCGCCCTGGCGCACGGCCCCACGCTACGCCTGGCGGCGGCGCGATGCCAGACGGGGCGCTGCGCCAGATCGCCGCAGCAGCAGATGCGACGCAACGGCCATCCGGCGGGCACTCCCGCGACGGCGACCACCGTCCGCCCCGGTCACTCCACGGCTACACCGCGAAGCGGCCGCGCCTCACTCGCATCGTGCGGTTGCGCGCCCGGCCGCACCATGGCCAGGACGTGTCGCGGCCTCCGCCCCAGCCTTGGACCGGGCAGCGGGGCTACCGGCAGGACTCGTCAGGTGCGTGTCGGCACCTTGGAGTCTGCGATGTCGAAAACAGCGGCCGCGACATGACCCAGCAGGACCAGGACCAACCCCGCCAATCCGGCGACAACGGCCGATGGCAGCAGCGCCGCGGCGATGACGGGGCCGAGCTGCGCGCCGAGTACCGATGCAATGACGAACATCATTGCGAGGACGGGAAGCGCCACTATCACCCATCCCAGCGCCACGACCGCAGCCCCGCCCCTTCTCCCACCCTTGTACTTGCTCATGAGCATTCCTCCATGAGAACGATGTGGATGTGCCGCCCCCCTGCCGAGCCCGACGCGCGGCCCTAGGGCTCGGTGCAGTACCCGGGCATGACCGCGCGCGCCATGTGGGCAGAGACGACGCTGACGAAACACCCGGGCGCCACCAGCGGCAGCATGTGCGCGCCGTCGGTGATGGTGGTGAAGTGCAGCTCGCCCACGGATGCGAGCGCCTGGGCATGCGCACGCGCGCCGCTGTATGGGGTGTTCGGGTCCAGCGTGCCGTGGATCACCAGGGTGCGCGGCAGCTGGGCCGGAGTCCGGCCGAAGTACCGATCCCGCTCATACAGTGGAAGTGAGGTGTTCGCCAGGAAACCGGGGATCGGACTGGTGAAGAGCGCCTCCTTCGCCTCCTGCGCCACCATCTCGGCCGACAGGTCCCTGCGCGCATTGTTCTCCGATGCGCTGATCAACATGACCAGCGGCAACGAGGGCCTGGACTGCGGATACGGGGTGAGGCGTGCATGTTCCTGCCGCAGATCCTCGATCGTCTTCTCGAGCAGGTCCGTCCGTCCCTCCAGCAGCGAATCGACCAGCGCGGGAATCCGGGCGCGGAACGCGGGGAAGTTGAGCAGCATGCCCATGAACTGGCGCAGGTCGCCACCCGGCAGCACCGTCTGCCAGGTCGCCGGGTTCATCGCCAGCAACTGCGCGTAGCGCTCGCCCTGCACCGGCGTGAGCGTGGCACGACCCACCGCATCGACGATGCGCGTGCGGTGGCCGAGATCCCATTGCGATTCCGATTCCGGCGGCACCAGTCCGTCGAGCACCAGGCCGTCGAGCCCGGGCGGCGCGACCTGCATCATGCGCAGCACCAGCTGCGTGCCATACGAGACGCCGTAGACGTGCACCTCCCCCGGCTCGCGGAAGCGCCCGATCAGGGCGGACAGGTCGTGGGCGGCGTTGGTGATGTTGAAGGCCCGGGTACGCGCAGGATCCGCGTACAGCGCGCCAATGCACGGGCCCCATTCGGCGTCGGCCAGACCGTACCCGCCCGCGCTGTCGGCGGCCTCCTGCTCAGGGCAGAGCCGCGTGGAATCCCCGGTGCCGCGATGGTCGGGGACGAGCAGGTCATGGCCGGGAAACGCCCGCCGGAACAACGGAATGAATGGATAGAGCGACGCCCCCGGCTCGCCGGGCCCGCCGGCGACCAGCCATACCTGCCCACGCCGCGTCCCCGGATCCGCCGCGTCAAACCGGCGGACGAATACCTCGACCGAACCCTCGCCACCTCCTGCAGGATCCAGCGGCAGTTCCGCGACCGCACACCTTGAGGATGCAAGTGACGGATCGGACGACGAGTCCGCACATGGCGCGAACGGCGCAGACGCCGGCTCACCATGGAACCTGGACCCCGACGCGACAACGGAGGCCGGCGCGGCCGCCATCCCGGTACATCCCAACAGCAGGGCCAAACCTGCCCCAACTACGACTGGACGCATTCACAAACCCCTGATACCTGATGCCTCAGTGCCGACCCGCGGGGGCGCGTCGGGTGTGTCGAACGTTCACGCGCGAGCGACAGGACGCAACCTGGCGATCACCGGGCGAACGACAAGAAACGCCACCGCCGAGATGCCAGCGCCCAGCAGCGCGGCGATCGTCGGGAGGATCGACCCGAGCACGAAAGTCATCCCCAGCACGAATCCGAAGATGCACTCGGCGCGGTAGGTGCGCAGGAACAGCCCTGACGCCAGCGCGGCCAGGAAAATACCTGTCGAAACCTGTTCGAATCCCGCTGCGAACGACAACGACAGGGCCAGGCCCACCACCATCGCCACCAGAAAGCCTGCCATGGACCTCGCCGCGGCCGCGTCTTCCAGCTCGGCCCGACGGGCCGCATTACGCGATGCGAGCCAGCCAAGGAACGGAAGCACCAGCAATCCCCACCAGTTGGAGACCGCAGGCAGGTCGCTGCGCGCCAGCAGGTGATGGCTTGCGACGCCGCCATGGGTGTACTCCCAGGCAAGATGGGCCAGGCTCGCCAGGAGCCCAACGACAACCCCGTAGCGGGTGGAGCGACGCAGAATCCGACTCGACATAGTTTCTGATCCCAGTTGAGATTGCCGGACGCGACCCGGAGCGGACCCGCCCAGGCGGCGCCACCAGTGGTTTGCGGCTCGATCTGCTGGGCCCGGCCGTCCCCTCAGCCCCCAGGCTCCGACCACACCGCCAGCTCGTTGCCGCCGGGCTCGGTGAAATGGAACCTGCGGCCACCCGGAAACTCGAAGATCGGCTTGACCACCTCGCCACCCGCGGCCTCGACTTTTCGAAGCGTGGCGTCGAGGTCGTCGCTGTAAAGCACGACCAGTGCGCTCCCGGCCTCCGTGCGCGCCGCCAGGTCCGACCGGAAGAATCCGCCATCGAGCCCTTGGCCGGAGAAGGCGATGTAATCGGGGCCATAGTCCTCGAACCCCCAACCGAACGCCTGGCCGAAGAAGCGCTTCGTCGCCTCCAGGTCCCGGGTTGGAAACTCGACGTAGTTGATCTTCTCGTGTCGCGACATCGCTGCTCCCCGGACCGTCATTGGATCAAGCCGAACCGCGAAGCGGCGTCCGCTTGAACGAACTGTCATGCGGCAGCACGCCCGCCACCCATGGGACGGGATCTGCCACCCCCCATCCCCTTTGCCGCTGCCAGAGCCCACCACCCGATCACACAGCCTGCTGCAACACGGACAGGGAAGTAAACCAGTGCGGGCTGGTCGAAGACCCACGCAACGACACCGACGGGCAGCACAAATCTTGCCACGTCTTTGACCCAGCACAGGGGTTGGAGATGCTGCTCCTGAAGCGGGCCAACCGCCATGCCGGAGTCACCCCACCCGTCCGAGCCAACCCCCTTAAAGTGCGTCGATGGTGATGACCCCGTCACCGAAACTGCCAATCACCGACAGCCAACCGAAAAACGCGAAAGAAGAGACGCATCGAAACTCCCCCAAGGACCGCGCGAATCCCTTCGTGTCGCTGACGCCTGCGGCTGAGCCACGCCACGAAGCGGCTTCGGCTTGAATGGATTGTCGGACTGCGTAGCGATCATACACCCGCTGCTACCGCCATGACTTGCGCGACCATGCCTACAATTATTAAGAACAGTGAGAACTGAAATGTGCGAAGTGCTTTGCGACCGCTTGAACGGCGCGCCAAGGCCAAGTAGTCACGTTCCTCCTCCGAAGAGAACCCAAGTTCACCAGTCTTCGCTGCTTCGTACTGGGCAAGCAGTGGGTTGCCTGGAATCTTGTCATATGCGGCGCCTATGGCCTTGGCGAGTGAATCAGGCCACGCGATTAGCAAGACCCAGCAAGTTCCAGGCTGATGCCAGCGATACTGAGTAGCTTGAAACAGTCCATAGCAGCCTAACGCCTTATGTCTTGAGTTTCCCCTAGCCTAAGAGCCGAGAGCCCGGCGTGCGCGCCCGATAACGCCTCGGTGTCAGCACCACCGTAATTCAGCAGGGGCCGCACGCCGGATCTCGCGCCCTGCGCCCGAACAGTTGATCGAGGTTGCCCTCGAACTGATAAGCGTGGGCCTCGGGCGCGATGCTCTCGGCCACTCGACTGTAACGGAGAATCAGGATGACGGCAGCAGGGATCGACGTGGGCAAGGCCAGGCTGGATCTGGCCGTGGATGGGCAGGCGGGCGTGGCCGGGTTTGCCAATGATCGCGCCGGCGTCGCCAAGCTGATCAAACGGTTACGGACGCTGGGGACGACACGGATCGTGGTCGAAGCCACCGGCGGTTACGAGGAGCCGTTGCTCGAGGCCTGCTGCGACGCGGGCCTGTGGATCGCCCGGGTCAACCCCCGCCAGGCCCGCGCCTTCGCCAGCGCCACCGGCGAGCTGGCCAAGACCGACGATATCGATGCGCGGATCCTGGCGCTCATGGCGCGGCTGTTTGCCGATCGCCTGCGGCCCTATGTCGCCCCGCCGTCCTGGCAGCGGCAGCTGCGCGACTGGCTGCGTCGCCGCGGCCAAGTGGTGGTCCTGCTCCAGGCACAGAAGCAGCAGGCGGCCATGGCACCGGCCTCAGTCCGAAAGCTGGCGGCGCGCACCATTGCCGCCCTTGCTCGCGAGCTTGCCGCGATCGAGAGGACCATCAAAACGCTGATCAACGAGCACGCCACACCGGCGTTGCGGTCAAGCAAGGGTCTGGGGCCGGTCTTCCAGGCCACCGTGCTTGCGCTGCTCCCCGAACTTGGCCACCTCGATCGCCGCCAGATCGCAAAGCTCACTGGCGTGGCGCCCATGAACCGCGACAGCGGGCAGGGCCAGGGCAAACGACGGATCCGTGGCGGCCGCGCACCAGTCCGGGTCGCGCTTTACATGGCGACGCTCTCGGCCGTGCGTTGGGATCCGATGATGAAAGCGCACTACCAGCAGCTACGCGCACGCGGCAAGCTGGCCAAGGTGGCGCTGGTCGCATGCATGCGCAAGCTGCTGGGGATCATCAATGCCAGGCGGCGTGACGAGCTACGGGCGGAAGGCTCAGCGCTGGCCTGAGCGACGCGCTTCAAGACAGTTGCTGAATTAAGCCGACCCGCGAAGCGGGTTCGGCTTGAATGAATTGTTAGGCAGCAGCTGTGAACTACCGCCTACAGCTTAGTGAGATGCCAGCCATCTTTATACTTGCATTCGTACGCGGTTAACCGAACTCCACTTGTACTATACCGATGCTCTGCCGACGAGACGGCTTCCGATCTGGTCTCATAGAGGCGCTTGAACCCACCACGCCCATCCACGCACTTTAAGCAACTTGTAGACGCCCTTCCATTCTGCGCGTCCAGGTAATTGCGTGCCTTCTTGAGATGGGCAAGGCGAGATCTCTGGGTCGGGTTGTTCTTGAAGTAGGAGCCTTGCCGCTCAAGCAAAGTCCAATGGTCCTCTAAAAAGTCAGGGTCGAGATCTATGAATCGACCCTTCTCCATAAGGTCTAGTACTGCGGGGATGGCCTCATCGAGCGCCATCGACGCGGCAATAAGTTTGAATAACTCAAGTGGTGATAGCTGGGAAGTCGGCTTTCTTAAGAGCGCTTCTAGTTGAATCCTCTTGTGGTCCTTTGCTGTGGAGAAAGGATTGAAGTCCCAGTCGTCGTCATCTTGATCCATCGGAGTGCTTCCCTGCTGCCTAACGCCTGAATTAAGCCGCGCCGCGAAGCGGCGTCGGCTTGAATGAATTGTTAGGCACCCGCCCCGAGAGCACTATGTTGCCCTCTTGCCGGTCACTCGGGGTAGCCACTCGAGGGCAACCCCAATGAATGTGCCAACGATGAAGGCCTTACCGACCAGCCACCAGTCAAAGCCTTCCGAAAAGATAGCTATGGCAACACCGACAATAGCCCCAAAAGTTGCGGTTCCCCAGACGGCGTTCTTAGTACCCCAGTGGGCTAGTAGAGCCACTACAGCAATCGCGAGCAGAACCCACCAGATCAGCATCTCATTCCCCTTTGTGGTTGAGTGGCAACTGACCATAACGCCTGAATGGAGATGACTTAAAGCAAGTTCGGCTTGAATAAGCTCTTAGGCTCTAACTGTAGTCCACGACGTCATGCCATGATATATATTGTGCGGAAGGATGCAGCCTTTGCTTGAAGCAATCGTTGTGCGCTAGGAGCTTCTTAGGGTTTCCATCCGGCTCGCCAGGTGAAACGATGACATCAAGGGGCAGATCATAAATCTGACCGCCGCAGAAGCAGCAATACGTCGGCGGTGCGTCCGAGTCAATCAGTAGCATGACTTTTTACCTTTCTATAAGCCCATCGGGGCTGGAACGGCTTCCACGGCTTGCTGCGGAAAAGCTCTTATCCACGGGCCTGCCATCTACTGCCGCGGGGCCTAACGCCAGAATTAAGCCGCGCCGCGAAGCGGCGTCGGCTTGAATGACTTGTTAGACCGCCCCTAGATATTTGTAGGCGGCGGCGCAAAGTCGAGACCGAAATAGAACCCGTCCTTTGGAGCTTGCGGGTAAGTCTGCCCTCTGATCGTCTCCTCAAGACAACGCGCGAACCGGGTGTCACTGCTTGCAAAAAAGTCTCCGACCGTCCCATCCGGCTTGACTACAAAGACCAGTCCGAGAGAAGCGAGCTCGCCCCCTCGCGCGAGCGACGCGCACCGCCCGAGGCTCGCCTGAAACACGGGAGCAAAAGCAGGGCGCATCTCTCCCAGATACCACTCCTGATACATCGGGTCTGTTGAGTCCTCGCGACCTTGGGCTTTCGCAGTGTCAAAAGGCGTGCCCGACGCAAGGGCACCGTTAAGGGGCGCAAGAATCAGCAGCGCAAGCGCGGCAGTACGAGTGTGCATGTGGCCTCCGTGGCGGTCTAACTACCTGAGTTAAGCCGCGCCGCCCGCGGCTTCTTCTGATGCGACTTCTACCACGATCTGCACGAGGGCGCGCTGGCCTGGGCGGTGTCGGCTTGAACGACTAGTTAGGGAGAAAGAGCACTGCCCCCCACGACACTCGGGACTCGTTGATCTCAAAGGAAAGTGACCGCAGCGGCCACGTCGGTCCGCCTCAACAAACCAAGCGCTCCGTCTGGCCGGACCAACTCCGTTGTCCGGCCAGACGGAGCGCTTGGTTGATTCTGAGCGCTGGGCCGATGGGGTCAATCAGGCAAGTACGCTTTCTCGTGTCAGGCTTCCCCCCGAAGCGACGGGGCAGTGCTCTTTCTGCCTAACTACTATTAGACAGAAGTCGTCGGTATAGCACGAATTCCCTGGCGATGCAGGAACGGAAGGACCTGCCCGTTGCAACGTCGAATCAACCGCTTGCGACCGCCCTGCCGTGCGACCGCCGTTGCTGGCGAAGCGTTATCCGGTGTACGGGCCGCCATAAGTCTTATCGCGGCGGCGCCACGGGGATAACGGGTGTCCACGGGATGGCCTGTGCGCTCCGTCGAACCCGACCTGACAGTGGCTTTGGCAGGGGGACGCAGAAGAGAGTGCGCCCGCCGGCACCGGCCGCTCGCCGCATAAGCACGGCGCGCCGCCGGCGAGCGGGGGGTGTTATGCGGCATAGCCGGCACGATTCGTTCCCGACCATTGGCGGCCACCGGGCTCGCACGCCCGGCGTCCTCAAGCCCTGCAGGACGTCGCCCTATGCGAGCCAGTTCGCGAGGAGCCCGCGACCGAGCTCCCTCGCCCCTGCCCCGCCCCGCAGCTCTGGTGCACAACCCGCCATCGACCAAGGCGGCATATGCGGGAACGATGCGAATCGTGATAATCCATATCAATCCAGACATCGGAAATCCGCCATGCCCAACCCGCCCTGGTTCGTCCGCGCGCGCCTGAAGACCCGGCAGCTGATGCTGCTGATCGCGATCGAGGAACAGGGCAACATCCACCGGGCGGCCGAGTCGCTCAACATGTCGCAGCCGGCCGCTTCCAAGCTGCTGCGCGACCTGGAGGACCTGATCGGGGTGCCGCTGTTCGAGCGCCTGCCGCGGGGGATGCGCGCCACCTGGTATGGCGAGAGCATGATCCGGCACGCGCGCATCGCGCTGGCCAGCCTGGGCGAGGCCGGCGCCGAGATCGAGGCGCTCAAGGCCGGGCACGCCGGCAATGTCAGCATCGGCGCCATCGCCGGTCCCGCCATGACCCTGCTGCCGCCGGCGCTGGCCGCGCTCAACCGCGACCATCCCGACCTGCGCGTGTCGGTGATGGTCGAGAGCAGCGACGTGCTGCTCGAGCAACTGGCGCAGAACCGCATCGACCTGATGGTCGGGCGGCTGTTCGCGCGTCACGACAAGCGCAACCTGCACTACGAACCGCTGGCCGAGGAGCAGGTCTGCGCCATCGCCCGCCCCGACCACCCGCTGCTGGGCGGCAGGCCGGGCCTGGCCGAGCTGGCGCGGGCCAGCTGGGTGGTGCCGCCGGAAGGCAGCGTGCTGCGCCACCGCTTCGAACTGATGTTCCAGAACGCCGGACTGCAGCCGCCGCGCCAGGTCATCGGCACCGCCGCGCTGGTGCTGGTGCCGCGGCTGCTGCAGGGCAGCGACCACCTGGCGGTGGTGCCGGTGGACGTGGCCCGGCACTACGCCGCCCACGGCATGGCGCAGCCGCTGCCGGTGGAGCTGTCGTGCCGGATGGATTCGTTCGGCTTCATCACCCGCACCGACTGGCTGCTCTCTCCGGGCGCGCGCACGGCCCTGGCCTCGCTGCGCGAGGTGGCCACCCAGGTCTACCCCGGCGCGGTCGCGGCACACGCCTGACCAGCGCAAGACGCACCCTGCCCGTCACCCCACCGGCGGCAGCACGCCGCCGCCAACGCGTACCGGCGGCAGCAAGCAATACGCGGAAACGTATCGCTGGGCACGGGATTGTTATTTTTCGTGCATGGGTCCGGTCGGTAGCATCGCCGGGGAACACAGTCCGCCCCCCGCTGACGGGGCCGGCCCTCCCCGTGGCAGGACAGGATTCCCGACCGCATGAGCGCTCCGAAGAAGCCGGCAGGCCGCAGCCAGCAGTGGTTCGGGCGCGAGGGCAAGCAGGGCTTCTACTACCGCAGCTGGCTCAAGGGCCTGGGCCTGCCGCACGACATGTTCGACGGCCGCCCGGTCATCGGCATCTGCAACACCTGGTCCGAGCTGACGCCCTGCAACAGTTCCTTCCGCGAGCTGGCCGAGCACGTCAAGCGCGGCGTGTACGAGGCCGGCGGCTTCCCGCTGGAATTCCCGGTGATGTCGCTGGGCGAGACCCAGATGCGGCCCACCGCGATGCTGTTCCGCAACCTCGCCTCGATGGACGTGGAGGAATCGATCCGCGCCAATCCGATCGATGGCGTGGTGCTGCTGATGGGCTGCGACAAGACCACCCCGTCGCTGCTGATGGGCGCGGCCAGCGTGGACCTGCCGACCATCGGCGTGTCCGGCGGCCCCTCGCTGTCGGGCAACTGGCGCGGCAAGCCGGTCGGCTCGGGTACCGGCGTGATCGAGATGTCGGAGATGGTGCGCGCCGGCACGCTCAGCCAGGCCGAATTCAACGAGGCGGAGGCCTGCATGCAGCGCTCCAGGGGCAGCTGCATGACCATGGGCACGGCCTCGACGATGGCCTGCATGGTCGAGGCGCTGGGCATGTCGCTGCCGGAAAACGCCGCGATCCCCGCGGTGGACTCGCGCCGCTTCCGCCTGGCGCACCTGTCCGGCCGACGCATCGTGGAGATGGTGCGCGAGGACCTGCGCATGTCCAAGGTGCTCACCCGCGAGGCCTTCGCCAACGCGATCCGCGCCAATGCCGCCATCGGCGGCTCGACCAATGCGGTGATCCACCTGCTGGCCATCGCCGCGCGCCTGGGCGTGGAGCTGAGCCTGGAAGACTGGGACACGATCGGCTCGCGCCTGCCCTGCCTGGTCAACCTCAAGCCATCGGGCGACTACCTGATGGAGGACTTCTACTACGCCGGCGGCCTGCCCGCCGTGCTGCGCGAGATCGCGGCGGAGCTGGACCTGGACGCGCTGACCGTCAACGGCCGCACCCTCGGCGAGAACATCGCGCAAGCGCCGTGCTGGAACCGAGAGGTGATCCGGCCGCTGGAGCAGCCGCTGCGCGCGGAGGCCGGCATCGCCGTGCTGCGCGGCAACCTGGCGCCCGATGGCGCGGTGGTCAAGCCTTCGGCCGCGTCGAAGCACCTGCTGAAGCACCGCGGCCGCGCGGTGGTGTTCGAGGGCATCGAGGAGATGAAGGCGCGTATCGACGACGAGGCGCTGGACATCGACGAGACCTGCGTGATGGTGCTGAAGAACTGCGGCCCGCGCGGTTACCCGGGCATGGCCGAGGTCGGCAACATGCCGCTGCCGCCCAAGCTGCTGCGCCGGGGAATCACCGACATCGTGCGTATTTCCGACGCGCGCATGAGCGGCACCGCCTACGGCACCGTGGTGCTGCATGTCTCGCCCGAGGCCGCGGCCGGCGGCCCGCTGGCGCTGGTGCGCGAGGGCGACTTCATCGAAGTGGACGTGGAAGCGCGGCGCCTGCACCTGGACGTGGACGAGGCCGAACTCGAACGCCGCCGCGCCGAGTGGTCGCCGCCGCCGCTGCCGCCGCGCGGCTGGGCGAGGCTCTACGTCGAGCACGTGCAGCAGGCCCACCTCGGTGCCGACCTGGACTTCCTGGTGGGCGGCAGCGGGGATACCGTGGCCGGGGATTCGCACTGACGCAGCGTTCGGCAGGCAGCCCTTCGTCGCGCCGCCGGGCAGGAAACGCTGGACACCGGTTTCCCGCCGACGAAGCGCCCTAGCCCGCGGCATCCCTGGCTGCCAACCGCCCGTCCAACGGAGCCGCCGATGCATACCCCGCGCCCATCGCTCCCCCGCCGCCGCTTCCTCGCGGCCGCCGGCTCGACCCTGCTGCTGCCCGCAGCCGCCTCCATGCCCCTGCTGGCGGCCACCGGCGCCGCCCCCGCCGCGACCCCGTTCGCGCTTGCCGACGTGCGCGTGGACACCGGCCCGTTTGCGCATGCGCAGGCGCTCAACCGGCGCTACCTGGCCGCGCTCGACATCGACCGCCTGCTCGCGCCCTACCGCATCGAGGCCGGCCTGCCCTCGCCTGCCGCGAAGTATCCGAACTGGGAGTCGATGGGCCTGGACGGACACACGGCCGGGCATTACCTGTCCGCGCTCGCCCAGCAGGCCGCGCAAGGCGACGAGTCCATGGGCGGGCGGCTCGCGGCGATGGTCGATGCCCTGGCCGACGTGCAGCGCGCCAACGGCGACGGCTACCTGGGCGGCGTGCCCAACGGGCGCGTGCTGTGGAACCGCATCGCCTCGGGCGAGTTCCAGGCCGAAGCCTTCTCGCTCGATGGCGCCTGGGTGCCGTTCTACAACCTGCACAAGATGTACGCGGGGCTTCGCGATGCCTGGCTGCTGACCGGCAACGCCACCGCGCGAGGGATGCTGGTGCGCTTTGCCGACTGGTGCGATGCACTGGTCGCCAGGCTCGACGACGCGCAGCTGCAGCGCATCCTCGACACCGAACACGGCGGCATGAACGAGGTGCTGGCCGACGTCCATGCCATCACCGGCGACCGCCGCTACCTGGCCCTGGCGCGCCGGTTCTGCCATCGCGCCATCCTCGATCCGCTGCTGCGACGCGAGGACCGGCTCGATGGCCTGCACGCCAACACCCAGATCCCCAAGGTGATCGGCTTCGCACGCATCGGGGAGCTCGACGATGCGCCGGAGTGGATCGAGGCCGCACAATTCTTCTGGGAGACCGTGGCCCTGCGCCGCAGCGTGGCCTTCGGTGGCAACAGCGCGCGCGAGCACTTCCACCCGGCCGGCGACTTCGGCCCCATGCTCGCCTCGCGCGAGGGCCCGGAAACCTGCAACAGCTACAACATGCTGCGCCTGACCGCCCTGCTGCACCGGCTGGCGCCGCATCCGCGCTACCTCGAGTTCCACGAGCGCGTGCAGTTCAACCACATCCTCTCGACCCAGCATCCCGGGCACGGCGGCCTGGTCTATTTCACCCCGGTCCGCCCGCGCCACTACCGCGTGTATTCGCAGCCCGGGCAGTGCTTCTGGTGCTGCGTGGGCACGGGCATGGAAAACCACGGACGCCATGGCGCCCTGGTCTACACCCGGGGCGAGGACGCGCTGGCGGTGAACCTGTACATCGCATCGACCCTGCGCTGGCGCGAGCGCGGGCTCACGCTGCGGCAGGAGACCGCGTTCCCGGACGATCCGCGCAGCATCCTTCACCTGCAGCTCGAACGGCCGCAGGCGCTCGTACTGCAGCTGCGGCATCCGCACTGGCTGGCGGGCGACCTGGTGGTGCGGGTCAACGGCCGGCGCTGGCCGCTGGCCTCGACGCCCGGCAGCCAGGTCGCCATCGCGCGCACCTGGCGCCGTGGCGACCGCGTCGAGATAGGTCTGCCGATGGCCACGCGCGTCGAAAACCTGCCCGACGGCTCCGACTGGGTGGCGGTGATGCACGGCCCGCTGATGCTGGCCGCGCGCACCGGCGAGGAAGGCATCGAGGGGCTGATCGCCGACGATGGCCGCGGCAGCCATGTCGCGCCCGGCCCGTACCTGCCGCTGGATGGCGCGCCGATGCTGGTGGGTGAGCGCGACGCGCTGGCCGCGCAGATCGTGCCGGTGCCGGGCGAGCCGCTCGTGTTCACCGCCGCGACGCTGATCCAGCCGGGAGGGTTCCGCCAGCTCAGGCTCGAACCGCTGTCGCGCGTACACGATGCGCGCTACATGGCCTACTGGCGCACCGCCACGCAGTCCGAATATCCGGCTGTGGTCGCGGCGATCCAGGCGAAGGAGCGCGCGCGCGAGGCGCTCGATGCGCGCACCCTCGACCGCGTGCAGCCGGGCGAGCAGCAGCCGGAGGTTGAACACGGCTACGAGGGCCAGGACTCGGCCACCGGCAACCTGATGGGCCGCGCATGGCGCGATGCAGCCGGCTGGTTCGCCTACCGGTTGCAGGCGCGCGACGGGGCCACGGCCACGCCGCTGGCGCTGCAGCTGGAGCTGTTCGGCGGCGACTGGAACGTGGCGATGGACGTGGAGGTCGAAGGCTACGTGCTGTCGCGCGTGGAGATGACGGGCGCGGGCACCGACGAGTTCGGAGTTCGCGAGATCGCGCTGCCGCCCGAGCTGGCGCCGGCGGCGCGCGGGGACGGGATCCAGGTGCGCTTCATCGCCCGCGACGGCCGGCGCACGCCGCGCCTGTTCGGACTCCGGCTGGTGTTGCCCGAGGCCTCCGCAGCCTGAGTGGCTGCGACGCCGCGCAGCCCCGCGCCGAGCACGGGGGAAAGCGCCGAGGCCGAAGCGGGCCCCGCCCCTCGCCTCAGCCGGCCAGCGCCTCGACCAGCAGCGCGCGGATCACCTGCTGCGCCTGTGCAGCCAGCGTTTCGTCGTAGGCGAACGAGTCCTCGTCCATGTAGATGCGCTGGCTGATCTCCAGCTGCACGGCCTGGATGCCGCGCGCGGGATCGGCGTAGTGACGCGTGATGTAACCACCGCGAAAACGGCCGTTGTGCACCCAGCCGTAGCGCGACTGCGCGGCCAGCACCGCTTCGAGCCGCTGCTGCAGCGCCGGCGTGGCGCTGGCGCCGTTGGCGGTGCCGAGATTGAGGTCGGGCAGCCGGCCTTCGAACAGGAACGGCAGCTCGCCGCGGATCGAATGCCCCTCCCACAGCACCACGCGCCCGTGCTCGGCATGCAGGCGCTCGAGTTCGTCGCGCAACGCGGCGTGGTATGGCCGCCAGTACGTGTCGACGCGCGCGCCGACCTCGTCCTCGGTCGGCGCCTGGCCGTCGAGGTAGACCGGTTCGCCCGTAAAGCGCACGGTCGGGCACAGGCCGGTGGTGTTCTGCCCGGGGTAGAGCGAGACATCGTCCTCGCTGCGGTTGAGGTCGACCACGTAGCGCGAATGCGTGGGCACGATGACCGATGCGCCCAGCTCCTTCGCGAAGGCATAGAGCCTGGCGACGTGCCAGTCGGTGTCGGGCACGCGCCGCGCCTGCGACGTCAGCCTGGCGGCGATCCCGTCGGGAACGAAGGTGCCCTCGTGCGGCAGGCTGACCAGCAGCGGGGCGCTGCCGCAGTGCAGGGTGAAGATGTCCATGGGGAGATTGTAGAGGTGGACCCAGCGCGGGTGGGCAGGGTCGCGCTGGCGCAGGCGCGCGGCCGGCGCGTCGGAGCCGGGACGCCGCGCTCCGCTTGCACGCACTGCGGCCGCGCGCGCCCGATGCGCCCGCCTGTCGCGTGTACGCAAGAGGCTCAGCGCATCAGCACGATTTCTTCGGCGCTGGTCGGATGGATGGCGACGGTGTCGTGCAGGTCGGCCAGGGTGATGCCTTTCTTCAACGCCACGGCAAAGCCCTGCAGGATCTCGTCGGCACCCTCGCCCAGCAGCTGCAGGCCGACCACGCGACGCTCCTCGCCCACGCAGACCAGCTTGAACAGGCTGTGCTGGCTGCGGTCGACCAGCGCCTTGCGCATGGGGCGGAAGAGGCTGCGGTATACGTGCACCGCGTCCTGCCCATGGCGCTCGCGGGCCTGCGCCTCGTTCAACCCGACCTCGGCCAGCGGCGGATGCGCGAACACCACGGTGGGGATGTCCTCGTAGTCGAGCTTCGCCTGCGGCATGCCGCCGAACACGCGGTCCATGGCCCGCCTCGCGGCCGCGATCGCCACCGGCGTGAGCGTGGCCCGTCCGGTCACGTCGCCCACTGCCGCGATGTGCGCCACGCTGCTGCGCTGCCAGGCATCGACCACGACGTTCCCGCCCGCGTCCAGCTCCACCCCGGCAGCCTCCAGGCCGATGCCCGCGGTGTTGGCCCTGCGGCCCGTGGCGAAGATGACCTGCGCGTAGCCGCCATCCGAACCGCCAGCCGCGTCGCGCAGGCACAGCGCGCCGTCCCTGCGTTCGACCGCCGCCAGCGCGTAGCCGAAGCGCAGGCCGATGCCCTGGTCGCGGTAGTTCTCCTGCAGCCGCTCGACCAGTTCGGCATCGGCCAGGCTGAGCAGCCGGTCGCTGCGCGCGAAGATGTCGACCCGGGAGCCCAGGGCCTGCAGCACCCCGGCCAGCTCCACCGCGATGTAGCCGCCCCCGACCAGTGCCACGTGGCCGGGCTGTTCGTGCAGCGCGAAGAAGTCGTCCGACACGCCGCCCAGGTCAGCGCCGGGCACGTCCGGCTTGCCCGGATGCGAGCCGGTGGCGATCAGGATGTGCGGCGCCTGCAGGCGCGTGCCGTTGTCGCAAACGACGGTGTTGGCGTCGCCCAGCCTGCCGCGCGTTGGCAGCAGGGCGATACCGGCCTCGTCCAGGCGCCGCATATAGCTGGCGTGGATGCCGTGGATGTAGCGCTGGCGGCTGGCGATCAGGACTGGCCAGTCCAGGCCAGGCGAGGCCGGCACCTCGAAGCCCAGCTGCGAGGCCAGGCCGATGCTGCTGGCCAGTTCGGCGGCCAGCCACATCGCCTTCTTCGGCACGCAGCCGGCGTTGACGCAGGTGCCGCCCAGTTCGCCGGGTTCCAGCAGCGCCACCCGCGCGCCATGCGCGGCCGCGCGGAAGGCCCCGGCCAGTCCGCCGCTGCCGCCGCCCAGCACGATAAGGTCGAAATCCAATGCGGACTGGCTCATGCGAAACGCTCCGGCGAATAGGGTGCAGGGTCGATGTGCGGCGCCTGGCCGACCACCAGTTCGGCGAGCAGGCGCCCGGTCGCCGGGCTCATGCTCACGCCCAGCATGCCGTGGCCGGTGGCCAGCCACAGGTGCGGCTGGCCGGGCGCGCGGCCGATGATCGGCAGGTCGTCCCAGGACAGCGGACGCCAGCCGTACCACTCCTCGCGCATGGTCTTGCCGACCGGCTCGCGCAGGTATTCGGCCGCGCCGCGCTCCAGCGCGCCGAGCCGGCGCCGGTTGAGCGTGCGGTCGTGGCCGGAGAACTCCATGGTGCTGCCGAGGCGGAAGCCGTCGTCCCACACGGTCACGCAGACGCGGCGCTCGTACAGCGTCAGCGGCCGGCGCGGCACCAGCGACGGCCGCGAATAGGTGATCGAGTAGCCCTTGCCCGGCTGCATGGCCGAGCGCAGCCAGTCCAGTCCCAGCGCGCGCGCCAGCAGCGGCGACCACGCGCCCGTGGCCAGGACCACGTCGCGTGCGCGGCGCGTGCCGCCCGATGTGTGCACGCGCCAGCCGTCGCCATCGGCATCCGCGCCGGTGGCCTCGCAGTGGGGCTCGACGATGCCGCCGGCAGCCTCCACCGCGCGCGCCAGCCCGGCCACGTAGCGGTCCGGGCGCAGCTGCGCATCGCCGGGAAAGCGCACCGCGCCGGCCACCCCGTCACGCACCGCAGGCTCCTGCGCCTGGTAGGCCGCGCCGTCGATGATCTCCGAGGCGATGCCAAGCTCCGCCAGGGCCGGCAGCAGGCGCGCATAGGATTCCAGCTGCGCATCGTCGCGGAACACGCAGTCGGCGCCGGGCTCGGCGAACTCGCAGTCCAGGCCGTGCCCGGCGATCCACTGGGGAAAGGCCTGGCGCGAGGCCAGCAGGATGGCCGCGCGCGGCGCCGCCGAGGCGGCCCAGTCGCGCGCATTGCAGCGCGCGGCGAAGCGCCACATCCAGCGCCAGAGCGCCGGATCCAGCCGAGGGCGCACATAGAACGGCGCGTCCGGCGTCAGCATCCAGCGCATCGCCAGGCCGACCATGCCCGGTGCGTGCAGCGGACCGGCGTGGCTGGGCGTCAGGGTGCCGCAGTTGCCGTGCGAACTGCCGCCGCCAATGCGGCCGGCATCGATCACGCGCACGCCGCGGCCGCGTTCGAGCAGGCACAGCGCACTGGCCAGGCCGGACACGCCGCCGCCGATGACCAGGATGTCGTCGCTGTGTTGTGGCATCGCCGCAGTGTAGCGGCGCGCGCATGAGCCTACCGTGGCTCGGCCAAGCGCATCGGCGGGCGGGCGCCGTAGGTGATCCAGCGCCAAAGCCATTCCATCGGGCCGAAGCGGTAGCGCGCCATCCACCAGTGCGCCAGCGCCACCTGCAGCGCGAAGATCGCCAGCGCCAGCAGCACCTGCCCCGCGCGGCCCACCTGCCCCCACAGGCCCAGGCCGTAGCCATGGAACAGCAGCGCGGCCAGCAGCGACTGCAGCAGGTAGAGCGTCAGGGCCATCCGTCCAGCCGGCGCCAGCCAGCCCAGCGCGCGCGACAGGCCGGGCACGCCCAGGCCCAGCACCACCAGGGCGAAATAGCCCAGCGCCAGCGGCAGGCTGCCCAGCATCATCAGGCCCTGCGCCAGCAGCATTGGCCCCATCTCGCGCAGGCCGTCGAAACTGCTGCCCACGCGCAACGACAGCGCCACCAGCAGCGCCCCGGGCGGCAGCGTCCACAGCGCCAGCCGCAGGTACCAGCCACGTTGCGCGAGCGGATCGTGCAGGTGCCCGCCGCCCACCATGGCGGCGCCGAGCAGGAACACGCCCAGCGCCATCGGGACCACCATCGCGTCGCCCCGCAGCACGATCCCGGCGAAATCGCGGGCGCGCTGCACGACCGCCTCCGGATAGCTGCCATGGGCGTAGACCTGCGCCGCCGCCAGCGCATCGGCGTCTGCGGCGGCGGCCATCGGCGCCGCGTCGGGCAGTTCGCCGGAGGCCAGCGACATCAGTCCGCCCATCGCGACGACCAGCATCGCGGGCAGGCCATACAGCGCCAGGCCGAGCACCACGCGCATGCGCCCGTCCAGGCCGCCGAGCGCAAGCAGCAGCAGGCCGGCGATGGCATAGGTATGGAGGATGTCGCCCGGCCACAGCAGCAGCGCATGCAGCACGCCGAAGGCCAGCAGCGCCAGGCAGCGCCGCACGTAGCGCGCGCGAAACCCGGGGCCTTGGCCGCCGCGGCCGGCCATCACCGCGAAGCCCATGCCGAACAGCAGGGAGAACAGGACCCAGAACTTGCCGGCGACGAAGGTGTGCACCGCCCAGGCGGCGGCCTGGTCCAGGCCGCTGGCGGACGCGGCGATGCCCTGCCCCATCTGCTGCAGGGGCCGGCTGAACCATTCCAGGTTCATCAGCAGGATGCCCGCCAGGGCGAAGCCGCGGACCACGTCCAGCGCCTGGATGCGCCCTGCGCCATCGGGCGGCGCGGCCGCGCCCCCGGTCGGGTGGCCGTGTGCCTGCATCACGTGTGCGTTCCCCGGAGTCCGCCCACAGGATGGCCGGGTGCGGGCGCGCTGCCAAGCCGGCAGGGCCGCGTGCGGCGCGGCGGCGGCGCACGTTTTCGCAGGGCGAGCCTGCGACGCAGCCGGCGGCGAGGAGGCCCGGCTGCCGGCCGGGCGCGCGGGGCTCCCGCGCTACCCGGCCCGCAAGGGATCAGTGCTCGTGGCCGCCTTCGCCGTGCACGTGGCCGTGCTCGATCTCGACCGGCTGCGCCTCGCGCACCTCGACGATCTCGATGTCGAAGTGCAGGTCCTTGCCGGCCATGGGATGGTTGAGGTCGACGTCGACCACGCTCATGCCCACCTTCTCCACGGTCACCGCGCGCGGGCCGAAGTTGGTGTTGAGCACGACCTGCTGGCCAGGCGCCAGCTTCTGCGCGCCGAAGTGCTTCTTGGGCACGCGCTGGCTCAGGCCCTCGCGGCGCTCGCCGTAGGCCTCGGCGGCCGGAACGTCCACGCCGAAGCTCTCGCCGGCCTCGCGGCCGTCCAGCGCCTTCTCCAGGCCCGGGATGATGTTGCCGTGGCCGACCAGGATGGCCAGCGGCTCGCCGCGATCCTTCGACGACTCCAGCGGCGGCTGGCCGACTTCGGAGACGGTGTAGTGGAAACGGACGACGCGGTCTTTTTCGATCTTCATGGCGGCTCGCTGGGCGCGGCACGGGCCGCGGCTTGTCTGGACGGAACGGCCCGGGCAGGATGCCGCGCATGACACCGCCACGCGATCGCTTCCTGCCGCCGGGCGACGGAGCCGGACATTATCGGGACTTCGGCGCGGCAACGCCAATCCTGCGCGCCGCCGCCCTGGCCCTGGGCGCCGCCCTGCTGCTGGCCGCCTGCGGCGGCGGCGAGGTGCGCCGGCCCGCCCCCACGGCCGGCGCCGTGGTGCCGGCGCGCGACTGGCCGGTGGTCGCGCCGCGCGACCCGGCCGCCGCCAACGCGGTGCTGATGCGCGCCATCGGCCTGGTCGGCACGCCCTACACCTATGGCGGCAACACCCCCGAGGGCGGCTTCGACTGCAGCGGCCTGGTCAATTTCGTGTTCCGCGACATGCTGGACCTGCGGCTGCCGCGCAGTTCGCGCGACCTGGCCACCTACCAGGGGCCGCGCATCTCGCCCGAGCAGCTGGCGGCGGCCGACCTGGTGTTCTTCGGCAGCGGCAACCAGGTGACACACGTGGGCATCTATGTCGGCGAAGGCCGCTTCGTCCACGCCCCCAGTACCGGCGGCACCGTGCGCCTGGATCATCTGGACGGCAGCTACTGGAAGCGCCACTACAGTGGGGCGCGTCGGGTCCTGCAATGAACGGGCTGTTTCGTTTTGTGAGCGGAATCACCCACTTGGACAGGTTTGTCTAGCCCCCGTTTAACATCACGTAACTTTCACTCGGGCACACTCCGCCGCTGATCCGCTTCAAGTGAAACCCGCGTGACGACAGCAGACGCCCAGTCCGGCCGCCTTCACCCCCGTTCCCGCCCGGCCAGACAGGGCAAGCTCACCGCACTGTGCGGTTGCCTGCTTGGTCTGGCCGCGCTTCCCGCCTTCGCCGGTCCGGGCCTGGCCGCCGATTCGGCCGATACCCTCGCCCCCTCGTCCACCTCGGTGGCCGGCACCCTGGCTTCCAGCCAGCCGCGACTGCCGAGCCCGGACGTGCTGTTCGCCAGCGACGTGAACCAGCAGATCGTGGCGCAGGCGGCCCCGCAGTCGCCCAAGCACGAGGAAGGGCGCGTCCAGACCCTGCTCAAGCGCGGCCTGGCCCTGCTCGGCACGCCCTACCGCTGGGGCGGCAACTCGCCCGAGGCGGGCTTCGACTGCAGCGGCCTGGTCGGCTACGTGTTCCGCACCGCCCTGGGCATCGACCTGCCGCGCGTCTCGCGCGAAATGGCGCAGGACGGGGTCAAGGTCGAGCGCACCGCCCTGGTGCCCGGCGACCTGGTGTTCTTCGGCCGCCGCGGCAAGCGCGTCGACCATGTCGGCATCTACATCGGCGAGGGCCGCTTCCTGCACGCACCGCGCAGCGGCCGCGACGTCACCGTCTCGGATCTGGACACCGGCTACTGGAGCGGCAAGTTCCTGCAGGCGCGCCGCGTCGCCGGGCTCGGCACCGAGAGCTGATCCCCGCCCCGCGCAGGGATCGCCGGGAAGGCCGCCGCGAGGCGGCCTTCCGCGTTTTAGACCTGACCCCGGCGCGCCCGCCACCTCGGGCGCGGCAGGCGGCACAATGTGCGGATGCCCAGCATTCCCGTTTCCGCCCTCACCATCGCCGGCTCCGATTCCGGCGGCGGCGCCGGCATCCAGGCCGACCTCAAGACCTTCGCCGCGCATGGCGTGCACGGCCTGTCGGCCATCGCCGCCCTCACCGCCCAGCACACCCGCGGGGTCACCGCGGTGCACGTGCCGCCGATGCCGTTCCTGCGCGCGCAGATCGACGCCTGCTTCGACGATTTCGACATCGGCGCGGTCAAGCTCGGGATGCTCGCCACCGCCGAGGTGATCCACACCGTGGCCGACGCGCTGCAGGCGCACGGCGCGCGGCGGCTGGTGGTCGACCCGGTGATGGTCGCCACCTCGGGCGACCGGCTGCTGGCCGAGGACGCCCTCGATGCGCTGCGCACCCGGCTGCTGCCGCGCGCCGACCTGGTGACGCCCAACGTGCCCGAGGCCGAACTGCTGGCCGGCATGCGCATCGCCAGCGCCGCCGACGCCGAGGAAGCGCTGTCGCGGCTGTTGGCGCTGGGCGCCCGCGCGGTGCTGCTCAAGGGCGCCCACCTGGACGAGGGCGACGTGGTGATCGACCGCTACCGCGACGCCGCGGGCAGCGAAGTCTTCACCCATCCGCGCCTGCCCATCGAGGGCCATGGCACCGGCTGCACCCTGGCCTCGGCCGCCGCCGCCGGACTGGCACGCGGCCTGCCGACCGCCGAGGCCACCGCCGCGGCCGTGGCCTACGTGGGACGCGCCCTGCGCCAGGGCTATCGCCCCGGGCGCGGCGAGGTGCTGGTTCTGGACCACCTGGGCGCGGCGGAGCCGGCCCGGTGAGCACGGCGCCCGCGCCCTTCGATACCGGCGCGCGGGCATCGGACGGCCATGCATGGCGGCTGCTCGGCCGGGTGCCCGCCCGGCCTCGCGCCAGCGTGCTGTGGCTGCCGGCCCTGGGCGTGGCCGCGCGCCACTACCTGCCGCTGGCCGAGGCGCTGGCCGCGCGCGGCGTGGCGGCCTTCGTGCACGAGTGGCGCGGGCACGGCAGCAGCAGCCTGCGCGCCCGGCGCGGGGTCGACTGGGGCTACCGCGAGCTGCTGGCGCTGGACATCCCGGCCAGCCAGGCGGTCATTGCCGACACGCTCGGCGACCTGCCCCGGGCACTGGGCGGGCACAGCCTGGGCGGCCAGCTGGCCTGCTGCCGGCTGGCGCTGGCGCCGGATGCGGCCGATACGCTGTGGATGGTCGCCAGCGGCGCGCCGTACTGGCGCGCCTTCCCGATGCCCCACCGGGCATGGCTGCCGCTGGCCTACCGCTTCCTGCCCTGGCTGGCCTCGGCCAATGGCGCCCTGCCCGGCCGGCGCATCGGCTTCGGCGGCAACGAGGCCGCCGGCCTGGTGCGGGACTGGGCGCGGACCGCGCTGGGCGGACGCTATGCCGCCGCCGGCCTGGACGCGGACCTGGAAGCCGGCCTGGCGCGCCTGGACCGGCCGGTCCACGGGCTGCTGCTGGCCCGCGACTGGCTGGCGCCGCGCGGCTCGCTGGAGTTCCTGCTTGGCAAGATGCCGCGGGCGCCGGCGCGGGTGGACCGCCTGGACGAGGCGACCCTGGGCGTTCCGGCCGACCACTACGCCTGGATGCGGCAGCCGGCCGCGATCGCCGACCGGCTGTGCGCTCAGTGGCCGTAACCGTCCGGATTCATCGACTGCCAGCGCCAGGCGTCGCGGCACATCGCGTCCACGTCCAGCCGCGCCTGCCAGCCCAGCACCGCGTGCGCCAGCGAGGGATCGGCGTACACCTCGGCCACGTCGCCGGGGCGGCGGTCGACGATGGCGTACGGCACCTCGCGCCCGGAGGCGCGCTCGAAGGCCTGGACCAGCTGCAGCACGCTCACCCCCGAGCCCGTGCCCAGGTTGACGGTGAACCCGCTGCGGGTGCGCGCCAGGGTGTCCAGCGCGTCGGCATGGGCGCGGGCCAGGTCGACCACGTGGATGTAGTCGCGCACGCCGGTGCCGTCGACCGTCGGCCAGTCGCCGCCGTACACGCTCAGCCGCTCGCGCCGGCCCACCGCCACCTGGCAGATGTAGGGCATCAGGTTGCTCGGCACGCCGGCCGGATCCTCGCCGATCAGGCCCGAAGAATGCGCGCCGACCGGATTGAAGTAGCGCAGCACCCCTGCCTGGAACCCCGGCTCGGCGGTGGCGAGGTCGGCGATCAGCTGCTCCATCACCAGCTTGGTGCGGCCGTAGGGATTGGTCACCCGCAGCGGCGCGTCCTCGGCGACCGGCACCCGGTCGGGATCGCCGTACACCGTGGCCGAGGAACTGAACACCAGCTTGTCCACCCGCGCCAGGCGCATGCCCTGGAGCAGGTTGAGGGTGCCGGTGATGTTGTTGTCGAAGTAGTCCAGCGGGCGCTCGCACGATTCGCCCACCGCCTTGAGCGCGGCGAAGTGCACCACCGCGTCGAAGCGGCCGCCGGCCAGCAGGTCGATGGTCGCGTCGCGGTCGCGCAGGTCCACCTCACGGAAATCCACCGGCGCGCCGGTCAGCTCGCGCAGCCGTTCGAGCACCCGCGGCGAGCTGTTGGAGAGGTTGTCGGCGACCACCAGCTCGTGCCCGCGCGCGGCCAGTTCGACGCAGGTGTGGCTGCCGATGTAGCCGGTACCGCCGAAGACGAGGATGCGCATGTCGCGGGTCCGCAGGGGAGTCGCGGCCGATTATCCGCCATGGCGCGGCCGCGCGCATTGGCCGCCTGCCGGCCCCGCTTGCGTTCTGCAATGTCGCAACCAGCATGCCCGGCCGCCGCCGGCGAGCTGACTAGAATCCCGCCTTTCCTTCCCTTCCCGACACGGTTTTCCGGATGAACGCACCCCTGCCAGATCCCAACGACATCCGCATCGCCATCATCGGGCTCGGCTATGTCGGCCTGCCGCTCGCCGCGGCCTTCGGCCGCCGCTATCCCACGCTGGGCTTCGACATCGATGCCGCGCGCGTGGAGCAACTGCGCCAGTATCACGACCAGACCCTGGAGGTCTCGGAGGAGGAACTGCGCTCCGCCGAGCGGCTGACCTGCACCGCGGACCCGGCCGCGCTCGCCGGCTGCAATGTGTTCATTGTCACGGTCCCGACGCCGATCGACGAGTACAAAAGACCCGACCTGCGGCCGCTGGAAGCGGCCAGCGCCACCGTCGGCAAGGCCATCGGCCACGGCGCGGTCGCCGTGTTCGAGTCGACGGTCTACCCGGGCGCCACGGAGGAGATCTGCGTGCCGATCATCGAACGCGAGTCCGGGCTGACCTTCAACGTCGACTTCTACGCAGGCTACAGCCCCGAGCGGATCAATCCGGGCGACAAGGAGCACCGGGTCGAGACCATCCTCAAGGTGACCTCCGGCTCGACGCCGGAAGTGGCCGACTTCGTCGACGCCCTGTACGCCAGCGTGATCACCGCCGGCACCCACAAGGCCTCCAGCATCCGCGTGGCGGAGGCGGCGAAGGTAATCGAGAACACCCAGCGCGACGTCAACATCGCCCTGATCAACGAACTGTCGCTGATCTTCGGGCGCATGGGCATCGACACCTACGAGGTGCTCGAGGCGGCCGGCACCAAGTGGAACTTCCTGCCCTTCCGCCCCGGCCTGGTCGGCGGCCACTGCATCGGCGTGGACCCCTACTACCTCACCCACAAGGCGCAGCAGATCGGCTACCACCCCGAGGTCATCCTCGCCGGGCGCCGCATCAACGACAGCATGGGCGGCTACGTGGCCGAGCGCGTGGTCAAGCTGATGCAGCAGCGCGACCTGCGCACCGCCGGCGGCAAGGTGCTGATCCTGGGCCTGGCGTTCAAGGAGAACTGCCCGGACCTGCGCAACACCCGCGTGGTGGACATCATCCAGGAACTGCGCGCCTACAACGTCGAGGTGGACGTGCACGATCCCTGGGTCTCGCCCGCGCAGGCCCAGCACGAGTACGGCATCACCCCGGTGGCCGAACCGGCGGCGGGCGCCTACGACGGCGTGATCGTGGCCGTGGCCCACCACCAGTTCATCGAACTGGGGACCGAGGGCGTGCGCGCCTTCGGCAAGCCCGGTGCGATCGTGTTCGACGTCAAGCGCGCGCTGCCGCGCGATGGCGTCGACGGCTCCCTCTGACCCCGTTTTCCAAGGAACCCAGTCCCATGCGCATCCTCGTCACCGGCGCTGCCGGCTTCATCGGCTCGCACCTGAGCCATCGCCTGCTCGAACGTGGTGACGAGGTCCTGGGCCTGGACAACCTCAACGACTACTACGATCCCACGCTCAAGCAGGCGCGCCTGGAGCGCCTGCTGCCCCGGCCGGGCTTCTCGTTCGTGCAGGGCTCGCTGGAGGATCGCGGCACGGTCGAGCGCGGCTTCGCCAACTTCCGGCCGGAGAAGGTGGTCAACCTCGCCGCCCAGGCCGGCGTGCGCTACTCGCTCGAAAATCCCCAGGCCTACATCGAGAGCAACATCGTCGGCTTCACCAACATCCTGGAAGCCTGCCGCCATGGCGGCGTGGGCCACCTGGTCTACGCCTCGTCCAGCTCGGTCTACGGTTCCAACCGCA